>Ga0208299_1000005_pt1 | contig 374268 bp, 499 predicted proteins | sample 15_taG_FD_184089 | JGI IMG/M metagenome (GOLD analysis project Ga0208299, IMG submission 184089) | Marine viral communities from the Subarctic Pacific Ocean - 15_ETSP_OMZ_AT15312 metaG (SPAdes) (version 2) | ecosystem: Environmental > Aquatic > Marine > Oceanic | place: Pacific Ocean... | reverse complement strand
CATTTAAAATTTCTAAGGCCCTGTCCATTCCAGCGGTCCACCCGTCTTTACTGTCATATTTTTTAAATGATAATACTCACTGGAATCCTTAAATTCTTGGAACTTTGTTTGATTCTTAGACAACCTCTTCTGAGCCATGAGCAACTGTTGCTCTGTTTTTTCATATATGAGTACACTCTGAGAACTTAAACCCCAGTCTCTAAGAAATAGCCATGCCACCAGGATAATTACACCGGCTCCAATAGCCCAGTTTCTTCTAGTCTCTCTTTGTTGCTCTGCGTAAGTTTTATATCTGTACATTATATTATCCCTTAATCTTAAGTTTTAGTAGATACAAATACCCCAAAGCTATGCTATACACGTATTTCCCTATTAGCGGAGCATTCTTTATTGTCTTCCAGCTCTCATGCAAATCGAACATAATATCCGGAAGCCTTTCCTGGTAATACTCCCCAAGAGCATTAATAAACTCTTTAGAGAACTCCAAGTCTATGAGCATAGACTCTACTTCCTTAATCTTTTGCTCGTCTTTTTGATCTCTGGAGTTCTCGTGTTCAAGAATCCTGGTCCATATAGATATTCCGATGGATGTCCAAGCTCTACTGGATACTAAAAATACCACGTAAACAATCATGGGCAAACAAAATATTAGTACTGCATAAAACAAAATGTTTAAAAGCATGACATTCCTTTTATTTGGAGAACCTTTTAAAACCGTTTATAACTAGACTTGATTTCAAAAATTCGTTAGTCTTATCAACATATTTTTGAACGGTCATTCCAGACTCTTTAACATACACTTGATCTAGGAGGCAAGACTCTTTGAAAAACTTTCCTAGCTTTCCTAGCAGAATCTTTTCCTGGAGATGTTCGGGCTTTCCTTCCATCCCTTTCAATTGTTTTCTAAAAACATTTTTCTCTCGTTCCAAAACGTCTTCTGGAACGTCTTCTTTCGACAAAGATACAGGAGCACAGGCTGCTATCTGAAGACAGATGTTTTGAGCAAACTCTACATGACCATCATCAGTTACATCCAAGGAACCGATATCTACCAAAACTCCAATAGAATTATTGCTATGAATATAATGTGCTACATGTGACCCTTCCAAAGTGTAGAAGTCTTTTATTACAACGTTCTCTTTAACTTTAGATTTAATATCTGAAATAGCATCTTGAATAGCTGCTGAATTAGCACAGCCTTCAGTGTCAGTAAAGCCTTCTTCATTTATTATTTTAGCTATTTGGATTCCGGAGCCACTAAAAACTGAGGATTGCGCTACAAAGTCAGTTTCACACGCTAAATGTATCATTGTTATAGAAGTAAATGATCCTGCCCAGACGAATATGGCCCCTTCAGAGGCATTTCTGGAATCTAGCTTCTTGGAATAAGATCCATTAACTCTCAGGTAGTCTTCAGCTTTCTGTGTATCCCAGTTAGTTGCGTCCAGCGCAGTTTTACATTGGGTGAACCCTAGACCAGTGGTTTCTCGGAGCTCTTTTAATTTGCTTAGATCTGCTTTTTTATTCATGTCTTGCTTTCCTTTATCAAGTTTTGTATAATCTTACCATATAATTTATTTTTTTGGAAGGTGTTATATGTCTGTCAATTTAGATTCCTTTAAATCCGATATTACCAAACTAGAAGTTACGAAGAAATTTCCTGACGATCCTAGAGGAGTTCCTACCGACTCGGACCTAGAAGAATGTGTTCTTACCATAGGAAGTTTTGGAACAGGAAATGTCCCAGAAAATATATCGGAGATATTCAAACTTCTGTATTGTGCTGGTACTCCTTTTGCTCTGACTCTTGAGTTTGTTAGCTTTGTTGTAAAAAACCATTTGTCTGAGATACATCCAGTTTGTTCTGAGGCTTTATGTCTTATTTCGTCAGCATATATGGTAAAATCCGGCGACATAATCCAATAACCTATAAAGCTTTGTTTAACTGGGTTTCCAGTTCCAGGTGATTCTTGTAAGTTTTGCTGCATTCTTTCTTAATATCTCTGAGCTTATCGGAGATAATAGTCAGCCTGTCTGGGTCCAAGTGTTTCCTGCTTTGTTGCAGTAGAAAGTCATGGCTCAGTGCCAAAATCTTTCTATCTGTTTCTAGGTATTTGACCCTTTTGTTCAGTCCTTCTACTTTTTAAACAGATCCACGTTTGATGTTTTGTAACTGTCAATAACAAAGAGACACGCAGACACAGCAATCACAGAGATAATAGAGAATGCTTCAATCATAGTATTCTAGCTCCTTCGTATTCCCAATCGTAAGTCAGCTTTCCATCTGGAAAGAAGATCAGTTGTCGTACGGTCTCTTCTAACGGATCTCTGGTCAAACAATTCTTTAAACACAGGTTTTGTCCGTCAAGGTCAAAGACCTGAGCACCATGAACGAGATTAAGAAGTATAGTTCCCCGGCATCTAACTGTGTTAACGATCTCAACATAAAACTTCAACGAGTTTTTATTGATCCATCCAGACACTTTCGAGTTTTGGGTATTACCCGAGTTTGTCATAGGGCAATAAGACACTTGCTCTACTCCATTCTCCTTGGCGAATGCCGTTAGTTCCTGTAGCTTTTCATAGGTATCTATGTATCCTTGAACACCTACACAACTAAGGCGAACTGTAAAACCTTTTTCATGAAGCAAACCAATAGTCTCTGATAAATCAGGGTAGTCTTTACCTGGAGTATAAATTTCAGAGTTTTTTTGGTTATCGTAATGGACGATACTGATACAAACTGTATTCAATCCTTTCTCGTACCAATTACTTAGGTAGCCTTCGTCTCTCAATTCACGAGCCCTGAGCATATTACTTTGGAGTTCTATGAAAGGGAATTCCCTTTCTTTGATATAATTGAGGTAATCTGTAATTTGCCGGGGGGCAAGAGTGGGCTCTCCTTTTCCTGTAATGAGAATTGTAGTTACTCCAGCTTTTTCGGCAAACATAAGGCTCTTCCTTAAATTGCGGGAGTTTATCTCTACACTTTTAGTGTTCTCAGGATTAGGGGTCATTTTACTTACACAAAATGGACATTTTGCTTAGCATGCTGGTGTACCCGCTACTAAACTCATGGTTTGAAACTTCATTTTATCTCCTTGGTTATATCTATAGTAATATAAATTTAACTAGAAGTCAACAGAGTTTCAATCTTGAGGAACATTGAATACGACTTTTTTTCCTACTTTAATACTTTTTAGAGTACTACTATCAGGATGTCTGTCGTAAGTTACTGGGAATATTTGAGTGCCCTCGGCTGTAGTTTGGGTCTGATCTCCGAAAATGTCATAAACACGTTTTTCTATCACATTCCCCTCGCCATCTAAGTGAGAGAGAGGTCTTCCTTGAAGATCGTATTCCAGAGTAAATAATATACCCGTTAGATCTGAGTGAATTCGTCCGCTTAGTTGTCCATTGGAGTGATACAGAAAATCAATCTCAAAGGAAAAGTGCTCTATTCTACTAACCGTGTCGTTCGAATAAAAATACACATCAGAAATAGAATCAAGACAATTTAAGGTCTCTTCGCAACCGTCTAGAGCAGGAAGACTGGAAAGCAGGAAAGGATCTATTGTGATGCCCTTTAAAGTTTCGAGTGGAATATCTAATAAGTTGTTTTGGCCTAGAAAAGAGATAAATTCACTGCTAGATCCAATACTTTCTAGTAAGGCTCGGTTCCGCCTGGAGTTTTGGGTTTCTGGCTTTTAGAGTGTCTCTATAAATTTAGAAATATCTTCTTTTATTCCTATTGAGGATTGAATTACAGTTTGCCTATTTAAATCTGATAGTTCATCCTGCATACCTGAGGCTGCTTCTATAGCCTCTTGAATAATTTCCCTCAAAAGTTCAAAATGGCAAACAGTGTCTATAGGATTTTTAGGTCTAAATTCATCTTTACTCATAACTCTCCTTCATTTTATCTAGTATAACTAAGGACACTAAGAATTGTCAATACAACAGACTAAATTTGATTAAATTTGTGAGATATGTTAGTATCTGGCTCTTACTAGTTATGAAACAATCAGAATTTGACGAGTCGTGCCTTTGGAAGGCTGTTTATGATTTTATCCAGACCACATACCCTGGAGCAGATTTCCATACTGAGTATGGACATAGAGATATAGTTGTTTTTCACCAAGGACAAGTAATCGAAATAGAGCTTAAAAAGACCTTTAATAAAGACTCTATTCTTCAAGGATCTGATAGAACAGTACATCCTAAAGCCAATTTGATATGGTTAGCCACGTCTACAAATTTTATGACCAGGAAATGGAAGTACTATAACGGAACTAAAAAACTGCTGTCAGCATTAGGTCTTGGTTATATTTTTGTGAATATGACTAACAAACGAGCGTATCACACAAATCCTGGAGGATGGGATACGTATGCCATTCCTAAAGAACAAGATCCTAAGCCGAGAGATATCCACAAACAAGTTACTGACACCATAATGTTTAAAGACTTATTAAGACAAACTCCTGGTGTGACAAAAACAGCTCACTACACAGAATTTAAGGGTATCCTTGAAAAAATGTATTATGAAATAAGAGAGATCAAGTCTTTCACCAAGAAAGAATACGCCGAAAAAACTAGTATTAAGTGGAATCCTAGCACTCTAAAAAATTATCTAGAAGATTTCTTTTATGGGAAGATGGGAATCCTTTCTAAAGAGAAAAAAGGCCGTTCTTTTTTGTATACCTATATTCCACATACCCAAGAAGAAGTGTATAATAAGATAATGAGTATGAAAATAGGTTCTTAGAGGAGAGTGCTGTGAAAACTTATAAAGTTACCGGGCCAGGAATACGGGATAATTTCGTGTTAGATGCCGAGTCCCCTGTAAAAGCTATAGGACTGATTAGAAAAGCTAAATATTTATTGTATGTTGAAGTCTCATCCAGTTAAGTATGAAGAGGCTTCTGGTTATGTCAATCTAAAATTGTATAGTGATACTTTCCCTTACGAAGTTTTAGGGAAAAGAGGCAAAAGCTCGTTTCTAATTCGGCCCCTTAAAACAGAGAAAAAGAGGGCTCCAAAGATTTTGCCCAGGATTGGGAAATAACCAGTGACCCAGAAGAGTTTGGGGTAGAGGTCAAGGCTAGTCCAGATCACAAGTTTGTTTATACAAACGGAATCAAGGCTCCATTTTCACAAGCTCCTCGAATGATTTTTGATCATAACTTCTAATGCTATAGCAATTAGATTCAAGTATACTAACAAATAATCCTGCTTTATTTGTATCTAGCGCTATTGAGTCTTTAAGGTTTACTTTATGAGAAACCCTAGAAGATGCTTGAATAAGAGTTAGTTTTCCTTCGCTAAGCTCTCTGGCATCCCAAACGCTGATATCCAGCATTCCGTAACCACAACCTCGTGTGACCACAATATCGTGATCTCTGTATTCATGATCTTCGACATCTTCTAGCCAGGAATCCTCAAAGTCACATTCATCGACACAGAAATATCCGTGAGGTATAAATCTGGGTATATAGAATTCCCAGTATTTGTAGCCACTAGGATCTACGGGGTCCATAATAACAGGACCCCCAGACCATACTAGCTTTCCGTCTAGTATTTCTAAGCTCATGCCACCGCCTTCTCTTTTACCGGAGTAAGATCCCCATTTAAAATAGCCTCTTTGTGCTCGTCAATCTTTTTTTCATAAGGGAAGTTATCTTCCCCAGGACTTTCAATCTGCTCTCGGGTCTTGCCCCTTACCTCACAATAAGCGATATGCAAATGCCTGTAATTGTAGCTAAGGTGAAAAAGCTTGTTCTGCGTAATCCATTGCTTTATAGCAGGATTCTTGAGATCTGGCTTAACAGATCTTATCTCAGAAGCTAGGTCTTTTAGTTGTTGCTTTGTGATTCTAATGTTGTTTGTAATACGTGGATCTTTCATTACGTCTCCTTTATTAGACATATAGTGAGAACTTCTTGAAGAAGTCTCGTTTAGGTGAATTTGCTGGGATAGGCTTTGTTGCCAGAGCTGTTAAAGAGTAGTTTAAATCAGGCTCTATAAAGTTCCTGAATTTAATACCTGATTCGTTTAATTCATCTATTAAACGAATCAAACGGAATTCATTTTTGACCTTTACTAAAACTAAATGTGGATGTTGATCCTCATCGTTAAGGTAAGATCGTGTGGATTCTATACAAGCGTGAGAAGCTTGTACCGCTATTTGTGCCGGGGTTAGATCGTGTCTAATCACGACATAAATATAACTATGGTTCTATGTGTCCGTCATTATTTTCCCTACATTAAAAAACCCGTTGGTAGAACTATTAATAATAAGTCCTCAACGCAACGGGTGAAGTTTGTTTCTTCTGGTTTGTATTTAGTCTATGTATTTTCCATCTTATATTTAGTATACATAAAAACTTACTATTAGTCAACTGTTAATTTTGCTTCCAAATTTTTTATGACCCCTGAGAGAATCAAACTCTCAACCTTCGGGTTTAGAAGCCGACGCTCTATCATTGAGCTAAGGGGTCATATGGATTGAGAATTTTACTTCCCCGTAAACAGAATGATTAACACTGGATCTATCCAGTTGTATTAATCCTCTTTTTAACAGAGATTTAAGGGTTGACGCATTAAGAAATACCGAATGTTCTAGAGGGAGTCCCCCGGTATAACCAGGATCTAGCTTTTTAGCTTTCTCTATCCCTCTTTTTATTCTTCTCAGTGCTTTTAGTTGATGATCTGTAAGCTTCATTGTTTCCCTCTTAGATTATCTTAGCTTATTTTATTAAGATAAGTCAAGCTGTTCCAACAATAATCGTTGAATATTTACTTGTTAAAGCATGAAAATCAGCTCCAAATTACTCCATTCTAAGATAGCCAGTGAAATAGAAAACTTGTCCACTCAAGATTTCATAGACAGGTGGCCTAATAGTGACGGAAAGGTTTATTTGTACGAAGAGGCTCCTGATTCCGAGGTCTTCGAGGCTTTTGATGGGGGCTTGGCTATAGGCTTTAAAGAAAGTGGTAAAGACGAGCCCTTAGAATATAGATTCAGATTGCTGTGGATTGATTCGCCCAAGTTTTTAAATTCGGTTAAAGATCTATGGGGAGTGACTCTGGATGAGCTGGAGAACAACTTCTCCCACCCATTAGACTACGTGATAAAACTATTCAAGTCTCTGGGGCTTCACAAATTAATTTCCCAGAGTTTTTTCAAAGAAGTTTTAAAAGGGGAAGTTCCTGCTGGTAAATTTGAAGGTATATTCTGGATTGGAGATTGTCCCGAATGGTATTACACAACAGATACGCATGCTTGGACTGATATACACTCCATTCCTAAAGAAAATGAAGGAGAGCTTTCTGGCCTTCTTGAAACCGAAGATCCTAGATTACTGGTCTTTTTGGTGAAGCATTGTGATCTAGAACTAGTTAAAACTAGAAAGTACGAAGATCCCAGAGTAAGATATGAATTAGTGAGCAGACTTAGCCCAGAGGATTTAGTAGACCACGTTTCTGACCCCTCTTACATAGTTAGGAGAGAAGTTGTCAAGAGAATTCCTTCCGAGCACCTAGATAAGTTTTTAGAGGATCAGGATAAAGAGGTCAAACTAACCGCATACCTGAGAAAGCTCAATTCCTAAAAAGAATTAGACTTCAGTGATTGTTCAGCTACTTTAACAAGCTGAAGCGGGGAAATTATATTAGATCTTATGTGTAAAGGTATCTTCTTTGATTCATAGAAAAAAGGTCTTAACGGTTCTTGATTTGGATTACCGTTCTCATCCCATAAAGGTTTTTCCAGGGTAATAGCGAAAAGAGGTTTGGCATCCCTGTAAAGTTGCGCTCCTACTATCCACTTAACAAAGACATCTGAATCATACAAAAGAACTTTATCAAAGGAAAACAGCCTGTATATAGAATATTTGTAACTGCTTAGTGAGCTAGTGCTTTGTACATTAAGGACAAGGTCCTGAAGAGTTTTCATATAAAGATTTTTTCATTATATCCAACACAAATTGTGGATCTGTTAGTCTAAGTATAACCTGTAATTTATTCTTTATCTCTTGCGTAGCAGTTTTACTAAGATTAACTAGTTCTGGTATATCTTGGTCAGTGAATTGGTCTAGAGGTTTAATATCTAGAGTTTCTATGTCAGCCAAGCATTTTTGTATCTTGCTTAGAGGGCTTTCAGATTTGATTCTTAAGGTCTCTTTCTCTTTTTCTAGTTTGTAATTACCTACCATATCCAATATATGGGAATACCGAGGATCTTCGGAATTTCTAGATCCCCCTCCCATTGCTAGCAGAGTCTTTATTCTTTTAGCAGAGTGGCCTCCTATTCTAAGGCCAAATTTAGAAGCAAAATCTGGGATTACAGAAGTTTTTATGAAAATATTAATAGGGGAAGGTCTTTCGATTTGTTTGAATTGTTCCATTTTCCTGGCCAGAAAGTTTACGTGTTCTTGAGTTAGCTTAGTAACCCTAGGTAATTTACTAAGATCAGATTTATAGGTATAACTATTCTGGGAAGTTTCTTCATAAATTCTAATTACCGAGGGGTATCTCTGAAGCCTCTCAGAATCCTCAGAAATCCAGTCAAAAATAACCCTCTGATATTTTAAGGGAAGAGATCCGGAGTCGCTCAACATAAAATTAATTATCTGAGCTATCAGGGATTTCCTAGTACTGGACTCATGTTGTGATATTATTCTTTCCTTGACTTCTCTTTTATTACTAAATTTGTTAGACACTCTCAATTCGTCCAGAGTCTCCGCAATAACTAGAATGCTTTCCTCGCTAGCTTTAGGAGTCGCAATTCGTGTTGACATATCATGCCTCCCGTTTTAAGTCCTTTTTTATAATATCCCACAACTCGGAGTCATAACTAAGGATATTGCTTTTATCTTCTTTACCACTTGAAACACTGACTAAAGAGTAATGCATCAGATTGTCATAGGCTTTCAAGGAGACTTTAAATGCTCGTCCTACCCATTCAAAACTAATGTAGTCTTTCCCGGCTTTATAGGTTGCGGGTACAGGAACAGTTGTAGTCGGCCTTTTGTCAAACAATCTAGATGTCTCTCTGATTAGGGTTAGGGGCTGAGAAGTCAAAGTTCCAGAGATCTCTTCTCTTGTTTTTGGGCTTAATATCCATTGAACAATAGGATCTTTGCTCTTCTCTAAACTTACATCGGTATAATTTTTCATCTAAGGGGTGTCCTAAGTATAATAGTATTTCTGGTTCGAATTATAGCATACAAACCTGCATTTTCAATAGCTTTTTTATATTTGGTTTGAGTATGCTCAGATATCTTGCTATTGTAGCCAAAAGTTTTTCCAACCTCAATGTCTTTGACAAATCTAAAACAGGGATGGCTCCTTATGACAAGCTTTTAAGGTCTGAATCTTTGGCTAAGAGCATGAAAGTTACGGTGGAAACTAAAAATATGTCGCCACATGACTATCTCTTTGAATCTGGCTTACACTTATCTTTGCCAGCTTTAAATAATGCTGCTGTGGATAAGTATAGACAGGACATGACAAAAGGTCAGAGGTTTCCTCTCCCAGTTTTGCACTACGGACACAAACTTATGTCTCAAGATGGCAGGCACAGAGCAAAGGCAGCAGAGCAGCTAGGGATGTCTTTGATTCCAGTTTTAGTTGTAACAGCTCTAGAGGGACTATTCCTTGAAGATATCCCTAAGACTGGTAGTTTCTGGAAGCGAGACGCTATGAACACAAATCCTAATGGATCATTAAAATTTGTTGATTACGTAGATCACAACCATAACAGGCTGCATTTCGATTTGCGAAGAAAGTCTGTTGACTACCACGGCGACTCACTTAAAGAAGGAGCGCCTGGATTTGAAGTTTTTGATCTAAAAGAAAATAGTCCTGAAGAAGTTATTAAAATACTAGATCAGGTTCAAAGTTCGTTGAGTTGATCCCAGAGATCTTCGTCCATTTCAAAACACAGTTTAAAAGCTCCCTCGGCTCCGCAGAACTCAGCATCTTGAACACACTCTGCCTCTCCTCCGCCATATTCTACTAAGCAGTCCTCAATAGCTTTGTCAATTCCTTTTAACCTGGAACCTCCTCCTGCTATCAGGATATTGTTTCTAAAAGTTTCTTGGAACTCCGGGTCTGCTTCTGATATCAAGGATTGAACAGCATCGCATATAGGCTGTGCTAACTTAAGACAGGACTCTTTCATTATTTCGGTTATATCGTATTTACCGGGTTTACCTTTATTGGTTAACACGATTTCAATAGGATCACTAAGATTGCTTATATATCCGTGTTTCTCTTTGATCTTTTTCACTATTTGAGGTGTTACTTGTACATCAGGATACTTTTCTAGAATAGCATCGGTTATACATTTATCCAGGTACTTTCCAGCTTGGTCAATGGTTATCTGGTTCTCTTTTGTGCAAAAAGTACCTTCTAGCCTTGCTAAGTCAACACTGCCGTGACCAATATCAATTACAATGGTTTCGTATAGTCTGTCTAAAGCATAAGCTACAGCAAAGGGCTCACTTATTACCATAACTTTATCTATAAATCCTTTGGTAACTTCAAGAATAGCCTTTTTTGATTGGGTACTGGCTAAAGCAGGAACCCCTATAATAGCGTAAATTTTATCTTCCTTCTTTTTATTTGGAATGGCTTTAGCAACAACATGCTTAAGTATAAGTTTAGTGGCTTCTTTACTCTTATCGTCATCTTCGATAACCCCGCCAGATAAAGGTTCTACCATATTAAGAGCAAGCCTGTTTTTTCTGGCTTCTTCCCCTATTAAATAGTCTTTGTTAAACCTTTTTTTAGTTATGGCATCTTTGGCATGGCCCACCACAGTTTCAATGGTATGCTTAGCTCCAGAGTTTGTTATTATGCTGGTACGACTTGTTCCTAAGTCTATGCCTACGAAATGTGTTGTGCTCATATTAACTCCAATCAAAAGTATATCCTGAGTCTAGTTTTTTCTTAGCTAGAACCCAAACTTGGTTTCCATCAACTTTTTTGTGGAAATCATTCAATTCCGTTCTTTTAAACCTCAGTTTTTGAGGAATAGATGTATAAGGAGGTACATACGACTCCTCTCTGTCATATAAATGACTTGATAATTCAAAAGTGGGAATGTAAATCTTCTCAAATCCCTTAGCTCTTCTAAATTTAATGGACTTTTTGACCAAAAGATAAGAGATTTTTTCAATAGGAAAAACTTGCTTCATATTTTCTTTTCCGAATACAGAGGAGAAATCTGTTTGAATCTCATCAATCCAAACATCTTCGTTATCTTTGTTGCCAGTAATGTCTTTTCCTAGTGTATATCTTACCCATCCAATTGTCAAGTTTCCTTTTATAAATGGGTGCTCACTCTTAGAAATTGCATGGTCTACCCTGATCTTATTAAGTTCATATAATCTTGGAGGAATAATATCTTTAGGGATAACAAGCATCATAACGTGATTTGTGCTAGGAAATATTTTTTGATCTCCGGACCAAGTATGATGCTTAGTCACTCCTTTGTTTAGGATTATATTTCTGAATTCTTTTATAGCTTCACTTATTTCTGGATCACTGATGTCTAGAGTTTTGGTATCCTTGAACCGTTTTTCTATTTCAGATAAGCCATCTTTGGGCTGTTTTAAATTTTCGGGTACAATTTTCTCGGAGTGAAAACTTCGAGATTCAACTATAAACTCCACAGGAATTTTGAATTCAGAATTTAATTTTCCACGGTATTCCTTAATTTTTTGTTGCTGTTCTTTTTTTGATAGATTTTTATCCAGGTTTTGAACAAATTTCTTAACAAGAGGAGATACATGAGTTTGATTATATTCCCGGATTAAATTATTTGTGTGTTTGTCTTCTGTTAAATCAAGTTTTTCTAGGATAACCCAATCCGTGAATTCAAGATTGTTTTTCTTTAGATACCTTACTAAATCATATAAGGAAGCTGGAGTATTCTTAGAGATTTCTACTTGCTCCGGAGATTTATGAGGGTCATGAAAAGGGGAGTCGGGCAACTTGTTCTTCAGTTCGTCAGAAACATTTGTGATATTCGCTGAGTCTTCTCCAACCGCAAACTTAGCTAGGTCAAAATTATTTTTTAAATCATCAGAAACATATTGGAAATTAGTAGGGTTTTTTTCAACCATATCTGTAGCGAACTCTAAATCGTTTTTTAATTCCTCAGAAACATACTTGAAATTACTATAATTTTTTTCAACCGCCCATTTAGCAAATTCTGTGTTATGCCTTAATTCCTCAGAGACATAACTGAAATCAGTGGGCTTTATCTCAACCGCATATCTAGCAAACTCTGAATTTCCTCTTAATTCTTTAGAAGCATGTTGGAAACTAAAGGAGTCCTCCCTAACCGCAAACTTAGCCAGTTCTAAATTATTTCTTAATTCATAGGGAACGTGTTCAAAATTACTAGGAGATATCTCAACCGCCCACGTAGAGAATTCTAGATTATTTTTTAACTTGTCAGGAACATACTTGAAATTACCTGGAGATATTTCAACCGCCCACGTAGCAAATTCTAAATTTCCTCTCAATTCCTCAGAAGCAGAATGAAAATTATAAGGAGCGTCTTTAACTGCCCATGTAGCGAGTTCTAAATTGTTTCTTAATTCATAGGGAGCATGACCAAAATTACTAGAATCTTTTTTAACTGCCTGTTCAGATAATTTTAAATCTTTTTTTAATTCGTCAGGAGCATGCTTGAAATTAGTGGGGTCTTCCTCAACCGCATACCGAGCTAGCTCTAAATTATTTTTTAATGCGTCGGAAAGATACCTAAAACTATAAGGATCATTTTTAATTTTAAGTCTAGCTCTCTCGATCTCTCTTTTAGAACTAGCCAATATTTTTGATTCTTTTTGAATTAGTCTAGATATTTCTTGTTCTATCGTGCTCACTGTTTATCCTGTAAATCTAGGTTGTCTGACAATATAGATTTGAACAGTTCTCGTTTATCCTCGGTATCTTTGCCTTCTATCTTTTGTAGAGCAAGTATCTCTTCTAAAGTAATCTCTTTGAAGGACCCTGATCCCTTAGCAAGCAAAGCTTCTAATTCAGCTACTCTCTTTTTTAACGCTTCTAGTTCAGAAGAACCGCTGGCAACGGGTTCTCTTGGAGGTTGTGGCTTGGGAACGTAGGTTTTGTAAGGTACGCTGGTTAGCCTATAAGTATCCACCTTTTGTATCTGATTCTTGCTATCGAGATACGAGGGCTTTATGTTTTTCTTCAAAACAATTCTGGATGAAAGCTAATAGTAATCTTGTTATCATGCGGATTAAGAGTTATGTTCTTGTATCCAGCTTTAGTTATAGCGTTTACTATCTTTTTTTCTATCGAAGAAGGAAGTTTGGTGTATTCTAGAGTGATTGAAAACTTTTGTGATCCTTTGTATATGTTCTCTTTAACAGAGCTTTCTACAAGGCCCGGAAGTTTTTCAAATATCTCTTTATGTAAATCCTCAAGTTCTTCTACTATTTGACTATAGGGTTTAATTTCCATCGCAGCCTCCTAAATAAGTAATTAAATTAATTGATTATCTGTTAATATTTTGTTTAAACATGCTTCAGAAATTCCAAATAATAGCCAATAATTTTCAACGTAACTTATTGGAATATCTACAGTCTGACCAGATATTAGAAGTTTATCACGCAAACTTTGTGACTACTGCTATGGATTGGCTAGGAAATGGTGTTAATGCCTCTCATTATCAATCTAAGGTATATTGGAAAGCTGGAAGAGAAAAACTGGGAGTTTATTCCACATTACATCTAGAACAAGCCCGGTCATTTCTTGAGAGGCACAGAAAATACGGGGACTCGTGTATTATAGTATTCCGAGCTAAAGCATCTGATCTAAATCCTATTAAAACTGGCGAAACAGAGAATTTCGACAATTCCTTTAATCCAGATTTAAGCCACTCTTTAGACAGATTCCGGGAAGCTATTTACACTGGAAGACTGAAAAGGGATTCTATAAGAGAGATCATTTATGATAACTCTCACTTTTCCCCTAAAGACTTTTTTGACATGAAGTCAGACTAGAGATTCAGCAGGAGCCTCAAGCTCTTTCTCAACATTTGAGTACGAAAGTCGTAATTCTGCTTCTACTGAATCCTTGCAATACTCCAATTTCTCTGTTGAAAACCTTTCCAGACAAGATAAATCAGAATTCAGAGTGCTTATGAAGTTTATCCAGACACTCTCGGCTTCCCCAATTTCTTTGGACAACTCTTCCCCTGCTTCCTGGGTTTCCTTAAAAATACGGTCTCTATTTTCCATATTCTCTTGAACTTCTAAAATTTCTTCTAGCTCTTGAGTTTTCTCTTGGAATCTAGATCTAAGAGAGCACAGCTCTCTTTTTACTAACCCTACTTGCTGTTTTCGTTCAGATATTATCTCGTCTAGCCCGTAAATGCCGTCTAAGCAGCCATTTACACCTAACATTTTGTATTCCTCAGCGTTTTCTACTAATTCATCATACCTAGCTTGTTTAGAAGCAAAATAGGAGTTAATATTATCTGCCCTGGATTCATAAGAGCTAAGAATTACGTCAACCTTAGTCCTTAGGAATTGGAGAACATCTCTTGGAGTTAGTTCGTATTTATCATATTCTTCCCAGTCTATCTTGGGATCTAAGATAGATCTCTGAATTAAACTGAGGAGTTCGTCTTTAAAAGAAATAGCAAACACTATTCCTACAAAAGCCATTAAGCTAGAGATTTGTAAAGCCATGCCCACAAAAAAAGCTCCTACCAGACAAAAGCCTCCTACAATTGATACTCCCAGGATAGCTAGTACTATAGGCATATCCTCTTCGGTAAAAACAGGTTTTTGATAAGCTTTTTCGAAATCAGTTTGATAATTGTCGTAAGCTAGGTTGTGCCGGAATTTTTCTAGCTCTTGTTCCCAATTGAATTCGTGTAAAGATTTTTCTAGAGTTTTTAGATCTTTAATTTCATTCATGTCAGTCACAAGATGAAGTAAACTCTTCCCCGGTCTCAGCAATCCTCAAAACCTTTTGACAGGATTTTTCGGAATTAATTACTTGAATACTGAATTTTTTTGTGTGCTCAGACCAATGGATAGTAGTATCAGAAGAAACAACGGGTTGACTAGTAAAAAAAGCATAAAACCCTGAAAAGATAATGCCCACGCCTAAAGTTACTGTTAAAAAAAGGGATTTAAAATTCGGTTCCATTTAAATTCTCCGTTTGTATCGGACCAATAGATAACAAGGTCCTGTTATAAACCATAATACTGAAGCTAAAAAACTGAAGAATACCAGTACTCCTAGCGGTCTAGCTCTTCCTGTAATCCAGTTTTTTTGTCTAAGAATTCCGAAGTTATCTCCGAGTTTGACACCAAAAAGATAAGCAAAGGATATAAAAAATCCTGTGTAGTATAGGAGAGATAGATATTTAGCTATCGTTTCCCACATTATTTCCTAGATTTCAAGTACATCAAAACAGGAACAACCAAAATCCAGAGTACCACAGAGACCGTAACCATTACAGAATTAACCGTAAAAATTAAAGCTTTGTTGTGATCTTCCTTGGGCTTAGCTGTGATTAGTTTATACAAAACAGCTCCACCAGTAATCATCCCTAGCACTAGATATGTCAGTACTGCTAATTCCATCCCTACTCCTAAGTATATCAGTCCCGAGAGTTCCATTTTTAACTCCTCTTATCTATTGTAACTCATTATAGTTCTATTGTCTATAAGTATTGATATGTTTTATTAGCACTTATCAGAGGAAGCCAGCTCTCTCCACAAAAAACTACTAACACATCAAATTCTTCGATAAATCTGGCATCCCCTGCTTCTACGTTTTCTAACATAAGTAATTCATGCACAGTTTTTAAAGGCTCTAAAAAACTAATGCCTCTCGCAGCATCGTCAACAGTATTAAAGTCTTTTATATTTTCCTCGGGCTTTTCCAAAACTACGAAAGAGTGAGAACCCGTGTCAACAGTGAATTCGGAGCTTTTACATTTTTCTTCCCAGCTTTCTCCTGTGAAAACATAGGTCATATCAGTCTCCTCCACATGAACTGAGTGGCCTTGTTTTACTTGCGTAAGCATAGTTAATTCGGATACTGTGGACATTTTTAAATCTGAGTGTGAAAAGATGTCAGGAATTCCGTTATGCCTGTGATGTTCCTCTAAATTAGTTATTGTGTAATACCCATCTGTGGAAATAGAACCTTTTACTTCCATACTCAGTACTCCCGGTTCTGAAGAATCGTATATCTGAGATAAATTAGAAGGTGTCACTTGAGACAGGCTGGAGAATGTTACTGAGTTATTAGAAGTGTAATCAAGACGTGTTGTCATTATGTTCCTTGTATAAATAGTTATTTTACTAATTATAACAAAGAAATAGCTCTTTGTATAGAAATTATATAGCGACGGCGGGATTCGAACCCTCACGCCAAAAGGCACAAAATTCTTAGTCTTGCATGTCTTCCAATTCCAACGTACTGCTATGTAGTACCAACGGCGAGGGTCGAACTCGCATGCCCGAAGGCGCTAGATTCTAGGTCTAGCGTGTCTTCTAGTTTCACCACGTTGGCATAAAGAGCTGATGGAAGGGTTCGAACCTTCGTGACCGTATTAATAGGTCTCCTTCCCGAAAGGAAGTACCGTATACCAATTCCGCCACATCAGCTTATATACTATAAAATAGCTCCGGTGGGGATTGAACCCACAAATGGACGATGTCCGCTAGATTTTAACTCTAGTGCCTATTCCAATTCGGCTACGGAGCCATGTAATGACGGTGGAGAGATTCGAACTCTCAATCCCTTAAGGGCCTGAGTTTCTAAAACTCAGATGTATACCAATTCCAACACACCGCCATGCAGAGGTATCTGGAGTCGAACCAGAAGCCACAGATTCAGAGTCTGTCGTGTTACCATTACACTATACCTCTATAAGACACGGGTGAGATTCGAACTCACGTAAAGATGCTTTGCAGGCATCTCCCTAACCACTCGGACACCGTGTCAACAATACAGAGCCCCTGAGATTCGAACTCAGAATAGCAGAGTCAAAGTCTGCTGTGTTACCAATTACACCAAGGCTCTAGGGCACAAAAAAAGCCCCTTGCTTCCTATCTGGAAAACAAGGGGCTTTTTTTGTAGTTATAGCAATGTTTTTACGAAACGCCCTTACCTCCCAGCATACTTAGCTGGAGCAAACATAACTGTTGTAAAACGTTTCTTGTAATCATTTCTATATCCTTTAAAAAATATAAGACCCAGTGAGTGATAGCAGGGGGTGTGTCTCAAAATAACGGTAACCCTGTAATCTTCAGTCTTATGTACTAATACTACACCAAATAACTATTAGTGTCAACCTATTTCTCGATTTTTATGCTCTTTCCACAAGTTTCTGTTAAAATTTGATTTGATTTAACAAGCTTTTCTGTCCCCTTCTCTATTTCAATCTTTTTAAGCTCCTGTTTGTCCATATAAGCCTCGAACTCTCTTATTTTACGTCGTAAAATAAGATATCTCTTGGTCTGGCTCGGCTAGTAATTCCAACTTCTTTCTTTGAACTATTACCAGTTTCTGAGCTGACTTCCAAACCTCTCGGAGAGATTCCGCTTTTTCCTCTAAAGATTTTACCGTATTTCTAGAGTTTATGAGTTTACTATTAACAGTCTCAAACTGCCCTCTTATAATCCTAACTCTTTCTGCAAAATCATAGGAGTTTTTTCTGACTTGTTTAAATCTACTAAATAATTCTTCGTACCTCTCGGTTTTATCGTTAGAGTGGTCACACCATCTGCTGCCAATCATGTTGTAAGCTGTCAAACAGTTAGATACTATAAGAACTGCTATTACAACTTTTAAATGGAAATTCTCTTTCATGTTAGTCCTACCTTTTTGAATCGTTACACTTTTTTAGATCTTTAGCGAAAAGGGAGACTAGATCCAGGTGTGCCTTATTTACAACTAGTCCGGGCCTGCTTTTCAGCAAAGAATTTTCTAATTTTGTATCTATAAATTTATTTTCCAAATCATGCATTTTATTTTCCAGACACATTGCGAATATACCAAAGCTTAAAGCCACTAAAAACAAGACTATTATCCCCATCCTTTGAGCTTTTATAATTTCTTCTAGGGGTTCTCTATGCATATTGAATCCTTGGTATCTTCAGTTGTTAGTGTTGACAAACATTTTTTACAATTTCTTAGTACAAACACTTCATCTTCAAATTCCATTGTACCACAGTCAGTAGTTTTAGCCAAATAATCTTCATGACATAAAAAATCTTCCCCGCAACTACAGGTTTTATAACTCATAATCTAGGATCTAAGGATTCAGCTTTTTTCTCAAGCCTCATGAATTTAGAGACCAAACCAATATACCTAGTGTTTTCACTGTTTATTTCTTTCCAAGGGACTTCTAACAGACTTTTTCCAGTTTCGTACTCCTGGATACTTGCCCTCAGTTTTCTGGCGATATTCTTTTGCCTGATGAGTCTTTGGAATTTAGTGTCTTTCTGATAGTCATACCCATAGATAATGGAGAGGTATCGAGGATTTCTGACTTTCATATAAGGAGCAATTCCAGGGGTCCACATGATCTCTGGCTTAATCACTATACCTTCCATATTTAAAGTAAGTTCGTCATAAAATGCTTGGGCTTTCTCCAGGTAATCTGGATCGCTAAAGTCAACCTCTAAGTTACGACCTTCGGGGTTTACTTTTTGAAACATAGATTTACTGGTTTCTGTAAAAAATGTGGTTTCACTATCAGGATAAACTACTTTTAACAGACAGAAGGGTTCTATATGCAAATCGCCTTCTTCTCCATAAAGTTTTAGTTGATCAAAATACTGCTGAATCAAAAAGTCCTCGGTATAAGATTCTATAATCTCTGATTCGTCTAGAGCACGGTAAGTCGAAAATTTAGAGTGTCCGTACTTCTCAACAAGATCCTTTTTACTAGTAGTTTTCTTGTCTTCTAGGTAGCCAATAAATTCTGTTGAGCAAGACATAGAATCTAATTGTTCGTAAAACCCGGAATTTTTTAATATGTCTTGCTCTGAAGCTAACCCTGTTCCTACTATCCCGAACTCTTTTTCTATTAACCCTTTACCCATAGCAGCCCAAGGCATGATTTCGGCATCTATAATAACTATTTCTGCACCGCAGTCGAAATACTCTTTAACCCTGTCCCTAAGAATCGAGAACTGATCGCTGAAATCTAGGTATCCTATTTTGAACCCGTTTCTGCTAATAACGAAACTTGTTTCATTATCTGGAGTTAAGTACACAGTACCTCTACTTCCCATATACTTGGTTTGCAGGTGAACCTTGTTTACTCCGTTGTCTTTAAAGTAGTTCAAACCTTTTTCTAGAGATTCTAGTTCGTTAGTTTCAGTATCTTTGTCTGCTGGGCATACCGTACCGCTAAGAAAATTTATTTTATTAGCGCAAATTTTCCTCATCTTAACCATGTCCTTAGGATCTAGATCTTCTAAATTTAGTTCCACCGGAACAGGCGCAGGAGTCAAATCTGGTAATCCCTCAAGGTCTTTGGGTTGCTTACTTTCTACTTCACAGAATTCAGGCTTTTTACTTCCTGAGTAAAATGTTACGGCTTGGAGTTTTCCTCCCTTATAACACCCTAAGTCAATACCAATTTTTTTGGAATACCTTATGGTATTAGCAGTAGCGATATGACCAAAGATATGATAAGGCAGATTAAAATCTGACTCTTCTTTCAAGTAGCTTAAGGTCTCTTTAAGGTGTTCTGCGTATTCTTCGAGTGTTCTATCTTCTCTATGTGGATAGCTCCATCTTACCTGACCGTTAACCCCTTTTTTAGAGACTCTACCTAAAAATTTAGATTTACACGGAACATGAGTACAGATAAAATTCGGGTGACTCGCAAAAGGAGCAGAGTATTCGACTAGCTCAAGTAGTTTCTGTTTTAAATCCGGATCTTGCTCGGCTAGCCTAATTGTATCGAACCACTCATTAATAAACTTAGGGGTCCAGGTCCCTTTCTTCATTTGACCAGTCAAATACTGGTAATTACCGTATTCGTGATTTCCTCTGATAATAATGAAATGCTGGATATTTCTGAGAACAAAGTCTACTACTTTTTTAGTTTCCGGGCCTTTATCAATCAGGTCACCTATACTAATAAACTTTCTGTTTTCAGGAGGAATGAGAATACCATTCTCAATTTTACTTCCGAGCTTTAAAAGCAGTTCTTGAAATTCATCGAAGCACCCATGGATATCTCCGATAATACTATAATGTACCTCAGGATCTAATTTGTAACTCTCAGCTAAATCAAAGTTCTTTAGACCGAGTTCCCAGTCACCAAAGTCTTTAGACCTTATTTTAGTTAGACCATCAAAATCTTTGGCTTTAATAGTGGGAAGTACTGTTGTTCTAAACTTCTTGAGATTCCTGTATACTAGATGTTCATAGCCTTCGTGAGCATACCTCATGTGGTCTTCGGTGTCTTTGTAGTTGAAAACTAGGGCTTGTAGATTGTAGCAACTTTCCTTTGCAGTGTTACTTACGAATTTCCTGAAGTCAGGATGCAAAGAAGTACAATCAAGAAAAATAATGTCTGCGTTAATAGGGTATTGTGTTAACGCTTTTAACTTAGCTTCAAATACTCTGAACGTAGCATCGCTAGCTTCAAGCATTCTAGGATCATATCTAAACAAATCCTCCCCAAGAAGCTCTTTTCTTATTTGGTCAGACCCCAGTATTTGAACATTTAGTCCCTCCAGCTTCTTTTTATTATTAGCAATCAAATTCTTGATAAAAGTAGTTTTACCAGAATTAGTGGGTCCAATACATAAAAAAATAGTATTTGGTTCAACTGTAATTGTATTTTCCATGTTTTTATTGTACTATTTTTATTCTTTATGTGTCAAGGCTATTGGCAACCCTTATCATTATGTGTATATCTTACCAAGTCTTGGTGTTCGTCATCCCTAGTTGAGATATGGTTTCCGTGTTCATCATACCCACATACCTGACCGTACCCGCTTGGGTATTCGTAAATTGCCGTATAACCTTCCTCATCCCCATAGCCACACTTCTGATGCATTATCTCCTTAATTTCTCCCAGATTCTTAAACATGCGGGTTTTGAACCACTTCTGGGACCTAAAAATACTTAGAGGAATACCAATTAATCCGTTTCGCCTAAGAGTACCAATGTCTTCTTCGTCCGTTCCTATTTTTAGCAGCAGCTCTTCTGTTAACTTAACATCTTCCATACTAAACCTTCCTAGTTATCTTAGCTCCTAGACTAGTGGGGATTCCGTTAACCTCATCACCTATATTAAAGTACTCGACTTCTCCGTAGCGCTCGAATTGTTCCATAAACACTCTCCATTGCTCTTGAGTAAACTCAAATTTATGGTCATCATGCCTGAATTTCGTGTCCATAGGATAAAACCGATTAAACTCAAAATTAGGGGTGGTTATTAACAAGCTCTTAACGTTTTTTAAACCGAGAATCTTGTTCACCAATTCCTGGGCTTCTTGTTCTGACATGTGTTCAATAACTTCGGTTAACAGAACTTCTGTGTTTTCAGGGATTCCAGTCGCTATAACTATATCTAGGTTACTGGAAACCAAGACATTCTCAAGATTTCTGTTTCTAATGACCTTTTTAGCCCTTTCTAAGGTCTCTTCGTCAGTATCGACAGCAATGTATCTAACTTCTTTATTACGCTTTGAGAACTCTCTAATATAGTTTCCTTCACCACACCCTATGTCTAGAATAGATTCGTCTAAACAAGTTCTTTCCAGAATAGCGTCTATCCGGTTTTGCAGAGTACCCCCAAATTTTAAGGTCATAGAATCGTACAAAGGATTCTGCTCTAACACAGCCTTTTCTTTATCAAAAGCTCCTCTGCTTCTTAGACAATTCTTTTTAAACAAATAGGTCATAAAGTAAGGAGGAGTTAGCGCATTCAAACATTCCATGTACTTGGTAACAATATCGTTATTAAGTTCAATGTAATCTCGGTTAGAAAGGATAACAAAGAAAGCAAATAACTGAGCCAAATTTAAGACTCGGTGTAAAGTACCTGCGGATTTCATTGTAACCGAGAAATTCTTAGGTCCAAGCTCGGCATGACTAACTTCTAGGTTGTCGAATTGCTCGGAAAAGAATTTTAGGTACAACGGAACATTCACCGAAATCATATTGATATTGACTGTGTTCGTGCCTTCAGTGTCTTCGCTAACAATTTCTCTGGTGTTATGCCTAAAGAACTCTGAAATAGCTTGAATAACGAAAAGAGGGCTTGAAAATCTAGTAGTATTTATGTATTCAAAATCTTCGTGCTTATCCCGTTTAAAAGAAACTGAATTTAGCCCCTCCCTAAAATAGATGTTATAACTACAAGGATCTGAATACCACCCATACATGAACCCACGTCTGCATTTTTTTATCTGCATTCCGGTTTCGGGATTCTTTTTTATAGCAAAAGAAAAATTTGGATTATCACTACTAAGAGTTAGAAATCCCATTACTTGTCTTTAACTTGAATATTCCAGATAGTGTGTGTTAGTAATGCTGAAGCTATTACACAGCCCAGAAAAATAAAATTGGGGTCTAAAGAAGAGAACCCCCCCCGCTTTAAAAATGGTGTACATACAAGTAGTTGTAAACCCATGAAATGATAATGCTATTAGTGTTGAAAAAGTCAAGAAACCCATTTTATCTCCTTAGTTCTATTTATTATGCCACAGTAAATCGTGGTCTGTCAATACTTCTACTCCGTTTTTTGTAACTAACAAGGTATGTTCAAATTGAGCGCTTCTTTTCAAGTCTTTAGTTCGCACAGTCCAAGTATCAAAAGGATCTAAACAGGTTTCATGAGTACCCATGTTCAACATAGGTTCAATAGTGAAAATCATGTTTTCAAGAATTTCTAAACCCTTGTTCTTTTGTCCGATATGAGGAATGCTAGGGTATTCATGGAATTCCACTCCGGTTCCGTGGCCAGTGTACTCCCGGACTACCCCGTAGCCAAGCTTTTCTGCGAAAGTTTGTATGGCATAACCAATATTACCTATAAAAGCTGTCGGCTTAACTTCATTTATTCCTAAGTATAAAGCTTCTTTACAATCACTAACTAGTTTCTTTGAATCTGGGTCTACCTCTCCGCACAAAAAGGTATAACTAGTATCTCCGTAATAGCCGTTAAGTCTGCAAGTAACGTCTATATTTATAATATCTCCGTCTTGTAAAACATATTGGTCAGGAATCCCGTGGCACACAACTTCGTTAACGCTGGTACAAACACTCCTGGGGAATCCCCTATAATTTAAAGGGGCAGGTTCAGCTCTGGCATCTAAAGTAAGGTCTAAACATTTTTCGTCTATATCTTCTAGACTTACTCCCGGAGCTACCATTTGTCCTAATTCATAAAGAATTTGTGCGGATAACTTGCTGGATTTTTTGATCCCTTCTATTTGCTCTTCATTTTTTATAATAACTTCTGGCATAATATACAAGTGTACCTAACACTCCTCCAAATAACAGTTGATGTAACAAAGATTTGTAGAACCAAGGAGAATTATAAGGAACCTTTAGCACAAATACTAAGACCACGTAACTCATTACTCCCACCATTGAAATATCATCTCTAAATTCCGAGTACAAACCAAAATAGAAGCCAAGTAATACGATTAAAAGAGACAGAATCATACTTTAATTGTAACGGTAAACTCCTTGTAATGTCAAGAAAGGACTCTAGCTAGAGTCCTTTCTAAACTGTTGATTAAAAAGTTTTAATTTACTGATGATTTTACTAATGATGTCATGGCATACGATCCCGTAAGTGACACATGGCGTTTTGAAGGTAGGACAATGGCGAGTACAGAAACCACACCACGGCTGTTATTTAAGTTGAAAATTTTAATAAAATTGTATATAATGTGAGACTCATGGAAGAATTAAAATCATTTTTTATAAAGTAGACTCTAAGTATAAAAATCTAGCGGAGAGTAAAGCGGTGTGGAAATCCAAAATAAAACAAAGGGAGAAAGAGGTGTTATTTCACGTAAAGACTTTCATTGCCGATTTAAAATACGCAAGTGAAGACACAACTGATCTGCTCTTGATAAAAGAAGAGATGGACAACTTTGATTTAGATTCTGCACTAAAGAAATGTAAGACCCTTACAGGATTAGTCAAATTGTGGCCTCACCATTTATTACCATCTTTTATTCCTTTTAGTGATGCCCTTTAAGGTTTATGAATTTTTGCACCTTATTTGATTCTAACTACTTTTTAAAAGGTGTCTCATTATATTTTTCACTAAGGGAACACTGCTCTAGTTTTCATCTCTACATCTTCACTTTCGATGACTTGAGTTATACTCTCCTACAGGAGATGGCCTTAGACCACGTAACCTTAATCCCCTTACATAGTTTAGAAAACAGTGACATCTTAAGGGCTAAGAGCAACAGGAATCACAAGGAATATTGTTGGACATGTTCACCGGCAATCATTAGATATGTCTTTTCAAATTTTGAGGTTCCTTCTTGTGTTTATCTAGATGCTGACTTATTTTTCTTTAAGTCACCTGAATCTTTACTCCAAGATTTGTGGGACAGTGACTCATCTGTATTTATAACTCCGTCCAATTTCGAAGGAGACAAAGAGAAATACGGGAAATATTGCGTACAATTCATGCCCTTTAAAAACAACGAGGAAGGGAACAAGGTTTTAGACAAGTGGTATTATTCCTGCTTAGATTGGTGTTACGATAAGGTTGAGAATGATAGGTTTGGAGACCAGAAATACCTCAATACTTGGATACAGGAGTTTGACTCGGTTTCAGAGATTGACACCCCTTTATCAGTGTCACTTTATTACTTAGATAAAACAGATGAGGACGTGATCAAAAATTTACTCTTTTTCCATTTCAACTGCTTAGACTTTTATGAGGACGGTTATGTGGATTGTGGTTTCTACCAAATACCTGGGTTTATTTTGAATAAAATTTATGTACCTTACTTTAAGACTTTTTTGAAAATTATAAATATCTTAAAGGGAATTGATACCAAGTACGAATTTGTAGGTAGAAAGGTTAATCTACCTAAACCAGAGCGATTGAAGTTGATAAACACCATGATTTCTGTTAAAGTATTTAACTGGTTTAGACTTTCTAGTCTGATGAATAAGTAGTTCTATAAAGGGTAGCCGTGCCTATATTATCTAAAATACCCCATCATTGTAATGATAAAGGGAGCATGGGGGTTATAGAAAATCTCCCCCACGAGGTGAAAAGGGTTTATTATATTTATGATGTCCCCTCTTCAAATACGACACGAGGAGGGCATTCTCATAAGAGGAATGTTCAGTCCTTATTTTGTGTTAAAGGTAGTTGTGTGATTACCTGTAATGAGTCAGAGAGCTTTATCTTAGATAGCCCTTCAAAAATTCTCACTTTATTCCCGGAGGATTGGCATCAGATGACAAACTTCAGTTCAGATGCTGTTTTGATGGTACTGGCCTCAGAAAATTACGACCCTAACGATTATGTCAAGGAAAATACATAAATGATACCGATCTTTAAACCCCATATACGTACAGAGGAAGTCCTAGAGTCTATGAGGAAACTCTAAACAATAGTTGGGTAGGGGTAGGGTTAGGCTAGTAAGTCCAACTATACAGAATTTTGTAAGTACGAGTCAATATGTTTTTTAACTTTATTAGGATCTTGTTCCAAAAGAGTTTCTACACTAGAGATTCCAAGGTCAGGTATGTTATTTTCACTGTGTATTCCAGAAGTTTCCAAAAACTTTTTAAATTCCTGGAATACATTACCGTGACACCTAGGATGTTTCTCGTAGATAAACAACCAGAAGTTGGCGTTTCGTATTTTATGGAGGTCTTCGAATAAAGATCTCAGTTTGGGATCGTTTTGCATAGAAGGCAACATTCGCTTGAATGCTTTAATATACCATTGTTTAAATAAACAGTTTTCTTGCATAGCTTTTAAATCTGGACTCATAATTTCTCCTTTATATTATTATAATATGCACTATACCCGGAGTCAACCGTTTTCTTTATGATAAAAATATTTAATTCTAGCCCTATAGATTTTGTGACTAAAGATATAGTGAGATCTGAGAAAACCGGAGATTCCCTTAAGGCATTGAGAGATGAGCTGTCGGCTATTGAAATAGGCATTGAAGAATACGAGAGAGAAATAGGGGATGCTTTTGAAGAGATGGAGGCAGATCATTCTGTACTAGCATCTGAGTTACCTCCTGTACAAGCCGATATAGCAAGATTGAAAGTAGATATACAAAGATATGTACCCACTCCTGAAGTAAAACCAGAAATTCCTGTAGAAAAGGATTCCCAGTCTCCTAAGAAGTTGTGTAAAGAATTATATTCTTTGATAGCAGTGGAATGTCACCCCGATAAAACCAGTGACCCCAGTAAACACGAAATTTTTAAACAAGCCCAAGAAGCTTTTGAGACTCTTGATTATAACTCGCTGTGGATTCTAGTCTCGGCTGTGTCAAAAGGAACTTTCGAATCAGATAGTTTGATAGACGAACAAGTAGAAGTTTTGAAAAGGCTTATTCTAGAGAAGTCCATGATTCTAAGTAATATGGAAAACTCTGTTCAACTAAAAATTGCTAGAAACTATTATAGCCTAGAACCTCTAAAAAAACTTGACGCAAATCAAAAATTCGTAAACATAATTTACAATAAAATAAAAGACCTTCTCTCAGAGAAAGAAGGTCTTGAAAAAAAGTTATACGATCTAAAGTCCTAAATATTTCTTCCAGGACTCCTGGATTGATCCTATTTTAATCGCTAGTACCTCTTTAGGATCTCTTGGTTCGTAAGGCTCTCTCAACAAAGCCATGTTAGCCTCTGCTGGAGTTCTGTCGTTCTTATAAGTGTTACAAGATCTACAGCTACAAACCACATTTTCCCAAATAGTAGGACCGCTCCTACTTATAGGATGAACGTGCTCAAGGTCTCTTTTTTTAGACAGAGCCTTGCGTCCTTTTCCTTTAGTCTGAGATATCTTAACAGTCTTGGTCCCACAATACTGACAAGTGTTCTGGTCTCTCGCAAACACGTTTTCCCTAGAGAACTTTAATCTGTACACATGCTTAAACGTATTTGGAACATATTTCTTTAACGCCACCACACTAGGTATCCTCATGGTTACGCTAGGGCTGCTGACTGTCTGTTCGTACTCTTCTAGAACAATCACGTTTTCTAGATAAGCATCATAGATAATATCCTGCCAATTAGCAGTGTTCAAATACATTCCGTCTTGATTTAAAATTAAAGTTCTCATAGTATATCCTTTTAAACATAATATACTCTTATATTATATCAAAAATATATGGGAAATGTAAACCATGTTTACTCAAATTTTTCTTTTAACCTGTTATACTCGTCTTTTTCCTTTCTCGCTCCTGTTTTTCTCTCTCTTTGTTTCCTTTAATATTGTTTATATGGACCTCAAACCTTTCTGGGGTCATCCACAATAACTCGGAATCTATCCGCACAGTTTTAAACTCTCCAGAGCAACAACTGCACCCACGAGATTCGACTTCTAGATTTACTTGTGCCGACCAAGCTTCTTGTATACTGAAATTTCTCAGTCTTAAAGAGTGCTGAGCTTCTAATAGTCTAGCTCCCCTATTTTCGACTAGTTCTCTGAATTCATCGAAATTATCAAGCATAAATTGAATCACTTTCTTTTTCATTGTTTATCTCCTTCGTATTTAGCTTTTAGCCTTTTGTACTGGGATAATTCCCGTTTTTCATTTGCTTTCTCTTTTTTCCTCTTATCTGCTTCTTCCTTTTTCTTTTTATTGGCTTCTTTTTTGACTTTCTTTTCCTCCAGTTCTATTTGTTTATCTTTGATATAAGACGAGAAATCCTCGTCAGATAAGCAAATGAGTTCCATGGGAACATTTATGCTGTCGTAATCTGGAGAGCAGCAATTACATCCATCTAACATTATGCTTACGCTAGCTTTTTTACTGTCTATATGACTGAAAGTGGCTCCACGACAGTACTGACCCTCTATTCGAAACAACCTTTCAGCTCGGTCCTCTATTGTTACTTTTAGATTCTCAAACTTGTTTACTATGGATAATATTCCTTCTTCGGATCTCATTACCGATCACCAAACCTTTCTTGAAGCTCTTTGAACTTCTCCAAGTCTTTCTTCTCTTTATCTAACCTTTCTTGTTCTTTTTTCCTCTTCTCTTTCTCTACAGATTCTTGTTTTTTCTTTCTAATAACCTCTTCTTGCTCGGAAGAATAAGAAATAAGGAATTCCTCAAAGTCTTCGTCATTCAAAAAGAAACATTCCGAGGGCATGTTAAAGTGCGTCTCATCGCTCGGACAGCATCCACAATAACTTGTGCTTGCGATTACGGTAACTCCATCCTGGTCAATATCATGGAATTCAAAACCCCAAGGAGTTTAAAACTGTTATGTCAATAGTGTTTTTACTATTAGTCCTATAGCTGACCCTATAATTAAAGCTCCCACTAGGGCTAATAGTGTAAATATAATGTGTTTAGTGTCTTTATTCTTACAGCTCAATTTTCATCAGCTCCAACATTTTTATCTTTCTCTCATATAAAGCTACGGCTCGATCTCTACACTCCACCCAATTTTTAAGGTGGCTTCTAGCCTCAAAAGATCCTAATACAAAGGCCGTGGCTATTTCAGCAGTTTCTGTTTCGGTTAAAATGTAGTCGTCCAATTCCTCGAAAGAGCCTGTTCCTTTTAATTCTTCGATTTTAGCATATATCGGAAAGAGAACATCTGATCTTAGCATCTGGTCAACTGGATTGGTATATCTAGTCATCTTTTTCCTTTAACCTCTCCAGAAACCCTTTCATGTGTCTATTACTTTCTATAAGAGACTCCAAGGATTCTTTCCAGTAATGAAGTTTCTCTTTAACTTCGAAACAGGATCTCAAGTGAGCTTCTCTAAGAGCATTTGAGAAGATTCCATCAAGCAAATCCGGGGAGATAGTGTGATTTAATTCTATCCAGTCTTCTTTTATCTTGAGTTCTTCTGCGTTTAGGTATACTATATAAAACTCTTTTTCAAGAGCTTCTATATAAAGAGTTTCTTGGATCATGGATTTACATATTAACATAAATGTGTTATAATTTTAAATAATATGAAAAAATTACCTATACTAATTTATCAGGACTTAGACGGATGTCTATGTGACCTGAATAAGATATCTATTGAATTCTACCATACCGGGTTTCGCAAAACAACCCAATATCTGGAGAACCCTGAAAAATACCCGGACATCAAGTTTTTAGCCCTAAAAGATATGGAAAAAGCTATTGGTCACGCTGCCTTTGAAGACTTTTTGTTGTCCACTCCCGAAGAATTTTGGGGTGACATGGATTGGATGCCTGATGGAAAAGAGTTGTGGAACGCTATTAAAGACTACGATCCTATAATCTTGAGTTCTCCTGTAAAAACTGCTGCTTGTAAAGCTGGAAAACGGAGATGGGTAAAAGAGAACATAGGGGATATACGAGTTATCCTGGAAAGTGATAAGTTCAAACACACCACAGACAATTTGTTAGTGCGGGATCACGAGAAAAATTATTTAAGAATTTTAATAGATGATTACCACAAAAAAACGTCTGCATGGAAAGAGCATGGCGGGATAGCTATACTTCACACCGGGTTCGCTTCCACAATACAAGACTTATATGCTTTAGGAATATCAGAGGACTTCTAAGTCTTCAGGAATGTACTTCTTAGCTTCTCTTTGGTTGAGAGACCCAATTGATCTTAACGCAGAAGAGCTTAGATGAGAGTATTGCGCATCACAGGCTATAAAGAAAGTTGGGATAGAAACATTCGTGTCCTCTAAAAATCTGAGTTGGTTAAATTCGTAGTTAAGATCGTACCCATCTCTAAGACCTCTAATGATTACTGTGGCCCCAGAGTTTTTTAGCGCATCAGTTAAGAATCCGTTATAACTAAGAATCTCTCTAAAACCCAATTTTCTTCTTAGCTTTGATCTTATCAGGATCATTGCACTTTTCAGGGTTTATACCAGAAGCAACAATAACTTTATCAAAAGATCCGCTTTTCTCAGCCCTCTCCAGAATAGAGAGGTGCCCATTATGAAACGGGTTAAAGCTTCCTGGATAAACTCCGATACTATATCTTCTGTTTTGAACATAACTAATTAGATCCAGTAGTTTTTTGTTATCATGGCTATGTGATTTTAAAAATTCTACTCTTTTGTCTACATATTTTTCAATGTTGCAGAATTGATATTCCCAAAATATACGGTCCTCCCAATCTATTAAGTTATCCAAGGATTTGGACCTCAGTATGCCCCTATCTATATGGTTAAATGTGTTTGATAATTCTAAGCTAGTAGAAGGATATTTGATATTAGTTAAAGTAATGATACTGTGTATCAAATCAACTACCTTTTTGTCTTTAGCTAGATCACAATCAAACTTAAAAAATCAGCGCTTCTCTTCTCCAGGGAATCAGTACTCCACCTGTTAAAATCATCTTGAGACACAGAACTAGGAGTGTAAACCGAGTCATGATACAAATTAGCTATAAAAAGGATGAATATTTCTCGCTCGGATCTCCTTTTAAGGGTTTTAATCTTTTGATGATTCCTAAGTAAGTGGTCTATAGTATGCCATGATCTATGTGGTCCTGCATATCTGCTAAGTACAGAGAGTATTCTGGAATCCCCAACTCTAGATTCAAGTTGGCCTCGAATAAATCGGCTTTAAAGGTCTCTGGGTTCATGGTTACTCCAATAAAGAGATAAAGAGAGTCTGGAGCACCTTTCTTGGAATTGAGCCCCGGTTTCACCTTCCCCCGCAAGTACAACTTCCTCAATTTTATCAGTAAATCCGTCCAAGACTCTTGTAGCCAGTTTATAACGACCTTCTCGGTCCAGGGGATGCATTTCTATAAGTCGATCCACTCTTCCAGGTCTGTTACCCATCTCAGCAAAATGGCCCTCACTATCCGGGCCTCCTAGAGCTTCATCAAGGTCATTAACATTATTAGTGGTTATAATTACAAATACCCCGTCACAAGGAATAACCCCATCCAAACAATTGAGGAGTGCGTCTAAAGTCAATCCTGCGTTTTGGGCATCCCTCTTTTTAAAAGCGGTGTCTATATCCTCCAAAAGAACAATACAGGGAGCTTCTTTGGGTATACTGTTTTCCCAGTGAGAGAACAGTAACTCATTGTGAATTCTGTTTAAATCAAAGACAATCAAAGGTATTTTGAGTTCACGGGCCAGTGCTCGGGCTAAGCTTGTTTTCCCAGTTCCGGGTTGCCCATGCAAAATCCACCCTCTTTTCCAGATTATGCTTCGCTTTTTATACCACTCCTGGCTCTCTTTCCACCTACGTGCTTCTTCTACAGCTTCTAGAATATAAGAATCCAGGCTCAAGTCTTTCAGAGAACCCACAGGAATACTAGATTTTAATGTTAAATCTTCTTTATCCCACTTAAGAAACTTCTTGTTTTCATAGTCAGTCAAGCTAACTATTTTATCCTTAGAACTCATGGCCTTATCCCATGAAGTAGCTTTGTTGTCCTGGTTTCCCTGATTCCCCTCTATGTGCTGGAAATTAACGCCATTAACTCTTACTAGTTTGTACCTGTCTTTTTCTTTATTATCGAAGGTGAGTTCGTTATAGTATTCCAAAGAGTCTACTAGAAGCTTATCTATGTCTAGAGTGCCTTTTAGAAAGTTTATGGATATGTTCCGTCCACCAGTACCGTTATTGTTGTATCTTGCCAGGAATGGCAGTAAACCCATCCAATACACTGATACAGTGTCAGAACTGGCAAATTGTTCGTATCCAACAGCTTCTACTCTGTCTTTAGGATTGACAAAAATTGTGCCCACAGAAAAAGCTCGGTTTCCTACTTTGCTGCGTTTTAAAAACTCTTTACAGTAGCCCTCGATTGGTTTGGTATAACCTAGATCAAGTTCTACAGTGCAAAACACATAAGAAACCGAGCTTCTCAGTAATATCCCGAGCTTCTGACGAAATGTCGCCAGAATACTCAGAATTACTGTTCCGTAGACAAACTCCCACATTCTAGAAGTACCGCTTTTTCCTGGCTATTTTGGCCACCATAACGTGATCGCCGTTCTGCCAAGTATAGTTACCTTTGTCATCTTCTACTAACTCAGGCCACCAATCTCCAGTCAAAACCCTGGACATTTTCAAACAGCTCAAAGAAGCTCTGGTTTTCTTCAAAGCCCGTTTAATTTCCTTGAGTTCTTTGTACACCAAATCTCTGGTTTCAAAACTTGGCTTCTCGAAATCGAATTTCTCTTGTAGCTCTTCTTCATAGTCTCTCATAGTCTCCTCAACGAAATTGAGTTTCGACCTAGAATTACCAGAAGCAACTTTTGCAAGCTTCTCCCCTAATTTAGCTATGGAAGGCAATGAAGCACACCCTTTGATTTGAAATTCAAAGGCCCTTACTTCATAGTAATCCGCTTCCTTAGAAGATTTTGTTTCCGAAGATACCGGACTATACCTCAATTCTTTGTCCAAACCATGATTCTTAAGGACTTCTATCTGTTCCAAAGTTAAGTGCTGGAATTGACTCTCTTTTTGCGTAAGAGCCCTGTTTTCCTGGATTTCATTAGAATAGTGCTTGACGACTTTTTGCAGTGCCTGTAGCTTAAGAGTAGTCATAGTCAAGTCAAAAACCGTGTTCAAATCCAAGCTTCTTTTGACATAACTTTGGTTAATAACTGGTAGATCCTCAAAGTTCAAGACAATCTCTAAAAGACCGTCGGTTCTCCGGTTATCTGCTACGCTGGAAGTTTGACTTACTTCTTCTAGTTTATCCAGGGTTTCTCGTGTTACCAAGAAAGTACCTGATGACACATGAGGTTCCCCGTCTTTAATGAAAGTGTGGGCTCTCCACTCCGAAGCTGGAATTGCTTCTGGAAGTCCCACTCTACTAGCTTCATCTGTATCCAGATCTACAACCCCGTCGATAGGATAAGATAAAGTCAAGTTAAGCCTGTCTTTAGCCCAGATCATGTCTGATACTGGAGCCATAATTTCTGCGCTTCCACGTTTGAATTTTCGGTCTGTATCTTTTACTTGCTTGGTTGTTCTAGTATAACTAGTCTTCTCTGGAAGATAGTAAGATTCTTCGGATTCTTCTAGTATCATAAACCAATCTAAGATACAAGGAGAATTTGCGTCTGGGACGTATCCTGGTTCCGCTACACCCTCGTATAATCGGGATTCCAAGTCAAATGAAGCTTTACACAAGAGGTCTGTGAAAGCTTGTCTTTCCCGGTTAGTGAAAGCTTGTAGATGCTCATCAATAAGACGCTTGTCCCTTAAATTTTGAGACAATATGTCCAAACATTCTCGGGCGTGTCCAGCATAATAAAGCTCATATGCTAATGTATAAAGAAAGTGATCTTGGAAAGTAGCGTTTACTAATTGTGGGAGTTTATTAACCTCATAAACAGAATCGTCAACACAGACTTCCCCGGCTTCATCACAGATGAATACCACGAAGTTCCTGTCCTGGCTCCATTTTGTAAGAACAGTGCTATTATTCAAAAATAACGAGGAATCCTTATCGCTCATAAAAAGAATCCGGTCTTCCACAGAAGAGCTTGAGAACTCCATTTTTTGTGTGGTAAGTCCTAAGGTTCTTTCTTGGTTGTGCTGGAAAATTTCGTAGTATTCTCTGATATTGTGGCTATGAAAAGTTTTTCCTAGTGTGCTTGCACGACTCATAATCTGAAGAAGCTCTTTGTTATAGTACCCGTAACCAACTGTATTAAGGGCAATAACATTCTCTGGCATCTCAAGAAGCTCTTTTTCTATTTTATTAAGCTCTTCCGAGTAAGACCAGCTAGTAGTAACTGGATGCCCATCGGTAAAGAAAGTTACCATAAAATCGGGGCACATCACTTTAAGATCTTCGACAACCTTTCTTATTTCTCGTAATGGAGAGCTGAAACAGGTAATACTCTCAACAGATTTAAGGTTGTCCAAGAGTTTATTGATTTCTGGACCTCTCTTGGCTCCTTTAATTACTGTTTCGCACTCATCGTGGTCACTGAACCAAATTACGGACAACAAGTCTGATGCCCTCATTTCATTCACGCACTGCTTAACATTGTCTATCAATGTATTAATATTACCGTACATTGATCCACTTCTGTCTATGACGTGAATATAGTGAATCCCTGCTCTGTCTTGGGACGTAGTAACAGAAGGACTTTCTTCCCTGGAAAAATAATCCTTGTGGTCATAAATAACAAGAACTTTTTCTTTTCCCCCTATTTTCATAGGAAGTTTGTGTAAATTGTGGTTTGTGCTCATTTAATCTCCCTTATCTTAGTATAAACCAAAATTACGTTTGGTTCAACTTTATTTAGTTTTAATTTGGTATAAGAATTTTCCGTTATGACCAAGCACTTTTAGACTGTTTTTACAAAGTCTTAGATCTGATGAAACAGAGTTACTCTTAATTTCTTTTACGTCAGGGGAATTTATATGGAATAACTCTAGATTTTCTGATTCGTTAATCCTAGCACAAATCCCATTTTCTAGACATACAAAATTTATGTCGGAAATAGCTATATCATTTATTTCTCTAAAATTGTGTTTACTGAAGTTATCTCTAAACATGTAAAGGAATTTGGAATAAATTCCTTTTTTAACTCCTATAACACACAGCACCCTGTGATCAAACTTAGCCTCAACTATTTTATAACCCTTTAGGTTTTCAAGTGGAATTTGATAGTGTACTCCAGGTTCCGGAAATACCGACGCAAAATGAGATCCTAGTATATCCTGGATAACTACTCCGTCATACACTACAGAGGAATTTTCTTGTGTCCTAGCAACCGTTTTAGTGGTCACTATAATTTTATTTGTCATCTCAAGAAAACTTGCTTCTAAAATGTTAGAGCCATTTTTTATATAAACTGTATTACCGTAGCTCATCATTCCAGATATTAGCATAGGAGTGGAATAAATATCCGTCCTAGTATCAAGATTCCTTACCTTCAGTTCCCCGTTTTCCCCGCTAACCTCAAGGAGATTGTGCTTTTTAGGCGTAACTGCTAGGACACCCGTGCCTCTGGTAGCGCTGTATTTTTCGGTATGAATTGCTTGTTTCCAAATACATTTAAATCGTGTTTGAAGGCTGTGCCCACCATGATCCTAGAACCCAAGTCAGTATCCCAAGCTCCTCCGCACCCATCTGATAATGCAACAGAGTCATACCAACTTCTAGCGTAATCCTGGCATACCTGATGAGTTCTGCCAATTGTGTAATAAGAATCTGTTATCATAGTGTCACTAAGTCCAAAGACTTCATTAGCCTTTTGAGCAGTAGTTTAGCGATCCCAGATCTACCGTTTCGATATATATGATCACATTGAGAGGGCAATATAGACATTCCACAGTTATAATTCAAATCTTCTTCGGAGCTATGAATATAAACTGAATCTAGTCTTATATTCCACTCACTCTGTTCAGCCCATTTTTCTAGTCTTTGCTTTTCTCCTGGGAATCTGACATCTGTTATAATATAATTCATCGGCTTTTTATCGAATTCATTGATAAAATATTTAACCAGTAAATCTGGGTCATACTTTTTTAGACCCTTTAAATTGAAATCTAAGATCCGCTGTCTAAATTCTGGATCTCGGTCTTTTAGTTCATCTACTTCTTTTACGGTCATCCCTAGAATATATCCGGCTAGTTCTTTCAGAAAATCTGCTAACGCAAATCTTTTAAAGCATTGTTCTTTGTGTTGTTCCGTAATAGCTTTAAACAAATAATCCTTTCCTGCGTTACCAAAGCCAGAAAAACTTATAATTCTAATAGGTTTTACCATAAAATTTTACCTTATATAGCGGGGCTTTTGGCCCCGCTACGAAAACAAAAAGAGATTAAATCCCAAGACTTGCTGGAATAGCCTGTGATGGCCCTTTACCCCAAAAAGTCTTGGGTGTTACTTAGTTGCATACCTCTAGCCGTAAGATCCGATATGAAACTATTTGCCTCATCTTCAAATCCAGGAACTGGGGAAGTCGCATCTTCCAGTAAAAACAGTTTTTGTACAAAATCAGGATCAAATTGATCCGCTATATCCCTAACAGTGGAAGCTAAACAGTGGCTGCTGGCTTCTCCTGCTAAAGCTACAATATCAGCTTCTGCTAGAGATTTCAGGAATCTATCATTCAATTGTGTTGACGGATCTGACGGATCAACAACTTCAGCTTGAACAGCAGAGTAATGTTCAGTCCAAACATTAGATCCTTTAGTAACATAATTGATGACTGCTCCAGAGCTTTCAAAAGGCTCTAGTGAATTATGAAGTTCCGGGAAAACATTGTGTCCCCAACTTCCTATTAAACAGTGGGGAGGCCAGATACACAACTGGTATCTATCGTTGTCCCTGAGCTGTTTTACATAATCTAAAACTCTGTTATAACAACTAGGAATAGAAGGTCTCCATGTTTGGTCTTCTACTTCTTGAACCGAGATGATTGTAAAGGGATTGGGATGATTGCCGTCCCGGTCTTTCCAGAATAACGGGTGTGCCACATCGAATCTGTGGTGGCTATCTAGTGTGACAAAGATATCGTCAAACTTATTGTGAATCCTTTTTATCATGCCAGATAACCTGGACATGTCTTGGTCTGCTCCTGGAACAAATAGTGATCCACTGGGATCACAAAAATCATTTTGCGGGTCAATAATGACTAAGTGTGCTTTCATGCTTACCTTCCTTGCAACTTTCTTTACTATAGCACTGTATTTTAAATTTAGCAACGCCTATTGGGTAGACGTGTTATTTGTTTTTTATAGGGCCGTACTTTTCCTCTAGTTTACTGGGCTTTGTTTTCCAAGTTGTGCGGTTATAAACTAAGTCTCCCTCTTTATTATAACGACTTTCTTCTTTTCTAGTCGGGGTTTCCATTATCACTATGTGTAAATCACTCGGATCGTCTAATATAAAGAAGCGCTCTGTTTGTGTAGAGAAATTTTTATATTCTATTACCCTATCAAACTTATCCAATCTTTGGAATTCAACCCCTTGAAGTTTTAAGCAAGTGTTTTGTTCGTAGTCCCTTTGGAAAAAATAGTGATCTCCGTTACCAAAATCCAGTTCTACTAAATTACCTGACGAATCTAGCTTTAAAGTTTTGATCATTTTAACAGCATTAAAAGGGGCGAAATTAATGTCTACGGATTGTCATTCTCCTAAAGTTTTACCTATCATATCGTATTCGTTGATATCTCCTATGTTTTCTTCAGTAAAACCTATTTGACTTAATAATTTTTGATCTAAAATAATATCTTCCACAATTTCTCCGATATAAAAAGAGGGTCTAACACGCCATAGCATTAGACCCTCTTTTAAGTCAAGAATTATAGAATGTGATCTGTCATTGTAATAGTGACTTCATCATCCACAGTACTAAGACCGGACTTTTCCCCAGGATTCAGATCTGGATTAAGCATGCTAATAGCATCTAGTAATACAGAATCATAAGCTGGCTTGTCTTCACCGTAAACTGCTCGTGCTGCCGAAAGCTCTCCTAGCTGAATAGTATCTAGTCCAGAAGCCTTAATTGAACTTTCTTGCTCTCCTGACCTTACTAACACAACAGACTCGGGCACTCTTTCATCTCCTCGGAGATTCACGGATACCGGAGTTTGAATACTAGTATCTTCTGGGTCATCACTAATACTTAGCTGGAAACCAGAACTTACCCCTTTGCTAGCTCTTAAAGTGTGAGCAGTGCTTGCATGAGCAATAACTGCTTCACTTGAGTAACCTGCTGTCTGCAATGCTTGAACAGCTTGCCTTGTTGCTTCTACAGGGCTCACTCCTTGCTCCCCGTAATTAACACTTACCACGATTTTTTCTTTCATATATTTCCTTTTGTTAAAATTAACAATATTTTATTTAAAACAGGTCCTTAGTAAGGACGGTAGGTTTATATTCTACAGTATTTTTATACTAATTTCAAGAGTTTACTAAAAGGTAGTCTATCAGTTCCCAGTTTAGTATATGTTTTCCAGTGAAAACTGAATAGATTTTAATCTTATTAAGAGGCAAGTCTTCTAGTAAAACCGCTATTGGTTCAGAGCAAAAGGTCCCAGGACTTAATCTTAGAATCCTAGATTTTGGCCCTTCCAGTAGTTCAGGCCACGCTTCCATAGTTTGTTTCGACGCACTCATACAAACAATCACTCCTTCTGACATCAGTCTCTTTAGGAAATCTTTTGTATTAGCACCTGGATAACTGCCCTCACTGAAATCCATAGGGGTCTCTCGGTCTGATAATCTCTTTACAAAAGCCGGAACTTCATGTGGATCGCTGTATAAATTAAAATGCTCTGTAAAAGTGGCTATGGAAGCTGGACAAGAGTGAATATCATATATGTTTAAACTCCTGCCAATTTGATTTTCCAAACATCTTATACATAGCATGGACTTAAAGTAATCGGGGTTAATCGAATACCACACACTATTTTTAACAACGTAATACTCTGGAACGTCATCACAAATAGCACAATTGGTGAACTTGTACATCTCTTTTTTAAGCTTGTTAATATTGTTTCCTTTGTTTCACTGTTTTGTATTCAGTATAAATCAGAGAGTCAATAGTGTCAATACTAGGTAAGCAAGAATTTTCTTTTATTTCGGTGTTTAATTATGGATATACCAAAAAAATTGTATCACGCTACTTATTCAAAGCTGCTCCCTTCTATACGAACTAAAGGGCTAGGGGCGCTAGGTGAGCCCAACTGGGAAGACTCTGAAAAAGGAGTAGTGTATTTAGCAAGAGACAAAGAGGTAGCGTTTAGCTATGCAGAGGTGTCTGATATAGGGTGGGGCCTGTACGAAGACGAAGATGGGTTAGAAATCTCTTTGCTAGAGATCAACACTTCCCAGCTAGACCAGGATAAGTTCGATTTTGACAGAAATGTATTGGACTCAGATTCCACCTTGGAATATAGAGGAGTAATTCCCTTTAGATCTATAAAGGTACTTTACTCCAGAAAAGTATAATTTAGTCGTGGCGGTGAGGCTTGAACTCACGACTCTCACCTTATAAGGATGATGCTCTAACCAACTGAGCTACGCCACGATAAATAGCAAGAGAGAGGATCGAACTCCCGACTTCATAGATATGAGCTATGCGTTCTACCAACTGAACTACCTTGCCTAGTATATCGGCGTACCAGGAATTGAACCTAGACTTCTACTTTATCAGAGTAGCGACCTAACCGTTAGACTATACGCCAGAATATAAAAAAGACCCCTCGGAGATGAGGGGTCTTTAGCTTTAACCAAAGGAGAAACAAAAACCCCTACAACCGCATAATAATCATAGCTATGTAAGAGGTTCCTTTGAGTTTCATACTCATATTGTGTATCAGTGTCAAGTGTGTACCAGAATTACTTTCCAGAATTCCCGTCTTTGATATTCACTGTTAAAAAGGTGAGGTTCTTTTTAGACCTGCTAAGTGCTACATATCTACAATTGTCTTCCTGAATCTTCTCTTTATCGGTGTTACCAAATTTACTGAAAAGTTCATCATTAATAATGTACACGTTATCTGATTCCAGTCCCTTAGCTTTATGGACTGTTAAAAGTTGTATACACCCAATTTTATAGGTAAACATCTTTGATATATTATCCTTTAGATCAGCAACAGTATCGGAAATATCATAGAAACTCTGTAGTGATTGATATACCTCTTGGGACTCTAGGACTTGAAACCAAGCGTCTTTGCGGATTTTTCCTACAGACAGCCATCTTTCATGGTCACTCTTAGCTAGTTCAAGTATCCTGTTCATTTTTGTAGTCTTACATCCTGCGATGAAATTTAGGAGCTTGTCTCTTAACTCATTGTTGTTAAGACTTACATCTTGTCCTCTAGCTAATAGGCTTGCTCCAACTTTAACTAAAGGTGCGTTAGTTCTACATAATATAAGAGAATCTTTGGGAAAGGCCATTTCCTCAGTGAACAGAAGGTTGTCTACTTCTCCCTCTATATTTCCTGGCTTTCCTTCTATATCAGGTGTGTATTGACTTAATATACCCAAAACTTTGTTAGGGCATCTGTAAGAAATACTCAAAGGCAATTCAACACAGTCAAAAAGTTTTTTGATAGTATCCATGGAATTATGGTCAGCCCCTCTAAATGCGTATATAGATTGGAATCTGTCGCCAACAAAATACGATCTAGTAGTGGAATGACTGAATTTCTGTATTAACAGTAATTGCAGTGGACTTATATCCTGGGCCTCGTCAATAAAAATGTTATCGTACTTCCAGGCATCTATTTTTCTGTAAACAGGTATGTACACTTGGTCCCCGAAATCAAACTCGGATTCGTTTCCGATATGCTCCTTAAAAATTCCTTGATAAGCTTTTAAAAAGAAAGTTTTTAGAATATCGAAATCTTCGTTTTCTTGAGGATCTAGGTCTATTTGGAAAAAATCAAAGTACTCATTCAAGTTTTCATCCGTCATATCTATGGAAATTCCGAATCCATAAGCCCGAGTTTTCTCAAAAAACTCTTTAAGGGGCTTTACCATTTTAAAAGGTATTTTCTCGGAACTTTCATCCTCATAAGCTTTAACAGAATTATAGAACTTATTCTTATTAATCTTTACGTAATTGTACTTTCTGCACAACAAACCGTGTCCTAAAGCATTAAGAGTCTTAACTTTAGCGTGCTTAGGAGCTTTAGCAGATAATTCTGTTTCTATAGCTTTGTTAAAAGCAGCAGCCAAAGTTTTTCCGTATGCTAACTTAAGGGCCATGATGACAGTCGTGGTTTTCCCTGACCCAGGAACAGCATTAACTATGAGGTTCCTATAGTCTTGCTCTACAAAGTCGAAAATCTTTTCTTGATACGCACTAGGTGTAATTTTTTCCATAATAACTTCTAAATAATAAGGTTTAACGCTCGAAAGCGTTGGTATTAACTGTTTTCGAGTAACTCAAATTCTAGGTCATTTAACTCTGAAAACCAATATAATCTTGGGCTAGGAGCTAGCCCATTTCTCATCCAATGAGGTTCGTTCAATCTCGGGAACATTTACGACCAGCCTTGCCGGAGATTTTGAAGCAAATCTTGGATCTTTTAGAACAAATCTTAGGTCGCTGGACTCATGAACACTTACGCTATCCAGGAATTCAGCACTCACAACCATAGCATCGTTTGGAATATCTTCAGAAATCAAGAGACCTAAAAACTCTAGTCTGCTTGCTAATTCATTTGGGAGAGACTTGGCTGTGTTGCTCAGAATGTTACTATCCAACATAACAACATGTTTACTGGTAACTTTGTTTGACGATAGTGTAATCAATACATTTATATCCATTTTCACTCCTAATTCAGCTTTAGTAATCACTTTCCCTTAATTTTAAAATTCTTACCTATGGATACCACAGAGATAGAGTGTGTTGCGGTGTCCTCGTCAGTAGTTTTAGAGTATGTTAAGTACACTAAAACTCCTCTCTTGGCATCCCACACTCTATCTACTACAGTATACTTGAAGAAGATAGATTTACTTTGTGTAAACACGCCTTTTCTGGGTTGTAGTTCTCTTTTAGTACTAAAAACTACGTCTCCGGTTTGTCTACACGCCAGACTAGACTTATGGGAATCTGTGAAAGACCATGCTCTATCGTAATAGGTGGTATAACAACTGACTCCTGTAATATAAGGGTCATCAAACACCTGGACTGTTAGAGCATCTTTGATGAACCAACCTCCACCTGCTTTAGTAGTGTAGATTTCTTCGGGAAAAGTTATTAATGTCAACACAAAAAATAAAAATATCTTCATCTTGTTATCCTTCCAAGCAAGCCTCAAAAATAAGTCTCGCCACATCATAAGGATTAGCGTTGGCTCCTGGCCTTCTATCCTCAAAATATCCTTTACCGTCTTGGGCTACATGATTAGGAATTCTAATAGAAGCTCCACGGTTAGAATCTCCGCTCTTAAACTCATCTATACTACAGGTTTCGTGGAGACCTGTCAACCTTTCGTGAAGACCTTCTCCGTATGATGAGATATGAGATTCGTGCCTTGATTCAAGAACTGGTATAAGTTCTTTTATAATTTCGAGGCCACCGTCTTCTCTCATCGGAGCTATTGAGAAATTAGTGTGCATCCCGGCACCATTCCAATCTCCTTTAATAGGCTTAACGTCCAAGGAGGGCTCAACTTCGAAATCTTCTCCGAGTCGAAATAGCAACCATCTAGCCAGGATAAGGTGGTCACAAATGGTGAGTAAGTCTGATTTGTCTCCCTTGACTCCTCGTGGTCCTATTTGAAATTCCCACTGAGACATCATAACTTCAGCGTTGACCCCGTAAATCATAAGTCCAGCGTCCATACAAGCTTTCATATGAGCTTCTACGAACTGACGACCCCGTATTTGAGCTGGTCCGACACCACAATAATAAGGTCCTTGAGGTCCAGGGAATCCTCGTTCAGGCCATCCGTGAACATGGTTCTTATCCATATCAAACAAAGTATATTCTTGTTCGAATCCTATCCAGGGTTCTAGTTTTTCGGCTCTGTCTACTGTATTACTCAATAGTGCTCGTGTGTTAGTTTCATGGGGAGTAACTCCGTCTTGCTCCATGACTTCACAAACAGTCAAAAATCCGTTTTCTCTAAGAGGGTCTCTAACCGTAGTCGTAGGAACTAGAACTAAGTCAGCGGAGTCCCCTTCACTTTGCTTTGTGGAACTTCCATCATAATTCCATACTTTAGGAACCGGAGCACTAGAAATTCTTGTTTTGGACCTCAATAATTGAGTCTCGCATCCGTCTAGCCAGATGTACTCGTGTGTAAAAAGGGTCATTTGTTATACCTTTGATTTTAAAAATTAGTACAAGTTTTTAGTACTATAACTCAAAGGGTAACAGAAATCAAGTAAGAAGGTTAAATTTTATCACCAATCAAATGTATATCCAGGGAATAACTTTTTCTTTGCAAGAACCCAAAGCTTTCTGCCTTCTAGGTCTTCTTGTCCGGTATCACTAACCTCTTCTTTTTTAAACCTAAGTTTTTTAGGTAAAGTAGTGTAAACCGATTTGTGAATCACACCAGTTCTATTGTAATGATGTTGGGCAGTTGTTAAGTCTGGGATAATAATTTCTTTAAAACCTCTTGACCTTATAAATTTTATAAACCTTTTTAAAAGTATGGTAGGTAAATGGTCAGACGGGTATATTTCCTTGGAAAACTCTTTTCCAAATAACATGGAAAAATCTGTTTGTATTTCATCTATCCATACTCTTTTATCCTGAGCATTCTCCGTTACATCTCTCATTAAAGTGTATCGAACCCAACCCAGTGTTAAATGTTTATCTATATACGGATGATCGTCTATTTTTAATCTTTTATTCTCTTCTATAAAACTCGGGTCCAGGTTATACAGAGCCCTTTCCTTCTCACCCTCCTCATCAACAGTCTGAGCTTGTATATAAAGAGGTATCAGGTGTTCAGGAAGGGTTAGAATAGCTATATGATTAGTGGCACCGTGAAATATCCTTTGCAGGCTGCTATTCCAGGTTGTATGTTTCATTACGGACTTAGTTTTTACCGCAGCTCTAAAATCATCTATATCTCTGTCGTGGCTTTCTGGTAATTCGGTCTTTTTGTACTCATAATTTACAGCGTTTTCCAGGGTTAGACCCTTGTTTTTTTGAAATTTTGAATACAACTGTTTGATCACAGGGTATTGCATAAAATCTTTTGATTTAAGATCTTGTAAGCTTAAAAAATTATTGTCTGCTTTTTCTAACTCTTTTATTAAACCGTATAACTCTGAAGGCATGTCATCTGGATATACCTCATCTTTAACTACAGGGGACTTATGAAATGGTTCGTCAAACAAACCATCATCAAAAGCATTTCTAAAAATAGGGTGCAACTTTAAAAGGGAGGCTTGTTCAGTTAGCTTAGATTCTACAACATCCATAAAATCATCGTTCCAAACTAGAGATTTTGCAATAAAATCGGGGAAATCCCGAGTGAATATAAGGTCCCTGTTGTTCATATGTTTTATGAGTTGAGGCAAAGTTTTTTGGACTGCTCGTAGTTGTAATGATTTATCCACGTTATACGGAAGAGATGATAACAAACCGGGAGAATCAGACAATGCGTCAGTAATGATTTCTTCTATAATCCCCTTATCTGTGAAGTATTTGATAAAACTCTCGGGATAATTTTGAAAAGCCTTGGGGAAGCTAGTGAATCCTTTCTTGAATCCTGCTCTAATACCGGGGTTTGATTCATAATATTTTATAAGGCTCTCAGGTGACACTCTTTTCACAAACTTAGGAGCTAACCAAGTACTTACAGGCTTTTCTCGTAAAGACCATATTAAACTTTTTTCTAATTCATCTTTTGGAAATAATTCTAGATATTTTTTTATACCAGGAAAATTTCGGGCATTATCTTTTATGTCATGATAATTAGAATAATTAAGTCTTATTTGAAGGTTTACATATTTTTCAGCTAATTCATTGTCAACAAACTCAGAGACTTTATATCTTACCGATTGTGAAGGACTAGATAGATTGGCTGGCACAAAATCTTTTAGGAAAGCGGTTATAAAATTTTCGTCCTCTTTTAAAAAATCCAGGGTAGCTAATAAAAGCGGGCTCCTAAAGTTGAATCCATAAAGAGGATTAGTGTTTATTACCATCCCAACAGCATTAAATAAATCTAGGGAACTTCCGTATTTTTGCCAGGAGTCTTGCAATATGGCCAATGTGTGCGCAGAATCAACTTCCTCAGCTTCGTGTATACCTTGGAAAAAGGCGTTTCTGAATTCTGGCGCTTCAAACCAAAGATAAACCAATTGGACTGCGTGATCTCCGGCTCTAAAAAATGGGGCTGCGTGTTTTAGATCCTTAATAATTTTTTTCTTTGTGTCAGGATCACTAACAGCTTTGTCAAGTAACCAATCAAGAAGTTCTTGATCTTTAGAAGTACGGTCCACTTCTTGGATAACATTACCAAAAGAGCTTTCCTCGTTGACATAAGCATCTAAAACATTAGTAAGAAACTCTTTGTCAGCTAATTCTGCTATAATTTTACTAATATTAGCCACAAAATTGTAGCTATATTAAAAAACTAATCTTTGTGATCAAAGTGATATCTTCCCATTCTTTCTTTTAAAAGTTTTAAAGCCAGTGTTCTCACTTTGTCGTCATTAATAGGAGAGAGATTTACTTCTGTTTTGAATCGACTGAAAATTTTCCAGTTTCATATTAGCAACAAGATCTCCGTCTAAAAATCCGAAAGAATTTCCTGGAGTAATAAAAGGGGCTTCCCCGTTGCTTCCTAGGCAAGTAGATTCTCCCGGATACGGAGATATAAAAATATCCTCCACTACTATCCCTTCTCGTTGTCTTATTGATAATGAGTGCCCAGTTATTTCGGGACTCCGAGAATTAAAAATTTGTATTGAATCTAGTATATCTTGTGCATAGCTAGAACTGTTTTTCACAAACTCTCTTTCTATGTTAAGCTTGCTATCCATGCTTACCACAGGAATTACATCTTGGGTCTTTAGGGCCAATCTGGATTTACAAAACTGAGCTAATGCGTCGTAACTTCCCCCGAAAAATTCGGGTATATTATAGTTACCGTGCTTTAAAAACAGGCTTATGGCTATCCAAGAAGGCTCTTTAGTTCCTCTGTCAACAGGACTATATCTACTAATAAAATAGTTTGCTAGCAGTTCTGATTCGGGGTGGTCGAAAAGTTCTTGGTACAATTCGGGGTGACTGCTTTGCGCAGGAGAAGATAAAAACATAGTTTCCTCTTGTAATCTCCTGTATTGACATATTTATGCCTTCCTGTTACTATATTTATATGAAAGAAATTGAACTAAAATTAAAACTCACTCCAGATCAGTACAAATTTTTACTTCTTAGTTCTCATAATAGCAGACCTGAGACTATAATTCAATGCCACCTATATTACAATACTTTTAATAACAGGATTCTTGAAAATCAAGAGATGATCAGAGTGACTAGAAGCCTTTCTCCTGAACAGCAAACACTTGTAACTCATAAATCGGGATCAAAGTTTGAAAACGGTGTCCAAACCTCAAATGAAAAAGAATTCAAGATACTAGGTGTAGACTCTATAGACGACACGGGACCTTTACCCTATATCTCAACCTTAGAAACAGTACTAATAAGTAGAGATATTCTAAAAAGGGGAGAAAAACTAGTTCTTATCAATTCTGTTCCTTTAATAAATATTCGAATAAGGTTTGAAGAATTCGGTCTCTTATTGGAACTGGATCAAACTTTATATTCTGATCGAACTGATTACGAATTAGAGTGCGAGTTTGACAATTCTGTGGAATCTCAGGTACTGTCTATCCAAGAATTAAAGGACTGGTTAACCTGTAATTCGGAAACTCCTGTAGTTTACCAAACAAGCGGAAAATTCAAAAGACTTCTTGAAACTTTATAGATTCAAGTCAATACGAATTCTTTGATTGGCTACTACATCGTCCCAAACTCTGTCCCACCCAGCATCTACAAAATTTGATGCTATCATAGAATCTAGGGCAGCTCTCATAACCCAAGTTTCTAATAGAATATCATTAATTCTAGACACTCCTGCTTCTTCTATTTCACCAGTCTCTTCGTTTAGGATTGTGGCCAATCTAATAGAGTAAACATACATATCTTTAGGCATAGCTCTTTCGATATCGTAAACTAAATCGTAGCATTCATCCGAGACATCACCGTTATACTGCATGTCCTCACCAATAATAAAGAAAGTGAGGTATCCGTCAGGAACTACTACGTTTGTAAAAAGATATACCGGAGTATCCACGGGAATTAGCTCGGGGCTGTCTCCTTTGTAGGTATCCATAAAAGTGTTATTCCAAATGTTTCCCGGCCACATAAACTCTACTCTAGTACTTTCAGGGCTAGCCTCGTAAACTTTACGAGCTTCCTTGAAATTCGTGACCACAGGTTTATTAAAGAGCTGGTCCCTACAAAATTCAGGGTAAGGATCTACAGGTTGGTATCCAGGCATTTGGGCAAGAACCTTTTTTAGAGTGACATACCTTACCAAGATAATTGATCCGTATTGAACAGTGTCTTCTAAAGTCTTATGATCTAAGTCGAAATGTTCGGCTATTTTTAGATGGTCTTCATGAAAATTCTTTAGTCCTGGTTCATCTTCAATGTGTACAAATCTTTCAAGCATTCTTCTTCCTCGTCGTCAGTTTCATCGGTTTCCTCTGATTCATACAAAGGTATTATATCATCCGGGTTACCACCTCTTCTAAGGTAATCTAATCCTCCGTCAACGAAAGCTGCTTTGCATGAACAGCTAACAAAATCATGTCTATGAGTTGACTCAATGATATCTGAACATAGCTTGCACTGTATAGCGTTTCGTGTTATTCTTTTTCCCATAATTAGTCCTTCTAAATAGTCAATTGATATATTGACATTAATAACGGTATAAATCAACCTCAGAGAGTTTGTGTGAGCATTCTACAAAAACTTTATTTCCTGGCCAATCCAGATCTTTCTTTTTACGCAAAGAACAGCCTCAACGAAAACGAGGAAAAAGTTCTAAGAGATTTTGTATGGATGTACCAAGAAGAAATTAAAGACCCCAGTGCAGGGGTAATTGGTGTTTCTAAGAAATTCTCCGAATTTGTTTGTAACGAATATCCAGAACAAACCGTCGATCAAATAGACGGTTTTTTTATATTAGACAATCCGTTTCTGTTTCAAAGCAATTTTGAATCTGTTGAAATTGAGCAAATGAAAACAGCAGGTCTCAATCCAGAACAAGATTTAGACAGAAAAAATTTCTACGCCTCTCTTGATCCAATGAGACGACAAGACTTTTTTATCATGCCCCATGTTTGGAACACTTTGAATGACAAACTTATTGATTTAACAGGGTATTTCAAATATGTCAAAACCGGACACAGTTCGGATAACCAGCCCAGAAGATACTTACCTACAGAGTAAGCCTTTTAACTACTTCAGGTTGACCCAACAAATCACAAATATTGTCCAAATCCGGACCATCTTCCTCATTACACAAAGCTCGTCTTACTGATTTGTAAATCACGGTAATACAGTAGTGTGTCGTTTTGTTACAATGCTGAACAGCCTTTTTTATACTGGCAGGATACTCGGAGGTATAGTAATCACGAACAATACTTAGAATATCATGGTCACACGGTCTAGGCGCAAGCACAAAAGATTTAGTATAGTCAGAAAACCTCTTTATATCACTTAGAACTTTTACTCTATGTCTCTCTTCCGTTAAAAATTCTTTGAGTTTATCAGGAAGACTTCCCCCATAAAAAATTGAACTCAGGTCCAGGAAAGAATCCTTATCTAATTTCTTTATGTGCTGAAAATTGAGATACACTAATTTATCCCTGTCTAGCATGGGATTATTGGAGCTAAACTTAGTTATATCGAAATCCTTAAGTTCATCTTTTAAACCAAAAATCTCTTTACTTCTATTAGAATTTCCCAAGAGTAAACAGTAGTTTATTAAGGCAGAGGGCAAGAATCCTTGATCTAAGTACTCTCCCAAGTCTGATCCTGGGTGACGTTTTGATAATTTTTTACCGTCAGAATCTAGGATTAGTGATAAATGACCGAATTTAGGCTTAGAATCAAATTTCAAGTAATCGTACAAGAGTAGATGCTTAGGCAAAGAGGTTAACCACTCTGCTCCTCTGAATACATGAGTTATACCCATTGAGTGATCGTCAACAACGCTGGCAAAATGATATGTTGGATAACCATCAGCCTTTATAATAACAAAGTCGTCTTCTTGAGCTGGCAAAGTTATTTGGCCTTTTAGTATGTCATCGTGAATAATATTTTTATTCACCTGATCGGAAACAGCAAAAACAGCTCCGTCTTTTATGTATGCCCAACCTGTTTCTACTAACTTGTTAGCCCAATACTTGTAAGACTCCAAATTCTCGCTTTGAATGCGTAGACAATCCGTGCTCATCCCAAAGCTGGTTAACACGGATTGAATTTCTTCTGTAGCTCCCTGGACTAATCGGGTTTGATCAGTGTCTTCTATCCTTAAATAGAAGTCTCCGCCTTGGGATTTGGCGTACAAATAGTTAATCAAGGCTGTTCTAATCGAGCCTAGGTGTAGAAATCCTGTAGGACTTGGAGCGAAACGTGTTTTTATCTTCATAACTTAATCGTATCATACCATAAATCTATTAGCAATAATTTTTATATCTTGTGTTAGTGTATGGAATCAGAGCAGATAGACTTATGGGTCGAGAAATTTATAGAAACAAAGAATATCTTAGCTATACCAGTAATTCCTAGAAGAGAGCCCGAGTTTAGAGATAAGACTCTTGCTGAAATGGCCGAATTGCCTAGTGATCTTGCTAAAGAGCTGGCTTTGTCGGTTATTTCTATCGGAAGTGGGATCTGGTACGAAGATTTGCCTACATACTTGCAACAAGACGTAGAAATAGCCTTAAAAACTGCAAAGAATACTGGAATGACTGGAACAGTGATTCGAGCCAACCCAGATAACCGGGAAATACAACTAGGAATAGTAAAACAAAATCCCAGATCTTTCGAACGAGTTTCCAAAAAATTTAGGTACGACCCGGATTTTATTTTAGAATACATGAGATCTAGCCCCTTTACATATTTGAGGTTAGATGAAAAACAACAGGAATCTTATTTACAAAATAAGGAGTTAGTAAAAGACATTCTATACTCTGGAATTAACTACTCCTACCATTTGTCCAGAGACTTCCTGGAAAAATACCCAGAAGAGCAGTACGAGCTAACAAACCATATTTTAAAGAAAATTAAAGAGGACGACAGCATAGAGTCCCTTTATAAAATCCCTGAAGTTATGACTAATAATCCTGAAATACTAGGTGTTATTAAAAATAAGTTGAAAACATCATTAGAACTGGGGCTAGAATACTTAGAAGATTCGATTCCTGAGTATATGTTTCCCAATTTTAGTGAAGAAATTGGAGAGGCTATTTTACATGCGTCACGAGAAAATATCCACAATATAAATGTTTTACCTAACTTACCAGACATCTTGCCCGGTATAAAAAAGGAATTAAAAGATATTGTATTAAATGCCGTTAAAACTGGCGGAGTTTTTCCTAGTGGAGCAGTAGATTACTATGACTTACCAAAGATTCTTCGAGATGATGTTGATATCGTTAGAGCAATCATTCCACTTGATCCAGGAATTATTGTGGACACAAATTTTAGCCCTGATCTTAATAGCGAATCTTTAAATCTGTATAAACTATCTTTAGATTATGATGCAAAGCTGTTCTCACGGTTTCCAGACAATATCAGAGATAACGAAGAGGTTGCTAAACACGCTGTAAACTTAGACTCTGGTCTTTTAGATCTAATTCTAAACAAAGAATTGAGGGAGAAGCTGCAAAAAACTTTGCTCCATCCTAATATTCCTGTGTTAGAACAAACTGGATATAAAGACTACTATATAGATTGGATTAAAAGGTATATGGAGCAAAGCCACCTGGATTTTATTACCCAGGAACAGGTCATACGACTTCAAAAAACAAGGAATATTCCTGTGTGGGACAACCTTAAAAACAGGTTTAATAAGTCAAAGCTATTTTTAAAGGAGCTTGGTGATTTAAAAGCTGATAATCCTGATGACAAAGATTTATGGCAATACGCTAAATACACTTATCAATCCTGGTCTGGGGCGCAAAGACTTTTTAGTAACAAGAAAAATTATGTGTTTGTGGCTAGTATAGAAAGGGAAAACTTCCCTGCTCGATACGATAAAACCAGAGACTATAAAAAGCAAAGCTTAGCTAGAACCCAGCACCCAAGATTTAAAACAGACGTAACCTTGGGATGGGTTAGATATACTGTTATCGACAAGACTCATATATGGATTGACGAACTCCAAAGCGATTTACCCGGAATATATCCCAAGAACTTTAAGAACATAATAGGTAACCCAGTAACTTTTTTGTCTTTTTTACTTAAGAAATTTATAAAATTTGCTAGATCCAGAGGATACCAAACTATTGTGATGCCTGATAAACAACTAAGGAACACTCTTTATCCTAATTCAAAAGCTCCTACTGATCCATTCGAAGCAGCCAGGAAATCCCATTTCACTAAGACTGATATAAATAGCCTAGATTTTATCGACTTGGAAGATATTAAAAAACAATACAAAGATAAGGTTTTGAACGGAAAATACTTAGTTCTGTCTTCTGGGAAACCTGGGATTCTTGTTAATAAACTATGACTCTAGGCATCTGGTTTTAATAGCTTCTGCCATTAAATCTAGGGATTCTTGTTGACTGTCTAAATATAAATCCAACAGAGCCTTTTCAAAACGGTTTTTAGCCATACTAATAAGATAGTCTGGTATAGCTCTAAAACTTAGGTTTGCACTAAACTCCTTGTAACCTGAATGAGGTCCTCCAAGTACTACCATATGAGAACTACCTATAACTAAGAATTTCTCGTCGATATGATCGTATTTAAAGTGAAACTTTCCTAGTCCCCGTTCAAAACTATCATTAGCGTCTCTGTAAAACCTTTTTAAACCGGGGATATCCTCGACTACTTTAGAAGTTAGGGTTAACGGGACTCTTTGGACAAAAGTCAAAATGTTTATAAGTTCTTTTTCGTTCATGCTACTTCTTTTTATTTAATAAGTTTTTAATTATATGGGGTATTCCAGACATTTTTTCTATACTCACCGCTTGTATTCTACACTAAATTTAAACATCCTGCAAGACTACAAACGGAAATTGTCTAGAAGTGGCTATCGCTTGGCTTACTTGTTAACAAAGATTCCTAGGGAATATCAACTTGAGCTTTTTAAAGACAGCGATATAGTTTGGGCTATCAATGATCATATACACAATTTTCCAAAAGACACTTACTTATTCCCTTTAGAAAGCTTGGATAGCCCAGAACTCATAGAATTATTAACAGATAGGTTTAAATTAAGGCACAGAGTTCCTCCTTTTCAATCGGATTCTTTTCCTGAGAATGCGGATTTTACAAGAAAGTTTGTTTCTATACCAGGAGCACTCCACAAAATATTTAGGGTGATGGACAAAAAGGATATTCTCTCTTTTGGCACAATAGTTCAGGAAGCTCTACTAAATGTCCCAGTTTATCTCCAAGAATTCCAAGAGTACGCAGCAGATTGGGTAGGACCAGAATTTAATCTCGCCAACACAGAAACACAAGACAAATTATTAACTCAAGAGGCACGTCAGGAAATAAAAGAGGATTTACTAACAAAAAAATCACGCTTTGATGAGGATATACCTTATGTTTTAGTTGACTATATATTCGATGATCCAAAAATACTGCCTGTACTAAAAACCGATATTGAATATGGAGCTTTGAAACATTTAAGTAGAAAAGTACACGACAAGATAGTAAAAAAACCTGCTGTCCAAAATATCATAAAAGAAATAGTTCTAGAAACTGGACAAATAATACCTTTTACCACGGAAGTTCAACTAAGCTTATTAGAAGATCCAGAGGTTATGGACCTCGCAATTAAAAATACTGAGTCTTATGAGGACTATAAAAATTTTTCCCAAGAAGTGAGAGAGGCTCTTGTTGAACACGGGATTTTTTCAGATCCTGCTCATTCTATTCATACTGAACCTGAAAAAGATTATCCAGAAGATATTAGTCACGACAAAGTTTTACTTCTAAGATATATGGATAAGAAAGGCATAGAATCTATAAGTATAGAAGACTTGAAGAAACAAGGATTTTTTAATGTTGAGGAGCTAAAAGATTTGTATCTTAGGCATAACACTAAAAATAAATTAAGTTATCAGGACATCCTTGATTACGGGACTTCAGAAAAGATAGAGCTTCCAGAATCTTTTCATCAAGACACCCTGGATTTTAGGAATTCAATTCTTAATAAAGGCAAAACGAAACACCAAACCTGGACTGGGGATCAGCGGATTTTCCCCGAGACTAATCATATTTTCTTATGGTCATTACAAGAAGATCTTGTTCCTGATTCATATTGGGACACCACTCCTAATGACATAATGAGTACGGATGAACTAGAAGCATATGCGGAAGCCCGAGATGTAGAGGATGTGGAAGACATTCTTCATGTCTCTATTCCGGAAGAATACATAGAAAAAACTACCCATCCAGGGATCGCTAATCATCTTACTTTAGGATGGATACGTTATACACTAGGAAAAGATATTACCGAGGAAGACGAAGAATCTTCGATTTGGATTGATGAAATTCAAACCGACCTACATGTCATATTCGGAAGAGAGAAAGCCCAGGATTTAATACCTTCTGCCAAATTTATGTACGTGTTAATGACCAAGTTTATAAAATTTATCAGGTCCCAAGGGTTTGAAAAAATTTATATGCCTAATCACCAAACAGCAACCCAGTTATACAACCGAGCCAAACCCCCAAAATCCACATATCACGATTTGCCTAGAAGATTAAGGTTCAAAAAGGAAACTCTTACCGATTTTCATGATAAAATAAATGGTAAGTCAGTTTGGGTTTTGGCGAATTACTCAATCGGAGCAGGAATGACAGACAAAATAACCCAGGAAATAGAAAAGCTTGTAGTTAAAGCCAGTGATTACAAAATATATCACAGGTCTTATACCGAGGCTATACAAGAAATGGAAAAGTACATTACTAAAAAAGGTTATGAACTTGACCCTGAAGAACAATTTCAAGTGATCGGGTCTGGCCCTGGAAAGCCTAGGCCAGGAAGCACTAATCGACATACCCTGCTATTATGGAAAAATAAAAAGCCAGCCAAAAAAGCCGTACATCTTCAAGTTTATGGTAGAGACGACTCTGATGCCTCTCCTTACGAACTTAACATGTATCTAAGCGCAGCCTCCATAGCCGACTACACCAAAGATATTTTAGAATAATTCGTAGTTCTCCTTGTATAATTAAAACAAACGCAGTATTACAGGTATTATTCCGGCTTTTATAGTTGCTGCTGTGAACTGCGATAACAATCACTAAGTTTAATGGAGTATTTTAGAATGTTATGATATAATATTAGGTATTAATAATGGCACTTAGAGCTTACGGATTAAAAAATTTTTCTAATCAAGTTAAACTAGAAAAAATTAAAAGGGTGTTCCCTAGTTATCGGGCCACCGCAGAGGATGTATCCCGTGATCAATGGAACTATTTTTTCAGATATTCTAAATTTAACAAGTTTAAAAACTTTTCTGGGCATAGAATTAAAACAGATCTCTCCTCTCGTTACACGCAAACAATAAGAGCGCAAGTTGTAAGCCAACTTCAAAGTTTTATTTCAAATTTACAGAACTCTATAAGAAAAACCATTTCAAAATCTAATTTACCTAAAGAACAAAAGAGAATACTTTATACGATTAATAAATATAAATTTTGGTCCTCTCCTGCGTTCACTTCGGAAAAAGGGGTTTTCTACTCTACAGAAAATTTGAAAACAAGCAGAAAGATCTTTCATCAAGCCCTGAAACGAGTCAGTAAGCCTAGTTTCAAGAGAATAAATATGGTTTTGGATCATAAAGTTTGTGAAATTCATAGCAAACAGGAATTGGGCGCTACTACATTCGACTACTGGCTAAGAGTTTCTACCTCAACAAAAAATAAACCCGTTCGAATTCCTTTAAATGTAAATCCTTATTTCAATTCTAGACAAGGCAGTTTGAAAGCTATTACACAAATCCACTTGAAAAGAAATGGAAATCTTGAGTTCAAGTTGGTAAAGGATTTGGCAAAAGAGCCTTACAATTCTTCAGGGAAAGTGATTGGACTTGACTTAGGGTTCCGAGATGATTTCGTGTTTGACTCCGAAGGAGGTGCCTTCGGCACTAAATTTATTTCCAAGTTAAAAGAAGTAATCGAAGAAATCAACAGAATTCGAAAAGAGAGAAATAAAATTGGAATGTCCTTAAATTCTGACAGACTAGAAACCTTGATTAGAAAGTCGAGATCCCTAATTAAAAATGAGGTTAACAGGATTGTAAACAGATTAATAGAAATTCATAACCCCTCAGAAATTGTAATAGAAGACTTAGATTTAAGACAAATAAAAGCAGGAAGGAGTTATAAAAGACTCTATAATAATTATGGAAAGAAAGTTTTATTGGACAAATTAAACTCGGTCCAGGAACTGCTAGGAATAAAAATTACAAAAGTTAATCCAGCTTATACTTCTCAAGAGTGTAATAAATGCGGTTACCTAGATAAAAAGAATAGGAATCAGGATAGATTCCGATGTCTGGCGTGTGGATTAAAATCCCATGCTGATATCAATGGAGCTAGATCTGTGAAGGGAAGAAGTTCTTTACCTGAGATTAGTTCCAATTATTTATCAAGATTTAGCATCCTTTCTATTTTGGTTAAGAAGTACTTAAATCAAAATAGAGAGCGATTATCGACTTTGACGAGCCGAGACCCTCGCCCGTATAGTTGGGCAGAAGTTTTAAAGGAAAATTTTTATTTTTCTGCGGAGCTTAAACTTTTGGAGGCTGTGTAATTTTTATGTCATGCTCTTCCAATTGGAACTATAATCTATATAATTATTTAGGAGAGTTATGAAAAAACTCGTTTGCTTTACCGGAGCGCCCTGCTCTGGAAAAACCAAAAGCCTAGAAGCTATGGAGCTTATTAAAGGCTATAAAGATTTCCATATTACACCAGAAGCACCCACATTCTTTAAGCAAGGATTGCACACTATACCTCAAGGTGGGCCAGAACAAGAGCAGTTCGATATACTTGTTTACAATTCCAGACTCTATTCAGTAATGGAAGCACAAAGAAGGCCGGAGGAGATGGTTTTCTTTGACCGAGGAACCTTTGACGGAGCTGTTTATCATTCCTCATTCTTTGACCTAGTTAACACAACTGTTGAGCAAGAATTAGAGAGATATACTTCAATTGTTCTCTTTGAAACCTTGGCAGCAGTTGATAGATACGAAATCAATGATACAAGATGGGAACCCGCTGAAATGGCCCTAGAAATTCACACAAAACTTAGAGATATATGTAAAACTCACCCCAATTTTATAGAAATCCCTGCAAACCTGGATTCTATGAGAAGGTTAACAATGGTTTTAGACCACGTTGACTCAATATAAAGGATTTTATTATGGTTAATAAACAAAAAGATAAGGTACACGGAACTATTTCCCATGTTTTTAGCATCATCAAGAGACTGGGGGAAGACTTAGGAATCCCTAATCTTCATACCCAAGTTTTTATAACTGGATCATCTATACACTCTATAAGACAGGGGTTAGATTATAACGATTTCGATATAGTCTTTAGAAAGATGGAGGATCTTGTTAAATTTGAATCAAAAGCTACTGCTACTCTATCGTTTCCGGCAATACAAAGATCACTTTTTGATTTTAACTGCGAAGGAAGAAAGCTTCAATTCTTACTGTTCAAATGGGGCAGTCCTAAAGAAATTATAGATACTCATGATTGGAGCGTAGCTAACGGTTATGCGGTATGCTCTGGGCCAAACGAGCACAGTCCTTACGACCCAGATGTAAATATCTATATCTCTCAAACTGGAAACTCCATAGAAACTAAGAATACTGGCGATCAGCCCTATTCGGCTTTAACAAGGCTGTGGAAATATTTAAAACGAGGATGGACATTTAACGACCCTACCGAACAAAATAAATTCATAGGCTCTATAATAGAAACCTCTGTTAAAGTTTATATGGAAATGTCTGAAGAATCTGATGTTGTTACCGCAAAAGATGTGGTAAAAGAGGTAAAAAGAAGAGATGCTGGATATGCTGGGAGTATGCCCGGACTTCCCGGATCAAGATAGATATTATCTACCCATAGCTAAAAACAATTGTGGTTCGTATTCTTTCTTCGTAAATTCACACCAGATTGCAAACAGAGAGTACGAAAACAGCTTTCTCAGTAAGCTCTTTCCAATCTTTATTCAGATCTAAGTGACAATGAAAATCTACTAGCATTATTTGTGAACCTCGGGTAATCCCCTAGAAACGAATTTGAGACCTTTTAGGTCATTTACGGTGTGACCGCCTGCTAGAAATCCGTGTCCCCTTAGATTAACCACGAAAGAGGTTGTAATAGGGTCAGTAACAATACTAAGGACCTCGTCTACTTCTTGTAATCCCCCACACGGGATTATTTCTTGTGTTGTTTCTGCGTTTTCTACATAAACATGACCATGAATCATGAAATTTATGTTTAACAAAGATTCATATAATCTATATTGAATAGGAGAATCCACAGAAGGTTTGTTACTGCCTATATAAAATCTATTAGGTCCGAATCCATAACAATTAGGAATGTTTCCTAGAGGAACGAAATCTTTTTTACTTAAAGTTTCTTTATCCACGTTCCTCCGTGACACCAATATTTCACCTCTTCCGGACCCTCGTTGAGAAGGAAATCCTTGCATGCAGCGTGTGCTAGTGTTACCCAAAAATCTGCTCGGGTTAATTGCGTTTACATGTTCTGTAAACTCCTGGGCGTACATTTTCACTAATTCTATATAATCGCCCTTAATTTCACTTTGAGCCTGAGCTAAGGTCTCTTCCGAAAAGCCTGGATCTCCTTGAAAACTTTCCCGTTTAATATTTAGAAGAAATTCTACTCTTTTGTTCAAAGAGCTAGAAAAAGTCTTTATATCGCTGGTACTACAAAACGAATTACCCAGAGGATCGAGAAGTTCAAAATTATACAGGTCATTTGCCTTGGTTACCATAATCCCTAAGTTAGATCTTGTTTTTAATAGCCTGGATATAATATCAAAATGTGAGTACTCTTTTTCTACAACTCGTTTTGAAGACACTAAAAGAAGATGAGGAGACCGTTTCTTTATATCTAATAGAATTTTTGGTTCAGAATTGTCAATATTAGGCATCCATACCAAGCACTTAACGCCGTCTAAACTAAGATTTCTTACCAGATCTATGTGGCCCCCATTAACAACTCTTGGGTTATCAAAAGACTCGGCTAGCCCGGAAACTATTTTAGAAGGTTTTCCGGAATTACCATCAAAAGACCCGCCTACAATTAGAATATCATTCATACAGTTGTCTTCTTGTTAAGTAGATGTTCATCTATTTTTCTGGCATTACTATATTTCAGTTTAGCTTTTTTGGTAACCTCAGAATTTGACTTTAAAATTTGTATTGTATGGTCTCTATAAACTTCTTCGTCAACTTTTTCTAGTCTGGTGTGGTCCTCTAAATCAAGTTCTTCTTTAGACTCAAACACTGAATTTGTGTCTAGATCTCGATAATGGAAAACCCTGGAGTTTTTCTTTTTCACATAGTTATATAAAGCTTGGTACTTATCAATTTTATTTACAAATTGGAAGATCTTTAACCCGTATTCATGGCAGAGTCTTTTCAGGTTAACCGGGTTTGCTTCCACAGTGTATTCAACATTTCCGTCTGTATCAGTCATCATAAAAGAGTTATCATCAGTACTTAATATAAGAACCCTGTCCTCTTTTTCGACTAAGCATAGCTCGGGTTTCATTGCGTTAGCACTGATATAACCTTCACCAAGATACTCAATATGTTTTACTTTAGACCAATTAACATAATCCTCACCTTTCTCGATAACCTCTCTTTTTACCTTAAAATCTCGGCATTGAACAACGGTGTAACCTTTGTCTAAGTGCTTTTTCAATCTATCGTCTAAAAAATCTGTGTGACCTTCTATGGTATAACTCTTTTCCTTGAGTTCTTGGGGATCTCGGGGACCTTTTAACACAACAATACTAGCTAAGGGTTGAGAGTTGTATACTTCAATCCAATCCTCTCCTCTGCTGATAATAAGATCAGGGTTGAGGTTAGAAGAGTCCAATCCCATACTAGTACGATTTAAAAAAACTATTTCACTACAATTTTTCCACATATCTAATTTGCCTTACTATTTCTTCCAACGCCTCTTTAAAAGTCGTCGAATCAGCCATTCCATCACAAATAGTTCCAAAAGAGACTTCCGAATTTCGTGCTGTGATATAAAATCTCGGGTTATCCCGGTCACACAGTTCTTGATCCTCTACTACTGCTATCCCGTAACCATAGTAATAGGCAAAAAATCTCTGGGATCATTGCTTAAAATGTCTCTGATAAAGTATCTTTTGTTGTCTAGAATTCCTGTTATCATTACAAGTATTTAGTGTTGTGTTATTACAAGTTTTTGTTGCCGTACCATTCCAGCAATTTTTTTATGTTATCGTCTTGAACCTCTTTATTCTCTTTCAGATAGTCAATGAGGTCTTGAAACGATACCAAAGGAATGGGCATTATTCCTAGAGGTTTGAAAGCCCGGTCAACTGAATGGAATCTATAAGAAAATACTGATAAACAAGCTGTCACATCAGCACCATCATTAATAAGTTCCGTTATAGCTTCCGCTGAACTTGCTCCAGTTGTTATGGTATCCTCTATTAGAATTACTTTTTTATCTTGAACACTGGCACCCTCTATTTTTCGTTGTGCCCCGTGTTCTTTAGCTTTCGGACGTACATAAGCAAAGGGAAGTTTGAGTCTATCGGCTACAATTGCTCCCCACCCTATACTAGCTGTAGCAATTCCTGCTATCACGGTATTACTAGGATTTTGAGTAGGAATTAAATCGCAGAACTCGGCAACTACTTTTTCTCTGGCTTCTATGTCACCATATAAAAGTCTGTTGTCACAGTAGATAGGACTTTTTAAACCGCTGGTAAAGGTAAATCCGGTGTCAAAATCTAGGTCTAACGATATGTTTAGCAAGTGTTTTATTAAAGATTCCATAACTACAGGTTAGCACAGCTCAAAGTATTCTTCAATTCTTTATTTTATGGGGTGGTGCTTTCTTATTAACGAAATAGCTTCACTAAGGCTTTGAGATACTTTGGTAGCTTTTTCCCGTTTCTTTGAGTCTCCGGGGAATTTATCTGGGTGAAATTTAACAATTTCTTTTTTAAAAGCTTTCTCTATTTGACTAAGTGGCATAGCCGGAAGAACTCCTAGTTTATTATAAGCTTGCTTGAGTTGCTTCTCCAACTCTAAATCAACAGCACAAGGAGCATCATAATAACCCGCTGTCCTTAAAATATCTTCCATTTCTTCGTCACTTAGATCAGACTTATAGTCTTCAGAATCCCCGAATCCTAAATCTATGTCTAGGTTATCCAGTGCGGAATTAATTTTAGATTTAACTATCCTTTTTGCTCTATCAAATATTCCCATGTTTCCTGTCCAGTTCTTCTATAACACTCCAGTAATTAGCAAATTGCTTTTTATCCCACAATAACTCTTTTATCGAATCATAAATATAGATCTCGTTTTCCGGGTTTAACACGTTTAAAGATAACGCCCTTTCGATAAGACTTTCTACGCTAAGGTCATTAGGGCTTCTCAACAGACTATCCTCTGCTACTTTCTCTTCCTTATAGTTATACAGAACATAACCCTTTATCGCTCCAGAGTCATGATGGCTGTGACCAATAGTAAAGAATTTGCTGTCTTTATCACGGATTAATATAAGATTTGGATTTAGGGACTCTACAGGTTTAATCCCCACTTCTCTGGATCTGGCTTCGTTCATTTCCCCTTTTCTGATGAAATACTGAATAGCCAAGCTCTTATCGTCAAAAGTGTCGTATTGTCTTACCGCCAAAGCTCCAGAATCCTTAGCCAAATCCAAGCACCAGTCTCTTGACTTTGTATCCACGGATTCTGGGGAAGTCAGACTAGTTCCGAATATACTGTATAGCATTGTCTCAGAAGTTACTGGACTGAATACTCCTAGTTTATTGCTATAATATACAACCACTTTTTCAAAGCTGAAATCATCTGACAAAGCAGTTAAAGGCTTTAAGTCTTTGATGAAAATAAGTTTACGTGACATAACTGATCCTTATTGGTAATCCTAATTTTAATACATCCATTCGGAAACTGAAGATTTTCTCCTCCAGGATAAGAAATTTTGATAGCTTGGGAACTACTCACTTGTGTTCCAACCTTTGTGATTCCAGAATTCTTGGATAGTCCAACCTGTTAAACCAGATACTTGACCATCTCCTATTTCTACGATCCAATCCATCCCTCGGAAATCCTTGATTACATCTATACTGCTCAAAGAATGTGACAAAGGAGTCTCCATATGTATCCGCTCCAGATTTATCTTTTCCTTGAATAAAACTGCGAAATACTACTGACCCGTCTAGGTAGATATGGAATCTGGTCAATTTAGATCCACTAATACTGAGAACCAAACTCAAGTTGGTTCGTTCTGGGTCAAGCAGAATTTCTCTTCGAGTACCATTAAGGGAAATAACTTCCTTCATGCAAGTCCTTTGTTTATAGTTAAGTTAATACTATTCTAAAACATAACTTAGTACGAGTCAATGAAATAGTCTCTTTATTTTTATTTTGGGTATGGGAATTTTAAGCAAAATGGTTGTTATTGCCAACAGTGGGTTATCCCGTTATTCTCAAGAGCATTTATCCGAACAAGAAAAGAAAGCTATTCAAGAGTTTGTTAACACTCATCAAGACGAAATTAAATACGGATGCATACGGGACAACTGCGGTGTTATAGCTGCGGATTTTAGAGATTGGATTGAAAACAACTACCAAGATTTCAAGGTTTCCAGGGAATCCGGTTATTTTAAGCTAGACAAACCCATGCTAAGTTACGGGGATTTTCACAAAGAAGAATTCAAACAAATGAGAGAAACAGGGCTAGATCCTTTTAACGACGAAGACAGGAAAAGCTATTTTGATTCTCTTGACCCAAAACTCCAGAAAGATTTTTACCGACTACCTCATTACTGGAATCTGTTAAATGGAAAGATAATAGATTTTTCTGTGTATTCCCAAGTTATCAAAACAGGTCTTGCCGGAGATTCCAGTAAATCTAGATATTCCAAAAGCTTTAGATAGACCCGTCTATGAAATCTTTAGCTATTTGGATGTATTCTTTTGTGTTGTGGTAAAACTCTTTCCACGGAATTCTAAGTAGATCCCACCCAGTAGATTTCAAGTAAGCATCTTTTCTTTTATCCCTAGCTATGTATTCCTCGAATCTTTGGTGCTGGTCACCATCTATCTCTATAACCTTTTTCTTATGTTCCCAAGCGAAATCCAGAGAGTATATGCCACAGGGCAGCTCATAACGGTAATCTTGGTCTTCAAAATGATTACTTATTACTTTCTTGAAGAATTTTTCGGGGTAGCTTTCCTCATTGTTCCACCTGGACGAACCTATGTTATGGGCTCTGCCTTCGGCGTGGCCCTTTTTCATTGAATCCGAGATTTTCTTTTTGTATTCAGGAGTCATTTTAGGAGAGTGATTGAGGCCCCTAGCTGTTTTCCATCTAGCTTTCTCGGAGTGGGTCATAAATCGTATTCTTCCCTTCTTTGCCGATTTGTGCAACGCTGCAAAACTTATTCCGTACTTAGCTCTAACCTGTGCGTAACCCAGCCCTGCGTTTATATCCTCTTGTATTTTGCTATAATCATACTTTAATTTATATATTTTCTCTTTTTTTGTTGTCATATATAAACAGGAAATAAAGAGAAAAATAAAAACCTCTGCTCCTGGGAACAGAGGTTAAAAGATCACCCGGTAGGAATCGAACCCACGTATCTTGGTTAACCGCCAAGCGCTATAACCTCTCAGCTACGGGTGAATAAAAAAAGCCCCGGTCAAAAAGACCGGGGCAAGTATTTTTTGCGTCAAAAGACCCCGGCCTCAAAATTGTTATTATTTAGGTTGCCCAGTCTTTTCATGATTTATAGGATGTCTCGCATACATTCCCCTCGGTAAAGTTAATACTTTTGCAGTATTTTTCTTTGTTCGACATACTAATACTACACTAATTTAGTATCAATGTCAACACGTAAGCTTTAAAATTTCTAAAAATTTTAGTATTCCGGCTATTTTAGCAGACTCCGTTATCAGCACATAGAAAACCAAAATATACAAAACTACGCATACCCCAATTCCTGTTACAACTAACATCATTCTTTCTGAGAATCCCGGCTCTTAAGCTTTAATTCCAGTTCCAGTATCTTTCTGCGTTCTTGCAAAGCTTTTACTTTGTTTGCAGTAACGGTTTCCCATGTGTCAGATATCGCTACTAGCGCAGCGACTATAAAAGCCGGGATAATACCTGTAACAGTTCCAAAAAATATAGCCATTCCTATTAGAAAAAGAAAAAATTCCATACAATCCTTTGTAAATTATACCATGTAAACCAGTATAAATCAATGACTACAGAATATAGAAGATTAAACGGAACCAAGGGGGGTCGAACCCCTATCTCCAGCGTGACAGGCTGGAATAATAACCGTTATAATATAGCTCCAGTGCGACGGGAAATTTAACAGGTGTTCCCGCCTGATTCACCTAATCTCTTATCGCAGAGATCAAGCTAGTAAGGTTTTGTACAGTTATTCTCCATTTACTGAGGAATAACTGTCTTGCCCTTGGCTCTTGTAAGCCAAGCTCGAAAAACAATGAAATTGATTTTATAATTTATTCAAGACTGGTTCAATTTAATTAAGTTGACCGCTATCCTAATTTTAAAATTTATGTTGCCCTCAACAATTTCAAGTGGTTCGTACATTTCGCATGCTATGAAGTTTTTGTAGTATTCTATATTCATAATTGCCTTTTTTATTAAGTAAACTGGAATCCTTGTAACCGATCTTTCTCATCTTGAGTCAATATCTCCCAAACTTCATCCATTTCTTCTAGTATTTCAGCCTCTTCCTCAGACTCTTCTCCGTTATTTAAATATCTGGTATGATGGAAACGAAGTTCTAAGTTATCATAATATTCAGAAAAACTAAATCTTTTTATCATTATCCCCTAGTTCGTCAAGAACCTTAAAAACATCTAATAAAATGTTTTCCATATCATCTGTAGTTAAAGCAGATAAATTGAACATTCCTATACCCTCAGACTGCTCGGGAACTCCATTTATTCCGAATGTATACAGAAGGATATTAGGAGCAGACCTAAAATTATACTGAAATTTTAGATATCCGCTTCTAATCCTCGGTCATACTGCTCTCTAGCTTTGAGAGTTTCACTTTTTAATCTAAATTTTTGATTCATTACTGTAGGCGTGTTAATCTCGTCCACACCGAACCAGTTAGACCCAAATGCGACTTCAAAATCCTGAAGTACATATTTGCCCGCATAAACTAAGGCAGTAACAACGGGAAATGGCATTTCATGAGAACTAACGTTAACCACGAATACAGCAGCACTGCCGTCTGATTTTATTGAGAAACTTTCCAGCTCTTTATCTTTCTTAGTCATAATATTATCCAAAGAACTTTTTAAACAGGTACTTCAGAATTTTCCACAGCAGTTTCAGGTACTTCATCATCTCTCCTTTTCCATAAAAATAATTGAGTTCCTTTTACTTCAGACCAACCAGAAAGTTCTGCCAGCTTAAGTCTTCCGTCATTATACTCGTCTTCAATAACATTTATTTGCCTTAGCAGCTCAACAAGATCCGAGGATAAACGTAGTTTAGTGGCTTTTACTTGCTCTTGTTCAAGCCTTATAAACGGAAGTAAACCACGATCTTTAAAGCCATTTTCAATATCCGTATTAATTCGAATGTTTATCTCTGCTAAGCCCTCTATAATAGAACCTCTAACTCTATACAAGTTATCTAGAGTCGTCTTTTGCAGCATTAACGAGTCTCGAATTTCTTTTAGACTTTTCGTACCACTCATATTTATCAACCTTGTATTTAACGTACTCATCCAACCAGATTATAAACCTTTTTATCAAGTCCACAAACTAGTCCTTATTTTAGCAAGTCTTGCAAGCATCTCTGTATCTTCTTTGGTATAAAGATCTTCTAATTCTAGTTCTAGTTCAGGGTGATTAAGATCACACTTTAAGAAATCTTGATAATACCCAGTTCTTTTGATATCTTCTGTCCAACCGTCATCCCAAGGGGAAACTCTATTAGGTCTTTCGTCTTTCCACCACAAATAAAGTCTTTTTATTTCTTTGTCAGAGAATTTGCGATAACCTTGGTTTGTTCGGGAGTCCTCTTTTCTCGTTCCTCATAAAGTCTGAGAAATTCTTTTGAATCTTCTGATAATCCTGTCATAACGTGTACCAATACAGAGATATTGCGTCTGCCTCCAAAAAAATGCGTGACCAAGTAATTTCGCTACTAAATTCCTCGGAGTCCATTTCCGTAAACAATTTCATAGCCCAAAGAAGCTCTCTCATTCCGGTATCAACAAACTTACCTGTGCTAGCTATAGCTGATTCTTTAAAGTATAACTCTACTCTGTGGGCAAAAGTTTCTTGTTTAGCGTCCCAGGACTCGAAAACGAATTCCAGATGAACCCCGTCTAACAAAACTTTTCTGAATCTACCTATTTTGCCATTCTCCAGGCTACTTATTAGCTCTCTTTGAATTGCAGAAGACAAATTGACCCTAGGAATATCTTTAAGATACCTAAGGCCAAAATACGGGTTAAAGTGAGAGAAAAATTTATCTAAACTCAAGGTCTACCTAATATTGTAAAATCTCCGTGGCAATTCCTGTTATATCTATCTCAATGCTCTCCATGCCTGAAGACACTCTAAGGTCAGATACCTCGTGAAGATGAGTTATCAAAGATACCCTAGCATCCTGATTGGAGTCAAACTCTATGGGCAAAGAAAAACAGTGAGATCCACCTGTAAAGTACACGGTTAAACCGTCGTTTTCACAAGCATACCCAACAATATTGTCTCTAATAACCCCTAGTACTACAGTGTCAGCATCAATATCACCAGCCTCACCGTCACTGTAGCTCTTGCCTGTAAAAATTATAAGGGTTGAGGCCATAAAAAATCCTTAAGGTCGGTGCTCAATCATTACTACCGCATAAGACTTATCTTGTCTGTCGTCATGAACAGCAGCTTGAATATGGGTAGAGTCATCCTGATCTTCTTCTAGCCTTTCGTAAGGCTTGGGCACAACATCGTCAAAGAAATCGGGGAGCTTATCCAACAGATCTCCCACTAATCGTACCATTCTCCCATTTTCATCATATACTAACCTGTTAAATGCTTCTCGGTCTCGCTCATTGGGATTCCTGCTAAGGCCAGCTTTAATGGCAGCGATTTTATTCCCTCTAATCTCATCGCTTCCCATAACTCCAGACCTTAATTTAGGTAATCCTGTTTTTTCTATAGTTGTTTTCACTATTACTCCTTTTTTGACCACACAAAATGGCAACCGCCACGTATAGTTCGTCGTTAGTATCCCCGTATCTAGCTACTTCTACTAGAATACCTTCTTCTTGGTCCTCGGTGCTCCGTCTGTATTTCTTATCAGGAACAACTGCGTCAAAGAATTCTGGTAATGCGTTCTGCACTTCACGCACTGTTTCTCTAGGGGTTTTTTTATCGAACTTTAATCTGTGGATAGCTTCAATATCCCGTTCATTAGGTGTTCTACACAAGTCTATGATTAGATCATAGACCGGGTTACTTCCAATATCCATGTAACTATATTAACAGTTCTTTAGATATTTGTAAACCTGCAATTCTTGTAAATCTATGTTTTTCTTAGCAAATTCTTTTTTAGCTCTGGATATCTTAGAATTAAGTTGGGTGAGGTCCAGTTTATCGAAACTACTGCCACCTATACTGTCTATAGTTAAATGGTCAACCCGTATTCCTAATATCGAATTCACTACTTTGGTTTCTAAACTCTTGTGAGAATCTGAATCCATGAATATACCAAATGAATTGACTTTGGGATTTGTTAAACTGTTAGGATCGAAAGTTTTATTGAACAATTCAATTAAAACACCCGAGCTGCTCAAATTAAAACTGGCTACCTGTTTAAGCGGTAATCCTAAAACTAAATTAAATTCTGCCATAATAATTAAAAGAGGGCCGGAAAGATTCGAACTTTCTCTTTCGGGTTTGTATCCGATAACCTCAATCCTACAGTCTAATTGGCCAAAAAATCGAACCGAGAACTCTGTGCCAGATGTTCTACCGCTGAACTACCGTACCAATTACTATACTACACTACCTCGGGAATGAAAGTCAACCTTTTATTCCTTCTGACTTAAGAATTTTTTTAAGAGAATTCAATCTTTTAATGGAATCGTCTATTTCCGTGATAACCTCAATTAACGAAATTCCCGGTTTAGTATGCTCTACTAAAGCTTTAACAGAGTCTAGACCTCGTTCATTTCTATCACACGAAATAGTTTGGTCATCAAGAAGACATAGGATCTGAAACCTTCCCCTTATCTTAGTAGGGCGAATCTCTACTTCCTTGTTAACATCTTCTTTCAACTTCATAAACACCGATGAAGATCCCTTAGATTTATCTCTATTGAGTATAAACCCTTTTTTCTTAAGCTCTCTTTTAACCTCTGCTAAGTTCATTACTCCCCCTCAATCTTTAAATACTTTGGCAAAACGGTTTCAGTTAACCATACATTATTTTCTGTTAAAAAGAAAGAAGATTCTATTTCTTTTACCATTGACTCAGCGTCTATCAATAATACTATAGGGGTTCCGTGTCGTTTTCCTGTGTTAACAGCGGTTTCGTAATTCTCGGTTAAATGGACATGGGTTCTTTGGCAAGGCTGCAATCCATATTTGAAAATTTGCTCCAAATTCTTAGTGGCTGTCCCGTGATATAAAATTGAGGGAGGAATACTAGGTTCCAACCCTAAATCCACTTTTATCGTGTGGCCTTGGTTAGCTCTTATCTTCCTGCCGTCTTTACTCAAAGCGAATCTTTGCTTATCATTATTCTGAACGACCCAGTTAATAATCTCTGGTGTCATAAACACGCCAGACTTTTTGATTAGTTCGTTTACACAAGCCCACCCTTGAGAATCAAGTTTTAGCTCTATAGAATCCGGTTTGTGCCTAAGAACCTTGCTTAGATATTTGCTTATCTTTTTTGTTTTTTTAGGATCTAGTTTTGTGACTGCTAATTCTAGACTGTCTAAAGCAGAGATTTCCGGAACCGTGAAATCGTTTTGAGTATGCCCACAAACCCCGCACTTTAAAAAAACTTTGTTATGCTTTATAATAGGAGTTAAATCAGTTGGGCAGGACTCTACTCTACAGGTAAAAGAGTGTGTATACGGGCTTTGTTGGTATCTTTCTAGTCTGTTCTTTATTTGTTTCGCTGTTAGTTTTTCTATCATACTTTCATTATAGCATGTAAAAGATAAAAAATCAATGCTAAAGAAAAACCGAAGAAATGCCGATAACTATATTATAACTTTTTGAAAGAAGTAAAGATGAAAATTGACAGCTCATTAAATATACCAGGAACCAAGGGAAGCGGTAAGTCCTCTACCCCAAAACAGCCCAAGCAAACCGAGCAGCCCAAAGCTCCTAGTCAACCCAAAACAAATGTGGATCAAGGTGTCACTTATAAAGACCCCAGGACTCAGCAGCCAACGCCTTCTACTACTCCAATAGAAGATCTAGGTCAACCAGATCTAGAAATCAATGCCTCACCCAGTAAAAAAGGTGGGTCTGGAGGAACTATAGATATACCTGCTCTTGACGATATAAGCGAGACTCTTGATGAGTTAGAAGACTCAGTCGAGGATCTTAACGATACCGTAGGAGATCTTGGAGACTCTTTAGGAGGGATTACCGACTCTCTTGATGGTCTTGAAAACACTGTAGGAGGTCTCGGAGATTCCTTGGGAGGGATCAATGACTCTCTTGATGGGCTACAAGACTCTTTAGGAGGCATTTCAGATGGTATGGCAGGTCTTCCTGGTCTTTTCGAAGGTATCCTAGAGGAATTCAACAATACCCTGTCAGAATTGAAGGATTCTCTCAATAACCTTCCTGACAGTTCGTTAGGCGAATTGAAGGATATGATACAGGAGTTGCTTAACGACAGAGAACCTGCTGATAGTCCTTCCTTAAATTTTGAATTCAATTTCAATTTTGAAAATAACCAAGAATATAGCTCAAGGTATAATAGCACGGAATACAATTTGTACGGTACTCCCAGACCTTATTTTTCCCAGGAGCTTTTCGATCTTCAGTTTGACCAATACCTTTTCGGAAATCTTTATGGGAATCAACCGTTACTAGGAACAGCTTTTAACTACGAGGCTCCGTTTTACGAAGTTCCTTTTTTAGGAACCATGAAGTTCCTTTTTTAGGAACCATGAAGTTCCTTTTTTAGGAACCATGAAGTTCCTTTTTTAGGAACCATGAAGTTCGGAAGGTAAGCAAACAAGTTTAAACTCTGAAACCGGGATTCTAAAGAATTTCTCTTCCTGAGTATATATAGTTGATTTTGTAATAACAGAAGACTCTAAAATTTTAGACATTTTTATAACCAGCAAGGTATCAAACCACTTGTTGACCATAAAGAAGTACTTGGCTTTAGAGTCTTTTTTTCTGTAAGGAATGTCAACTGTATCCCAGCCCTGCCACTCCCCTCTTTTATACCAAACTGCTTTCCGTTCCACTTCTAAAAGAACCTGCTTGTTAGTACGAGTATCTATAATAACTAAGTCATGGGATTTATAGCACTCTTCCTGGTCTGCTATGGGAATTAGTTTATAGCAAGGAAAGTAAAGAGACAAGAACTTATAAACCAGTTCTTTAGTTTTTAGATCGTTTTGATCGTAAAGCTTCTGGCTAAACTTCTTACTCATTTTATCGGGACTAAATGAACGTTAAAATTAAACCCTGCTCCATGAGCATTTGACTTTAGGACTTGTAGATTGCAAGACATATTTCTTTTGTCACAATTGAAAATATTATCCACATGCAAAGACAGTCCAGGTTCCAAACCCAATTTATCAAACTCCTGGGAAATATCTAAAGAGGAAGACACTTGTTTAACAGCCAGAACAGCGACTCTCTTCTGCCTCACTTTCTCCTTCAAACTCTTAAACAAAGTGTTTTCATCTATCCTTAGGTACTCAGCCAATTTATCTATCGGATCTAATATTACAAGACTTGAATTATGGGAGAAACATTCATCTAAAGAATAGCAATCAAACTGAGAGACCAATTTAAGATATATAGGAACTTTTGTATCAGTCTTGAGGTCAAAGAACCTATTGGATAAGGTTTCCAGCTTATCTTGAACAGTGTCAAAACTTATATAAGCAACACTCATTCTTTCATTAGCTAGTTTAACTGCTTCTAATACGGACAGCTCTGTTTTTCCTGAATCACTAGGTCCTAACACTGCTGCAACTGTGCCAGACCAAAAAACACCGTGTATATCATTCAATGACGTGTACATTTCTTACGCTTACTCCCGAATCTTTAGATTCTTTCAGAATCTCTAGTTCTTGTAGAGAACCAACTGTCCTTAGCAAGTCTAACATTACCTCGCTAGAACCTGAATCTAAGGCTTGTTTACACAATAAAGATTGGTTTTCACTTATTTTCCCCATTCCTAATACATGAAAGGGCTTGCTATCTAAATTAAAATATAAATTAATCAAGTACAATTCTGCTGTGCTCTTTATTTCGATGGTAATAGTTGTAGGAGATTGGACACATCCACCGTACCCGTACCCAAATCCAAAACTTACTGATAAATTAGAACCTAATACTCTAGGCTTTTCCATAACTAATTCCTTAAATAATAATACAGGACTCCTCATTAGGAGTCCTGTTCAATGCTTTACTTGTTCTCTTCTAATAGCTGGTTTATTAACTGATCCTCGGTATAAAAAAGTCTGTTGCCCTCGTTATCCTGAAGATCGGGAAGTTTCGCTATAATCTCGTCCCTGTGAAAATAGACCCTTCCTCTGTCATCTCGGTGCTCCAGAACAAACAGTTCTGGAGATGTTAATGAGCTTCTCTTACAAAACAGATTAATATAATCGACTGTTGCTACCATGGCTACAGCGATGCCGAGTATTGCGAATATTATCATGCCCCCGCACTCCTCTCTAGCTCGGCCTCGACTTCTACTTCCACGGAACAATCTATTAACAAAGACTCTTTAACGGTTTGACCCGCATATGAAAGCTGCTGTTGAAATCCTCCGACCATTTCAGCAATTTCGGTTTGAAGCTTTTCTTTTTCTTCTTCCCACTTCACCAAGGAAACTTTAGACTTACCAAGCAGGTGAGACACCTTATTGCTAAGGTTCTCGTACTCTTCGTATTTCTTCTCAAGCTCTTTTTCTCTGTTCATGATCCCTTTGAGATCTTCTACTTTGTTCTCAAAGCTAACTTCCAGCTTCCTCATCACTGTTCTATAGGAGCCCAACTCTTCTTCGGCTACTTTAAGCTCATTTTTTCGAGCTTCAAGATCGTAAATCACACTTTTATCTATAGTGGAGTCCGAAATCTCGGTGCATTGTCGAATTGCTTCTTCACACTCACTGATATTAGTAGCTATATCTTCTCTGTAGGTCTTCAGTTTATCAGTTTTTTCCCTGAGAGTATCAGTTACTTGACTGTCATAAAACCCGATAAGATCCTGAGGAGTGAGATCATACTCACTGATATTCAAGAACTCTTTGGCATGGGTGCTATAAACAAAATTTTGAAATTTAGCCTTCGAAAATTTGCAAAGGCCCCCAAAGGAAAGGCTATAAAAAGCAAAAGCAGTTGCCACTCCCAGTCCCCATGGAACACTTCCGGCTATAAAGAAATAGATCATTAATGTAGACAAGCTAATTGCACCTAGCCCGTATCCACTAGCGAACAGGTTGGAAAACATTCTTTGCTTATCAACCCCCATAAGCTCTCTCTTGATTTGAGAGTTGTGCTTCTCCACAATCTCTTTTTTGTGGTCATCCAGTTTATCAGTCCAATTATACTCAGCTAGCTCGTCAATATCTTGTAAAATATCTGTGTCCATGTTTTCTCCTCCTATATTAGGATAGCACTAACTCTTATACCTATTCAAGAGTTAATTCTACTACTTTGGTTAAAAGTCCTTGTTTTCTTAATTTCCTGGAGAACTTTATGACATCTGAACTACTCGCAGAACGTCTAGCTATAAAGGGCTCATATTTTCGGTTTGCCTTGCCAGTTCTAAAAGATTTCATACGCTCTTCTAGAATAACTTTTATATTGTGATTAAAGTCATCTGTAAACCCTAGGTCAATAAGATGAAGTATATCTTCCTCTTCTTTTCCTGCTTGGCTTATCAAAGTGGTCTCATCTCCTATCACACTAGCAAACTTTCTAGCATTACCTACAACAAACCCGTCTACAAGTCTAGCATCAAGAGACTCTTTAAATTTGTTTCTCCTGGCCACAACTATATACTCGTTTTTGTTTTCCATAGTTTTATGTTAATACAAAATTTAAAGTATGTCAACCTAAAATAGGTCCAAGTCCTGATTTTTTTGAACTAGCTACTATCATCAGAATCCACCTCCTCGAATCCTCCTAATAAATGGAACACGAATTGCCCGGAAACCTCATCTAACTCCACTTTTTAAAGAAACATTGATTCTAAACTTTCTGGAGGAATTATTTCCAGGGTTTCCAGCTCTCTTATTACTTGAACAGAATCTTCTTCTCTGTCTACAATGACTTTCAAAGTATTAGATTCTAAAGCAGATTTCACACCCGCCGTAAATTCTGAGACAGCGTCGAAAAAATCATCTACATTAATATCGTATGTACAATCTTTTTTGGTTTTACTCATTTCTCAAAGCCTTTTTTGCCCATGTTATATCTTCTTCTGTAATAGAGGCAAAGCCTATTACGCATAATGCAGGAATTTCCTTGTCTCTTTCGGGACAAGTCATCTCTAGCATCTCTGCTAAAGCTGTTCTCCTGGCTTTGATGGAAGCTCCGTCTCTATAAGGCAAAGGAATAGACTCAATTCCGTTAACCTGCATCCAATCATGTAAAACTTTTATATACGATCTATAAAAAGTCATAGTCCCCCTTAGTAAGTTCCGTCTACAATTTTTGCAAAACTGCTCATTATAAGACGCTGTGCTAACCCTGTAGCATGTTTTGTGATAGAGCTTCTTTCTTTTTTAGAGGTATCAGAAAAAACATCGGGATAATGATCTCTAAAATCTTCAATCACGTCTTTCATATAAAGTCCCATTAGCTTTCCAAAATCCTTTTGACTAAACCTGGAATGCTTGCTTAAAACACTTTTGAGCCTAGCTTCCGTGACAAAGTCCTTTATCAGTTCTCTGGCTTCCTTTGATCTCTCAGTGGCCCCCAGATCCGGCTTCTTTCTTGCCAAGGTCTCTCTGAATTTATCATTTTTATCCTTAAAAATGATCCTTCTACCGTCTTTGAAAAATAGGGATTTCAATGGTTTTATTACATTACCCTCTCTGATGTTGTCAGCTATCTCGGGTAAACCCCACTTCTTGAACCCAAGAGAAGGGTCTCCATTAGTTTTAGCTGAGAATTCCAAGCAATCCTTAAGACTTCCCTCAAACAGAACTTCTGAGTATTTAAGCTCATAAGAATTTATCATAGTAACTACGTCAAGGTGATTTAGATAGTGTTCTCTATCCCCTCTAATAAAAATGTCAAAGAATACACAATCCGTGTCAGGAGCATAGTGGACTTCGTGCTGAATTATGTTGTCCCTTATTTTTTTGTTATACTCGGGATGGTCATAGACCCCGCCTACTAATTCCCCGTATAAAATTATAGAGTTTACTCCTTGAAAAGAAGATTTAAAGAAATCGAATACCTGTTTGAATTTTTCACGGTCTCTTTCTAGTATGTGCTCGTAATCATAGAAGCTGGCATCCTCTTCCAACAACAGCTCTCTGGATTGACACCTGACCCCTTGGTCGTCTACAATTACACCGAAGTTGGCTCCGTGGTATTTTTCGAGAACCACAAAAACCTCGTCTCCATAACCTTCTCTGTAGACTCGATCAAGGTATTTTTGGAGGACAACTTCTTTTATAGAATTAAATTTTCGGAATCCACTCATATTAATGAGTATGACATAAAATGTGGGTAGTGTAAATAGATCTCAATCTAAAAGTTCTAGAAGAGTTAAAATTTCTGCTACAGCTAAAGTCCAAAACATTATAACTATCGCAGGATGATTTAACCACGAAACCAGACTGACAGTTATAGCTACCGTAGTATAAGGCAGGACAAGCAAACTAAAAAAACTAAGAATACCTACGCCAGGACCCAAAAACAAAAGAGAGAATCTGGGGAATATACAGGAAACTAATACTAAACTCGTAATCCCTAGGTATTCCATTTAATGAAAGCTCTCCATTATCTCACCCAACAAATCAACCTTTAATTTTAGCTTGCACCTGTCTTCTGGTCTGTCCAAAGGAGTGTGCTGAAGCTCGTCTAAGAGACCCATTATTGTTTTTCGAAGTCTCTTCTCAACGCACACGATTTCAAGATTTCCTAACTCCATAGCGACTGATCCGTAGCCACCGCAGCTAAAACATTTTTCTTCAGTTATACCAAGACCACTGTTCTCAAAAGTAGTACCACTTCCTCCGCATTCAGAACACGGTTTTCCACACTTAACATTATACTCTTTGTCAATATCTAAAAAATGGACTAGCTCATAATTATCAAGAATAGTCCGTAGAGATAAAGGTTCTGATAACTTATGCAGTAAAACAGTTCCCTTGTTATTGCATACCGCACAATGTAAATCACTAGAGACACAGAATTTACAAATAATTTCCATAGCTTTTCCTAAGATTTTAAAACTCTTACCCCACTGTTAGGGTCATACTTTTCAAAAGTGCTACCATTAGTCCAGCATGTCAAACAAAAGCACCAGTAACTAGAGGTCCCTAAAAACCTTGAGGGCTGTATTTCAAACCTAGCTGTATCCACCGATAAAACCTCTTCAGCAAACGTGGCTGGATTGTTATAAGAGCTTATCGTGATTATATCACCCGGAGCTGGCGTGAAAGGCCAGTGGGAGTTGGGAGTAGAAAGAACAGAGCTTTGGTTAGCTGGTCTCGCATCCGAGTAAGGATTACCGTTGCAATCTAAGTCTTCTGGACTATAGCGTTCCCCATTTACCTCTATCTCTTTCATTTTTTTCTCTCTAAGACACTAAAATACTCTTGATATCCCTAATAAACCTAGTAATAAAAAGATTAGCAGACTTCCAATGATACCCCAAAACTTCCTTGGGAACAAGGTAATACTTTTTCTTAATAAATTCTATAGAAACCATTAATATATGAATAGGCCAGAACACCACTACCGTAAAAAACCATCCAGGACTTAACCATAAAAAGGGGGTATCAAGATCTTCGTCGTTACACAAAATCAGGCTCAGTATCCACACCGCAATTCCTGCCAAAGAATATATTAACATAATCATACCTTTCTAAACATGAATAGGATACTCATAAAACCAGTAATCAAAGGCTTGTTTACAGTTGCTGTGCTCAAAAACCAAGAATCCAAAAAATAACGCTAATATAAAAGGACCCAACACAAAACAAACTGACCACTCGAAACTACTCGTTTCTGGGAAACCTTCGGAGAGGAAATAAATTATGATAACAGAAAACACCCCTGAAAGTACGTATCCCCACGCTATTAATAGGGTTTCTACAGCCATTTTTCTTTTATCCTCATAATAAAATACTTAGGGAACTCTGAAAACCAGAATTTAAAGCTTTTTTGTAAATGAACTTTTAAGGGTTCTTCGGATTCGACCACATGCTCCGCTATAACGAGTACGCAGAAGAACCCCAATAGAACAGAGCCAACAAAGGCTAGCAAGTGGTGTCCTATGGTATGGGAAAAGATTGTGTGCTTATCCAGAAAAAGAATAACGCCATACAATAGAAATCCTGTTGTGAAATGGAGAATCCCGAGAACTCCTACCCACCAAATCGCTGTATCAATCATTACACCTACTTATTAAAACGGTAGTAAATTATATCAAAGAATAACTCTGATAACCAGAATTTAAACTCTTTAAATTTACTTCTTATCTTTTTGAACACTTTTGCTCTTTGCCGTGATTGCTTCATGCACAGTCAAAAACCAGAATGAAAAAACTATTTTAACTGAATCAAGAGTTATTCCGTGCCGGAATATGCTTATAACAGCGGTGATCCATGCCACAGGCCAGAGAACCATTCTCATAACCAGTTCCTCTATACTCCCTAGTATCTTCAAATAAGGGCCTTCCCAAAAAACATAAAGAAATCCGGTTAGTAAAGAAAACATTGAATAATAGGTAACAAAGCTTCCTATATAATAAAAAATATGTTCAGACATAAAGCTCTACTTTTTCTTGGAGAGGCCAATACCTTACTTTATCTAGCCCTGCTTTAATAGTATCACAAATAGTATCTCTATAGCCAGTATTTTTATCCGACTGGAGGAAAATAAAGAATGCTAAAGGACCTAAAAACATGCACAGATAGAACGTTTGAAACAAGGACCTAGATAGTGCATAGTCTCTGCCTGCCAAGATGCCTGTTAAAAATCCTAGCAGACCTAGTACAGTATGTGCTGCGAGAAATAGTTCTAAGACCGATACTATAGGACTCAGCATATTACCTTACTAATATATTTTTTTGGCCGGAATACCTGGAGAATTGGAACCCAGAGTTCCAAAATCTGGTATCGAAAAGCCATGACAATACCCCAGTATAAGTAGTGAAGATACGCTCTCCAGCTAAATCTACTTTAACTACTTTCTCTACTGCACTAGACATTGAACTGCTGCTTTGAATAACAATAGTTTCTCCTGGCGAAGGAATAAAAGGCCAATGAGCTGGTTTATATATGGATACCGTAGTTGCTTTCGCTTTAGCAAAATCCTCTTCGGCTGAAAACTCTTGGTCCCCTAGTGGTATAGCATCGGAATAGGGATTCCCGTTAACGTCTAGGTCACATGGGCTGTATTTTTTCTCTTCCATATCCATCAAACCTACTTTAAAAAGTTAGCAAGCTCCTTATACTTTTTATGATGATCGCTATACTGAACAATTTCTTGAACATCTCCTAATTGAGTAGATATCCTGTCTAAAACGTCAGAAAAAGCCCCGGTTCCGTTCACAACGTACCAGCTTACTCTAGAATTGTTTTCAACCTTAAAGAACAAAAATGCCTCTTTAGAAGTATATAATACTACCTGACAAAGATCGAACTTGCCAACACCGTAGGAGCTAATTTCCTTGGAACCAATATTTATTATAGACCTAAATTTTCCTTTATCAGGGACACTAGAATAATATGTATCATCAAAGATATCTAGGGTATTAACTAGGTCTCCTCTAGTATCATATTGATGTATAAGCCAGTTTTGGTCAAGTAATTTTTTATTTCTTTGTATATAGCCTCTTCCCCTACTATATCAACAGAAGAGCCATCTTCTGAGCTAAATATTGAAAAAGTGTTATTGTGGTGGGCACAAGAAAATTCTTTGTAGTGGTGGTCTGGACTAAAGGCTAGGGATAAAGTTAAGTCTAGGTATTCAGAATCTATTCCCAATTTATTTCGATTTGTTATTACAACTTTTCTTGAGGTTTCCATAAAGATCTCCTGTTTAGTATTAAACCAAGTATTAAACCAAGTATTAAAACTAAACCAGATTCTTTTCACTAATGTAACTATAAACATCATCTTTTTTGGTTAAAAACCACTTTTCTCCGGTATAAAAGTTAGTTACTATATTATCGGATATCATGTAGCTCATGGACTCAGCGGTGCTTTCTTCTGTTGGTAACATATTTTCATAGGGATTTCCGTAGGGATCTAAATCTTCGATGTGATATTCTTTGCCGTCTATAACTTTTATGCTCACAACCTAAACTATACCCTCAAATTAATGCTGCTCCCAACAATATATCAATCGCAGTGGCCCGGTGTATCCTTCTGACTCGAATTTAGATTGAGCTAATGAAAAAACTTCATCTAATTCATCTCTGGTTAATGTTCCAGAGTCCTCTTCAGTTAGCCTTTTAATCATGTGGCCCACATAAAGATACTCCCCGTTATAAGAAGTGACTGCCTCTAATCCTTTTTCTTCTAAATAATCTTCGGGGTACTCAACTTTATTCCCAAAAACTGTTAGCACAGTTTTTGTCTCTTGAATGACTTCACCAGAACAAACCCCTATTATAACAGAAAACTCGTTATAGATTCCCACTCACTCTTCCTCTTCTTCTTTCTGATCTAAAACAATAGTGCAAAATCCCATTCCACACTCACTTATTTCTCTGAACTCCGAGTCAACTGAATCACCGTTCTTTACATAAGTACTGAAGCTTAATTCATCCTCTAAGTAATCAGGATATTTAGTCATTATTTTGATAATAAACTCTCGTAGTGTCATCTTTGTTGGGATGCCTCTACTCATGACACATCCACCATCCCAATAAGCCTAGGGCTAAGCTCTGTGTTAATCCTACTAAACAGCTCTTCAAACTCCATTAATTTTTCTTGATCTATAGTGACATCACTAACTAATTCACAAGACCCGTCAACTCCAAATACCCTGAATCCAACAACTGTTTCTTCACCAGGATCATCACAAAACCTTATAGGACAGGTAATACATAAATCGGATAATTCCTCTGGTAAACCTGTTCCATTCCCCTCATCATACACGACTGGTTTCCCGTCAAACTCGAATACTATTTCTTCTAAGTCACTGTCGTATTCAGAAACTAATTCCCCTGCTGTAACTCCGTAATATAAAACAAAACTTGGATGATTGCCCATTAAAACTCCTTCTTCAACCTCTAAACAAATATTTTTTAGGTAACCTAAAAAACCAATAATTTAAAGCTACTTTAAACTGTCTAGTGAGCAAACCCTCTTCATCAAGAATAGCTAGAGTAGTAAGTATAGTAGAAATAGGCCCTAATATAACGCAGGTCCCGAAAACGCAAGAAAATTCCTTTGCACCAAAACCGCCGTCCGCATTTAAGAAAAGCACCGAGAGCAAAGTCAAAAATCCTATTATCAAATGGCCAAAAAGATACCAACCCAAAATAGTAATTATAATATCCATTACCTCAATCCACCCAAAACCTTATCTAACCTTTCCGGACATAAAACTAACAGTCTTTCTCGGCATCTTTCGTAAAAGGTTTCTCTGTATTTTAACTCGTCTTTTGCTGCTAGAGTTATAGATAAAAAAGCGACAGTTAAATTTATATCTAGTTTAACTAGGTCCAAACTTTTTAAAACTTTATCTACTTCTCCAAAGTCTTCAGCAGAACATAAGTTATCTACACCTTCAAAGGCTACATCTATAGCTGCATCAATACGATTTTCTTTTACTAAATTGTAAACTTCCTCCAACATTACATCTCCCTTAATGATTTGAATTTACTGATAAATTATGGTCTTTTATAAATTTCAACATAGTTTCGTACTTCTCTACTAAATTGTCGTGTAACACGACTTCCCATTCACTAGGGTCTATTCTGGTAAGATGTTGAATAGTCTCTTTTAAACCTTCTCTGCCCGTTGATTCGGAGCTGTGTTCATAGTACTCCTGCTCATTGAAACCGTCAGAACAACTCTTAAAATCAGGCGTAAACCAAACCGTTCAAAAAAATCATGGCGTTTCCTGATTCGCAGAAAATCCGTGATACCTAAGAAGGAACGACTTCTTCTCAGGATTAAATCTTGAGGTTAGATAGTTCATGTTAATTCCTTCCGTAATTCTAAAATTATTTCCAGTATTAAAAGAATCTCCGTATATCATTATAACATACTTCAAACATTTTTCAAGATTTTTAGAGAGATAATTCCAAGCGCTCCAGTGGTGTCGATATCTAAAAATTTTTTCAAATTTTTGTTCTTCTCCTCTGCGGAGGATATCGGTCAACTGAACAGGTAATCTCTCTTTAGCCGAGTAAAAGCCCCTTCGGGCTATTACTAATGCTGCTGAGGTATGAGAATTTATCCCATACCTTTTAGCATATTTATATTTTCCTATGACCGAGGTGTAAGCTGGATTCACTAACTTTAATTGTACACCTTGTTTTAGGCATCTAGATTCCAATAAAACTCTGAAAACTGAATATTGAATCAGGTTTAATTTCCTGTTAGTAGTTTTGGATCTCGGTTTTAATTTCAAATTACTGAAATCCAGTTTTTCTATAACTATTCCCCGGCTCTCTTGTTTTGCTAGTTTAACTATTTCGTTAATTATAAGGGAAAGTTCATTTTTGGTTTGACCAGCAGTTTTGTTTTCTGAATTAAAATTGTAGTTTTTAAATCCAACGTAATTCCCGGAGCTATTGCTACTAGCAGTAGCTATGAGATCGTAGTTTAAATCTATTCCTATAAATCCATTTTTATTTTCATAAACTTTCTTTTTTATACTAAAAGTTACTTGAACATACCAAACTCCGTTTTCTCTTTTTAAAAAATTATAACTTAAAGCTACTTTTTGATTTCTTGCTTCCTGAAAGTAATTGTAGTATCTTTCGTTTTTCTTTTCCAGGTGAGAACTGAATTTAACCGGGATAACAAGATGTTTTCCTAACTCTTTTTCTACGTGATAAGGAAGAGTTAATCTAAGTGTTTCTAATCCAGTTTCATCTAAATTATATTGGGAATGTTGATTTTGGCTGACCTCGTCTTTACTTCCTATGAAGTAAAAGTGGTTGTTTCTCCGTCTTTTCCACTCGGTTAACCAGGAATCATGATTTTCTATATATTCCGGGTTAGTATACTGTTTTAAGAAAAAGGAATAACCGCCAAATGTTAGATTCTTGTTTTTAACAAAATTTTCTAGTTTGTTTAGTTTTGAGTTCTGGAAATGAAGCTTTTGTCTTTTGAGCTTAATTTCATGAGGTTTTAGCTTAATGAATCCTTTACCATGTTTTCTTTTCTTGTTATCAAGCTCTTTACTAACTTTTTTGATGCCAGATTTTAAATTTTTTATTTTAGATTTTAGTTGTTTTTCTTCCCTTTTCTTGCTCTCTTTAAAAGAATCTAATTTACCTTTAACTTGAATCCAAAGCGCATTAAAAATTCTTGCTTGAATATTATATTTACGAGTGAAACTTTTTTTTCAAGTTTTTTCTGAACTCAGAATCAATTACAGGGGTTTTTACTAGAATTTGAAAAAGAATTCTTTCCAGATGACCGTAAAAACTGGAGTATGACTCCAGTTTTTGATATGTGTCTCCAAGATTTGGGATCTTGGATTCTAGGGTTAGTGTTAGATCTTTATTCATTTGAATGTTTAAAGCGATTTATATAATTAAATTGTCAGGTGTTTCAATTGAAATTGATTTTACAGGATTTGTCTGTAAATATCAAGATTTTTAGTTAGCTGTTGTGAACCCACTATAAACAACAGTGTTAAAAGTGGGGAACTTTCCCCTACGATACGCTACTATTAGTCTAAAGTCCATCTCTGGACTCTCTATACTAACAGAATTATCAGGTGTTTCTGGAAAAAATATTTTTCTAGGCATTATTACTCCTTATTTGTATTATGGCACAGTAACCAGTACGAGTCAACTTTCTTGTTCCCACGGAAATTCATAAACCCAATATTCAACTGATTCCTGGAATGAAAAGGTTTCATCGCTAATCCCAGGAATACACGTTATTGGCAAAAGACAAAGGGCAATCCCACCCGCTAAGGTGAGAATCGCCAAGTCCTTCCTGGACTCTATGGGCCACTTTTTGTCAAAAAAAGCGCATACTGAAATAAAAAACAAGCTTGAAAGAAAGTATCCGTATATACCTAAAAAAGTTGCGCTCATTCTTCTCCCTCCAATTTTATACTAGCTATTCCCTTAGGATTCACAATTATATCCCCTATAACCACTTTTAAAGGCCATGTCATAAAAATAGGTACAGCATCTTTATAAGGCAATCTAAGTCTTCTGGATTGTACTTTATATCATCACTAGTCATATCTACTAGTTTCATCTCTTTGTTACTCCTGGTTGTCCTGTATCTTTTGAGAATTTATATCCTATACCCCAATAAGTCAAGCTATAATCCCAATAACTTTCTGGATTATAAGTAGTATATACACTATAATGATTCAGTGATAAATCAACCCTAACAACTTCTTCCGAGTAATAAAGGGTTCCAGAACTCCTAGGAAGTTCTATTACAATTCTCTCCCCAGGAACAGGAACAAAAGGCCAATGAGCAGGTTTTTGCCCTGAAGCTACAGGTTCTGATCCAATAGGAACCGCATCGCTATAAGGAGTTCCGTTAGCGTCTAAGTCTTCCAGTTTATATTCTAATTTCATCTCTTTGTTACTCCTGGTTGTCCTGTATCTTTTGAGAATTTATATCCTATACCCCAATAATCCAAAGTATATCCCCAATAATTTCCAGTATCACCATAAGTGGTGTATACACGCATTTGCGATAAATCAACTTTAATAACCTCTTCGGAGAAATAATTAATTATGTTCCTATAATCTGGAACTTCTATTATAATCCTCTCCCCAGGAACAAAAGGCCAATGAGCTGGTTTAACTCTACAACTCAAGCCCAGTGGTATAGCATCTGGATAAGGGTTACCATTGCAATCCAGGTCTTCTAGTTTATACTTTTGATCTCTCACTTCAACTCCTGTTTTATAACTTTTATCTCTTTGTTCATATTTTTTTGAGAACTATACAAATAGGCTTTTCTAATATAACCTATTCCAGCCAGTATATCTAAAAAAGAATAAGTTGACAACCTTCCTTCTTCTTTAAACCCCACCCAATACATACGAGAATTCAAATTTCCATTTATGTCAACTAAATGAACCTGAGAATTTAAAGATTCTGCTCCAGGTAATTTAAGTGTACACGGAGCAAGTTCTCTGGTATAAATAAGAACTCTACAGGGATTTATGCTTGGATCATCATGGTATAAGACATCTGAGCGTCTGACAAGCACCTGTTCGCTGCACCGAGCACTTACTTCCCTGTTCTCTCCAAAATCCTTTAGTGCGTTACGTTTCATAGGGTATAACGAATATTGCAATATGGTAAGTTCTTTATGAGAAATTTTCAACATTTCTTGCATTTCATACTTATCTTCTAGACAAACAGATTCCAATACCTCTAAAGTTGTGGATAACTTCTCAGCTACAATAGAACTTTTGGGTCCTGGTTGTGCGAACACCCATACAAACTTGCTATCTTTGCTAGCAGCTAACATAAGATTGGGGTCCAAAGGAGACTCCCCTAGAATTGACTGCTTTTGAAGTGTAAAGTCTATCTCTGTTCTCACGGTCTTACCATTACTCCGAGTTGATAAGTGTCTCTAGAAAACCTATTATCAGGACTCCACGAACGAGAACAAAAAGTCCAATGTCTGTGAGGTTCATGAGTAGTATGAATCCATTCATTAACCAAGTCTATTTTAACAACTTCTTCGGAATAACGGCCTCTCACAGATTCTATTATAATTCGCTCCCCTATTACAGGCATAAAAGGCCAGTGAACAGGTTTATTAAAACCAGAAACTTTACTGGCCTGCTCTCCTAGCGGTATAGCATCAGCATAAGGATTTCCGTTGCAGTCTAGGTCTTCTAGATTATATTCCATAGTTACTCCGAGAAAAGTTTTATAATGTAAGGTCCTTTGGATTGTATAAACTCTATTAGCGCTTGGTGCTTTAGTTCCATGGTATCATAAAGAACAACTTCCCAATCCTCAGGGTCTTCTTCAGTCACTGTTCTGACAGCTTCCTTTAATCCTCCGTTCTCCGATTTTTTGTCTGGTAGACTAGGGAATCCTGTAGAGTTACCCTCAAAACTAGTGGCAATCCAATGCCACTCCTCTTCTTCATAACCACCAAAGGAAAACGTGAAAAAAGTGGGGTACTCTCCGGTTCGAAAGGCTACTAGTAAACGGTAATCTATTTCTGGATCATTTATATTAATAGAGTCCTTAGGCTGTTCTGCTAATATTACTTTTCTTTGCATAATACCTTTCTTAATCCCGGTTTCTTTGTATTAACAAGAATTTAACTCTTTGTAATCCCGGTTTATTTGCTTTTGGCTTCCTTGACTTTTCTGGTCACCTGTTGTGAACCACAGCACCAGTCACAATTATAGGGACTCACTTCACATTCACAAGGAACTAGCATAGACACACAAGGGCCTATCGAAAGTTCCCCTCCGTAAGTCTCCAAAAGCTTCTTCCATTGTTGCTGCGCTAGCTTCATGGCTCGTCCAGCTCCAACTTGATTTATCAACTCTATTAATCTTGGTTCTAGTTGTTCTAGTTCTTTTAACTTTTGTGTACTCATCATATCTCCTTGTGTTATCAAAACCTTTTTTCTTCCGTTATATATGACAATCTACTACTGTGATTGTGGTATCAGGGTCTAAAGATTCTAGCATCCCTGTTAAGTCACCTCTCCATACATCAGGATCGCACTCATTATAACTGATTCCAAACCAGCCCATGTCACCTTTGCTAAACCATTTTCCATCTTTTAGGTAAGCGAAAAACGAAGGGCCAGAGCATTTTTTTAGGTAAGATTCTTTGGTATCGTCTTGGTCTATCCCATACCTAAAATAACGTGTTCCCGGATCTTCCCCGGCTGCTTCACTCCAAGATTTCTCGCCTTGATCTAGCCCTTCTTGAGCCATTCCCGCCCAATCCACGTCTCCTACTCTTGCTATAGATGTACGACGTTCCGTAAGGTTCTCATCTCTTCCGTGTCTTCCTACCACTCCAAGGGTTCCTTTTAAACCCTCCTTCAAAAGTAAAGTTCCGTCCCATCTTCCTCCTACTTCGTACCAATCCCATTGAGCATTAGGATTTCTGTGGTAACCATACGTATCCAGGTTTTCGTGAAAGGAAAACCCACACCAATTTTCCAAATATTCAGTAAAAGTCATTACATCTCTATAAAACTTTTCTTCTAAAGTAACCGAATCTTTGGGTATACGTTCATCTGCAAGGCGGTATTTGGAAATCCATTTCTCACGTAACGAACAATAATAAAATTGGGCAGACCCTGATTTATAGTCTTCTTGGGTATCCGGATCTGCTCTTTGATCTAAGAATTCAGCCCACGGTTCTGTTCCGCTAACATCTTGGTTATAAGGCTCTAATTGTTTGTCTATATTATCGCCTACTACTAATAATACAAAGTGACTCATGTGTCCTCCTAAAATTTACTGTTATTTCTATTGTAAACTAAACTCCGGAATTTTCAAAGTTATCTCTTTGTTTTATGTAGAAGTTAGCTATCCTTGTTTTTCTCAGTTTATTTGTATTCATAGTTATCACAGTTACCATCAGAATCTCGGTGAACCAAGATATTCCCCAGTTCGTCATAGTCTCTTTCCCACTCTTCTGAGGTATTATAGTCTTTATAGTATGTTAGATTTCTGTGTTCATCATAAACCTTGTCATAATTCATGCCCAAAGAAGATCTATACCTTGTGATGTTTCCGTGTTCGTCGTAGGTCTCCTCGCTAGGGAATCCTTCTGGGCCTTTGCGCCACTTTCTAAGGTTTCCGTGCTCGTCAAAGGTTTTACCCTCAATCTCCATTTTCAAATAATCTATATGTCCCTCGTAGTCACCTTCTATTTTGTCTATCAGATCAAGAGGTATCCCTAGCAATCCATTTTTTATAAACCAGTCATTGCCCCTTGGAAACCATACAGACTCCAAAATTTCGTTACAGAGTTTCATAAATTCCGCCTTGTTACCAATAAGTTTAACTAGGGATTTAAGGGGTGTCAAGATCTCGGGAAATATCTTCCTTGGTTATATACCCATTATCAAACTCCCACTGATGGTTCTTGCACAGGTAAACTAAATTATCCATGGAATTGATTTCCTCTACTGTAGCTGTATCAGGAAAATCTTTTACATCTTTAATGTGGCAGGTGTCAACATGTAAGGAATATCCACAATAAGCACAAACTTTTGGGAGGTTTGCTTTTAAAAGAGATTGTTTAGCATGTTTCTGTATTTTAGACCTGTATTGAACCCAATATTTGGAGTTAACCTTCAGACTTCCCTTGGTTCTTTTAGGTAACTCAGGCTTAGAATACCTCACCGACTGGTTCGCTCGGGCCAACTTAGATCTTACTTCCGAGAGGCATTTTATACAATACTTTCTTTTGCTGTAACTTTTACTTTTAAGATTATACGTGTAAGAAACAGAATCTCCGCATTCCCTACAGAAGCCACTAAAAATACCCCTCCTTTTTGGATAAGCTCTATTATTAAATTTAGCTGCGCAAGATTTGCAGCAAAATTTCTTAGCCCTAACCTCACCCAGTTTCTGATTCCCCTTAACCTGAATAACAGAGCCACAGTGTTTGCATTCTTTAGGATTCTCGTAATACTTAAATAAAGCTTCTTGGCGTGATCTTATCGCCATGACCCTCCCGCCATTGGTGCTCCCAGCTCTGTTTTCTTTTAAAACAAAGTCGCTTATACACTTATTACTACAAAATCTTGTTGCTCTCAGGTAATAAATAGAGGTTTCTTCTAAAAGTATGGGTTTTGCGCACTCTTCGCAGTGATTGGGATTTTCTTTGTACTCGTCCAGAGTCTCTCTTTCTTGTGTCATTTAATATTCCTTGCAGGGTCCGGATTCGAACCAACGGGTTACTAAATAACTATCAAACTTATAGGAAGAGAAAAACCCTGTGATACGAGTCTATCACAGGGTTTTTCTAAGGCAGGAGGAGGATTCGAACCTTCGTACTCACTACAAGTAAAGTGCTTATGAGACACCCGAGATACCAGACTTCTCTATCCTGCACCGAATTACGTCGCTATTACTAGCGTTTACTTCTGTTTACTACGTTTTCCTATTTTTTAGAGCCAAGGAACGGGGTCCCACCGCCACCTCTATAATCCAGATAGTGTCCTGAGAGGTTAACCTCTCCTAATTATACGACCTCGGCATATTTTTTATACAACTTCCTTTGCTGTTTTGTTGATAAAACCCATAATGTATTTAGACGACACCTCAGAACCAACATATAATTCTACTCCTGGCGATCTTACCATATAGCTATAGTCGTCCCACCCCCAGCAATCGTCCAAAAGAATCATGTGTTCTAGTGATCCTCTTAGGTCTTCTACTTTATCCTCTAGTGCTACTGCATCGTCATAAGGTTTACCGTGGCAATCCAGGTCTTCGGTGTTATATGTTTTGTCCCCCAATTTTTATAGGCATAAAAAAATCCGTTGGTAATACCAAACGGATCTCAAACGATGATATGTAAGAGATCGTTACAATCCGCCTTCCTCAAGTTCGTTATATAGTGTTACTGAAATCATGGTATATCCTTTTTTCTAATCTTATAACAATAATAAACTAGTATCTAGGTTTTGTCAAGAACTTCGAGTAATTTTTTTATATGCAGTAAGAATATAGTGTATAAACTTCATTAAGGCTAGAAAAATGACAGAACTAAAAACTAACTCCCAAAGAGAGTACGCACTTGCTATTAGGGCTGTACAGAATAATTGGTCGAGAATACACTATATCCCAGATAATATAAGAGAAGAGTTAGAAAAAAGTCCTGAAGTATGCCTTATAGCTAAGAAATGCGTAGAAAACCACTGGAGAAACATAGATTACATACCCCCAAAGTTTAAAGAACAGATATATAAAGAGCCTGATTTATACTTGATGGCTAAGAAATGTGTACTGGCTAACTGGTACGTTATAACCTATATGTCTGAAGAATTAACGCAACAACTGAGCAAGGACCCAGATATAATAGAAATCTTCAGGGAAGCTGTAAAAAAGCATTGGAATGATATATACAATACTCCTAAGGAAATAAGAGAGGTATTATATAATGACCCCGAGATTACAGGGATTTTCATCAGACTAATGGACCTTAAGGCGGTCAGCACCAGAACCTTGCCTAAAGACCTTGTTGAAGCGATAGGGGAATTGACTGAGTGAAATCCATTGAACAAGAAATATCTAGATTAGTAAGACTGGCTGAAAGCCTGGATCACTATAAAAAAGAACTGAACAAAGACTCACGCTCTTTTGGAAAGTTCCCCGAAGAATATAAAGATAATCTAGAACTGGCTAAACTAGCTATTAAAATGGGGACTTTCAATTTCCAGCATGTTTCTGAGAGACTTAGGAATAATTTAGAACTGGCTAAATTTGCGATTGGGGAAAACACTTATAATTTTCAGTATGTGTCCGACGAGTTGAAGAATAACTTAGAACTGGCTAAAGTAGCGATTACAGAGAATTATCATAATTACCAACACGTTTCTGAGGAATTGAGGGATAATTTAGAGCTGGCTAAATATTCGATTGAAAAGAGCCCTAAGAACTACTGGTATGTATCCTATGAGTTAAAGAACAATTTAGAGCTGGCTAAGTTAGCGATTGAAAAGAGCCCTAAGAACTTCCAACATGTTTCCGATAAATTGAAAGGCAACTTAGAACTGGCTAAATTTGCGGTTAGTTATTATTATGGTAATTTTGAGCACGTCTCTGAGGAAGCCAGAGGAAACATAGAGCTAGCCAAGTACGCAACCGAAAAATACGCTTACAATTTCCGTCTTGTCCCCCTGGAATCGAGAGGGAACCTAGAACTCGCTACACTTGCGGTTAAAAAAAGCCCTAAGAATTTTGAATACGTTTCTGAGGAATTAAGAGGGAATATAGAACTGGCTAAACTAGCGATTGGAAAAGATCCTGATAGTTTCCAATTTGTTTCTGATGAATTGAGAGGAAATTTAGAATTTGCTACGTGGGCGGTTGGGAAAGATCCTGAGAATTTCTTGTATGTTTCCGATGAGTTGAAAGGGGATCTGGAGCTAGCTAAGTATGCGATTGGGAAAAGTCCTTCTAATTTCTGGAATGTTTCTGATGAGTTGAAAGGGAACCTAGAACTTGCTAGAATTTCGGTTAGTCAGTCTTCCGGTAATTTCCGCACTGTTTCTGATGAGTTGAAAGGGAACCTAGAACTTGCTACAATAGCTATTAGATTAGACCCCCACAATTTTGAGTCCGTTTCTGATGAATTGAAAGGGCACCTAGAGTTCTCTAAATTCGCTGTTACCAGAAATCCCCATAACTTCCAGTATGTTTCCGATGAGTTGAAAAATAATTTAGAACTAGCTAAACTAGCGGTTGGAGAGAGTTCTTATAATTACGAGCAAGTCTCTAATGAGTTGAAGAATAATTTAGCATTGGCTGTATACGCAGTTGAAAGAAATTTTAAGAACTTCCAGTATGTGTCTGAGGAGTTAAAAGGAAACTTTGAACTGGCTAAACTAGCGATTGGAAAAAATTCTTATAATTTCAATAACATTTCCGATGAGTTGAAAAATAATTTCGAACTGGTTAAGTGGGCAATTGAAAAAGATCCTTATAGTTTACAATTTATTTCTGAGGAATTAAAAAATAACTTAGAGATTGCTAAACTGGCGATTAAAGACTATCCATACAATTTCCAGCATGTTTCTGATGAATTGAAAGGGGACGTAAATCTGGCTACATGGGCTATTCAACTAGAACCCAGCAATTTCGAATTTGTTTCTGATGAATTAAAAAATAATTTAGCATTTGCTACATGGGCAGTTAAAGAAAGGTCTCACAATTTCCGATATACTTCCGATGAATTAAGAGGGAACTTTGAACTGGCTTGGCGGGCGATTAATAGAAATCCTTATAATTTTGAGTACGTTTCAGATGAATTGAAAAATAATTTCGACCTCGCTAAGCATGCGATTGAAAAATTTCATACTAACTTCCAGTATGCCTCCGATGAACTGAAAGAGAACTTAGAACTGGCTAGATTTGCAGTGGAAAAGAGCCACGAAAACCTTAAGTTTGTTTCTGATGAAATTCTAAACAAACTTGCCGAAAATCCTCTCCATAAACCGCACAAATCCCCTGAACAAGTAGAAATCTCGAAAAACACTCCGGCTTCTTTATATGATTTAGTACGATATCTAAAGAAAAACAATCTTGGGTTTGTGGATTGGGTTACTATAGAAAAGCTTGATTTAACAGAAGACAAGCACACAAATAATTTAATCAGAGAGTACAACCAAACCCATGTATCTCCTCTTGTTAAGAAATTTGTTCAAAACTTAGACAAGAGTCTACCAAAAAACGAGCAACAACAAAAAATCAAGGAATACCGTGGAAAATTAAATTCTGAATTCAAAATTCCTGTGGAGTTTATAGTTGAATCTCGTAGCTTTCACTCCGAGAAACTTGAGCCCGAAGGTTTAAAACAGCCTAAACCAGATTTATCTAGAAATGAACAAGACCTAGGGACCAAAACTCTAGATATAAGCGACCCTGAGATAGCCTCGGAAATAAAAGAATTAAGAAACTTAATACTAAACAAAGGAGTGATAAAGCATGTTATATGGTCTGGGATGCAAAAAATATTTCCTACCACGAACCACGCTATGATGCTTGTAATCCCCAGAAGTCTAATCCCACCAAAATTACACAAATTGAACGAAAAGAAAATAGACGCTATGGTAAATCAATCCAGTCATCCATTCGTAAAAGGAAACTTAACAATAGGATGGGTGCGTTATTCGCTAGGAAAAGATATTACTGGGGATAAGGATAATGAGTCTGTTTGGATTGACGAGATTCAAACAGATTTTTCTCATATATTTGGAAAAGAGAATATGAAACAAGTTTTTCCGATAGAAAAAATCTCTTACTTACTCCTGAAAAACTTCATTAAATTTATAAGGGCTAAAGGATTTGAAAAGATTTATTTACCCACTCTGAGTCTAGCGTCTAATTTATATAATAGAGGTCAAACTTATTCTCCTCCTTATACATCTATCCCACAAAAACTGAGGTTTAAGAAAGAGGGATTAAATGGTTTTCACAAAAAAGTTGACGGAAATCAAGTTTGGGTTTTAGCCAAGAAAAAACTGGATACAGGATATATTTTTGATTGGAATTAAGATGAAATTAATAGACCAAGAAATATCTAGATTAATTCAAGAAGAACTAAAATTCTCGGCTAGTTCTGAGGAAATAGAACAAGCTAAATTAATGATTGAGAAAGATCCTTATAATTTCAGATATGTCTCTGAGGAATTAAAAAATGACTTAGAACTGGCTAAAATTGCGGTTAAGCTGAGTCCTTATAATTTCGAACATGTTTCTAAGGAATTAAAAAACGATTTAGAGTTTGCTACATGGGCAGTGAAAGCATACCCGCATCTTTTCGAGTCCGTTTCCAAGGAATTAAAAAACAATTTAGAATTTGCTAAACTAGCGGTTGAGGCATACCCTGGAAATTTCGGATATGCTTCTGATGAATTAAGAAACGATTTAGAGTTTACTAAGTGGGTGATTGAGAAAGGCCCTGAGAATTTCCAGTATGTTTCTGATGAATTGAAAAATAGTTTAGAACTAGCTAAACTAGCGGTTGGCAAACATCCTGACAATTTCGGACAGGTTTCTGATGAATTAAAAGGGAACTTAGAACTAGCGAAAATTGCGGTTGAGGAAGATCCTAGGAATTTAGAATATGTTTCTGATGAATTAAAAAATAATTTAGAACTGGCTCGGCTAGCTGTTGGGAAAAGTCCTTACTATTTCGAATATGTTTCTGAGGAATTAAAAGGGAACTTAGAACTAGCGAAAATTGCGGTTGAGGAAGATCCTAGGAATTTAGAATATGTTTCTGATGAATTAAAAAATAATTTAGAGCTAGCTAAGTATGCGGTTGGGGAAGAGCCTTATAATTTCTTTTATGTTTCTGAGGAATTAAAAGGGAACTTAGAACTAGCGAAAATTGCGGTTGAGGAAGATCCTAGGAATTTAGAATATGTTTCTGATGAATTAAAAAATAATTTAGAACTGGCTCGGCTAGCTGTTGAGAAAGATCCTGGAAATCTAAAATACATTTCCGAGGAACTACAAAACAAACTATCTGAAACTTCCTTTCATGATCCTCATAAGTCCCCTGAGCAAATAGAAATATCAAAAAACACACCTTTTTCTCTTTACAATTTGGTAAGACACCTTGAAAAAAGTGGATTGGAAGAGGTAAGCTGGGAAACTATAGAAAAGCTTGATTTAACAGAAGACAAACACACAAATAATTTAATCCGGGAATATAATCAAACTCATGTATCTCCTCTTGTTAAGAAATTTGTTCAAAACCTAGATCCTAAATTATCAAAGCAAGAACAGCAACAAAAAATCAAGGAATACCGTGGAAAATTAAATTCTGAATTCAAAATTCCTGTGGAGTTTATAGTTGAATCTCGAAGTTTTCACTCAGAGAAACTTGGCCCAGAAGGTTTGAAACAACCTAAAAGCGAGATATCCAAGACAGAAGAACAATTGGAAATAAAAACTCTAGACATCAGTGATCCAGAAATAAGTGAAGCTATAAAAGAATTTAGAAACATAATTCTGAATAAAAGTGTGATAAAGCATAAAACTTGGACTGGGGCTCAAAAAATATTTCCTAGCACAAATCACGTTATGATGCTTGTTATCCCTAAAGATATTATTCCTCCAATATTGTACGATCTTAATAGAAAGAAAATAAATGCCATGACTTCTCAATCAAGCCATCCGTTTATAAAAGGAAATCTAACAATTGGATGGATCAGATACACACTAGGAAAAGATATTACTGGGGATAAGGACAATGAAGATGTTTGGATCGACGAAGTTCAAACAGATTTCTCCTCTGTATTCGGAAAAGAAAATATGAAGCAAGTTTTTCCTGTTGACAAGATTTCCTATTTACTCCTTAAAAAATCCATTAAATTTATAAGAGCTAAAGGATTTGAGAAAATCTATCTCCCTACTCTAGGACTAGCGTCCCACTTGTATTCCAGAGGTCAAACTTATTCTCCGCCTTATACTTCTGTGCCTCAAAAATTAAGGTTTAAGAAAACAGAATTAAATGATTTCCATGATAAGGTTAACGGAAACTCAGTTTGGGTTTTAGCCAAAAAGAAATATAGTAACCTAGATTACGGTTACACGTTCGAATAGGCTACGCCAAATCCTTTTTACTCTTAACCCCAGGAAGCTTATTAACTTCCTTAGAAAGTTTGCCAAACTCTGGATTCACGGCACACAGAGCCTTAATTTTGATTTCTGCTAAACTAGCAACATCATCTCTAAATCTTTGTAAACATACCTCATAGTCTGATAAAGGTATCTCAAGTATCTCATGGCTCATCCACCAATCTTCAGCTCGTTGTCCATGGTAAGAAGTAGGGTCCCATTTTATGTAAACAAAATCACCATGAATCCACACTAAAATCATAGGTCCAAAAAGAAGGGGTACGGCGCTCACCTCGTATTTCTGGTAGGCTTTATCTAGTGATACTGATTCTTGGTCCCACAGATTTTTAACAGCCTCTGGAAGTACAAGGGTATTATGAACTTCAGTACTAACCTTTTTAGAGAATTTGTTATACTGATTTACGAAGGCTTCATATAAAGATATAGCAGGATACGTTATAAAAGGTCTTACTAATTGATGATTTGGATTATTCTTATCCATAAACTCGGGAGAATAAGTATAAAAGACTGAACTAGTCTCGGAATGGGTTATATAAAATCTAGAGAAAGTCAAAGATTCTAAGCTAAACCCTACGCAATTAGCCCTACGTACTAACCCGTCATCACACAGATCTTTCCCCCCGATAAAAAAGAGCTTTTCAATCATCCTGTAAATCCCTCTCGTTTAGCTCGTTCGCAGAGCTCTTCATATTCTGTTGGGGTCATCTTAAGAAGCTTGTCTCTGACCTTTTTGAGAGCCACTGTTCCAGGGTCATCATTAGGGCCTACGGGTTCGTATCCAGTGGTTTCTATACTCTTTTCCATCTCAAACCTCTCTTTCTTCTTTTCCATCTCAAACCTCTCTTTCTTCTTTTCAAGCTCTGCTAACACGGTATCTAAGTTAACCGGAAAGTAATTCCACCTTTCAACACTAACATCTAATGATAACATATCTGTTTCCAGTTTACCGTGAGCATGACCAAATAAATGATATCTGCCTCTACCACTCGCTGCCCAACTTAAAAAAGGAAAATGACACAGCTCGATATATCCCTTGTATAAATCATGGTCTATTCTTAGCGGATAAATATCCTTGACCCATTCGAATCGGTCACGAAGGTTGGCTGACATCTTTCTGTCATGATTACCCTTTATCAAGTGGATTTTACCGTTTAAAACATTAAGAATATCCAAAGATCTATTGGTGCCACAAAAACTAAAATCCCCTAAAAAGTAAACTAAGTCACTAGGCTTTACTACGCTATTCCAATTCGAAATTATTGTCTCATTCATTTCGACAACATTTTTGAAACACGGTCTTTGGTACTGAATTACTTTGTGATGCCAAAAATGAGTATCACTTATGAACCATATATTACTTGCCATTATTCTTGGGACTGCTTTGCGAAATCTCTTGCACCTTTTTTACTAAACCGTCGAACCAGTTTACTATCTCCTGATGCGTATAATAAGGAATAGCATCAACATAAAGATTTCCATTACAATCGAGATCTTCGGTGTCATAGGTCTGTCCGTCTATTTCTTTTGTACTCATAAGATCCCTTAACCAAGCCGGAGTTTTACCTAATCTTTCTTGTCGCCGTGTACCTTGTTAATAAGAAGAACGCTAGCTTCCATATAAGCAAAAAGGAAAGGTAGAAGAGGCCACCCCAAAAGAGTTATCAAGATCTTTCTCATAGCGGATTCTGCCCAGTAATTTACAAAAAATATCCAAGCTTTGAGATATCTATGACACTTAGCTTTGGTGTTGTCGGAAAAAGCACGTTCATAAAAAAGGTATCTTTCCAGATGAATCATGCCTGTGATTACACACACCAAAAAAATAAAATGAAAAATAGTAATAAACATGTTGACTTCCATACTTTTTTGTTATATAATCTATTTGTGTCTTCCTTTGTCCTGAAAACTTTGTTATTCTTATCTTGTTTTACTGTATCATCTTCATTATACCCAAGGCAACCGAAAGAGTCAATATCTTATATAAAACCAGTCGTATCGGTTGAAATAGAAAACGCTCAATCAGTGGGAACAGGGTTCATAGTAGACAAACATGGTCTTATAATAACCAACTACCATGTGATCAAAGGATTCGGGTCAACAGAAACTACATACGTCTCTCTTTATAATGGGAGAAGGTACAAAACATCTACAGTATACATAAGACCAAAGCTAGACTTAGCTATCTTGAAGATAAAGGACAAAAACTTTAAGAGATTTAGATCTAGCTACATTTCTAGGTTAGGGGATTCTAATAAACTCAGTTTAGCACAGCCCGTGATTGTTGTTGGCTCTGGGAACGGATTAAAACATACTATAGCTTCAGGATCAATATCTGGTTTACATAGACACATGGAACCACTTCCGTGGAATAAGTATTACGACAACTTAATCCAGATATCTGCTCCGGTAAACCCAGGAAATAGCGGTGGCCCTGTAATTTCTATAGAAGGTAATGTGATAGGAGTTGTATCGCTTAAAATGAATGGAAATAATCTGGGATTCGCTATTCCCGTAAACTTGGCTAAACGAGTTCTAAAGGACTATAAAAGTAAAATAACTCCATATTTTAATTACTTGGGAATAAGGTTTAGAGCCTTGTTTGACGATGAGGTATGGGGATATGGCCTAGATTCCGGAGAATATGTTGCAGTAGGACAAATCGGAGAGAACAGCCCCGCTGATAAAAGCAAGATTAAAATGGGCGATATAATACTCTCTATCAACGGTGAAAAGCCTTACAATCCTACCACTGCCAGAGGGCTGGTAATGGAGATAGAAAAAAACGGGGAAGTAGAACTAGAGATTCTACGAGACTCCAAGAAAAAGACTTACAAAATTAAATTAATTACAAAAAAGGAGGCTGAGAAGCAAGAACTTTATATAGTAGGTTTAAAATCTGCTCCTGTTTATTTGCCTCCTTTTCTGCTACCTCCCGGATTCCGGGGCTCACCCTACATCTTTGAATTTTATACAGAATAAGGATTTTTATGAAATACATAATTTTTTTAGTACTATGCATCAACAGTTTTTCGCAAGACATACAAGCTCTTTTTGCAACAGCTCAAAAACAAGTTGTGCTGATAATGGCGGAAGACCCCGAACATAAGAGCACTATAAGGTCTAACCGAGAACTCTCATACGGTAGTGGCTTTATCATAAGAGCAGACGGGCTAATAGCTACTAATAATCATGTTATCAGAGCAGCTAAAAAAGAATTTAAGGATGCCATTTTTAAAGTGGGAGACTACACTGGAACTAGATTTAATGCTAAACTAGTTTTTGAATACAGTCTAAAAGACATAGCCTTCCTAAAAATTGAAGATAAAATATTTAAGGGGTTCCCTAGTTCTAGAGTCCTTGATATAGGTGATTCCTCTAAAATAAGTGTTGGAGATCCTGTATTCTTTGTGGGAAGTCCTGGGGGCTACTTCAACTCCTTTCACAGTGGAGTAGTATCTGGGCTCAACAGAGCCTCAACTGCTGAAGGTAACGTTATATACGAAAACATGATACAAAGCAATTTAAATTATGCTCCTGGAGTAAGCGGAAGTCCCATGCTAAATATAGAAGGTGAAATAATAGGAATAAACACTCTCTTGATCTCAAATCCGCTTGTTGGTGGGCAGATCGACTTAGCCATACCCTCTAACATACTAAAACGATGTTTACACGACTACGATACGTATAAAGAGTCCAAACTAAGCATTCTAGGGATAGAGGTGAAGCTAATGACTGAGCTATACGCAAGAAAGTATGGTTATGCAAACAGATTCGGTGTATTAGTCACCCATGCCCACGCAGGACTTCCTGGTAAAGAGAGCGGGTTACGTAGGCACGACAGAATTGTGGCTGTAAATGGAAGAACAGTGTACAATTCTAAAATACTACGAGGTTACTTACAAGAGTATCCTATTGGAACAAAAATCAAACTTAAAGTTTATAGAAAGAACCGAGTTATCTATATGGATATTAAGCTTGATGATCTAGACAACTTCAAACCGCCAAAAAGGTTTAGAAAAAGTCGATATTATAATTTTCTATAAAAAATAAGGGCCATAATTTATGGCCCTTAAAACTCAACAACAAAGTGACTGGAGTCTAGTTAGTGGTCACAGCTTCTCGTGCTACTGACACCTCACTAGATGAAGTTTCTGTGTTTACCACAGAAACAACTGGTAAATCTTTGCTCACTGGATCTTCAGAAACTCTGTCCATCAAGAGAGCACTAATTACTGCTGACATGGGATTTTCTTCGTCTGAACCAGAGGTTACTAGCACCTTAGGCAGCTTACCATCCCATTTAGCCAACGCAGTTTCCATTAACTGGAAAACCAGGACTGAGGAGTGTACTTGCTCTAACAACTTCATACCGCTAGCTTGCTGACCCTTTTCAGCAGTGATTCTCTCAAGCTTAGTCTTCTCGATATCAAGCTTCAACTTCTCTTGCTCTTTATCAATTACCAGCTTCTGCTCTTCTTGAGAAGCCTTCTGAACCCTTTCGACATTGACTGTTACTGAATCAGGAAGGTCAAACTTCCTTAGTTGTACACTCTTAATGACGAAAGGAAGATCGTCTGCCTTCATCTTTAACTCCAAAGAAGTTAAAATAGACGTACTGATATCAGACCTTTTATCCGCTATATTTTCCGCATTATAGGCAGAAAACGAATTTCTAATCTCTTCCCTAAAAATAGGATTCAACTTCTCAAAAAAGTCTTCGCCCTGCTTCCTAAAAATGAGATAAGCACGTTCTTTATCAATGAAGAACTGAACCGTAACGTCCACCCCAACTTCTAAAGATCTCTTATCGTTAGCGATAATACTAGGTCTCAAGAACTCTAGTGGTCGATCTTGATTTACCTTGTTAGAACTGGAGTAATCAACCCTCTGGATTTTGGTGGATAAAATAACCGCCGTATCTAGCATAGGAATCTTCCAATTAGGTCCTGGCTCTAAAACGGTCTCAGAATACCTTCCTAACCGTTTCACCACTACTACTGTACCGTCTTCAACCTGGACATAACCTTCTATTCCTACAAACAGTAGTAAAAGACCTGCCACTATTGCTAATCCAATTAATAACTGTTTCATCCCCACTCTCCTATGTTATCAAATCGTTGGAATCGTCGTAATCATCATCAAGAGGAACATCCTCTTCATTAGAACTACTTTCAACTGATTCTTCAGTAGATTCCTCTTCTTTAGCGTAATCCTCAGAGTAGTCGGCATTTAAGTCAGCTCTATCACCGAGAGGGTTATTATCCCACGCTACTTTTGACCTACAAAGCTCTCTGAATTGCACTGGAGTCATGTCGCCACTAGTACTAATAACTTCCTGAATAGCTTCCTCATCTTCAAGGAACCTTCTAGCCAAAAAGTCTTTGCCAGTCTCATCCAGAAGTCCGAAATCATATAGCCTGTCAATACGACCTGGACGGGAGCTAACACCTGTCTTAATAGCTTCTTCCCCAGCACCTAAGGCTAAGTCAACGGACTCGATGTTATTTGTGGTCAAAAACACTAGTAAACCAGAACACTCTTTAATTCCGTCTAAACACTGCAAAAATATGTCGAAAGTAACTGATTCTGCTGCGTTTCCTCTGCTGATATTCTCTCTGCCTTTAAAAACAGTGTCAATATCCTCAAACAGCGCTATACAAGGAGTATCTTCATCCATGTTAATCCAGTGATTAAACAGCTCTTCGTTAGTAAGACTTCCTAGATCAAAGGCATAGATAGGTAAATCCAGGTCTTGTCCCAAAGCTCTTACGATACAAGTCTTTCCAGTACCGGGTCTTCCGTAAAGTAGATAGCCCCGTTTCCAAGGTATATCTTTTTCTATATGCCATTCTCGGTGCTCAATCCAATTGTTTACATCATCAATAAACTCTTGGGCTGTATTGTTAATATAAAGGGTGTCTAAAGATTTTTTGGCTACCACATCTTCGAGCCCGATTTCTTCCGGATTCCACCCGACAACCCTGTGCATAAAGAGGTTAAAATCTTCGAGGTGCTCACTGTCCGAGTAACCCCCACCGGAATTTAGCTCTTTCTCATTCTTTTGTGCTTCCACTTTAAGAGATCTGGATACATTAGATCCTAAGATATATTGAATCTTAAACCTGGAACGGTTATTACTCATCTGAGATTTTTTCTCAGTTCTTTTTTCATTAAAGTTTTCTAGACAATTCCACAGGAAGTCATCTATCTTTATAGACCCCTTAATGAATAAGATCCTAGTAAAACTTTTATCAGCGTCTTTGACCAAGATAATAGGAATTAAACCAAACCAGAAAAGGTTGTGTACATCATTACTGCTGTCTTCTAAAGCGCTTAACTGAAATTCTTTCATCTTTTTAACGTAAAGATACATCCCGTAATACTGTTTAATCCCTACTTTAGAGCGTTTACAATTATGCCATAAAAAGTAATCAATAGGCTGTCTTAGCTTGTTGTCTACTACGAAAGTCTCTACAAAAATAGTGGCTAAATTGGACATCAAGCTAGTCAGCGTTCCACTTATACTATACAAAAATCCAATTAGTGCGGGTAGTTTAGATCCCATATTCATACCTTCCTTAACAATGTACTTCGATTATACAAGAATTACATAATCTCTAGATCAATACTCTAATGCCTTTGTATTAGTTTACCACTACGGAAAAGGAAATTCCAAGAACTTTTTGCGTTTTTCTAAGAAATATTGAAAAGTTCTTGGTAGCGGGTTTCCAAGAATTGTGCGTACAACATGCTTGGTAAGCCGTAATTACCTGCGTACACAGCTTCTGTGACTTCGATAAGAACCTCTTGGGAATTACGACATATTCCAATGTCTAGAGCATAGGATCTAGGCATGTTATCCTGGTAATCCATGACATCCCTTATGAAGGAACCGCTGGGAGAAAAAATGGAGCTGCCTCGGTAGGACTTGGTCCCTAATATTTCCGAATCACTTATATAGACTCTAAACTCTGAAGTTATATCCAGATATTCAGAGATAAGTACCTCTGTTTCTACAGGAATTCCTGCTAAACAAAGTAAGTCCTTTTCCTCAAGAACTACTGTACCATTAAAAATTTTATGTCCCACAGGTTTAACGGAAAACTTATTACCCTCATGGGCTAGAGAAAACGCTTTTTCTAAAGTAGATTTAAAAACCTGCCTTTTTAAAAATGGGGTATACCGGGTTAACTGGTTAAACTCTGATAACTTAACTTCATTGATACCCAGGAGTTTGTCTATGAACTCTATTGTTCCAGAAGCTATAACTGGACCTTTGTGCTTGCTTAACACACGTTTAACAGGGTTTATTTCATAGCCCAAGGAATCAAGTCCTTGATAAGCGTTATATACGGACGAGTTAACCGGGAATCCCAGCTTATTCGTTTGAATTAATGCTTTATGCATTACAAAGTTACTTTGCTAATTTACCTAAGCCATTTAAAGCGGTAGATGCCTTTTCCAGTGTCGAAAACACATAAGCTCCATTTTTATCCACTACTTTAGCTACAGCTACTAGAGACTTCCACTCATCTTTTAGAAACTTTTTGTTGTTGTATTCAAAGAGAGGTACAAAAATTGTTTGCTCGGGTTTCTTGTTAGAATCATCAACAACTTCACAAATCGAAAAAACCCCTTTCATACTAGGAGTTATTACGTATAAATTATAATCGGAGGTAGCTTTCTTTTGCTCTTCTATTTTTTGTGCCCCTTCATTCCAATCTTCTACAATAGGATTGAACGGGTTTACATTACTACCAAGACTTTCTACAAACTCGGATCTCCAGTCATCGCCTAAAGTTCCGCCTAAAAATACAGTAATCATTGTTTCTCTCTTTTGGGAATAGTGATTGTTGCAACAGTCTCCATCTCCCATATTACGGTGTTTATTTCATTCATACTAACTACTGTTATATCTTCGTAGTCCGGGTCAATATAGTCTTTTATACTACCATGTTATCAGAGAAGACTGATTTTGTCAAGCCAAAAAACCGCTTTTCTTGTGTTTCTGGGAGTTATATTGTAGTCATAAGCAATTCTAGGAGATTTCTCTCCCTCTTCATATCTTTTACGGATTTCTATTACGTCCTTCTCAGTTATTTTAGAATTAGAAGAATCCGAACCATGCTTTCTAACTTCACTCAATCTTTGAATTGATCTCTCTTACTTCCTCTGAAGTGTTTTGATAGACTATTTTAGTATGGTTTTCTGGCGGTGTTATTCCATACGACTTTGCCCATTTTCGAACTGCGTTATCGCTGACATCATATTTTTTACCTACGGCTGTCCAAGATAATGTGTTAAGGTCTTCTTGAAGCTGTTCTTGGGAGGGTCTGACCATAGATCTATTAGGAAAACACTCCTTAGAACAATATATAACGGTGTAGGAAAGAATCAAATTGTTACAACCTTTTTTAAGACACACTAGTCTAGCTTTTGAAATCCTTTTAGTCTTTTTAATAGGAATCGGTTTTCCCCTACAAAAAGTATCTAGCTGACCGTCGCAATTCCTGCAAACTATTCTCAAGTTTTCCAGTCTATTATCGAAATGGTCTCCATTTATATGATCTAAAATCATGACCATAGTCTTACCCTGCCACATGCTGTCGATATTGCAGATATAGCACTTGTTTTCCAGAATGTCTTCTTTTATTAGTCTCTTCTTCAAAAGAGTGGAATCTGTATAGGTACTATTTTTTACTAAAATCTCTTGTAATGAATAGACAGACTTAAAATCTTCGTCAGGAAGAAAATGGGATATATCTATTTGAAAATCTCTTAGCCAAAGATGTAACCTTTTCCTATACCTCATAGAATAAGACAAACCTAAATTCTGAATTAAATTTTTAACTCCAGTGGAGTTGGCCACTATATCCCTTAACTCTTCTATACTTATTTTTCTTGTAGACATCATACTCCTTAGTAAGGTTCTACTTAAAAGAAGTATAAAAGACTCGAATTAGAGGAAAGTGGGGGATTCGAACCCCCGTTCCTTGCGAGCATCTTCGATAGCAGCGAAGCAATTTAAGCCAGACTCATTCAACTTTCCATTTTGTAAAGGAGGGTATCAGATTCGAACTGATGGATCTTATACTCACGATCTCCAGGTTTCAGGGCTGGCTCCTTAATCCACTCGGACAACCCTCCATATACGGTAGCGAGAAGACTTGAACTTCTAAGACTTATCACTTTAAAACCTCATCCCGAAGGTGTGGTATTCCAAAGCTTTACCGTCCACAGTTTTCCAGACTGTTCACTTACCAATTAGTGTACGCTACCAATAAAAAAAGATCCCCCTCCGATAGCAGGAGGGGGATCTTTAAAAGAATAGAACAAACCCCTCGTTAGGACGAGGAGGATGAACTATTTCTAAAAATTACTTTTTTCATTATGTACTTATTGTATATCAAAAAATTATTAGTGTCAAGAACTTTATAAAAATAAAACTCTCTTAATCTTCAAACTCAATCTCAGATCTCTCAGAAACTTCTAGCACAGGAGCCTCTTCGCTGAACTCAGCAGTCCTTTCCAACCTTTCTTTCTCTATAGGAGGGAGTGGCGCATTATTATTAATAGAAACCTGCATCCCAATGTATCTATCAATCTCTTCAACACTAAGATTTCTGGCTGAGTTCTTAGGAAACATTACATGAATAAAACCTTGTCCAGTCACCCATGCCCCATAATATGAATCTTCTGATTCTGCCTTTCAAAGTGTACTTAATAGTATGCTTTAGATTCTCGCTTCACAGAAGCAGTTTCGTTTAAAATTAACCATTCAAAACCAGAGCTGATTTCTCCACGAGCTTAAAATCCCGCAGGGCCTGCGGTATTTACACTTATTTTTTGCAGTTTTCTAAGATAACTTGGTTCTCGTCACTTAAAAGACTTCTTAGTTTACACTAAATTCTTGGGCTTGTCAATATTTATAGTGTTTTTATCTGGAGTGAGTATTATAAACACCTTTGAAGATACCTAAGTACAATTATGTTGCCTGAGTATTACTCCTGATGCAGTAAATAAATCACCTTCATCCCTGGAAATATCACCGAGCATATGAAGAGCAGTTGTGCCGTTCATATAAACAAGGTCAACATAATCTCTATAATTAACAGCTTTGGCTTTGCTTATATAATTCATTTGTTATCCTTATTTTATTATCAACGGTAACAGCTCTCCAGATAATCTGTACAAAGAGAGTAATGTTGATACGAGTACCCCCACGAATCCAGCTTCCACCAGCATAGTTGTTACAGGTCTCTCCCTGAAAAATACTAGCCCGTTCATACAACACGCCAAAAAGACTCCTGCAATTGCTGCGATATTCTCAAGCATGGAAGACGCTATATACGGACTACAAAATGCTGTTACATCATAAACACTCGTGTTAAAAGAGTTTAACGCAAAGATTCCACATGCAAATGCTATTACATATAAAAAATACACTAAAGATTCTCGTAATAAACTGTAATAGACATTTAGCCTTATTCCTTGGTCCATTCTATAGTACCAATACCCAAATATAGAAACTAACGAAAAACTTAAAAGTAAGTAAACAGCTAACATAATTATTCCTCTTTGGGATCATGTATTTCATATCCCCTGGATTCAAAATACTTTCTGAGCTTATACACATTGCATCTAGTACAATGGGAATCCTTGATCATTTTTAATTCTTCGATAGAACCGTCATTCTCCATGTGTCTATCTATAGTTGCTTGGACAGAACACTCACTTACTCTACAGTACTCAATAGTTGCTTCTTTGGATGATTTCATGTTTCTATGATAAACCTTTTAAACCACGAAATCAACAGAAATTTGCAGTTTAGCCCACGCCAACAACAGGTATTCTAAGTATCTCAGTTAAAAAGATCGTGCAGACCCCTAAATTCACTGTGCTAGACAATGCAAACGCAAAAAATAGTGATCTAAAAATAGAATTTCTTCCTACTAGAGAGGAGGATATAAAGTGTGTCCCAGCACTTCCTGGGAATACCGCTAGAAACGGAAAAAAATAGATCGCTGATCCCAAAGAACTATAGACTGCGGACCATTGAGAAAGGGCTGTAGCCCCTATACTATGAGATAAAGTTAAAAGAAATAGAAATAAAACAGGATGGTAGTCCATAAAGAAAAACGCATCGTCCCTATTATCAGAAGCACAAAGAGTGATCGTCCCTATTAAAGACATTGACAAAGAAATAAGGAATACAGTTATTAAATCCATGCTTATAAAGCTGCTATCAAAGAGGCAAACACTCCTTTTAAATACCTTATGGTAATCTGGTCAGCTACTATTAATCCTAGTATGGATATAATAAATAATACTGTCATTCCAGTTTCTCCTTTGTATAGGGTAAGAGTATTTCCTTGTATTCTTCTCCGTATACCTTAATTAATTTTCTGAGCTGCGTTATATGTGGCGTTCTTCCATTGTTAAGCCAAGAATACACGGTAGCAGGAGTAACTTTTATTCTCTTGGAAACTCTATAAGGAGTATCGTCTATAGCAGCCATGAAAGCTTTTATATCTGGATCTCTTGGAATATCAGGATCTACAAAAAATTTGGGAGCTATTTTAGGATAAAGCTCATAAAAGCATTTTATTACTCGAAGACTTGGACTTTTCTTTCCGATGTACCACTGATAAGCCATGGCCTCAGAAACTCCTACTTTTTCTCCTAAATTCTTTAGGCTGGGGGGTAGCTGAGTGTCTCTGTCTCTTATGGCGTGATAAAAACCTAGAAAATCTACGTCTTCTATACCAGATCTTCCAATAGGATTTTGCAGGAGTCTCTTAATAATATTAAACTCACTCTCCGCAATAATTTTGTATTCATTATTGTTTTGAGTTCTTCTCGATCTACTCCTAACACGAGTAAATTTACTGATATACCTCAGGAGTTCACGGGCTCTTCGTAAAGACTTGACGAACAAAAACCACTCGTCAGAGGATATAGCTACGTACCTTCTTCCGTTACGAACTTCAAGAAAGGACTTCTTGATCTTTAATTTCATAATCAGAACATCTTATCATGTTCTGGAAGATGTGTCAAGAAAGATATATAGCCAGCTCAGATTATTTCAACGCTTTCAAACCTAGTAACCAATAGAAGAGGAGTGCCGAATCTAGAATAACACCGCACTTCAAACTGGAGCTAAAATTTGGAGGAGATAAAAAAGGGCTGAGATCTGTTGATAGACATGTTTTAATTAAACTACTGACTTTAATCTCTTTTCGCACGTAATAACAATTTATTAAATGGTTAAAACAAGATGGACAAAACCGAAAAATTAATCCAACAATTTATCTTCCTTGATAGCATAAAATCAAAGGTTTTAGCCACAGAAATTCCAGTTGCTGTTAATCCACCGCCACGAGGAGCTGTGTTCCCAGGACCTGTTCCAGGGCCTTTTCCGGGCCAAGAGTGCAGTGAATCAGATAGCGACGAGGAATGTAAGAAGAAAATACTTAAAGAAACTGAAAAACGCTTAGAAAGAACCAAATAGCTCTTTCAAGTGGTTAATTCTCAAGTCTTCAAAAAGAGTGTTCAAATCACACAAATAGACTCCGCTAGCGCTAAGTGAATTCAGTTCCACCACATAAGGTTTGTTGTCACTTAAACACAGATCCAAAGTGAAACAAGTATCAGGAAAATAATCCCTGTTCAACCCAGCTATCTTGTTAGCCAAATAAGTAATGAACACAAAAATATGGAGCCCATTACTATAGTAGGATTAGACGAGTGAACAAAAGGAATAGGAACTAAATCAAATCCTGCGGAACCTGTTGGATAAACAAATACTTGGTCACCACAAGACTCTAAAGTGTCTTTGGCTTCGTAGAGCCTTTTATCAAAAACTGGCTCTTGGATAACCCAATTAAACGCAGTCATTCCGCTGGTTCTACAGTTTTTATGCTGTTATAGTGATACACAACTCTCAATTTTTTGTTACTCTCTCGTAAAACTTTAAAAGCTGGATAAGTCTCGCAATTTATGAAGTGGGGCTTACTGTGTACTAGGATACCGCAAAATGAGTTTGTTCTCAATCCTAAGTTATCCTGGTAAAACTGAGTACTCTCTTCGTATAAAGATAGATGCGGATATTCTTTAGTAATAACCGACCCATAAGATCTAGCCATTTTAACACCTAAATGGGTAACAGGATTCCCATTAATCTCGTACAAAAACTTAGTTTTTAAAACGTAGTCCCCCGACTCAGTAACCACCCATGCCTTATCTTTTCTTTTATAAGAAGCTATATCTTCAATATAAATAGAAACGTCTAGTGTGAAAACATCCCAATAAGTAGTTTTGATTTCTACTAAAGAACCCGGAACTCCTCCTAGTAATCCAGTTACGAAAAACAGTATTAACATAGCTTTAAGTTTCATTTTTTACCTCATTTTTAACAATTGCTTGGGACATCCAATGCTCTGAAGTCTGGACATGACCTTTTCGCACGAATTTACCCGCTTTAACGGGGAATTCGCTGTGCTCAAAGGAATCAGTAACCCTTACCACATAACCCTCCATACTGTCCTTGTATAGACCTTGTAACACATTTTCGTCATATATTCCTTGGTATAAAACGGTAACACTACTAAGGCCCAGTAATTCAATCCATTCTAACGTATCTTCCCAGGACAAACAGGTCAAGCCGTCCCATACCGAGAAAACAAGAAAATAAGATTCCAGGTTATCATAAAAAATGGAGTGCTTTGCATACATGTTTTCGCCACAGACCCTGAAATTCTCGGGAATATTATGCTTTATGTCTCCCCAAATCTTTTTTACTGCGTCCCTGGATTCATGGTAACCGCTATCTAGACTTCTGGCATGTATGTGGTCTCGGTACATTGAAGTATTTTCCCCGTCTGATTTCTCGGTTACCACTATATTCTGACCTTCTAGGTAAGACGTGGTTTCCATTTTCTTGTCATCGTTCTGAAGACCTGGAGACCAAGGTAAGTGGTACGTTCTAGGGTACTTAACTTTTTGGGGCATACAGTAAGCTTACTCTATAAACTTACTTCTGTCAATATCTCGAAATAGCCTGTAGTTCCTACCAGTTACCTCTAGTTCACCCTTTTTAACTAAGCCGTTTAAAAAGTCCTGAATTCTATGAGATTCCAAAATAATCCCAGCAAAATAACCTGAGCTTTGGTAGAACCTGTTGCTACTCGTCAAGTCCTCCGAGTCTAATTGCAAAAACTTCTTAACAGCCAGTTCTGTTATAGCAGGATCGGATTCTCGGTGAAAATCAGATAAAAATAAACTGGAAAACACCCAAAAATCATCTATTTTATTAGCTATCTCTTCCTCTTTTTCAGTGACATAAAGTATATGTGCAAGAGTCTTCTTAAAAAACCCGGAGGAAAGAGCCGATATTTTCAAAGTTGTATCCGTGTTCAAGTAGTCAAATAGAATATCGTATACAAAGGAATATTTAGGAGGTAACTGGTTCATGTCACCTTTTAGGTTCCCATAAAATTTATAAAACATAGACTCGTTAAAGTGCTCTGAAAAGATCTTAGACAACTTTTTCTGGAAAAGAGGGTTGCCAGATAAAACCCTTAGTAATCCGGAAAGCTCTATAGAGTTGGATATCAGGTATCCAATATCCTTAAAACTAATACTGCGAATAAACTCTTGTTGTATTTCTGCATGAGTTTCTATTAGAACAAGTCTCTTGTTGTTATAAGGGAAACCTAAGGCCGAGAGAAGGTTATCAGAATTGTCCATCATGTCTTTTATGAATCTCTCTTTTATATCCGGATTACCTAATATAAGATCGTTACTAACTACGCTAGGAGTTACACTGAGAGGAGAGAGTTTTTCTGTTCTCACCGCATCTAATACTAATTCATCAAACTCACTGTGCTCCTTCATATACGCTATCAACCCAGATATTATAGAGTTATTATTCATAACTCCATGAATACCAAATAGACCAGGATTAACAGACACTATCTCAGACATAGCAGGAAAAATATTCTTTGAAAAGATATCATAAGATCTAGTATTAGGTTTAGTATTAACCTCCATCTTTAAAAACCTTTTCATGAAATCTATGCGACCGGAACTTTTTAAGATAGTAAGTATGTTATCGGTAACATAATCATGAGTTAGTATAAATGTTCCGGTATCCTTACCAAAATACAAAGGAACCCCTATAGCAGTTACTGTATTAATAACAAAATTCTTAAATTCCGGGGATTCTGAAAACAGATGATAGTGCTCTGTCTTAATGTAGCTGAAATACGATCCTGCTTTTGACGGGTCGCCCTTAAATACCGGAAAAAAGCTATCAAAATTACGTGCCAAAAGACTGCTTCCAGACGTTTTAAATACATCATCATAAAGAGGGTGGTCACCAATACCCTTGCCGTTTTTTAGTATATCTACTAAAAAAGGTATGTCCTTTTGGTCTTGTTTAGAAAGTCCGTAAAACAAACTAAATTTACCAGAGCTAATCATATAATTCTTAATAAAACCTATTATTTTTCTAGACCCATCAAATTTCTCTGGCATACTCCTAAACAAGGGAGGATCTTCTTTAATCAGCTCTAAAATTTGATCTTCACTTAATCCAGTCATATATCTAAATGTGTTATGGTAACTAACACCAGGACTATTTAAAATATTCCTAACTAATTTCATATCTGTCAGGTGAGTCAGTGCCATTGGAAATGTCTCTGTAAGACCGAATATCTCCTCTTGACTCAGGGTATCAGGGTGTACAAGCTCATCGTATACCAAAACAGCATCGTCCACACTATGAAATTCCTCGTTATGATGGAATACTCCAGAAGACTCAAGGTCATCGGTCTCATTGTCCAAATTTACATCATAATGATCTGAGTACCATTTAATAAGAGCTAGAATATGAGTTTTGTTTTCTGTGGAGGGTAGCTTATTAAATTTCTTTTTGACTTGGTTTAAAGAATGCCCGTCCTCAGAGATATCTATCTCTACTGTTAAATACGACTTGTTGACCTCGTCTCTTAAGCTATAAATTTTAGTGGTTCCTGATAACACGTAGTCACAATAATCGCCTACACACTGGCCCATTCTAGCACCTTCGTTATCCAAGGATTCCTGGTCAGTCAGTTCAACCCAATGATACCCTCCCGACAAAGACAAAACCTTATCTTCCCCATCTAAAACTTCATCCGTTCCTTTTTTATTAGCTAAGTATTCTTCCCAGTCTTCTATCCCCTGTTTAACCTGAATCCAAGTTGTGTTCTTCAGAGATTTTGTGGGGTTCTGTTTTAAATACCAAACTAAATAATCTATGATGTGATCTATCTTACCAATTAGTTGTTGGTCACTTTTTAGTGGGTCGTTTACTTCATACACCTCATTCTCATGAAGATAATTAGGATTATCATCTAGCTTCTTACTCAACCACTCTGGAAGCCCTCTAGGATCTGTGATAACCGTAACTCTCTTAACTTTCTTATAGTATTCTGAGGGTGCCCCCTTTATATTCTTTTTGATGAAGTCTTTAAAGCCCTGTTTCTTTCTATGTAACCAATTCTTAATCTCTTTCTTAGCTCGTGAAGACATTCCCTCTTTATGGCTTATTTTTTCGCTATAGAACTCTAGAAACTCGTCTACAGCGTCCATATTAAGAATGTCTCTGGTAGCAATAAAATTTAATCTGGACAGTAATCCAGGGTTTACTTCAAAGTACGTCATGTAAGCCTGCCAATTTCTTTAGTAAAGAAGAATTTATTTCCACTTCTGGGTTTACTATATTTACTAGAGGACCAAACTCTTCCTTCTTCAGTAAGCTATTAAAAGGATCTTTGGAAAATAGCTCATATATTTCTTCTCGATATCTGAAATACACGGTTTCGCCTGCATTACTAGTTGTTCTTACTAAATTTAAATCTGGGTTCTGTAGATCTAGGTATAACAAATTAGCAATCTCTGGAGAAAGTTTAACCAACTCTAATACTAACTCCTGGCCAAACCTCCTCCACCTATCTTTAGGGTCAGACGACTTTATATAGCTTATCACACTTTCTTGGTATACCGGAAACGAAAACAAAACTTCTGCGTTCTTCCTGGATATCCGTCTGACTTTAATCCTATTAACAATATCTTCTAATAAAAACTCTTGTATATCAGCATCCCCTAAGATGCTTAGTACTATAGAAGGCTTCTCAGTCCACAGATTCCCGGAATCCTTAACCTTTAAAATTCTATTTTTATACGACTCTATAAATGTTGGTTCAGTATACTTTAATGAGAATCTAAACGGAGTTAGCAATCTAGTTCCTTTTTGTTCTAAGTAGTCATCGACAATTTCTTTGTAGTCCTCTGAATAGGCAACCAAAAACTCTTCCGAGTTAGGGTATTCTAATAAATCTTCTGGGTCTCCCAGTTTAAGTGTGAACAACTTGTAAAGATTTCCTCCCTTAGCTCTTAAACCTATTAAAATTTTCAGCGGATTTTTCAGTTTACTCAGAAAGTACGATAATCCAGAGAAGTCTGCGTTAGCACTGCTATAATAGTCTATTACGACTTCGTAAAAATCGGGTTGCTTCTCGAACAAGTCCAAAACGTAGTAAAAAGACATGGGAGTATCCGGTTCTCCGGGTTTAATTTCTTTGAACCTTTTATATAATATAGAATCTATTTCAGGGTCTACCTCTATTAACCCGTGTGCATTATAAATATTGGTATTAAACCTGTTTGTTTCATATACGGGTAGATACTTTATATTATCGTAGTTGTTTTTCAATGCTAAAATAAAAAGCTTGAATTCTCCTGCTTCTCTGACTACCCCGTATTCCCTGAAATACTCATTGAATCTATCAAAATCTTTGGTTAAAGCTTCGATAATCCAAACCCTATAGTCATCATCTAACATCTCAAGAATTGCTTCAGGATAAACAACTTTGTTATGTATGACGGATTTTTTGAGCTGTACCGCAATTTTTGGGTCAGAAGCAACTACGTCTCCAAAAATATTCCCTATCCTATCAGAGTAATCGTTTAGTTCGTATGGGCTGGCCTCTAAAAAGAGAGCAGAGAAACTATCCTCTATACCTTCTACCTCCCTTAAAACCTTAGGGGAATAAAGAGAGTGATGTATATTCTCAAAAAGACTTTCTATTGATTCCGATTGTAGTATAATCTTGTCCATTCCTTGTTTCACAAAATCGTTGTTTATATAGGAAGGCACATTCACGTATCTATACGAACCCTTGAAGTCATCTTGCAAAGCTCTTAGTTCTACTTCTTCCACAGGGAAATCTCTAAAATGGACAAACATCTCATCTCTCTGATATTGTCTCCAGTACACCCCATTAAAATTATTCTTCAAGTACTCTACGCATAAATCTCTAGCTTTAGAACTGTTATAAATTACGGCAGATATATTCCTAGGTAACGAATCAGATCCCCTACTATCTATAAATCTTTTTACATTGTCTTCGTTTAAAAGGGACACTATGTGATTTCTTATTTTAGAGCTATTTTCAAGTAAAGATTTGATATTCTTTGAGAACATAAAATCTTCGGTATCCTCAAATAAATCCGTGTAACCAAGCATCTCTTTCTCTATAGCCTCGTGCATTGCACCGACAGGCCATCTTCGACTTACTTCTACAGGGATGTCAAAATAACTGAGTTCTCCATTTAAAATACCTGTTTCCAGTCTATTAAATATATCTGTTCCAGGTTTAACGGCCTCCATAAAAACCGAGCCTAGAGTTTGTATATAAGAGGTCCCTAGTACATAGTTTGTGGATTCCGTGTGTATGGTCCTAAGGAATTTGGCATCCTCCATAATTTTATTTGACAGAATTGGAAACAGCTCTTTTGTAAGAATTTTGGCATCCTTATTATCTCTTAACTCAGCGTGTTTTAAAGGAAGCCTTGCCACATTAAATCCATTTTTAGAGATGAAACCGTTATTATCTTTTATAGCTTGTTTCCACTGACTTAATCTTTCTGGTCTTGCTTGAGTATGTAAAACCTGAGGGACAGTTAGATCATCTGGATATCCGCTAAGAAGCTCTTTGTTCTCTAGATACTCCACGAAATCTTCGTTAGAATACAAGGAATCTATATGCTCAGGGGTCATCTTAAAAAACAAACTAGTTTTACGAACATCTTCCAAGAGTCTCAAAAAGGTTGACATATATCTCTCTTTTACATCGGGACTGATATGCGAAACTATACTAGAGTAAGCAGTGTCCTCTTCTAAAATAGGCTCCCAATTGTCAGGATCATCTCGGTATGATTTAGGAAAAGCATCATACATAAAAGCATACCTTCTAGTTTCTTTCATGAAGGTCTCAGCCATTTCTAAGGTCTCGGGGTCTGTCTTATATTTTGGGTTAAGATACTTATAAAAAATGGGTTGGTCCCTAATTATTAATCTAGCATCCTCATAACTAAGATGAGTGACGTATACTAACTGACTTCTATCTAAACCTAACACAGATCTCACTGTAGCTAAATCTCTTGAGTGAATAATAGCTCTTGGAAAACTGGTGACAGCTCTCTTAAGATCTTTATCATTCAAACTTTTAGGATCAACTAATTCATGATCAAATGGAATTAATTCATGAACATCTGCTAACTGACCTTTGTATTCATAAATACCTGAGGCTTCAAAATCGTTGGCCTCAATAGAGAACTCGGTATCAGGATTTTCCTGCTTAAAATTTTCTAGGAATTCTTTTAAATATTTAGAATATTTTTTAGATATAGCTGAGTTATTTTTACCTTTTAATTGATTGAAGGAGTGGTCCGGAACATCATACTCTAATGTAGCATGAGGGAGATTGTCTTGATCCCTAAGACTAAATATTTTCGTGCCTCCGGATATAACGGCACTACAAGCCCCTCCCACACAATGGTCCATCCTAGAACCCTCATTAGCTAATGATAAGGAATCAGTAAGCTCATACCAACTGAATCCATCTGAAGATTTTAATACCAGCTTTTCTCCTGGTAAGACTTCTTTGATCTCTTTTTTAAGCGCAAAAGATTTCTCCCATTTTTCGATTCCTCTTTTAACGTGAGTCCAAGTAACACTATCAAGAGCTTTGCCCTTATTGTTCTTAAGGTAGTAAATTAAGTAGTCAACAATATGATCTAACTTTGTTACTAGTTTGGTATCCGATTTTAAAGGGGCTCTAATCTTGTAGACCTCATTCCTAGATAAGTAATGAGGATCTTCTTTTAGTTTCTCGGTTAACCATTCAGGAGAATCGCTAGGTTCATGTAGTACTCGTTCTACTTTCTTGTAAAACTCTGCGCTATCGTTTTTAATATTCTTTTTGAAGTAATCCTTAAGACCTTGTTTTTTCTTGTTAAACCACTTTATTATCTTGTGCTTAACCTCATCCTCTGTTCTTTTTTTCCTAATTTTAAGTTCAAACCAATCCAGAAACTCTTGGATATCATCTGTATTAAGGATATCTCTGGTAGCCAGGAAATGTAGACCAGATAATAAGCTATTTTTTTGCCTAACAAAATACACTCTTCAACCTACCTATTTTATACAGAGAGGCTTGAGCTGCCCAATCTGTGTTTAATGTTACATCAATCTTTCCTGGATGCTCTCTATTAACTTTCTTTGTAAATTCACTAATTTTAGTAGACTTTAAAAGAGGGCTCCCATACTCAATCTCAAATGTATAGTCGTCGGTGAGATGATTTTTTACACTGAGTATAAAGGACATCTGGTAAAGCGAAGCGATCTCCTCCTTTTGGTATCCATCAAAATTGTCAAGAAGCAGAAAAGAAGAGTCTGGAGACACAGACTCCATTAATACCAAAAACTCTTTGTCCAATAGATACTCTATAGCGACATCCTGATTAAAATCAGCTAGTCTAGAGGTTACGGCAATGTCAGCTAAATACGTGGCTGCGTACTTCTTGAAGTCGCTATATTTAGCATTAAATGCGGAAAACAAGTTTTTAAACCTAAACAGGCTTCCAGTTTTCTTGGCTACTTCTGTCTTGAATACATCATATGTTATTTGAATAGACTCATCATCTAAATCACTAGGAAACATGAAACGGCTGTTATATTCGAGTGGAGTTTTCATGACATTATTACTGTCGTATTTTACAGCGTCCATGTAAATATCTCGGTAATAAAAATTTTCTAGCTCGTACTCAGGCAAACTACCCCATAGACTTAAATCCTTTATAATAACTTCCCTCACATTTTCAGGATACCCCTTATTAAACTCCAGTAAAAACCCTAAATCGGAATTTCCCTTGCTCCAGGTAGCTACAAGGAGATCTGATATCTTTTGAGATTCTTTTAAAAGATCAGCATATAAAATCTGAACTTCTGAATTTGCCCTGAATGGCCTAAGCCAAAATTCTTCGTTTTCCTCAAACCTTCTTTCCAAATCCTTCAGTGTATCTGGAGTTATGAAATTATGTGTGCCCTGAAAAGAAGAAAGAACCTTAAAAAGGTCTTTGTCCTCCAAAGATTTAAGATTGTTTTTAACTAGTTCTATTATTTGAGGATCATCTTTAAGATGCTCCCAATTCTCAGATACCGAAGGATCTGGATTTGTTAGTCCTGAAATACCCTCTCTAAGAAGTATGGGCTTAACAGATTTTAAAACAAAACGCCTTTCTCTAGCAGGATCTTCCAGTAAATTTGTAATCATATATACAAACTGATATGTGTTTATATCATAAAATGCTTGGCTTATAGAGTTGGCAATGTGATCCAGTACTTCGTTATCCTGATCAAACACAGAAGTAATTATAACTATAGGCAAGTTATAAACAAGACTCCTGACTTTTATGAGATCTCCTTCTAAAAACATCTTTTTAAAATAATCTATAACCTCCGAATCTATTGCTTCTGATAATAGATTAAAATTGAGAGTCTGAGTATCTTGGTTAACCGAGGTGGTTTCAGAATACTCCAGTAAAGAGCGTTTTACAGCGTCAGAACTGATATTACTCTTCTCCAGCAGCTCTCGGGCATTACTCCCTAATTCTAAATAATTTTCTTGGCCTGTTTCAATCAGGGAAACTATTTTATCTCTCACTCTGGATTCTTTAGAATCTATGATTCTATCCATATACTTTGCTGCTACAGAATCTCTATTGTAAGCAAAGTTTTTAAATAGAGGGCGAGGATCTTTGGACAGAGAATCGTCTAAAACCGGAAATATCTCGGTTATAATAGAATTCCTGACCTTTATATCCAATGAAATCTGAGATTCACTCATCCTCAACAAGAATCTAAGAGGCTCTACTTTAACTATATCTTTAAACTCATTTATATAGTAAGAATTTAAAAGTAAGGCGCTTACAAAATCTCGCTGGTCATCAAATATCCGTGCTAAATCTAAAGGGTCAAAATAATTTTTAAAGTTAGTATCTGTTATAAGTCTATCTACATCCTTAGGCTTTATATTCTCGGCTAACCACCTTAGTTCAGACCAACTCTTTTGCTCTACTATTTCGTATTTTTCAATAAACTTATCTATGTACTTAAATCCCTTTATGATAGACTTAGATCCCACGTATTGAAGTGGCTGCAAACCCTCTTTTAATAGCATAGGACCCCATACAGCAGGATCATTTCTGACATGGTCGGGTAATCCAGGCAATACTAAATGAAACTCGTCTTCTTCCATATTTTTTAAAACTTTTTTATAAATAGTAGGGTCATTTCTATAAACTTCGTGAGAATCCGAAAACACCGCAGCATCCACATACTTCACTACGTCCTTAGGATCAGCCTTATGTAAGTAAGGTATCATATCGGATACCGCAGCGTAAGGAAGATTATACATTTTATCAACAAGCTCTTCACTCTCAATAAAATAAGCTAACTGAGGATTTCTAGACAACGACTCCTCAATAAGATCTGGAGTCACGTCCTCTGGCTCGATGAGCTGGCCATTAAGAGGAACTTTATTTTCTAGTCTATAGAACTTTTTTTCGTGTTTAAAAATAGAAGTATGTTTAAAGTCATCGGATAACCCGAAGTCTCTTCTCAAAAAATTAAGTAAAGACATGATCTGCGAGGAGTACTTATGGCTCACCGGCTTATTATATTTGCCTTTAGCTTGCTTGAAAGTGTCCCTATGATAATCTAATTCTAGAGTAGCTATTGGAATATTGCCCTGCCCTCTTAGACTGTATATTTTCATGTCGCCAGAGGTAACTGCGCTGCAATATCCCCCTACACAGTGACCCATTCTAGAGCCTTCGTTTTTAAGAGAATCCTTGTCAGTCAGCTCAACCCAAAAGTATTCTCCTAAAGTAAGAATAACCTTTTCTCCAGGAAGAAGTTCACTGGTCTCTTCTCCTTCAAAACTCTTCTCCCACTTTTTAATGCCTTCGTGTACTTGTTTCCAAGTTGTGTTTAACAAAGATTTAGTCGGATTTTTGTCTAAATACCACACTAAATAGTCTATAATGTGCTTAATTTTATTTACTAAAGCGGTATCAGCTTTCAGAGGAGCCCTTACCTTATAAACTTCCTCTTCTTGAAGATACCTAGGATTTTCTTCTATTTTTGATAGCAACCATTCTGGAGCATCACTGGGGGTATGAGTTACTCGCTCCACTTTCTTGTAAAAGTCAGAGCTGTCTCCCTTGATATTCTTTTTAAAATAATCTTTAAGACCTTGCTTCTTTCGATTTAACCACAAAGTAATCTTTTTTCTGTCGTCTTGATCTACATTAGCATTGTTCTTCAATTCTTTTACTAAATAATCAATAAACTCCTGAATATCGTCTGTATTAAGAATATCTCTTGTTGCCAAGAAATTTAGTCTCGACAAATTACTGTCTATATCAACTTTAAAATACAAATAACCAGAATCCATATAAAACACCTTAAAAATAAAAAACTATGGTCCTTCAAAAACAAGGGTTGACAGTGGGTTAATGTTAGAATAGAATAAAGGTGAAGGAGACGAAAAATGAACTTTACAGGATATCAGCAAGAAATAATCGAAGAAGCTATAAGGAAACTTATAACTACCGAAAAACTCGAAACCCCCACACAATTTTGGATAACAAGGGAATCTTTTAGAGATTACGGTCTATATGGCTGAATAGAAATGCACTTGTGGGCTGAAAATCCTTGTAAACTAGAGGACGTTACCTACAATTCCGACGAACCCTATAAAAGAGTTAGTATGGGCGATTGGGACGACGGATTTCATTTTGAAGCTCCTCCAAGCAACCCGGTTGTTATTACCGTATCTCCCAAAGATATAGCTCATATTGAAATTGTCTATCCCAACCAAGAAAAGGAAGACCTCTCTAATCCCCTATTCTATAATCTAAATCTCAGGGACGAAAGAATAGACCAACTAAAAGAGGATATCAACGGCTTCCTTAGCTCTTCTCATTATTATAATCCTCTGAATCTTTACAATCCTGGTAGTTCTGAAAGGAAAAATTTTGAGGAAATTATTGAAGCCTTCAGGGATCTAGCTTTTCCTGTTAATAAGGAACGGGTTAGCCCAGTTGAAATAGATCTTACGTTTACGGCTGAAGAAACGTCTCACGTAACCGTAAAACTTCCTAGAGGAATGACACACGAAAATCCAGAGAAAGCTATAGAAATAATTGAAGAAGCTCAGTAGAAACTGGAAGATCTCAAGTATAAGGCGCAACAAGCAATTCTAGAAAGAGAATAAGAAAAGTAAAATGCCGAATAACGGGATCGAACCGCTGCCCTCACCCTTACCAGGGTTAGTAACAGTTGATTGGTAATCTTGACCTTTCATACAAAATAGTGATAAATCTAACTAATTACTAATTTTATCGTAATCAGTTGATTTTAGCTAGTTTTTGTGAAAACTAGAAACCGGGGCTATAAAACTGAATTAAAGGTTAACAAGAGCCAAAAACAACTGCTGGAACAGCATTGTGGCTCGACTCGATTCACTTATGACTGGGGTTTAAACCTCAAAATTAAAGACTACTCAGAAATTAAAATCCTAAAAGAAAAAATAGCTTCAGTTTCTGGAAAAGAAAGAGGAGAGCTTGAAAAAGAGCTAAAAGCCAGAGAGAAACTAAATGCAATTTCTCTCCACAGAAAGATTAACTCTTTAAAGAAAGTCTGTTATCCTTGGATGTATCAAGTCTCTAAATGTGCTCCGCAGGAGGCTCTTAGGGACTTGGACAAAGCTTACCAATCCTTCTTCAGGAGGGCGAAATCCAAGGTTGAAGCCCCTGGATTTCCTAAGTTTAAATCTAAGCATGATTCTAAGAAAAGCTTCAGACTTACTGGGACCATTAAGGTCCTTAGTAATGGTTACATTCAGCTTCCTAGACTAGGAGTGCTAAAGCTTAAAGAAAAAGGATACTTCCCAGAAGGAGGAATCAAAATTCTCTCGGCTTCAGTCTCTAGTCGTGCGGGACGGTGGTTTGTTGCTATCCAAGTTGAAGAAGAAATTCTTTTTCTTCCTAAGTTTGGGATTTCTTCAGAAGTAATTGGGATTGATTTAGGAATTAAAGAACTGGCTGTAGCTTCTAACTCTATGAGGTTTGAGAACCCTAAAGCTTTAAAATCTAACTTGGAAAGTCTTAAAAGACTTTCCAAGAAGCATTCTAGAAAGAAAAAAAATTCTAACAGTAAAAAGAAATCAGCATCTAAATTAGCTAAACTTCACTACAAAATTTCAAACATTAGAAAAGACTCAATCCATAAGATGACTACGACCTTGGCGAAAGCCAAACCAAGGTCTTTGGTCATCGAGGATTTGGCAGTCAAGAATATGATTAAGAATCGTAGGTTAAGTAGGTGTTTAGCTGATACTAGTTTCGGTGAAATACGAAGACAATTTGAGTACAAATCTAAATGGTTTGTAGTAGACCTTATGGTCGTGGACCGATGGTTTCCTTCCTCTAAAACTTGCTCTTCTTGTGGAAACAAGAAGGATAAATTAAAATTAAGTGAAAGAGTTTACAATTGTACTGAGTGTGGTTTAAGTCTCTGTCGAGACTTAAACGCCAGTTATAATCTAAGAAATTATTACCTTGATCATTGCGATCCTACCTCAAGTTCTGGGGGAAGTAACGCTTGTGGAGACGAGGCAATGGCCTCGTCTATGAAACAAGAAATAGAATCTAGACTATCCTGCACCGCCTAAAGGGGATGTCAGGAAATGTCATGATTTTATTGAACGGTGCGCTCTAGCCAACTAAGCTAATCCGGCTTGTTTTGATTCATTATTGCATATTATAACATACAAGGAGAAAAATTAACATTCATGATAAAAAGAAAAAGGCTTCAAAACGAGAACTCCCGAGAAGAGAAAGCTAATATTAACGAACACATCAAGGAAACAAAGCTCAGAGTCGTAGACCCTGAATCAGGAACAAACTCAGTTATAGACAGAGAAACAGCATTATCTATGGCTAGAGACAGAGGTCTAGACCTAGTTCTAGTGTCAACATCCTCTAATCCCCCAGTAGCTAAAATAATAGACTACGGAAAATTCAAATTCGATCAGAAAAAGAAAGTCAAACCTCAACCTAAATTAGTTACCAAAGAGATCAAAATGGGTCCTAATATTGGTAGCCACGATTTAGATACTAAACTCAATCATTTAAGAAAATTTATTCAGAGTGGTAATAAAGTCAAAGTGGTAATAACTTTTAAAGGGAGAGGTATTGTTCATAAGGATTTAGGGTCAGAGCTTCTAAATACTATAAAAGAGAGAACCTCTGATATTGCTGTCCAAGAAGAAACCAAGCAAGAAGGAAGACATATGGTGTCCGTCTTCTCTAAAATATCTTGACTTTTACGGTCTAAATTCATACAATAAGATATGAGTTTAAAAAGAATTGCTGATAAAATAAAGCTAAACACTTCTAAAGACAATAAAAATCTTATGCAAAGATTAGCTAAACTTACAGAAGAAACAGGTGAGCTAGCTCAAGAATTGCTAACCCTAGACAAAGCTCCTGGCTGCACATACAAAACCACAAGCAGAGAAGATATTCTTCAAGAAGCTTGTGATGTAATTATTGTTGCCAGTTCTATATTATGTCAACTAGAATTCCGTGATTCAGAATTCAAAGATATGATGTATAAAAAGCTAGATAAATGGGAAGAAGTTTTAGAAAGAGATAAGCCAGAATAGCAACTAAAATACCAAGGCTTTAATCAAATCTTTTAACCAGTATTGACTAAAAGAAACTTTCTTATCGTTTATCTCTATGGCCATAATATGATGAGCACTCTTTTTGTCATACTTAGTATAGACTTTGAAAGGAAACTCTATGAGAGTGCCTGAGAATCTCCATTTCTCCGGATTCTTCTCTAAGAGGTAGTTCAAATTCTTCAAGGCTATCCTCAAACCTATAACCTCTTCCAAGTCTAGAATGGCTTTAGTCCAATAGTGCCCATCATCGGAACCCATTAAATGATATTCCTTCTCTAATTTTACTAGCCCGTGGACCCCAAAAAAATGCTCTGGCATAAAGTTCTCAAAAAAAAGCATAATCATCATCCAGTCCTAATGAAGTACCACACGGATAGTAATTATCTTCCTCTCCAACTTCTTTTAACCATAGTCCTTGTTCCATCAATTTCTCCTTTAGTTATACTACTATAACATAAAGAAGGGGGTACGTGTCAAATATCTAGTACCCAAAGAATATCATCTATAAAGTAAACGTCAAATGTGTTTTCTAGGTGCTCTGGACAAACAAATTTTATCCAGTAATGTTCATCTTTTCTGTTTTCATAAAACCTTATTGGAAAGGTTTCATGGTCAACTCCAGTCTTTAAAACATCTCTATCGGTCAACCTGGATCTAAAAGGGGGTTTTCCCTCCCAGGATAACGTACTTAGAAGCCAGTGAAATTGCATCCCTAAGCTCTTTGACTTCCTCCAGAGTTAAAATGCCTGTTGTAGAGAAGTTACCGTCATCCTCTACCAAAAGGTAGAATTTCTCCTCTTTTTTAGTAGAGCATGAACACCTCGGAATCTTCTGGGGACCACTCCTTGATATTCGCCACTAGGATCTAGTGACACAGACCAAGAATTACCAAATTCATTTGCTGATGCATCGTTTTCTAACCCACAATCGTAATCAAGATCTCTTGTCATTATAATTCCTTTGCTCTAAGACTTTATCAATTATTCCTATGAGAATCAAAAAAAGTGTGTACAGGAGGAGAGGTTTGACATGTATTGCAAGGACAAAAACAAACATCAAAATTCAGAGCATCCGCAGATTCTACCTCAATCATATGAGACTTCTCAAACGAACTAAGAAGCTCCAGATATTTCTCGTCTAAATTCAAACTTATTATCACACCTGATTACTGAAAATCCTCTACATTCTCATAATTACTTAGGAGGTCATGTAATTCCATGTCCCGTTCTTCTCCTGAATCAGTGATGAAACCGAATTTCCTTTGCAAAGGTTTTTGACTTGTGACCTTAAAACTCAAGACTTCTTTAGTTTTTTTGTTCACGAATTTATATCTGTTTCCTGTGATTACTCCCTCAAAATTTTTCATGTTTTCCTCTCGGTACTATTAGTTTACACAGAATCTTTGCTTACAAGATCTTTAATGTTAATTACAGCAGACTTGGGTACACTCTTATAAGGAGACTCGGACACTCTAACTTTACCATGAGCAACCTTTATAAGTCCAGAGTCTTCGGGTATATTATCTCTTACTGTCTCCAAAGTCTTAGCAATACTTTTATCATCCAGAACTGGATTAACCTGTTCTGGAATAACAGGAAACTGAGATGCTTCGTAATCCTCAATCTTTTTAATTTCGTAACCATAGTTTATGTGATGACTTTCTAATGTATATATTCCGTAAGCTTTTTCAGAAAATGTAATTACTCCGGAGCCCTCAATAGCCTCTATTTCTCCAGCGTTAGCCCAAGGATGTACTCTGTATTTAACCGCCACCAAGTCCCCGACTTTAAGATGCTTAACCATCCTTCCCGTTCTCCAATCAGATACAGCAGAAACTGGGAGTTCATTTCCCTCTAAAGGGTCTGAAAATAGGTCTTTGGGATCTCCGTCCCCTTGAAGTTCAGGAGCCTTTCCAGTATTTCTGCATTCCTCTAAAATATTAGCTAAATCCCCTATAGATTTCACATCCCCCACTTCCACATCTAAAAAGAGGTCTGGATCAGAAGGAAAACTAACTCTAATTAGTTTAGGATCAGGACTTGGCCTAAAAACGGAATAATCATAATGCTCTTCCCCCGATTCTCCAGAATCCTCAAATAAAGCTTTAAGTTCCATGCCATCAGACACAGTTGCCTTAGAAGATTGGGGGTCGGATTCAGAAGTCTTTTGATACACTGCTGATAATCTATATAAGTCTATTTCGTATAAATCGGCAATCTCTAGGATAGACGCATGGTATCTATCAAGAACTAACGTTTCCTCATGAACGTCTAATACCTTTTCCATAGATAGCTGGTCTATCCTGGATTCTAGTACTAAATCTCCTCTACTCAAGGAATCAAAGCTAGTTAAAAGAGGCCCTTTACAAAAGATTAATACTTTACCGTCTATCACGTCATCCGATTTAAAGGTCTTGTACTCCTTGTTCCTAGACTCAATTGTAAAAGAAAGGTAAGGATCTATGGCATGGACAGCTCCTGTATAAACTTCGCTATTCCTAACAACTACAACATCTGTGTCTCCTTGTTCACACAACATGTTGAGATCCTTTTGAAAAGAGGCCAGTTCCTTCTCTCTCGAAAGAGGAACTTCTACAGTTTCTTCTTGAGCAGAGACTTCGTCATCTAATTCAAAAGCTTCGGGAGTTTCTTCATGAATATCTGGGTCAGGATTATAAGAATCTACCTCACGATTTTCCTGGTCTGTTAGATCACTAAGATCTTGCTCCACGATTTTGATGTGTTTTACTATACGCTCTGCTTTTTCTCTTATATCTGATAAACTTCGGGTCATAATTTCCTTTTAAATAAAATTTTTGATATTGTATAACAAAATAACTCTAGTGTCAACAACTAACAGATTCTAGCCTATCTGCTAAAAACTTTTGAGATATTTCATAGTTAGTCAGCCCTTTTAAATCCATATCCCCAACTGCATCCACAGTAACATCGGGATTACTAATCTCTTGGGCAATATAAGCGCATATCGAATTATACAAACTCGGTGCCATGGATTCCGGCCTGGAGAAATCATACACTGTAGCACTGGAATAGCCTCTGCCATAATAGGGGCTTGATAATGTTAATAAATGTAACCACATCCCGTTTTCCCTGTTGGTAATGTCAAAAACATAATTGACGGTTGCATTGGCTAGATCCTGATGAGAACTCCTATTCCATTCCCAAGGGCCGTGTGTCGTGGTCAAAGAGTCCAAATCAATAATCTCAGTTTTACTAATAGAATTTTCTACGGGATCTCCATACTCCAAAACAGGCTTTATAGACTCTGAAATTCCTAAGAGAACTTTCTCTACTTCATTGTATGCTTTACCAAAAACCTGATTTGGTATGCAGTATTTCTGTTTAGACTGGTTATTCACGATAATCAAGTAGTGGTTATCCTGCTCTGCCACACTAATGCTAGTGCCAGAAACTTGAAATGAGCCTGACATAGACTCCAAGTCTTTATCATCAGGTAAACTTCGATCCGTTGACCCTAGAGCATCAGCCAAAAAGTTTATAATGAAAGCTACCGCATCTTTATGGTCTTGCGTTTCTTTTAAATTCACTTGGGTCCTAAAATTTTTTACACTGGCTTTTCTACAAGCGCCAGCAACTTATAACGAATTAGGCACTATCTGTCCTTTAGAACAGGCAGAAGGGCTTAAAGAGTTGTACTCATGCCCATACGCACCAAGTTTATAACTACTTTTTTCCCTGTCCTGAGAAAAGTAGCCAAACCCATTAGGGGACATCCCTTTTTGTGCGTTATAAAACAATGTTATCACACCACATTTTGTTAATCAACTTGTTTATAAAAAGTAAACTTATAAGTTTACTTTTTACAGGTTTGTAAACATATAAGTTTACAAAGAAAAATAGACCTCTGGTGAAATGGACATCACATGAGCTACCCAAAGCTAAAGCTTTTGAGCTTCCCGTTTCATAGACTCTGCTCATGCAAACGCCTCCACGGGTTTTTGTTTTGTGTCTGACTCCAGAACCAGACAGTATCTTTAGTCCTTGTTTCAGGATATTTTTAGCAGCATTCAAATCTCTATCTAACAAAGAATTGCATGAAGGACATTGCCACTCACGATCATTTAAAATGAGATCCTGTTTTATGAAATCACAAACATGACAAGTTTTTGAGGAGGGAAACCACCTGTCAATTTTGACAAACTGCCTTCCATTCCATGCAGACTTGTATTCCAGTTGACGAGTTAGTTCACCCCAACTAGCGTCTGCAATTGATTTTGACAAATAACGATTTTTAATCATACCTACGACGTTCAAATCTTCAATCACAACAGCTTGGTTTTCGCTTATGAGTTTGTGGGAGGTTTTGTGCAAGTAATCTTTCCTGGTGTTTCTTATTCTTTCGTGAACCAAGGAGACTCTTCTTTTTTGTTTATTTCGTTTGCCGGAACCCCTTTTCTTTTTAGAGAGCTGTCTTTGTTCATATGACAATTTTTTGGCGTGTTTCTTTGTTATCCTTGGGTTTTTAAAAACAACCCCATCAGAACATACCACTAAGTCTTTAATTCCAAGATCAATACCGACTTGTTTACTTGTCTTTGGAAGAGACTGGTGCTTTTCTTGACAAGTAATTGACACAAAGAATTTTCCCCGCTCGTCTCTGTGTCACCGTGGCATATAAAATTTCTCCTATTATCTCACGGTGGAGTTTTATTTTAATCCCTGTTTTGAATTTAGGAAGGCTTAACTTACCCTCTATTATGGTTACTGATTGGGGGCATCTAAAACTGTTTTTTGAGTGGTGTTTAGATTTAAAGTTGGGGAACTTAGATTGCTTTTTAAAAAACCGACCGTAGGCTGTGTCTAAATCCTTTAGCGATGCTTGTAATGATTGGGAATTTACTTTTTTAAGCCATTCAAAATCAGGCTCTTTTTTTAAGGACGTTAGTGCCTTAGAGTTGGTATGGTAATTTAGTGCCCCTTTACTATTAAGGTATGTGTCCTTTCTTTGCGCAAGAAAATAGTTCCAAACAAACCGAGTTGATCCAAAATGACGGGCCATTAAAACTACTTGGCCTTTGTTCGGATAAATTCGAAACTGGTAAGTTTTCGTTACCTCCATATTTTTAGTATAACCAATATTTAAAAAGCGACAAGGATTTTTAAGTTGAAGCGCTTTTTGTACTTTAAATTCAAAGGAACCTCCTAAACTTGCATTGGGTATTCCCCCGGATTCGCATTCCGGTCCATATCCATTCTGCCACAGACACAAAATTAGACCCCAGATTTCTCTGAGGTCTAAAAGAATTTTTCAGGCCAGGACTTTGATATAGTAGATCCTGGCAAACTACTGGCTAAATTAAGTCTGTCACAACACGGGTGTGCCACCAGACTTATTCTAACCTAAGCTTCATCAGGCCAGGAGGAGCTTCCTGTTACGCACACAACCATTTATGCACCGTACATGCCAGTTCATGTGTACCTGTTTTTCCGTTTAGATAAGGTGGAAATCCCGGTTCCAAATACATTCAAACTCGTAAGCTATTCTGTATTCGGCTCAAACTCAAGTCGTTATGAATTTGAATTATCTAGATTATACATGTCCTCACTTCTAGTGTCAAGCCAAGCATTCACAGTTTTTAACAATCTGCGTGGTAAACTACACACCGGGCCATCAATTTGTGTTGCCTGACCTAAAGCATTAACACCTTTGTACCCCGCTTTATCAGCGTATTCTAATTCACCATAACTAAGAGCTAATGCCAAGTCCTTTATATCTTGAGGAACACAATACCCAGTGACCAAATAAGTTCTTAGTATTTCTGATTTGTCCTTATTTAGAACATCTATACGTAATTCCTTTTTCTCCGCCCAATAAACCGTTTCCAAGTAATAAGGACCCAAGAAATAACTCTCGGCTATAATCTTCCCCTCCACTCCTTCTCCATTATACCCTGATATCTTATTTTTTATGGGGTCTCTGAATAATTTGGCTATTCGTTTAAGCGGGTAATCTATTCCGTTGACATTAAATCTCTCAGGCTTTATGACCACGGGCGCTTCGAGTTTAGCTGGCTTTACTGGTTTCACAGGTTTCTTAACCTCTTTTTCTGTTACCGAGTTCAAATAACTCTCTAGTCCGCTCTCTTTAAACCATTTATCCTGGTCATAATAAAGATTGTCCGCATGAACCTCTAAGTCACTATCTCTAAAAAAGGGATTGTATAGCGAATATTCCACAGAGTCGTAAAATTTGATGAACCCTGTTTCCAATAAATCTTGTTTTAACTTAAAAGGGTTTAAAGATAAAGCTCTAGACTCCTTTCCGTACACCCTTCCATTAGTACCAGTAAGATAAAACACTATTCTATTGTCCATTACATCAAAACTAGGCAAGTATTTTAAGCTAGTAAAAAACGGGATAATCTCTTTTTGAAACTCTTCTGTTAGAAACAACGGGGCTCTCCTGTTTTGCTGTACTGATAAAACAGTTTTAATTACAAAATCAAAATTATCTTCTTGACAATCCCGCTCAGCCACAAAAAACATGTTAAGTTTCTTGCTCCTTAATCCTAGTCTCACTGTCTTGTATCTATGGTTAGAGGGTCGCCTCATAACTGTGACCGAAAAGTCGTGTTTAGAGTACCTCAAAAAATACAGGATCTGTTTACCCGTGGCTTCTGGAAGGCCAAACCTCTCTCCAAATCTTTCAACAGCATGACCAGAGATAAATACTCTTTTATCTAGTAAAGCTTGGTATAAAGCTTTACCTTCCGTCTCGCACACATGAACTTGGTCAGAAATCTCCTCTACAGGTAAAGGTACTTTTCGTTCGGCATTCCTCTTTTTTAGGTCACGTTCAGAATCTAAAGTCAACATAACTTCTCCTTTATTATATTTTACTAGGTTATGAAGATAAAGTCAATTCTAGAAAGTGTTTACATTACCTAGTAATCTTGGTATACTAGAATTATGATACTGTACACACTTCAATCTCAAGAAGTAGTTGACATCCTTTATGAAAAGGGAGTTTACAAGGCTTATATCAAGAATTACCCTGATTATATGGACCCTAACTCAGATGACCATTTCTCGTTATTATACGTAGGTATGGTTGAACTGATGAACAAGCACTTGGGTACTAATGAATCTGAGGCATTTCCGGTCTGGGCTTGGCACACTTTTCTGGGAGAACGAGAAAGCTTTGACTTCGTAAGGGCTTACCCAAATCCTAGTCTAGATCTCGTGCTCATGAAAATAGATATTCCAGATTCCCAAGTACTGTTAACTAGACATGATACATGGGAAGTGTTTTGTATGAGCTTAAACGCTTCAATGGAATCCGGATATATACCTTCAAAAGAAGAGCAGATAAGCTATTACAATAAAATAAAAGAGACTAGTACAGAGGAAGAAGAGGAAAAGTGTATTGACGATCATTGCGACTTCTTATATCTAAAAAGAAGCTGGGCAGAAATTATTTGTTCCTGGGATAGACTGTTGGAATTAGACTTTTATGATCCTGGTTTTGGTGTGGAGAAAGAGCCTCACATTCAAGCCACCTTTTTTGAACTCAGAAAAGAAAACGTGTTATCCTGTAAAACAGTTGAGGAAATACTAGAATACCGAGAGAACGGAAACTCTGTGTTAACAGATAAATTCGGTCTACCCTTAGAATGTAAAACCTGTACTCATGTATCAGACTACATAACAGAATTCGAATGTAGGTTAGGGGTTATTTTTCCTACTAAAAAAGGCGTTTGTAAAAAGAAATCTGAGATAAAGTTTTACCCGGACTCCTGAGTTTATTATGGTATAAAATTATGTGCCTCTTCCTTTATGAACTTATCTAGTTCTTCTTGAGTCTCTGCATCAGTTTTCATGAAGATGTGAGGCACATTCCGATCTGGATTTACAGATCTTAAATCTTTATTTGGTTCGTGCTCTGGTTCCCCAGAAAGTATAAAACACCTATCAGGTAAATCCGCTTTTGTAATAACAGCTCCCCAGAGTTCAGAATACGGAGGAGGTTTGGGTCTGCTAGCCCAAACATAGCTCCTAAAGCTCTATCTTTCAAATCTGACATATATCCTCTTTACTATCTGGTTTAAAACTAATACGCTGGATTAACAACTTCTCCGGTTCTCTCAACTATAATCTTAGAATCTGTAATTCTAAACTTTTTCTCAACAATATCTTCTAAGTGAGAGTGCGATAAAAATCCGTGGGAAACTGTGTATTCGGTAAGGACACAGGATTTTCCATCAGAATCATACTCCCCCAAAACTGCCAAGATATCCTCAAAACTTGTAATCCCCTCCGTTTTTCCAAATTTTTGAACAACCTCTTTTAAAGAATCTCCTGTGAATAAACTCGTGGAAAGAGCATTAACACCTTTGACAAACAAAACATAAAAACATTGATCCATTATTTACTCCTCCAACAGAATTCCTTAATCAAAGCCTCTGGCCCGTCTCCTCTGACTATTCTATTTTGGATATCAACTGGAGCCACTTTTTCTTTTAACACAAGCTTCTTTCTCATTTTATACTTAGGAAAGAATTTTTTCAAGGTCTGTTTAAAAGTTTCTATAGTTAGGTATCCTATCTCTATCTTTAAGTCTATTCTTCCGGGCCTCATTAACGCAGGATCTAGGTCTTCCCCGTTGTTGCTAGTAATTACTATCACTCTACCATGATTACTAATAACTCCATCTAAAGCCGTTAATATAGCTCCTAAGGCATATTTACCGTATACTTTATCCAGTGATTGTATAATAGGGTCTTTAGGTTTTTCTAATACGGCTGTAACCGTATTACTAGATTCTGCTATATCCTGGTTCTGGCGGTCAGGCTTTAACTCATTGGATCTATTGTCTAATCCAAGAGTATCAATCTCTTCGACCACAATAACACAATCATTAATTCTTAAAGAAGCCTTAGCCAATCCTTCTGATGTGTTAGCAAAGCAAATATCCTTACCTAAGTAAGTCGCAATGGCTTTTATCAATGTTGTCTTGCCTGTCCCAGGAGGACCATGCAAAAATATTCCCAATTGATAAGGTATGCCGTGTTCAATATACCAATCCTCTTTTTTAACAAAGGAGTCTAAATAACTTAATAGCATCTTCTTAGTTTTTTCGGTGAGAATAACAGATTCCAGTGGTCTGGCATATTGTTTTGTGATGAACTCTTTATGCTCAGTAAATTGGTAACAATACATCTCATCTTTTTTCTTAGTAGATTTTATTGCGGTCAATATATCATCAAATAAAGTATGACTCCTACCTAATTTAGTTATGTGCATGAATTCTTTTGGCCTGCTATTATCAGAATCCTCTTTCTCAACTCTTATTTTCATAGGTACTCGTTTGTACCAAAAAAATTGAGTACCATAACCAACACTTTTAACAGAATCTTCATTTCCCCAGATACCGTTACTAACGTTTATATACCTGGATTTATCTGAAATACCCTCTTTCTCAAAGTAATCTAATAGCTGATGATACGACTCTGTGCTATTATTAAGAGTCATTGTTGTGGTGGAGTGTTTCAGCAAAAAGTCATATACAGTGTTAGGAAGAGTTTTTACTAGATAAGCCATACTACCTAGTAAACTAGCTATAACAACACCGGAGGCAACCTCGTTGCCTCCTACTAACGTGCTTATATACTGACTTACTTCTAATATATAAGGGCCTATATTAACCATGAGATCTGGTTATGCCCCGTTTCCTTAGTTGCCTGCCCACAGTACTTGAATGAACACCGAATCTCCTGGCTATACAAGAATTATTCATCACTAAAACTAGTTCAGACAACTCTTTACCCGAAACTTTGTTCATGGCAGTAGAATATTCAGCTTTTTTAACCACGGCAGGGTTTTTAATTTCAAGCTTTCGAACAAAATACTCTGTTTCTTTAGCTTTTTTGTTCAAAGAATTCAAATTACTAGGATCAATGCTGTCTCTTTTCAGTCTCTGCTTCAAAATATCGTGTGCTCGTCCACCGGGTTTCTCAATTCCCAGAGAATTAAGCAGCTTAGTAAAACTGCTGCTCTGCTCAACCAAAGACTCTAACTTTTTCTTGGGCACTCCCATTATTATGTTCTCAGCGTTTACCTCAGATCTGTCTGTAAGATCTAAGGAACTTCTAAGTCTGGCATGATAAATACCGTCAAAAGTCAGTCTCTCCATTAGAATTTTTAAAGTTTTGGGAGTGCGGTCTGCCCCTATAATATCTAGTACATCCCCATAACTCCCCGAAGACTTGACCATAGTCCACAATTTACCTCTACCTACTGTCCAAATTTTATCCCCGATATCCGAGACTTCGGTAACAACTTTAATAGGAGAAATCATGGGAGCTTTCCTTACTACCAAATCTTTTGGTAAAGGAGACTTGAGAACTACTCTTGTTACCTTCTTTTTGACCTGAGGTTTAACAGAGGTCTTAACCATAGGTTTTAAAGTCTCTTTATCAGGGGGATTAATGTGGTCTTGCGGTGTTAACTTTCTTCTGATCCAATCGAACATAACGCCTCTTTTTAAGTAATATAGCAAACCGCCAGTTGGTTTGTCAAATTAAAAATAGGCCATCAAGGATTCGAACCTCGACTAAAAGTTTAGAAGACTTTTGTGCATCCATTACACCAATGGCCCTAGTTTTTATTCTCTGTGAAGATAGTCCAAAAGAACTTGTGGAATTTGAATTCCCTTGGGTATTAAGTTAAACACTATAAAATCCAGAACTGGATTTTTAGTTATGGAACAATACAGATCACCAAATGTATCTAAATCTTTGTGGTCTTGTTTATGAGTGAGGTCCAAGTGTCCATCTGAACACACACTCAGAGACCCAGAAGTCTCCAAAACCAAGGAAGTAGGGAATTTATCGGGCAAAGGTCTAGACTCTAATCTAGAGTAGGTTTGAAATACTTGTTGTAAGCACGGATAAAAATCCTTGAGTTCTTTGATTTCTTTGGCTGCTAATTCCAGTAAATACGAAGGAATTGCCACCTTATTATAAAGCTCAAAAACTTTTGCAGGAGGGCTCTGATTCAATTCTAGCGCATAGTTTAAAACCAAAGTATCTATAGAGGATTCTCCGAATCTGTGGATACAAGCTAAAATACTCTCGAAAGAGGAATCCATGTCCTCTACTAACAATTTGGACAAAGTTTCATCTAGATAAACGAGATTAAAGGTTCCATCACTCCACCCAGAAATACGTGCAACCTTATAGCACCCAAATGGTCTTTTATACACATATACATATTTGTTTAGGTCTATTAACTTTAGGTACTCTGTCTGAAGCATATCGGCTCCTTGTTAAGTCTGCATGTATCCCCAGGATACCACTGATACAAGAGTTAGGCAAGTGTCATGTGTCTTCTTCGAAAAGACGGGGAAATTGGTAATCGTATCTCTCGGTTAAAAAGCGTGTAAAACTTTCTTGGCATTCTTGTCTAACCAGAGCCACAAAAGAGTCTATCACGTCTTCTAAGTTCTCTGAAGTAACCAAGATTTTGTAGTCCTCTATTTCCGAGATTCCGACTTCTAGAAGACCTTCTTCGTTATAACCAAGAAAGATTACTCCGGATTCATCTTCTGTGAATTCGTCAATAATACCATCTTCCTTGAGTATGGCGTTTACTATCTCTAAGTTCTTCTTGCTTACCACTAGTTTTTAAATAGAGGTTAAGCAAGAATTAGAACAACAGGTTATAACATTTTAAGGTCACATAAATATTATTTATGAATAGAATATAAACGTGTTATTCGGGTCAGAAGTTAATTACTCGTCCAACTCAACTCTCAAATCTTCTATATCTGCTGTTGGTCGTAATTTATCCTCGATTACTTTAGCTTCACATACAATATTATCATGGACCAGAAAGAATAGTGCTATTTTATACTTATTCTTTATTCTTTTAGTGTATAAAATAATTCCTTACTAGGTAGGACCATGAAATTTACCGCACAAGATCATAAAACAATAGATAATACGTTGGATAAACTTATTAAGAGGGCTTCTAGTCCTTCTGAGGAATTTAAGAAGAATTTAGAGAGTACATTGTCTAGTAATTTGAATCCAGCTCCCTTCTTGTATTCAGGATATGCTACGCTTGAAGATAAAAAGTATTTTATCAGACATCCCGAAGTTTTAGATTATATAGAAAAAAATCCTGATGGATTTTTCGGGTCTCTTCCCAGTATTTCTTTGAAATTCGGGTTTCCCAGTGAAAACCCTCCTCCATTTGAGTGGTTTAAGCTTATATCTGGATTACCTGAGTTTAAGGCTTTTGTTTCTAAACATCAAAACAATTGGGACAAGGCTTATATAGATTCGGTAGTTGATTTCGTGATAAAAAGTACAGATTATGAAAAGAGTCATGATGCTCCTCTAAGTCATGGTCATGCTAGAGAAATGATGTCCCATGGCTTATCTGATATGTATAGTGATCTTATTAAAAAGCAACCGAAAAGATTTAGAAAGCTTAAGGATAAGATTGAGAAGGAGTTAGGGTACGAGGGTGAAGACTACTTAGAACATTTTAAAAACACTTGACACTAATAGTTTATTAGTATAAGATTAAGATATGAAAATTACAACAACACATAGACATCGAGTGCCGACCACTTGGCCCACCGCCGGACCAAGAAGGTTGTACCTGTTTATGGGTTGATTGTAAGCATTGCTGTAGCATTAAAAAAATCCCCTAACAGGTTACAAGACTTGTTAGGGGATTTTTGTTACCAAGATTTTTGACAACAGAATAAGAAAAGTAAAAATAATCATAGCGGTTTTAGCTTAACGGAAAAGCCCTGCCATTGTAGGCAGGAGATCCAGGTTCGAATCTTGGGGACCGCTTATTTAACGGAGTGTGGGCTAGTCAGGTCGGCCACCCAGTTTGGGCTGGGGTATTTCGGGGGTTCGAATCCCTCCACTCCGATTATTCGTAGTAATTACGAGCTATTAAGAGTAATTTATATTTATAGGGGTGTGAGGTAGTGGTATCCCCGAATTTTCCAAACATTCGGTCCTCAGTTCGATTCTGGGCACCCCTGTAAAATAAATAGTTTAGTTGCAAGACGGAATGTAGTGTAATGGAAGCATATAAGGCCGGGGGCCTTATAGCGGGGGATCGTTACCTCCCATTCCGATATACATGGCGTAGGTAGACGAAATTGGCTAAAGTCGCAGGGTTGTGGTCCCTGTAGGATATATTCCTGTTGCGGGTTCGATTCCCGTCCTTCGCCCTATTACTAATAGTTCTTTGTACTTTTTACATAGTTAATGTTATACTTTCAGTTACTGTTTATGTTTAATGGATTAGGGTAAGAAGTAATGCACTCAAGCAGAAGAAAAAGTCCTTTGTGGAAAATACCACAAAAAGATTTAGAAAGGGTTGTAAAGAATTCTTATACATATACTAACATTTTGTATTACTTTGGTTACTTGAGTGGGCATGGTAGTAGTATAAAAACTTTAAAGGCTCGTCTAGATCATGACCAGATTGATTATTCTCATATAAAGAGCGCTTCGGGGCTGAAGAAGTTAGGCATCAGCAGGTCTAAAAACAGTAATAATATCTTTGTGGAAGGGAGAAAAGTTAGCTCTTTAACCTTAAAAGTTCAATTATTGGAGAGGGAACTTTTGGAATATAGGTGTTATGGGGAAGAATGTTCCGTGAGAGTCGGGTGGAATGGAGCTTTTTTAGTGTTACATTTGGACCATATAAATGGTAATCCTTTGGATAATAAGGTAGAAAATCTTCGGCTTCTTTGCCCCAACTGTCATTCCCAGACAACTACGTATAGTGGGGGAAATGTTAAAAAGAGAACAAGTCCTCGTTATGACCGTTTATGGGAGGTTTTATTTGAGTTAGGTTTTAACCCTCCATAGCTTCCGTCCATACCATAAGACAATCCTCGGTAATCTTACCTATTAAAGCCATTATTGCTTTATCTTTCGTTTTATAATAGACATCTGGTAGCCTAAACTTAAGCATTGGGCTCCAAAATGGAGTAGACACTATTGACTTGTTTTCTCCTATTTTTAACAGACTTTTTTCCACATTACATGCTGAGTCCAAACAAAGATGCTCCACAATATAGTTAGCGTTTTCAACCGTCCAAATAGACCTGCTGTTTTGTTCCACGTATTCATTAAAATAATCCGCAATCCCTTTTTCTTCTTTGCCCAACACTTTTACCAATTTCTCTACAGCATGTCCAGCATTTCCAAAACACCTAGCTAAAGAAAAATCGGTGCTGTGAATTAGGTCACCTAGTTCTACGATACTAGAGACAATATCATCCTCTAAATATCTCAATTCAAAGGCTCGGCTATCCTTAGAAAGGCCCCACTCCGGAACTGTAAATCCGAGAAGTCTTGTTTGTTCTATATCTACATACCAATACATATTAACTCCCTGACCCATTAATATAAACACGATCCCAAGAGTGAATCCTTATGGACGACTCTTCCCTAATTTTAGATGTTAGCACCGTAATAGCTTCACGTTCAGATGTATAAACCTTTTCCGGAGTCTGCGGGTAAAAAGACTGGGGAGAATACACCGCTACTTTTCCCTCTGACTCGGAGAACCTCAATGTCCTGTTAATAATGCTACACTCAGAATTAAGAGTGCTGTGCTCCCTAACAGAGTAATTAGCTCCGATAGTCCAAAACACTTCAGGAACTGTATTCAAATACTCCGAAAAAGCTATGAACATTCCCGAGTCTTCAGGAAACGCCCTAACCAAGCACTCAACAGCACCCTGCATTACAGGTGAAGACGAACCGCAAGGAGGCAAAACTGCCCTCGCTAAGCCCCCTAAAGTTGTTAGCTCTGTTTCTATGGCACCTTTGTTATACCTAACCTCAAAAGCAGAAGTCCACTTACTTACTCCGAAACTGCCTATGTCATATCCTACAATTCTTTTTTCTAGTACATCAGGATACCAATGCATATCATTCCTTTCCCTGTAATCCTGTTAAACACCTTTTCCAAACAGACATCTCTCTTTGATATCTACCCTCAATTCTCCGGGTTAACTCAGTAATAGCTTCTAACTCCGTTTTAAACGGGCAAGTTAAATCTGTGCCCACCGAAAACCTGTGGGGTTCGTATCTAACCACTGTATCATCTTCCACTGAAAATGTTAACACTGATGTTAGTATAGCACACTTGTCATGAAGAATCATATGAGTTTGAACGCAATAATCATTTACAACTGTATAAACAACCTCGAAGTCATCTCCCAAGTACTCGTTGAAAGCCATGCGTAAATCGAAATCGTCTAGCCAGCTATTTTGCAAACATTCTATAGCAGAATCTTTGCTAATACAAATAAGATCATTGACATATTCATCGTGAAATATGTTTGCTATGTGACCTAGTCGTACCGCACTAAGCTGAATCCCTGAGTCCTGGTCATACCTTATTTCAAGGCCCTGAGAAGATCTTGCTATTCCTAGGTCGTCCATATCAAATCCGACAACCCTTTTTTCTTCGATCCCTACATACCAATACATATCACACCTCTTTCATGTCTCTCCACAAAATATCTTCTCTGTTATGAAGGACTCTTCTCTGGCTCATTAAATCCTCGACTGCACCTTGTAGAGAGGTATATAAATTAATATCGCTATCCACAGGGAATACTCCTGTCACCTCAATGGCTTTGTAACCGCTCTCTAAAGAGTACTTCCCTGTATCTAACAGAAAGTCTCCTGGTATTGGCCTCGTTTCCAGTATATGGGTGTGAAAAGGGACACGGAAAAGTTTGGTGCCATGATTATCTATTGCGTGTATCCAAGCCAGTTTTTCTTTTGCACAACTCACAGACCTCTCCATTAAAGAAAAAGCTTCCACAAAATCTGAGTTTATAGGCAAGACCTTAAATCTAGAGTCCTCTAAAGAAATTGGTTCTACCCAAATTTCATTTCTTTCTGAATTATAAGAAAATTCCCGTCCCTCATTCATATACCAACAGTAATTAGCTAGTATACATTTTCCTTTTACGTCCACATGCCATTCCATACTACTCTTCCTTATCTAAATAGGAATCCCAAATATCCGCTTCTTTCAACAAAACTTTTTTCCTATGGAGTATGTAATTCTCTACGGCTTCAGGTAAACTTTTATAAACTATTTTATCCTTAGATATGATAAAGGCTTTCATTCTTTGAATACTTGTTACTACTAACTCGGATGAACCCGATTTACACATAAACTTTCTGTTAACCTCGACTAAGCCTCCCGGATATAAATCAATTTCTAATACCCCGTCTCTCATCCAGGTAAACCCGTGTTCTATATTTTTGTTTAACCAATAAGTCCATGCTTTTCTCTGATTTTCACTACATTCCGAGTCTTCAAGCAATAATTCGACACTACTCTTAAAATTCTCCATCTTACAAAAACTGAGGGACATTTTCTGAAAGAGGTCAATTGAGTCTGCCTCAAGCTTACCAGTCTCTGGGTTCCACGACACCGCAAAGTCCTCTAGTATAATTCTGTTATTAATACAGTCAACATACCACATAATTATCCTTTAGTAGTCAACTCCGGAACAAGATTTTATTCTATCAAATTTTGCTAGGGTTCCTAAAACATAACTGCCAGCCCAACAAGGGATAACAATAGTTGCGGTTAAACCGTCGTCAACTGAAAAGACAGACCTATTGTACATTATTATATCTTTTATCTCAAAAACAGGACTTTTGCGTATACTCACTAGGTCACCTACTCTAAGTTCTCCGGAGATACACCTAACATTCAATCTAAAACTCTGCTCTGACTCTTCGGTTTGAAAAATCATAAACTCAGCTCTCTTCATTACACACCAACCTTTTCCACTCCCAAATTTGCTTGGAAAGTTCTATTCGCTTTAGAGTTATAAGATGCTTAACTGCTGCCCCCAAAGTTCTATGGTAAAGCGCTTCCTTATTACCAGGATAAACGGCTTCATCAAAAACTAGGGATGTATGTTCAACATGCCCAGAACCTATACGATTGTAATTACCTGTTTTATGAACGTGATTTCCGGGTAAAAGACTAACTTCATAAATAGTGCTGTATGTGGTAGCCTCATAAACAGGGCAAGCGCACCTTTCAATGGCTGATCTCCACGCTGCTATCTCAGTGTTACTAGAAGAATTAAGTTCAGCAATCATAGCAGCAGAGACAAAGCTAGATTGATCACTCATAGACCCTAAACTATCTCTATGGTACTGACTAATTTCTTCGTACCAAATCTCTTTTCTGGTAGAATCAAACCGGAATTTGTAGAAAAATGTATAATACCTATTAGAATTTCCAATAACGCTATTATCTTCTTCGTTATAAAGCCAATGCATCATAATTTCTCCTCTGTTATACCATAATAACACGGAAACATTATAGAGGTCAATGTTTTAGAGATTTCCATGATTCAAGCTCTCTGGTATGAACAGATAACTCTTTTTTTAGATGAGACACCAAAACTTTTTTAGCTTTTGGAAGAGTTTGGTGTCCTGGTCCAAAACACTGGACTACATTGAATCGTGTAACACTGTAAAACCTAGTATTTTTCTTAACAGAGCGTTTGGAAAATATGTAGCTTGATAATACTTCACCATCCCCGGACTCTCCCATCTTAATTTCTAAGATCATTTTATTAATAAGGTCAACAAAAAATAGAATCTTATTGCTCATCATAACCTCGAAACTCTAGGTAATCATAACAGACAACTAAATCTTCAAAAATACTGCCTATAAAATTCTCTAGTTCTAAGTCCATCCAGGAAAACATCACGACACACTCATTACCTCTAGGTTCAACTGTAACCTTTATCTCTGAGGTGTTAATAAAATTCCCTGTCCGAAGAATCTGGTGTAACAAAGACTCCACTTGCCTGCTCAAAGTGTATAGGACTTCTGGAGTCATAGGCTTGTATAACTCCTCTGCAAAAACATCTGCCAGCTTATTTGTTATTTCTTTTTTCATGGGTTTTAACGGCTTGCTCAGATTCCTCTCTTGTATCAAACACAGGACTTAAAGGTCCTATAGGATACGTCATTACTACTTTAACAGAATCAGCAGTTACATTACCTTCTTTATCTTGTAATCGAAATTCCTTGTTAAAAGTAATCTCTGAGTCAGACAACCCTGTTATATCACTAGACATTATTTTTTCTATTTTAAAGGAATTAGTCCACAAGTTAACAAGGTATTTATAATCTGTATTACTCATCATTTTTCCACACTAATTCCCAAGCTTCTCTCTTTAGCTTGAGCCTCTAGGACATGAGTGTACACCAAACTAGCAGCCTCGCCTAGACTATCAAAATATAAAGGGTCTCCATGAATATGGGCCTTTAAACTAGTAGGCATTCTCTCACTACTAACGATTTTACCTTTATATGAGTGGACTTTTTCAAACAGACTTAGTACCTGAGTAAAAAATATGTGTTCTTCTATTTCAACTGGATTTTCTTCCCTTACTATATATAATGTCTTCGGGAATTCCTCAGAATACTTAATCCAAGCAGATCTTTCTTTATCCCCCAGTACTTCGGACGCTAATAGATTTTTAAGAGCATCTCTTATATCAAAAGAAGACTCTTTTAACAAAGAGGTGTACTCGGAAGTAGTTTCTATCCCATAATCCCTAGAAACTCTTATTAGGTTATCTTCATCATCGTAATATAAGCCTCCTCTGTACTTAGTCCTCCCATGGAAACTGACGTTTATAATTCTTTTTTCTTCTATACAAGCTTTCCAACGCATTTTAACTCCTTAACGTTGTCTGCGACTCTGTTTACTAAATATTTACGAGCCTCTTCCTCCGAAGAAAACTCTTCTATGTTACCGTCAAGAAAAACGTTTAAAGAATGAGAAGAAGGCTCCTTATAAACTGTCTCAAGAAAGTCCACCTCAACATCTGAAAAAGAGGTATTAATGTTCATTAATGTCTCAGATAACAAATCACCCTTAGCAAGATCCTGTGTTGATCTGCATAACTTGTAAATAACGTTTTCATTTTCCCTGACAACCCAAAAAGACCTGGAATCACCGGGATTAGCAGAGAATTCCTCCCATACAACCAACATTTTTTGCTCCCTTTCAATTGTACTTCGTACTCCGTCAATAACATATTCCACAGCTTCCGCAAGACTATCACAGCTCATTCCGTGTATTTCACTATCCCTTACTGTTGTTTTTGAAACCTTAACCTCTCCGTTATAAACTACAAAACTTCTTGCCCTCATGCTATGGTTAACACCGCAAGAATAGTTAAGCTCGAAGTCACAGCCTCCTATGGGTTCGAAAACTTCTAATATACAGTCGTCTTGGACATAAAACCCTCTTTTACAGCTTGTCCAACAATGATCTTTTTTATCATTCATTTTAATTCCTTATTTCGCCCTGGAGAAAACTCAAAAGTACCAGACCACCTTACAGTAGCTGGCTCGTACTGAGAATTCACTTCAGTTAAATCAAACTCCACAAGATAGTAATCTGCGTCTTTTTGGTAGTGAAGCCTTATATAACGCTAATTTCAGGGCAGAAAAAGTTTTACTTATCTCTTCCTCTGATCTATCCCCACTCATTGGTATAACATAATACCAAGCTACCGCATTCTTCTGTTGGCACTCAAAGAATCTATGAGTTATTAACGCAATATCCCGGCTAAATCTATTTAAGCTACAAAATATATCAGATGACTTTTCAAGCTTCATTGACACTACCTTTTTCGTTATAATCTATGATAGCACGATACTCATGAAGAATCCCGTAATAAAATCCTTTAGAATAGGGGTCTGATACCCTGCACCTATCCAAGATATCTTTTATGAGCTTTAGTTTATATGGCCTTTTTCTAGGTTTCTCGGAGTCGTCTCGTATTTGCAGTGATTCTGTATACCACTGCTTGCCCCTGAGAAACAGAGATTTTTCTCTCTCATTTTTGTAAATTAAATCGTAAAGTAAAACCAGTATCCCGTCTTGGTTAACATGGTAATATCTGAAATCTTTTGAGATCACGTCCACATTAACGCACAGAATTCCCGGAGACCCTAAATGATCTTTAAAAAATATAGAGGGTATTTTAGCCAGAACTACAGGTTTCTGACCCTTACCTACTACAGGACTTATTATGCGCAAAGGGTTTTTAAACAGCTTTAAATTTATGCTGTCTAATTCTTCTTCTATACAAGTGAATTCGTATGTACGATTTAAAAGAACCGGGAATTTCTGCATACCCTTATTGTATAAGATAAACGCAGGGTATGTCAATAACCTCTGCTCTTAAGAGCCTATATTTCTGAAGTAATCAAAGGTTAGCCAGTCACTATCTAATAAGCCAAAGCACTTTAATAACGAGTCTTCTATATTGTAATTCTCGTCCGGAATTTGCCTCTGCCCGTTCACATAAAAATGAACTTCGTCATATTCTAAGCTAAGAAGCTCTACAATTTGGTAGCCTAAAACTCGCAGGGAGTTTCGAACTTTAAAATTTTCGGATTTCACTAATAGTTCCCTTTAACATAGAAAATCATAGAAACTTCCTATCCAAAGGTTCAAGCGGTTCAGAAAAATAAAGATTTTTCTTCACGACTTCTACCCAACTATAAGGGCGAGTTTCGGGACTCGTTAGAGTCCCTGATCGCTTGTTATTTTGATTTAAATATTTCTTGGTCAAAACAACAAGGATTTCCGACTTAGATAAAAATTCGGAGTTTAACTCAGGGATAGAACTTCTTCCCTTCACAGTTCTAGCTCCGTTTGTGTCGGCATGGATCTTTAGACCGCATGCCCTACACTGGAATTTATCTCTGTCTCTATTTTTCTTGTCAACATAGCCACAGGAGTTACACTCCTGAGAAGTATAAGCTGGATTAACTTTGGTAATTTTAATTCCTTTTAGCTCAGAAACTGAGCCTAATTTTTTGGTAAGAATCTTTTTCCCGTAATTATTATACAATCTTTTGAGACTTTTTGCAGCTAAAATCCTTTCCAGGTTTAAATCCTCGATTACAATTTCGGAGGGACAATGAATCTCAATTAATCTGTTTATCTCATTCTTGATTAAGGACTTAGACTTCTTAATTAGAGTTTCTAAACGACAAGAATTTTCCTTTTCCCCACGTTTATTCCTAACTGATCGAATTCTGTTAATCTCTTCAGTAATTGCTTTAAGTTTGGAAAGAAACTTAGTACCAAAGGCTCCACCTTCGGAACTAAAAATAAAACCATCTCTGAAACCTAAATCTAGTCCTATTACTTTACCTGACGGCTGATAATTCTCCTTATCCAAATCTTTAACCAATCTAAACTCAAGGTTACCGTTTCTTTTAAGATTAACTTGAGTTACAGCTTTTAGTTTTCCTGTTTTGGAGTTAAAATAGGAATTGGTTTGGAGGGGAACCCAAACTGGCTTTCCCTTTATTAAAGAAGAAATTCTAATCCAGTAGTCAAAGGTTTTTGCCTTCTCTGCTCGTTTCCTGTGAATTTCACAGACTTTAGAATCTAAAACCATGTTGATATTTTTGAAACTAGGTTTTCTGTTTCTTTTGAGGGCTTGACGAAATATTTTTCTACTTAATTTGAGGTCCTCCTCGGAATAAAACACCCCTTTATCTGAACTGAAAGACGGAGAGAACCAGAACTTGTATTTGTTTATGGTGTAAAGAATTTTCTTAGTGTTTGAAGACAACGAAGATCTGGTGATTATACCTCTAACCTTGTTCTGAATATTAGATAAAAAGGAGTTAAGCTGTCCTACTACTTGAACTCTAATGGTTTGCAAGTAACGGGCGGAAAGATCAGTTTCTATTTTTCTTAGGGATTTAAACTTATTAAATCTACAATTCTTGTAGAAATAGTTCCATTGATCACGGGATACATCCTCTGCGGTGGCCCGATAACTAGGGAACACCCTTTTAATTTTTTCTAGTTTAATCGCATTGGCTTGGGTTTTTAAGCCATAGGATCTCATTATGATTCCTTTTCTAGAGATTCTATCAATTTTTCTGTTTTTCTCTTGGAACGCCTGAGACCGTAAATTTTGGAGCAGAAAGAAGTCACTATGGACACAAAATCCTGCATTAAATCTTCTTTGCCTTCAGAAGGGTTTAAAATAACCAGCTCACATTCCATATGAGACAACAGGCTTTCGATGAAGACAGTCCCAAATCTAGATAAACGGTCCTTATGTTCCACTACAATTTTGTAGCTTTACCCTCTTTAAAAATCTTGTTAAGTTTTTTTCTTTTATCATTAACTCCACTGCCTATTTCTTCTGTAATTTCTGATACTAACCATCCTTTGGCATTACAAAAGGATACCAACCTCTGAGATTGTGTTTTTAAATTGTCCCTGTTCTCAGAAGAGGACACCCTAGCATAAGCAATAACATACTCTTGTTTCGAGGAGGTCTCGTTGGGAACTATGATAGCTCCAGAACTGAGCTTGTATGCTCTTGGTATCTTACCTGCCTTGAAGTGGTTCCATGCGGTGCGATAATGAATCCCTTGTTTTTTAGCTCAATCAGATAATTTCATAACAATGTAATTCCTACTTATTCTATAATAGTCTATATTATGAATTAACTATTAACATACTAACATAACAGTTCCTTTTTATCTTCAAGAGATAAATTTACATTTCTAAAATAATCTATGGTGAGAACATCAAAAGAATTAAAGGGTCGAGAATGATATATAAAATTATCTTTTACGATGTAATCTATATTTTCCACGGCTCTTAATCCATTAACATACAAATGAACGGTGTCATAACCATCCCCGAGAAGTTCTATGGCTCTTCCGTCTATAATTGAATAAGAATCTTTAGCTTCAAAACTCTCTGATTTTTCAAGTACTAACACGTTAAACAGGTTCTTTAGGTAAATCGAAAAACACCGCAAGAACCATGATTTCACTGTCCTCTGTAGCAGGTGGGTGTTGGAATCTTATGTTTACATATTTTTTTTGTTGTAGCCAATCCCTAATTTTACTTGTAACATTATTTAAATGGATGCTAGGGATTCCTTCTAGCTCAAATGTATTAAACTGTTGAGCTTTAACAATACACATTAATAACGCTATTTTACTGAATACAACAGAAAGTACTAGGTCTAATGGCCTAGTTTCAGCTTCCTGGATAACTTGGTTAACAAAACACGCATTTAATAGAGCTGAATTTTGTAAGTCCTTGTTTGGATTCCTGGGAACTTCTAGATTGACACCTAAAAATAAATCCTCTGCTACCTGACTTTTATTGAAAATAGAAAACTTATAGTTAGCTTGAGTTAACCAGGAATCTAAAAGTTTTCTAGCTTTAGAGTAATTCTCTGTGGACACCGGAGGTAGTGTTATTTCTGTAGTTCTTTGCCGGGTTCTCAACAGTTGAGCTACACCAGTAAATAAAGACTCATAAAGGGAAAATTCCCAGTACTCGTAATCAGAATAATCAACAGGATTCATGTTATGGTTTTTATTAAAAGTATTGCTCATTATTAAGAACCTTTATTAGATTATATTTAATCTGACTGGGTTAAACACTAACCCTCTACTAATTATCTGCTCCGCAACAGAATCACCAGTTACTTTTCTAAGGATGTTTAGAGAACCATTTACATCGGCATTCAAAAGTTTTCTTTCTGAACTCTGAAATAACCCTCTTTTCTTCCTATTCCCTAGATACGACTCTTTCTTTCCCATTGTCTCAAAAGCTAAGCTATCGCACTTCGAAGTATACGACTCTTCATGAGTAATCACTTCAATCCCGACTTCTTCTGCTTTGTAAATCAACTTACTTATAAATTTACTGTGAGGAACGCCGACAAAATTTTGGTTATTCCTTTCTCCAATATTTATGTCTTGCTTCCAGAGTTTATTTAAACCAACCACAACAGTTTTAATTTTGTTAGCCACGCAATAATCAATGATAAATCTGGAAGTTTTGTGTAAAAAATCTTCCACCTTACAATTCCTCTTGTGAGTAAGCTCTCTAATCCTTTTGGAAGTGCCTCTGTCTCCAACATAACTCATCAATTTTGCCTTCTTTTTATTGAAGTATTGATTACAAGATTTAATTGTCTTGCCATTGATAATAAAAGACTTACCGCCCGAATTATCTACAGAAGTTGCAAAATTATTCAATCCCAAATCAATACTTAAATAAAAAGTAGGGTCCAACCCCACTCTCTCTATCCCCTTCTCGTAAACCACTTCTACCGTGTAACAACTAAATTGAGGAATTATTCTCACCTGAACTAAATTTTTTGCCTTGGTTTTTATAGAACTCAAATTACATCTTTTAGGGAATTTAATAAGCCCTTCTCTAATCTTGACTTGCTGATTTGTAAAGACAACAATATTTTTACCATTTTTGTCTTTGTACTTAGGAGGCTTTGGCCTTCCTCTAAAAGATCTAGGAGCTTTTTTATACTGGCCAACAGATTTATAAAAAGACTTCCAGTTTTTATAAAGCAATTTTATTACTTGCTGAGAAGTCTGTGCTGGCAGACTTCTATAGTCTGCTTGGCTCAAGGAAGACAATCTTGAAGATAAGTTAAACTCAGAAATGAACTTTCCATCCTTTATTAAATCTCTAAATTCTGAAATATTCTCTAATTTTTCCAGAAAAACACTGCCTCAAAATATAATTACAATAATTGTATAAATTCTTAGACAGGTAGCAGATACTATCAAACTTTTTAGTTACGAAAATATGTCTTTCAACTCTTTGAACCATCTCATAAACTCAAATTTACATCAGGAGATTCTTCTTTATAATCTTAAAATTATCTAGTAACGAGTAAATATAACCCTTACCGAGAGATTCTTGCTGCCATTAATAACATCTTAAATTAAAAATAATATTTATTATAACATACCAAAGTTTTAAAGACAAATAAAAAAGCCCTCCGAAGAGGGCTAATTTAGTTTAGATTACATTGTAGTTGTTATATAAGTAGATCTGATTTCGTCGCCAGTAGCTGGAGCAGTTCCAAAAGTGATTGTACCACTAGCCGATGTAGTCGTATAATCATCTGTAGGCAACTGCAATAGCCCGTTAACAAAAATCTGCTCAGTTCCGTTAATGAAGTTAGTAGCATTAATATTGAATACGGTAGTAGAGCTGTCTCCAGCACCTACATCATAATTAATAACATGTTTTGCTACTACACCGTCAGATCCCGATCCCATGATAAAGGATAGAGCAGTTGAAAGGTCGACTTTAGCTGCTGTAACTCCGTCATCCTTAACTCTAATATGCCCACTACCACTTGTATCAGATAGTTCAATTGTAGAATCATCCACAGTAACTTCTATCTCATCAGCATTTGCAGTGATACCGTCTCCGCCAACAACATTAATGGTGTTACCAGATTTAGTAGCTCCAGTACCCGCTGTAACAGCTCCGGCACCGTTAAACTGTACCCAATCTAAGTCGTCAGTATCCAAAGTTAAGGCTAAGTCACTAGTATCATTTTGCAAAACCCATCCAGTATTAGCTAACCCACCAAACTCTACAAAGGTAAAATCTCCGCCGTTAACTTCAGCGTCAGCATCCATGTCAGTAACACGATCCCAAACTCCGTCATCACTAGTACCTAAAGTTGTAATGACATAAATTCCGTTTTGCTTGGCATCAGTTTGATTCTTAAGCAATACTCTCATAGTAGCAACTAAAGTTACGTTGTCTACGTCCCCTTGTCCCATACTGGTGAACTGACCCGCAGAATACGATCCAGAAGTAGAGTGAGAAGTTGTTATTTCTTCCGTAGATGCAAGTTGAACAGATTTCTTAACCCTGAGACCCTGCGCTACTTGATCTACATAAGCTGTAGTAGCTACAGAGGAATCTATTTGGGTAGATGTTATTGTTCCAGCAGCTATAAAAGTTGCTGTATCAATACTTCCTGTTGAAAAGTGCTCTGAATCAATAGATCCAGCAGCAATATGCTCCGAATCTACAGCGTTATCAGCAATCTTGGTTCCATCAACTGCGTCAGCACCAAGTGCTGTGGTGTCTACGCCACCAGCAGCAAAATGCTCCGAATCTACAGCGTCATCAGCAATCTTGGTTCCATCAACTGCGTCGGCACCAAGTGCTGTGGTGTCTACGGCACCAGCAGCAATATGCTCCGAACCTACAGCGTCATCAGCAATCTTGGTTCCATCAACTGCGTCAGCACCAAGTGCTGTGGTGTCTACGCCACCAGCAGCAAAGTGAACCGTGTCGATCAAATCGGCTGCGATGAAACCTGAGGTATCAATACATCCTGTTGAAAAGTGCTCTGAATCAATAGATCCAGCAGCAATATGCTCCGAATCTACAGCGTTATCAGCAATCTTGGTTCCATCAACTGCGTCAGCACCAAGTGCTGTGGTGTCAATCGCACCACTACCAAGTTTTGCAGATGTAATAGCATTGTCTTTAATCTGCCCTGTTGAAATTGTAGTCATTATTTTTCTCCTTAATTAATTTAATTAAATTTTTATCTTTTAAATTTTCTAAGTCGCATTACTGCGTCATCATGCTTAGAGCAACACGAGTTTGCATACTCTATCTCCCAATTCTCGATGCTCTTTCCTTCTTCCCCTTCAAACACAAAAAAGCCTTGCTCATATCTAACTAGCTGACATCCCTTGATTTGCATGTAAGCAGCCAAACCTATTTCTTTTGTTTTTAGCTCACTCATCTCAAATCTCCTTAGTAGTGAAGTCTGCCATTAAAATATCGTTCGCTGCTAGTGTCTTAACTAGTCTTATGGAAGTATGGTCTCCAATTGTTACTAAACTGAAATCCACAGTCACTGACTGTCTCAGTCCGTTTCTAAACAACCTTAACCCCTCGAAAGGTTTACTAGTCACATAGTCAATCTGAGAGCCGAAATTTCCACTGTCAGTATCTTCCTGTAAAACTTCCCCAAGAATCTCTGTCTGTAAAGTCGATAAAACCCTTTCTTGACCGTTTTGGTCCATGAAAATGATTTTATCCGCATCTCTCCATATCGAGCCCTTAACTTCCCACGCCTCTTCTTTTGAAGGAATCTCAATTCTTTTTGAACTCTCAAGCATCAAGAACCTCTCCTCTAAACACAACTAACACAGTCTCTCCTCAACCCGTCTAAAAATACTCAATAATATAAAATTATTTTTCTGCAAGCATTTTTTTATCACTATAACTACATAAAAAATGATTATAATAAAAAGGGCCTCCAGATTTCTCTGGAGGCCCTGATTTACTAGGAATCCTAGCCATAGATCTTCGCCTTGACTTAGGGCTCATATGAGTCTTATCTATAATTATATCCTGCTTATTCTTAATAGCCTCATTTATTTGATTATTTACTTCTCGGTCTAACTCCTTTCCGGTAATATGAAAAGCCTCGTTATACGTGATACTTTCTTCTTCGGCTACTTTCTCAATTAAAGCATCCCTGGAAATCACAATTTCCGAGGTTTTGTTACTATTTGTATAAACAGACTTCCCAGAACAAGGAAGCCCTACCATTAATGTTATGGTATTACGCTTCCAGGGTTCCTGGTATTCCTGAGTATCCTCTATGTCTTCAACAAAGATATCCATTAATTCCCCAAAATCTTGTACTCCAGAGATTTGACCGCTAAACCTTCCTAGTATGTTGAACCAAATCACGAACTAAATCCTTGTTATACTTGAACTTAGAAAAAAATCTGGGATTAATCACCCCATTACTAAGATCACTCTTCTCAGATCCAACTATTTTGTAAAGATCTGTATGCAAACTTATGATTTGCAGACACCTTATAAGATCATCTCCTTGCATCCCTAAGGACTGAAGGTGCTCAATACTCTTCCAAAAAGATACCCCTTCGTGACCAGTAAAAGACACCCACCCTTTTTCCGGGTTAACTCGTCTGGTATCAATTTTCCCGAGGTCATGGAATAACGCAGCATACCTAACAACATCAGGAACACCTAAGTCTCGGGCTTTCATCATAACCATACACAAATGAGCCCAACAATCCCCTTCCAGGTGATACGGGTTAAGAATACCGTTATAATGATGATCGGTTTCCTTGTAAGCTCTCACTATATCAGGATGGCTATCAAACATCCATCTTATAAGCTCTCTAACTTCCATCATAAAACACCCCACTCCTTATTTGATTAACATCAACATCTAAAGTACTCAAAAACTCTCGTGCTTCCTTAAGTCTCCAAGTAAGTTTAGTGATTCTCATTATTATTCTTTCTCTAAGCTCTTCGGCAGTACGATCCCTGTATTCCCCGGTCTCGGTATCTTTGAACGGAAGAGTATTCATTATAATTCCTGTTAACGGATCATTTGACCATTTAATATAAAAAGCCTTTCTATCCCCTGAATATCCCTTTCTTGCCTCTACAGCATAGTCATATTGCCTGTCAATCTCATTAACTGTTACAACAGAAATCTCGTTAGTATAAGGTATTCTGGTGTCGTTATTATCAAGCCTAGCTAACAAGTCATCTATCCTATTTTCTAAGACAGCTCTTATTAAAAGGTTCTCTCTTCCAACAACCTCAGTTACCAAGTGATGAAGATTCCAATACCACACAGTTTTAACCTTAACCATTAACCCGTTTTCAAATGTTATAACCCATCCCTCTTTCTCAGTAACTGTTTCGGCCTGTTCAACCCAGTGCGACAAAGGCAGGTTCTCAAGCTTATCAACTACCTTTATTTCGTGGTCACTGACTAACTCGTGATTATAGATATCCAAGAGATCCCCGGTATTCAAGTCTCTAAGCTGAAGCAAAGGCAAAGAAGTTTCCGAGTAATTTAAGACGATCATGTTCAAAGGACTGCATATCTCAAACACAGGCGCTAACTCTAAGTTGATACACTTATGTATAAAACTCTGATACGCAGGGTTGTGTCCCAAAAAATCATTAACAAACTTTACTTGAGGTGAAGTAAAGCTGTTCTTAGTTCTAGGATACAACACTCCATCCAGTCTTATAAAGCCTATCATTGATCCGTCAGCTTTTTCCTGTACTAATTTTACAGGAAGATCTTTTAAATTATGAAAACTAACAGGCTCGTGTTGATCTAAATTAAAGAACTTAGGCAACATTAAATACCTTGTATATCCCGATCCATTAGAAACGAAAGTAATTCCTCGTAACTCAAGTGCCTGTAACTCAGGACGGGACTCTATAGGATTGACAAAACTTTTCCAGTCTGAAAACAGCCCGTAGTTAAAAGTAGTTATTTCGGTTCCGTTGACTTCATGAGTATTAGGAGCAAATACAAACATCTCTTTTGCTTCATCAGTATCTTCTCTTTTTATAGCAATTTTTGTGTTTGCACATATGTCTAAACAGTCCTGGTATGTAGGTATAAATCTTTTCATATCTCCTCCAATTATATAAAAAAAGCCCCTGATTAAAGGGGCTTTTTAGTGGTATGTTTTTACTCAGGTTTTACCCGTCTGTAAAAACAGGGTCCAATTCCCCTGTAGCGAACATTTGCATGTACCTGATAGAATCTGCACTAAATCCTACTAGATCTGTGCTCCTAGAATCCTTAGGATCTACGAGAGTTACTTGGTCGGAATACGGAGCTGCTACAGTAATGTATACTGCTCTAGTATTCCTGTTAACCTTATTCCTGTAACTAGCAAGAGCTTGTACAGGATGGTTATGACCAGCCCAGCTCATGTTATCCGTGATACTCACGAACACATCAACTTCTCGTTTGTTCTTCTCGGCATCCCTGTAACCAACAGAGGCATCAGTACCTCCACCAATCCACGCAGGCCAAACAGAACGTGATCCATTCATAGAATCTAGAAAACTAGACCTTTTCGTCATAGGGAACTTAGTAAAACTAGTATTAAAGCCTCCAACATAACAATGCTTCTCAGCTTTAACTCCAGCAAGAGCTAAAATCCCTGCAATATTCATAGGATTCATTGACAAATTACTAGTCCCATAAGGGTCCCATGTCATAGATCCGCTAATATCAACGTTAAACTGATATCTTAACCCAGTTGGCTCCAGGGCATCAAAGGACATGTTAACTGCGTTCTCAAGAACATTAAGAACGCTGTCAACAGGATTCCAAGTCAGCTTGGACTTCCCTAGGGTTCCTCCACCCGCATAAACCTTGTAAGCACTTGCTAGGACCAAAGGATGAATCCTAGCTCTAGATAATGCGTCTTGGTTACACAGTCTGGACTCCAAAATATCTGTTAAACCTGTATCATTGAAAGAAATTACACCATGACTGGTCATAGCCCCAAGATTCCTAATAGTCGCAGTCAAAGGCATTCGAACTAATAGTTCTCGCCTAATAGCGTTAGTCATCCCAGTAACGTTCCCAGTAACCATCTCATGGGTAAGATTACCTTCTCTAATAGCTCTCAATACTTCAGCCTCATTTCCAGCATTTTCCTTGAGCCTTTCAACCCAATAGATTTGCTTTAAAGGATCTTCGTCGCTAGTAACACGATCTCCCAGCGATCCATTCACACACCACCCGTAAAGAGCGTCATGATCTGTGGATGCAGGTCGAACGTGAAACTTTCTAAGAACATCACGATGAGACCACCCGGACCTAGAGCCATACTTCAACATCTGGTAAGAGAGCTTGGACGCACCAAGAGAGTCAAACCAATTATGAACAGCTTTTTGAATAGTGGTTCCAAAACCTCTAAAGTTAGGAACATAACTCAAAAATTCGTACAAATGGGACGCAGTTCTAACAACTTCATTAAAAATACCTAGGAAGGAATCTTTAGCATCTTTGCTTGAACCGTTACTAAGCAAAACCAAAGCCAAAAGAGGAGTGGAGTTACTTAGCCCTTTGTTAGAAGCGTAAACTACTTGGTTTGCAAATTCCTGAGGATTTTGCTCTACAAGAGCTACAGCAAATTTTAAGTTATCTGTAGTCATGGACTTTCTGCTTGCATAAAATGCGTTATTAGTAGAACCTACGCATAACCATCTGCGCAAAGCAGTCCATTCCCCAGCCTTAAAACCGAATCCGCCTGCCAAGTTTCGAGTCATCTCTGACTCTCTACCAGGAATAGCTTCTGATTGAGGAGTATTAGCCCTCTGGTCATTCAAAAAATCATAATTATTTGTACTCATGGTGGTCTGCCTTTCAAAGTATACTCAATTGTATACTTTAGATTCTTGCTTCACAGAATCAGTTTCACATAGAATAGTTGATAACAACCACTCAAAGCCAGAGCTGACTTCTCCACAAGCTTTAATTTCGGCATGACCTGCGGTATTTATACTTATTCTTAGGTCTTTTCAGATAACTTGGTTCTCGTCACTTAAAAGACTTCTTAGTCAACACTATATTGCTTTGCTTGTCAATATTTATAATGTTCTTATTTAAAATGAGTATTATAAACACCTTTGAAGATACTTAAGCACACTTATGTTAACTAAGTGTTACTACTCTCTCGCTTTTTGTTGAATGAACTTATTATAAAGAAGCTGGCACTGGTATGTCAACCTTTTTCTCAATAAAATTAAAAATTTACATTCCTCTGTATTATTTGTTATAATGAAGTATGGAAAACAAGATTCTTTACCAAGACAAAGAACGATCTCTGTCCTCTCTATCCAAACAGTTTGACAAAAGTATAGCATGGGTAAAAAACCGTGTAGACAACGGCATCTTCGATCCTAAGAAACAATTCAGAGACTTATACTTATTTGAGAACGAATACTTAACCGTAGCTCAATTATCTCGCCGTACTGGTAAAAGCACTAACTGGGTAAACAGGCGTTTAATTGACGGAGAACTGATTATAGATAAAGAGTCTGAACCAGAAACCTTTTTATTCCAGGGGCAATCCTACACTATAAGCGAACTAACTAAAAAGTTTAATAAGGACCACAAGTGGGTAAGACGAAGATTGACAGGAAATACCTTTGATCCAGAAAAATGCGACGGATCAAAAATACTATATAACGGGGAAAAGCACTTCTCAGGGACTCTAGCCAAAAACTTTGGTAAAGGTAAAAAGTGGATTAGAAGTAGGGTAGTAGACGGAGTATTTGATCCAAACTACACTCCTGTTAAACCTAAAAAACCTCCTAAATACACTTATAACGGAGAAAAATGGTATATCAAAGATCTAGCTAAACACCTTCATGTAGCTCAAAACACTATAGTTAAAGGATCTGTAGATTACAACTACACTCATAAACCTAGGTCTCCAGAGTCCTACGGCAGAAAACAAATATGGTACAACGGAGACACATACGGACTACGAGAATTAACTAGGCTTCTAGGAAAAAGCAGGCATTGGATAAAACGAAGAATTAAAGATAACGTCTTTACAGAAGAGTTGAGCGATAAAGATTACTATACTTACCAAGGAAAGCAATACAGGATGGACGAATTAAAATCCCTCTTTAATAAGTCACGCTCCTGGGTACGGAGGAGAATAGTAGACGGAGAATTCCAAGATAAAATCTCTGGAAACCTGAACGCTCCTAAAAAATACGCTTACCATGGAAAGAACTACACTATCTCCGATCTTACTATACTGTTTAGGAAAAGCCGTGACTGGGTAGAACGAAGAATATCAGGCTCAGACTTCTCTCCTCATACAAGCGATAGAGAGAAGTTTTATAAAGATTCGGGGAAGTGCTTTTACCAAGATAAAGAATACGATATAGAAAACTTATCTAAAAAAATAAGGCTCCCAGAATCAGTTATAACCTCCCAACTAATAAAAGGTGACTTCACACATAACGCTGGAGGAGATTATATCTTAATGGAGGGGCAGTATTATTTATTACCAGAAATAGTAGAAATGAAAAAACTTCCTAAACAGCAGATACTAAAAAGAGTAGCAAACGCTAAATATACAGAAAATCTTGATGAAACAGAGAGACCCGAGAAAGTAGAACAGTTTTATTATAACGGAAAATTGACAGACTTCTCAAGTCTAGGAGAGTCTCTTGAATTAACCAGAAATCAAATGGAGAAAAGAATAAGAGATTGTGTGTTTTACGAGCACGAGCAAGACGGTAGAAACGAGAAATTTATTTATAAAGATAATACCTATTATGTGAACTACGAAGACGAGTTATTCGAAGTCACTGTTCTAGCCAATCTTTTAAACGAAGATATTGACTACATACTAGAAAATACCGAGGATTACGTTTTAAACCATAAAATAGATCTCTCTAGTGAGAGAAGGGTTATCCGAAGACTAAATTCAAAAGCAGTTGAAAAGAAGAAAAGTCCTGGCCCGGAATTCACTCATAAAGAAGCCCTCAGACTAAGGAACTTAGAGATTAGTGAAAATACTATAGGCAACAAAATAAGTAGACAAGTCGAAACCAGACAAATGACTGACTACGAAAAGAAGCTCTACGGACTGGCCTAGAAGTAAATAAAATTTGAAATTCTGGAAGCTAGGTCTGCTTTTATCTTACGCAATTCCCTCTCTACCATTTTATCAGTCAAGCCTTTAAACTCTTCTGCTGGTATAGCATACCAGCCTGAATCTGGATCTAACGTGACTCCTACCTTATCCCCGTCACCCCAACATACAGCCTGAAGTCCTATTTCATGTGCTTTGTCAATAATATTTCTCTTGGTAGTCATACTAGCCTCTCAAATCTAAAATAAGATCTCTTATCTTTTTGTTATCAATTTTATTTGGCATCAAACTTTTATTAAAAGTTTCTTCGAACTCTATCATTTTTCTGTTGTAAAATTCTATGAACTTTTGGTACTCGAATTCCCCAGCTCTGATATCCTTTATTAAAGATAAATTACCAGATGATAACTTTGGATTATAATCTAGATCCCTCAATAATTCAATACCTGTTATCAAAAGCCTTATACAATGGCTAGCGTGTTTGGTATCATATCCGAAATCTTTTTCTAGTGCAGCTCTTTTTTCGTTTCTCTGGGAAATCCAGGTATAAAGGTTATCCATCATAGAACAATCGGCTTTAAACCCTCCGGAATCCCTAGTCATAATAAACTTGAGAGGTCCTTTTGGCTTGGGCTGCTCCATTTTAACGGTCCCATCCGGACAAAAAATTCCAGTGCCTCCTTCATAGACCAAGAATTGATCCTTACTAAGGACTTGATAGGAAGCCTCTGTGCTAAGGAACTCCATGTGGTCTTCTTTGTCTATTCTACTAGCGTTCAGGTCTCTCAAAAAGATATAATCATACTCTTTAGGATAAAGGTATTTGCTAAAATCCTCGTTGCTGTCGAAAAGCCTCGACATCTCTTCAACAGAGACCCTGTCTTGCTCAGACCTTTTGCCTTTATTAGATTTTTGACCTGTGATATGAAACAACAAGCTACCAGAAGTATAATCTTTAAGCCAGATCTCAGATATTATACCGGATTCGTAAGCTTTTCTTAGCGTCTCAACAAACTTGTGAATATCAGGGAACTTGTTCAACCATACGTTATGATTAACAATTCTTTTCATCTGGCTTTCAGCGTATCCTTTATAAGAATGATAAATAGGCTTCCTGGTCAAAAAAAGCCTTCTATTAGACTTCAAGTAGAGTCCCTTGGGGCTCAAATATGTGTAAGACTCAAAAAGGAGCAAAAAGAAGCTCCTGGGAATTTGGGTTACTAGATAGCAAAAGCTTCTTGAGTTTACCCAGACCGTAATACTCAATATCTAGGTCTCCTTGCTTGTTTTGTAAGTGCTCTTTATAGGAATCCCCACTGATTAAGTCTAGGTTACTCTCTAGGAAGCATCCCCGGTAATCATAATCAGAACTCTCGGTATGGTTACGTATAACCTAGATCCAGTTACAATCTCAAATAAAAGAGGGTATCGCTGTGCATACTCATCTTCTATGTACCTAGGATAAGAGCTTATTTTAGAAGTAGGGCCTACTTCATGCGAAGGAATCTTCTTAACAAACTCAGAAAACTCTCTGGAATAGAGGTCTTCTTGCTGTGCAGTATAGCTAACTTCTGTTTTTAACATGTATTCATGTTAATATACAAATCTTTTTCTGTCAAGTCTTTATTTCGAATTTAAAGGCGGGGTCAAAGCCTGTTTTTTGGTTTAAATTGACATATCCTCTTGGATTACAATACACTTGGGTATTACCCACTTTATAATCAATAAAATCGTGCATATGACCATGAAGCCAATAATCAACATTACTGTAGTTTTTCTCTAAATCAAAATTATTAGCAAAAAAGTCATTAAACGGATGGTTAACATACCCCTTTCCTATGCTCTTGGGTGTGGGCGCATGGTGAGTCACAACTACCTTTTTAAGATTCAAGTTGCAGTTAGACTCTCCTAAAATAAAGTTCCTAGTTCTGATATGCCACTCGTAAACATCGTCAGGCGTAATAAATCTGTGTTTTCCCTTCTCTTCCATTAGGATGTTGCAGTAATCAGGATACTCCCTAGCCCTAAGCTTGACTAGGGGATTGTTATCCTTCAATCCTGTCCAAAGAGTGCCCCCTATAAAGAGAACTCCATCTATCTCGATACTGTCATCATTTAAGACATGAACATTATGCCGTACAATATTACCGAGATCTTTGACGGCTTCGTTATATAGGACACTCCAGTACTCGTGATTTCCTGGTACATATATAACTGCTCTTACTTGCTCATGGAAAGTATCAATGAATTCCGCTGCTTTAGCACCGTTGTGTATGTCCCCTGCTAAAACTACTACTGTATCAGGATCAGTATCCAAAGGAGTAAATTGGAATTTGTTGGTAGCCGAGTCCCCTTCTAAATGAAGGTCATTCAGTAATCTTATCCACATTGTCGCTCAGTTTTGTAGTGAAATCCGAAATTTCTTGAAGCAAAGCGTTCATGTTCTTAGGATCTCTATACTTCCCTTCATTCTCTTTAGCTAAGTTTACATGAAAAGTGTTGAGCTGTCTAATAATATCCTCTGAAGTCTTTACACCCGGCAAGGAGGACTGATGACCGGAAACCTCTTTTAAGCTCTCTCTTATAGTGTCCTTAAGTAAAGAAGCTTTATAAGGGTGGCCCGAAAAATCTTTTATAAATCTCTGGCATAGCGAAGCTGTGGCCTGTAATTTCTTTTGATATTCTTGAATAAACACATCATCTAATATCATCTTCTATTTCTCCCTTCTCCTTTCTTGACTCGTGAAAAGTATCCACGGCAGACCTCATTATTCCAAGCTTAGTAGACATCTTATTTAAAGACACCACTCCGTCAAAATATTTTACCGGGTCTCCTTTAGAATCCCATGATCCACTCTCTAGTTCTTTCATAAACTCAGAGATTTCTCTTATCTGGGTTTGCCAAAGCTGTAAAACGTCCTTCCAGGAATTTTTTAGATAGATAGAATCATGATTGACAGTCCTATTAACCTCTTCTGCCCTTTCTTTCTGTTCTTTAGTTATCTCTACGGGCTCTTCTGAAATGCCTTCCAACTCTTCAGTTAGAACAGCCATTTTGTTAATTAAATCTTCAAAATCAGTCATAAAAACAACTTCATATTAAAAGATTACAATGTGGGCTAAATCTTGAAATTAATCTCTTTTCTAGGAAAATTAGACTCTACAAAGGAGTGGATAACTTCGGGAACATGCTTTTTCCATTGACCACTATATTCTGGCAACGTTTCCTGAATCAGAAGCATTTTTCTAACTTCTGTGGCTCTTACTGGATCTTGTAACCTATCTAAGATTTCTATCTGGAGATCCCCGCTCTTCCTGGCATATACTTCATACCAACAGGCATCAAATCTAGTTCCCGCAAAATAATGAGTGGGCCTAGGCATGCCATGGTCCGATACATTCTTTAACACAAACTCTGGCCATGGGGTTTCATCACTATGACCCAAATCCTCCATAGGAAATATCTTTATCTTAGAGCTAGACCCGAAAATCTTCGTTAGCATCTCCTCTCTCTGATCATATGTCCAGGGGTTCTGAATAGTGCCACTTTCTTGTGAAGACCCCAACCCTATTTCAACAAGGTCCATAGATGACAACATTTTATTGACAAGAGCCAAATGCCCATTATGAAAGGGCTGAGCCCTAATTACTGCTAATCCTATTTTCATTCAACACCTTCAACTATCACAAAAACCGTGTCATTGTCCACACTACCACCTAAGGTATCTACCCGGTCAAACAACCTAGGTTCCACCACAACTCTTACTTCATTAGAAGTGAGGCTAGGTCTAAAACCTTTTAGTCCTGGGTAACTCTTTTTCCCCGTAGATTTTTTCTGTGGGTAGATCATCTTACCACTAGAATCTTCATACTCCACGATTTTATATACAAAACCACAGTTACAAAATCGTCCGTACCCATTATTCAAGTACTTAGAGCCAGCCATACATTTTGTAAACGGAACTCCTCTAGATTCATAATCTCTAAGGGTTTCTGGAGTTAAATCTCCGGATAAGAAGATACCTACGTCGCCCCACCCAGCCTTATTGAACACCTCTCTAACCTGAAAAGCATACCCATCAAGAGGATCGCTGTCGATTCTAACATCATTGGGCTTTATGTTGTGTTCCACTAGCATGTTAGCAGCATTGACCACATCATAGGTATCAATCAAAATTGTAGATCCAGGAAAGATTTTATCCCAAGCCTTAAAAGACTCTAGTTCAGTCTCAAAGCTCATGACAAAAGCATGAGCCATTGTCCCCCCGACATTACTTGGATCAGTTCCCAAAATATCTATACAAGCTACATTACTAGTCCCATCCCAGCCTTTATGAAGAGCTTCCCCAGAAGCAAATAACGAAGTGTTGAAGCTAGGGGCTCTTCGGAGACCTGCTTCCAAGAGAATGGATTTAGTTGCTGACCTGTATTCTCGGGCACGTTTACCAAGTTCAGTTTGAAAGGCTATGTGATGACCCATATATAAATCGTCACTGTTATCCTCTGGAAACACAATGGCTTCCAGCATTGTCAATTTATCAAGATTTCCTTTGTCAAAATGTTTCTGGGTATTTAAGCCCGTTGCCCCATTAATAATGTTTAGAATAGGAGTTTCCAGTAATTGACCTATCCATCTAGGTCCGGCATACTGAACAACAGGTACATGAGGAACTACCTTCTTGTTTTCTGGGTAAATAAAAACATCAAAAATCATGTCTAATGAATCCCATTTCCTCAAAACTTCTTGTTTCTGAGCTTCCCTTAAATCTTCTCTCACCTTGGGAAGTACCAATTCTATCAAACGGTCTCTAATCCTACCGCTATGAATTTCCCCTTTAACCAGCTTAATAAAACTAGAAAGCTGCTCGGACCCTCCAAATAAATAATAACCCTCAGGACCCACTTCCGGTTTTACATCCCTACAAAACCCTTCAAACCCGGTATATTCATTTGCCTTATTATCCGTTAGTATGTATGCCCATACCATTGACAACTGATAAAAATCAGTATGTAGTAAACTTTTAATCACCGAACTCATAGCTTCTCCTTTTATTTGTTTTCTATTCTATTATAACGTATTTTTTTAGTTTCCGGAAGTTTTAATTAGTTTTTATCAGTTTAAGATAGATGATAGAGTTAAATAACGAAATATACTACACTACCAAAGAGGTTTCAGAGAAGCTTGATTTATCATATTCAAGAATAAGTCAGCTCAGAAAAGAAGGCAGGATAAAGTGCTTTGAACCAAGCCCTAAGAAATATCTGTATTCAGAAACCCATATTCAAAACTACATTACAGGTAAGAACAACCCCCTTAAAATTCCTGGTCCCACCACGCAAGCGGAAATGTTAGACCAGCTATTCCAGTTAGTAGAAGGCACGGAAGACGAATTTGACAAGCTAATTAAAGATCACGAGGAAAAATCCTTCTATACTTGGAAAAGAGACTTCTTAGAAGATTTATCCAAATCTGAGACCGATCTCTTTACTGACGAAACCTTAAGAATAATATACATAAAATTCTTCAGGTTCAGCGCTTGGTTAAAAGATTTGCAAAATTAATTCCTCTCCTTTATAATAAAGAGATGGGACTTTCCAAATCTTGTCTTAGAACTTTCTGTAAAAACTTTAGTATTCCTATACAAATTTTTGATGACCCTTATTTGACACACCTCTTAAATTTGTACGACCAACATTTTCAGATCTCAGAGAGGCTAGAGATTCTTCGCCAAGAATCCTCTGCATTCCCTACTACTGAAAACTTCTTCGGACATCTAATTGAAATAGAGAAAGAAATTATAAAATCCATAAGTGAGAGTGACGGATATATTAAGTTTCGAGACTTTGACATGGGGCATCTAACTTTCCCAATTCAAGTCCAAAAAATAATGTATATAACGCAACCAACTCGGGTAAAACTTTTATCGAGCTAGACCTATGCAAAGCTAACTTCGTATCTATGAAGTATATTGTCCCAGACATTTATGGAGATGGTATAGACTATTACGAAGACTTGGTTAGAAAATTTACTGACTCTGAGTACTTCTTACTCTGCAAGAAAAAGCGCCAGATAATCTACGGAAACCTGAACCCAAAAAGACAGCAAACGGTGCAAAAATTCATTATAGGAGAACTTATGAGTCTCCTCAAAAATGAATTGGGAATCCAAGACTACGAATTTATATCCACTAGTAGCGATGAGTTAGTAATAACAGGAAGCCGTATATGCCCTGATGATATAACAGCTAGCTTAAAAACTCTGAATTCCTGTGGAAACATGTTAAGGTTAAAAAGTTTGTTCTGGAGGCTCTGGGTAACTCTAAATTTTTTGTCGAAAGATTTGAAGACAATTCTTTCGATATAAAAGGGGTCCCCGCTAAAATTTATGCTCAAGCATTCAAATTTGCCACTGACCAAGAAATAGAAGACCTAGACTTATATTTCATTGAAGACAGTGTTAAGTCGCTGGCTAAATTTAAGAATCCTTTGAAATTTTAGAGTAGTTGAGAGCTTCAATATAAACAGCTTCAACAAGATCTGTCTTGTTCATTGCTAAGTCAGGCTGGAAACATAACCCACAAACACACGCTATTACTACATCATCTGTGATTTCTTCTTCGTTTCCCTTAAAGCTTATAAGTTTAGTAAACATTAAACTTTCTATGTCTAAAGTGAATATCGCTATCCCCTTAGCGTCTTCTAGATCAACACCGTCAATCTTAGAAAACACAAGTGATACAAATTCTGATATTGTAAATACTTTTTGATCTGGATTGACTACGGTAGCTTTATGGTTTGAAGAATTAAACCACTCTTTTTTGATATTTAAAGGATAAAATTTTAACATCCAACGGCATGCAAAACATCTAACTCTACTACTGGTTTGTATATTGTACTATTTTCTCCGAAAATAGTCTTGCAGATGGTATATTTGGAACATATAGCTACTACTTTACATTCTGGACTAACTCTCTTCAGTTCCTTTTTAAAGGACGACAGTCCAGAAAAGGGCAGTGCTATATCAATAAAAACCGTGGCTGGTAGCACTCTCTCCGCTAAAACTATGGCTGAAAAACTATCCTCTGCCTCAAAAACACTCTCGCTTGTACCGCTCAGACACTCAGCAATTTCCTCTCTCAACACTGCATCACAACTAACTATTAAAACTGACATTTAAAAACCCCTGAGATAAACCTTTGTAAAGAAGACTCCAATTTATTTTTATGGAGCTTATTTTTTATAATGTTATAGACTGTTCCATGGAATTTAGGGTCTTCTTCATCGTATCCAACAGAATCCTCGGCTTGCTCTTCGTACTTTTTTACCGTCGATAAACTAACGTCAAATTCTTCCGCTAAACTCTCTAATTGGCCTCTATTAGGCATTATTAATCCTTTTAATACGCTTTATGTGGTAAAACGCCTACAAACTAAATTTATATCAAACAATTACCTGAATTCTTATTTAATATAAACACAGTATAGAATGGATAGAGACAGCGTAATTTCCAGAATAGTTGAAATAAGTAGGCACTGTGCCTCGTTTCCAGATACCCTAGAAAAATACTTCAAAATACTTGGAGATACCGAGAACAATGTCTCCGATATCCATGTTATACTTGAAGATACCTTAGAAATGTTGTATGATTTAGACACTGAAGAAGAAGCTATTACACAATATAGCAAGCTAAAACAAGCTATCGACAATTACCCGGTACAAAAAACGTGGGAACTGAATAAGGATAAAATAAAAAACGATTTTAGCATATTTGGTTCTAAATTTCTAATGTTATGTGAGAGTCTGTAATGCCAGTATATGAATTCAATTGTGAAAACTGCGAAGAATCCAAAGAGCTTCTATTAGAGATGTCTCAATCGGGCACCCAAATTAAGTGCGAGAGCTGCGATTCGGACATGAAGAAAAAGTTCAATAGTGTGCCAATTCACTTTAAAGGCGAAGGCTTTTACTGCACAGACTACAAAGACAAAGAATCAGACTGAGAACGTAGGATCAAATTTACATTTGGTTATCACGTCTTCTGGCTCTCCCAGAACAAAGCTGAAATGTCCTAGAAGCACCCCCTGCCCGTATAAAAGATGCAAGTCATAGTTATTGGAGATAACTGCTAAACACTCTTTATAGTCAGTGTCTATGTTCAAAACTCTTCCAGATTCAAATGGTATCTGAAAAGCTATCCCTACTGTACGTCCTGAAGAACCACATACCAAGACTCCAAAATTTTCAGGAGACCCTTTTTTAGCATACACCGTAGTATCCAAGTCCCTGTCTTTTATAACCTCGTAATTTAGAATTTCAGCTACAATATAAAGTTTCATGGCTTCCCCATCAATCCTTTGTCTCTAAGGATAAAGTCTTCCCTGTTAGGCCCAGTGCTTATAAGACCCACAGGAACCCTTACCTGAGTTTCCAGTTCCTGAATAAACGCTTTACAAGACTGGGGAAGACTATCAAAATCTGTTATTCCAGAGATATCCTCATCCCACCCTTCCATTGTTTTTATAACAGGGTTATTATCGTGATACCCAACGTTCATACCCACATACGGGAATCCAGACAATATATCTAGTTTAGTAAGCACCAGAGAATTGAGACCGCTAGCTATAATTGAATCCCTTATTTGATCGCAATCTAGCCATCCACATGATCTAGGTCTTCCTGTAGTAGCCCCGAATTCTTGACCCTTCTCTTGTAATTCTTTTTCAAAGGGAAATACCTCCCCCATCACAAAGTTTCCGACTCCTACCCGTGTAGAATAGGCTTTCAATATCCCTACCCTATATTTGAAAGGGATGAAGACACCTGTACCTGTAAAAGCTCCTCCAATAGAACTATTAGAAGTACTGATATTAGGGTAATCCCCATGATCAATATCCAATCCATGGCCCTGAGCACCTTCAAAAACTATTTGCCAAGTACCCTCATTAACAGCTTTTAATAGTACCGGGCGAATATCCTTGACATACGAAAGGACCGATAAAACGCTGACCCGAAATTTCTCCCAGGACAAATTGTTATCCACATACTCTCTTTCCTCGTCTGTAACTCTCAATCTTTTTTCGATCTCATCTCTATTTAGCACAAGAGAGAATAGATCCAGGAACCTTAAGCCTTCTCTTCGATACTTAGACTCATAACAAGGCCCTATGCCCTTAGAAGTAGTACCAAATTCGTCCTTACACCTTAATACGTCTCTAGCTATATGATAAGGAGTTACTATGTGGGCTCTCTCGCTAATCAAAACATTCTGAGGTGACAAGTTTATCCCCATCCTTCTCAGATCAGATATCTCTTCCAGCAAAGCACAAGGATCTACCACACAACCGTTACCAATAATACTTATACTACCTGGAGATAAACAACTCGAAGGCAACTGGTGAACCACATACTTCTTTCCCTGAAAACAAATAGTATGTCCAGCATTGGCCCCGCCCTGAAACCTAACTCCTATAGTATGAAACAAGGAACAAATAAGGTCTACAATTCTCCCTTTTCCCTCATCCCCGAACTGCGTCCCCGTAAAAAATAAAGATCTCATAGGAATCCCAGCTTTTCTGCTGTTCCGGGACAGATTTTTAAAAAGGGACAGGTTCTACACCCGAACATACCCGAGTTTCTATTCACTTCAAACTCTAACTCTCTAGAGTCAGCGACAGAATTCAACTCTATACCACTATCAGTAATATCTATCATATCTGCAAAAACACTGTGTAAAGATTCGATATCAAAAGCGCTATCGTCATATTCCTCTTGTAGTGGCTTGCCTTCTTTCAAAGCGTATATTTTAAGCTTGATAGAGTCTATAGTTTTATCTTGTAGGACTACTCCATCTTCCTGGGCTCTCTTCAGCATGTAAGCGTAGAATTGTAACTGAAAAAACTTAATGTTTCTACTGGAGCCCGTTTTCCAGTCATAAATACTCAACACCCCGTCTGACAAGGTTAATAAGTCTGGCCTTATTTGTACTGGTATCGCATATTTCTTGCCCTCGTACTTGAACTTATAAGTATAACTATAACTTGGCTCTACATCGAAGATGTCTGATCTCTTTGATAAAAAATAGAGTCCTTCATATAATTTACACTCAAAAAAAGACTTTAGATTGATCTCATATAAATCAGTCAAGTCGTCCACAAACCTAGCCCAACTAGGGGGTAATATATTTGGGTGACCGTGACTAAACTGGCAACTATTAAGATACTCTATAAAGAAAGTGTGCTTTTTTGGTTTATCTAGGAATGCCTCAGTTTTCTGATCTTCCACACTTGCCTTTAATTCGGATCTAAACTTCTCTACTGCCATGTCAACAAAAGAATTTCTACGGAATTCAGTATCAATAAAGTTACCCAGCTTAGCTAACTCTAGCAATTTCTCTATTTGTGAGTGTATTTTCACTCCTACATGGAGATACTTTCCAGTAGCCTTTTTAAAGGTGTAAGCAATTTTTTTTCTAATCGGAGTTTCTAAATCCTCTGGTTTAAAAGAATCGTCAAGACCCTGCTTTATAGACTTCCTTACGCTCCACCCATTCCAATGGAAATAATAACTGTAAAAGTATTTTCTTCTACAACCGTTTTTCTTGTCTGTTAGCACGTCTCCTCTGGAGACAGAGTACATAAGCCGATTTTTAATAGTTTCAAAAGCCATGGGCATCCCTGTAATTAATTTATTTTGTAAAACTTGTGTATTCTTTACGTAGTATCTTAGCTTTTATAGAATCCTTAGTGTCAGAGGGATTTATCTCCAGACCTTTGTCATCAAGATTTTCCGGGTTAAAAGAGAAGTAAACTACTAGATCAAACTTGTCTTCATCTTCTAGATACAAATCATCTGAGCTATCAAATTCCGTTACGTATCCTAATATCTCCAAAAGGTCTTCTATGAAGTCATAGATATACTTATAATCGGAATCGTCATGGCCCTGCACTACTAAAGCATTTCTCTGAGAAGTTAACTTATCAACAGTACTCTGTAAATCGGGGACAGGCACTCTTCCAGAAGTCTTGGTCATGGCGGTAACATTCTCTAAAGATATCAATATAGCCCTAGCTTTCATGCATTCTGACTCTACTATAAACTTCCTGTCACCCCAAACCAACTCAGCTTTCTCTTCTCCTCTATCTTGAGGGTCTCTTCCAGTAAATTCTATGCCAGTAACATCAAAAGCAAAACAATAGACATATTGGTTCATCTGGGTACTCAGTAAAACCTTTCCCAGGAATATAGAAGATTCCTCTGGCACTTTGTATCCAGCTTCCTCAGCACACTCCTTAATAGAAATAGACTTCATGAGAGATAACTTTTTATCCTCTGGAAGTTCTATGTACTCAGCAGAACCAATCTCATCTTGAGATCCGCCAAACGCAGTGGTAACAAAAACTTCCCCATCCTCTGAAAATTCATCTAAAGGAGGCTTAGTTTCTCGGGTCAAACAATACTTGGTATTTTCTTCTGATTTGTCAAACAGAATAAACGCTACAGAATCTACCCCTTTTCTTTCTCCGTAATGATACCATCCACCAGGATTTACCTTGACCTTAAAAAATGGGTGGTCATAAACTACTTTAACCTTATTTAACTCTGCCATAAAAACCTCATGCTAACATATTAAGAGGCTGCTAGTAAACCTAAAAACTCTTCCTGATTAACTATCTGAACAGGACTTCCTTTCTTCTGTAGTTCCATAACTTTCTTTGCTTTTCCTGAAGGCTTCTCTGGGTTAAACGAATTACAAACCAGATAATCAATTTTAGCCATAGCGGAAATTTCCAGCGCTTTTCCAGAAATACTGGAAGCGAATTCTTTCTTTGACATACCATCCAGTGACCCAGTAACAAGATACTTAGGAAGACTCTCAGAACTCTCGTCCAGCTCAAAGGGAACTACTTTTAAATCCTCAAAAACAGTACTGCCAGACTCAAGAAAGTCTTTTACTCTGCCCCTCAATTTACTATTTATACTTGTGTGTGCGTCAAAAAATTCATCTACCACAGAATCAAGATTGTATACTCTAAGGGAGTTTTGGTCAAACAAGAGATCATTTCTATTTCTAGCAGTCCAAGAATTGAACTTAGCTTCCGCAGATCTCCCAAAATCTTCTATCTGCAAAAGTCTGAACATCGTCCCCACTGTTATATCCCTGGATTTCAAATTGCTAAACAGATCTTCCAGTTTTCCAGTCATAGAAGGCCCAACAGCATCCTCTATAGCCGAACCCTCTAAAAAGTTAGTAGCGATACAGTCATCAAAGGTTCTAATTCCTATATTATACAGCTTTCTAACTGTTTTCTCGCTGATACCTTTAGATCCCAAAAACTCTTGTAAAAACTGAATTTGCTTAACCAAAAGCTTGGCTTCTCTTTCAGGACAGGACAAATTTTTACAGAAAAGATAAGCTCCATCTCTGACAGTTGAAGTTTCACAATAAGGACACTCATCCAGACGAATAGGTACACCATCTTTAGGAGGTACATCCACATCTATAACTTTAGGAATTATATCTCCACTCTTTATAACCGTTACAAGACTTCCTATCATTACAGGGAATTCAAATTCTTCCTGAATAAATCTCATGCTATTCAGTGTGACATTAGAGACTTCGGCATCTTTAAACTGGATAGGTTCTAACTGTCCTACTGGAAAAAACTCTCCAGAGGGGCTTAAGGTGAAGGTCACTCCTTTTAGCACAGTTTCATGCTTTTCCTCATTAAAGTTTTTGTACGCCATCTCTGTTGACCAGTGGTGGTCATTCCTACCCATACTCTCTCGGTAGTCCAGATCATCGGGACGAAAAACTATTCCATCACAATAGTATTTCTCAAACACCTTTTCAAAAGAGTCCTCGAACAACGCACTCAAACTTCCTTTTTCCACTAGGCTTCCATCTTCTTTAATATGTTGAGAAACCAAGTCTCTATCTACTTTTATAATGGGGTATTCCCGTTCAGGGAAATACTCGGAATATTTTCCGGGGGAAGTTTTATCAAATGGAACAAAATCAAGGTCATCTAAAGCAGGAACAGGATACTTTTTATTAAGCAAGCCAGATACCGCATTTCTAGGATTGGCCTTACCATCAGGATTAGACTCAGTTCTTTTGTACTTCTGCTCGAATACCGACTTGGGCATTATTACTTCTACCCTAACCGTTAATACAGAATTGTAAGACTCAAACCAATCGTCAGAGACTAATGACAAATACTTCTCCTCAAATAACTGAATTACTCTCTGTTCTATAAACGGGAAAAGTCTTTTATCGTGCCTAGAGAAAACCGAGAAAGGCTTCTTAGTCTCAGGATCTATTAAAAAATACACAGAAACCCCGTCAAACTTGGGAGTACAAATCAAAACATCAGTTTTCTTGCTGGATGAGTATTTTACTGCCCAACCGTACCCTAGAGTGCTGAGATCTAGTCTCTTAGCAAAGTAATCGGCACACAATTCATCCTCAGAATAGATATTATCTTGACTTAGACAAGGGTATTCAGAACGTACTAAACTATCCCCGTATATGTCAGAATAACTGCCCCCTTTTGAAAGGTATTCGGTAACCACTTCATCATAAGCACTATCTGAAACGCTAGGATATCCATTCTCATACTCTTCAAACAAATTCTTGATTTTAGCTAGTCTTGTCCTTTGATCCATTAAAAATTCCTCTCCCTAATTTTTTGTTTCCACACTGGTATTCTACAATATCTAACACCTTCTGGACAAGTGGGTTTCACACCTTTTTTAAAATTATGTGAACAAGGAGGGGCATAAAGGTGGTCAACAACTGCTGGATCTACATTCTTTTTAAACCCGGATACCATAAACTCAGCTAAGTCGTAAACCTCTTTCTGAGCATTAAAACAAAGCCGTTTCTTGGTAAAATTGATAAGGTCATAGCAAGGCACGTTAAAATCTACGTGCAAATTGTTTCCCATGGCTCTAAAATAATATTTAAGAGGATTGGTAGACTGGTCCTTTAAAGTCTCATTAGCATATTTTATGTACTCATGATAACTAGGAGATTGCTCAAGGAACTCGTCCATATAAAAAGAGCCGTTTAAAAACTTGTAGTCTAAGGAAAAGGGCCTGTGACGTATAAGCTGTGCCAAACAGGAAGCACTCATAACATAGGAGCCACTAACTCTTTTCATGATCAACTTTTTACCCAAAGGACTTAGCCTATGTAAATGAGTTACGTTTTGACAGTTAAGAATTTCCTCGGCTATATCCGATAGGATATTATGATCGTACCACCCGGAGAACTTCGATGAGCAATCAAATCTGTTGGAGTGGTTACCAGAAGAGAAGTCCTCGTCCGTAAAGAATTCTGTCTCTTCCACAGCTCTTCTCGATCCTACGTAATCAGTAGCTGTAGGACTGTGGACAAAAACCTTATCAAACAACTCATTTATGTACTCTTCATGGCAAACCAGCCCTTCCGGAAGAATTGAAGAGTGCTGTAATAAGGATTCCGCATTAACTGTGTGCCATTTTTTAGTCTTAGTGCTAAGAGGTAAAACCATCCTGGCTAACTCAAAACTCAACTTATCAAGCTTACTCTCAAATTTACTTCTAAAAACTGGGGTTACCACAGGTTCTAAAGCTAGTTTAACTTCCTCATATATTTTCCAATAAAACTCGTAACTCCTGATGTTATGGGCTTTTAAATCTTCATCGCCAAAGTCATAAAAAGCTCTGGGACTGCTAGGCTTAGTATACCTAAAAGATCTCTCATCAGCTACATAATAAGGTTGACCATACAAAAATAAGGCATGAAGCCTAGAAGTGTGCATCTTTAGATTAACGTATTGGTGTCCAAAAGTGCTATGATGCTCAGATTTAGTTATGTCTGAATTCAGGTCTAGTTTTGCTGGCTCGTCTATCTTTATATTAGAAGAGTAACAAGTCTTAGCAGAATTAGTCTGTTTAGACTCATTTTGAGCAAACTCTGAATAGTCTCCTCTTAACTCCATTCTAAATTCTCCAGTAAAACCTCAGTGGTCCTGTCCAAAACCTTATCTAGCTCTTGGCTTGCATCAATGACAATATGAGAATCACTTTCTAAACTTAAAAAGTACTCACGAATCCTTAGCATGAAATCCTTGGTTTCATTATCAAATTTATCCTCGCTCTTTCTTCCCACCATCCTCTCAATAGAAACTTCCAGAGGGACATCAAGAATTATAGTGAGATCGGGTTTAACGTAGAATTTGGGGTCATACACCATACTCTCTATACCTACCAAGCCCCTACCCGCTCCTTGGTAAGCCATAGTACTTTCTGCAAACCTGTCACAAAATACATGAGAAGACTTTAAGTAAGGTAAAATAGTTTTGTTTAGGTTTTCAGCTCTAGATGCTAGAACTAATGCTAGCTCTGCTTCTGGGCATAACTTGAAATCCTTATCAACAAGAATATCATACATCTGTTGGCACGGGATTGTGTACCCACGAGGCTCTCTAGTCAAAGCTATCGGACCTTTCCCCAACCTAGATATAATTTCCTTTATCACAGTAGACTTCCCAGATCCATCTACACCTTCAAATACAACAAAATTATGCCTCATTCCACTTCCTCCAGAGTTATAGTTTTGGGTCTAAGCTCCTCTGCGTTATCAATATACTCGGAAACTAAGTCTCTTTGGCGGTCTTTTAGTCTTAAATGCCTTTTTAACGTAGACTTGCTCTCTGTGAACTTACCCTTCTCTTTGCATTTATCGAAAACAACGCAACTCCAGCATCCCCGGTCCCGTTTTATACTAGAACACAAGGCACCTTTTAATGCGTCTAATTTATAGTTATCACCAATAGCCTTTTGCTTAGGAGTTCTGTGTTGGAATACCTCAGAAAATTTACAAAACCTAGCTTCCATACCAAAGTAAGCTAGACAAAAAGCATCCTTACAATCATAAGTGGTCAAGAAACTATCAACCTCTCTAGAAAAGCCAGTTTTTAACAAGCCGTCTTCAAAAAATAGATCGTGTTCCACTTCTTTCTTGTCTATAGTTTTCTTAACCTTTTTTAAAGTTTCTACGGTCTTTTTAACTAATTTAGTTCTGTCAGGTGGAAATACTAGCTTTTTATGAGAAGTGGGAGATACTATCAGTCTCTCAAACCCGTACATATTTATCAATCCTATTAAAGAAAAGAATAAATGGGCCAGCACATAATCTGTATCTCTACTCTTTTTCAAAGACGAAGCCAAATGCTCCATACATACGAGAGTATCCTTGGGATCGTAGCCTTTAAAAACTTCTTCTACACGAGTTACTATATAGTTAACCCTGTCAGAAGTTTGAGTATAATTATCTACGCCAGTAACATAAATAGGAGTGTTAGACGTTGACTTGATGTTAACAGATTCTATAACCTTTTTAGTTTCATTATCTAGTACAACAACTCCACTACAGGAAAGGGATTGGTCAATCCCAATAAAATACCTCATAATCACCTTAACTAAATAAATTATTAGAGAGGTATATTATAAAGGAAATGGGGATTTAATTCAACAGTTATTTACCTTTAACTTCTGCTTGAATTTCTTTCTTTGCTTTGATACGTTCTTTCTCTACTACTCTTTCTAATTGATACTTATTTTTAAAAATAAAATCCACAGTGTAATAGACCCTATAAATATCAGTTGAAAAATAGAATCCTAGAGTAGCCACAAAGAGTAAAAGCGATACCATGTACTTCGCTCTGTTAATCCAAGCATGGGCAATTATCCAATCTATACCGCCCATTAGATATTTATTATTCTTTATGTCCTCTCTCAAATCTTCTGTTATTTTGGAGAAAGATATAACAGTGTTTTTCTTGGCAATCTTCTCAAAGCTATGCTGATCAGGATTAATCAACTCCATAACGTCTTCCCTAAGTATGGCCACAGCTTGAAAATTAGTCTCAACTTTATCTAAAAGGTAGTAATGGCATATTTGATTATAAAGATGAAACCTCATCTTACTGTTTTTAGATCTTATTTCATCTAAGAAAGCCAGTCTCCGAGGAGAATCTTCTAAATCAATATCCTTAGTATCTACAATTTCTAACGTTTTATAATGAGCCTGGATATGTTTGACATGAGTTGGCATTACATAACTGAATTTTTTATCTGAAGAATCCAAAAATAAAAACGTGCCCAGCGGAAAAAATCCAGGTATACCAGTTTTCATAATCACACTATCTTGCACGTAATGCATGATATCTGGAGTGCATTCTATAAAGGATACTATAAATGAAGAGGTATTTCCCGTAAAATAGGAAGTCTTGTATACATAGTCCTCTACAGAATTACAGACATAAACTGTCTCATGATTCTGCTCTATAAAATCAAACAAAGTAGTCCTTAAAAGACTATCATCCTTAATTAATAAGAAATAAACTGAATCTGCTACTTCAAAAGACATTAGGATAACTCTTTTACGACACTCTTCATAACTTCTAAAGTTAAAGGCTTATTAATAATATCTTTAGGCTCACACACTCTTAAAAACTCGGAATTTTTACTTAGAGCCTCCAAAACTATGGATTGTCCACAAGTCACGATTTTAACTTTAGCATTAGGAGCTAAAGTCTTACAGGTCATGGCTAACTCCATTCCAGTAATATCAGCATTCATGTCTAAAGAAGGAAATCTAGATTTAACAGGGGTATTCTTAAGAAAATAATCTATAATAAATAAGGATGCTTGGCTCACTTCAGAATGATCTAACATCTCTCTCCATTCTGTAGTCATCAAAACAAACTCTACGTTTCTAAGACTAAAATGGGGTATTATAGTGTGCTTTATTAAATCTAGCCAAGCCTTGTTATCATCAAGGACAAAGACCTTCTTAGTTTCCGAATCTACCATTTAAATCACCTCACGAAAAAGAGATATTAAACAAGTAGAATATTAAGAAATTAGAGAATCCAATAAATCTGTAAATAAGGACGAATGTGTCAGTAAAGAGGGCTCGAACTCATCATAGTTAACGATCTCTATGTAAACATTAGAATCCGGGGTGTTTCTATACTGATCTTCAATATTATAAGCTACTAAAGGCCACTTATTATCCTCATTCTCCAGGGTAATAGTACCACCTTTAGACTCTCCTAAATAGTAAACCACGTTAACATTCCCTTTTTCAGGGTCCTCGATACAAAAAAGATTTCCATTCACATTTTTATCAAACAAGGCTTTTACTAGTTTTCTAAGTGTTCGCTTAAACATTATGTTTCTCATTATGCCAGCCAAGCAAACCAAAAATTGGAAGTGTCATCAGAGTTGATAGCCCCGTAATTATACCCTTTATAATTAGCCACCCCGAATAGATTAGACAGAATACTTTCCATGGAAGGGTCATCTTTAATCTCACTACTCTCTTGGGATTCGCAGGTCAAATGGGTAATCAAAAAAGTATCCTTTTCTTCTATATCTACTTTAAACTTCTTAGACTTAGAGCAAATTTTCTTAGCCCTTCTTAGATTGCAGTAAAAAGTTATTATATAATACATAAGTTCGGAGGTATTTCTTTGGGGAATAAGTTCCCATAAATTTTCTAAATCAATTTCAAGATTAGCTCCGGGCATAAAAAAATTCTTGGCCCCCAACATGTGTTTTGCTAATCTCTCTGAATCTTCCTTAAGTTCTAAGTCATCTGACTGTTTCTCTAAGAAGTCTATAGAGAACAGTCTAGCCCTCATAAAATACCTTATAAGGGACAAAAAGTCGTCCTGGCCTAGCTCTCCTTTGAAATTAATAGCCCTCTTCAAAAGTTCGTATATCTCTGGACTATGCTTCCTAAAAAAGGAAAAGTTTCTTAGCGAAACTGCATCCCCAGATTCTAAAGACTCGTACACCTCTTTAGACTTCTTTCTATGTGGAAAATCGGATATATCAAGAAAAAGACCGTCACCCTTCCAATATCTATCTGTAAAACTGATTAACTTCATACTTTATCTCTTAAATGTTCTAGAACCTGCATTAAATAATGAAAGCTGTTAATCCCGCCACCGTTATATCTACGTATAGCAAAAAGGTAATCGCAAGGAAATTCTTTAAAATCCGGCATACTTTTATATACGTCCCTCCTGTGGTATTTAGTCTTCCTAAATTTCCACCCGCTACCTTTAGCTAGTCTATCCCCTTCCACGTAAGTTCTTTTGTTAAGACTGAAGACACAGTTCTTACAATCCTTCATATATCTAGCATCAGAACTATCATATTTACACCCACGCAACTTAGACCCTCCAAAACTAAAGTGTCTTAAGTCATCCCGAGATGCTACCTTATTAGATACCACAAAGTTATTATACTTACTTCTCAAATGGCTAGAAAAAAACCTCATGTCAGTGTCCAAAGAGTTGAAGCCGTCTAACTCACTCTGTTGTATAGGATAACTAAAAAAAGTTCTTTGGCTTAAAAATAAACCTCTACTAGTAATTCTGTGCGAGATCTTTTTATCATTATAATCCAAACCTACCGTGGGATACCCGTCTTTCCTGTACCACTTCAACCCAGTCTCTTCGTATAGAATAGCTTTAGATAGAGGTACAGGAAAGTACTCGGTATTAAACGAATCGAGAGACCCTCGTATCAAAGAGTTCTCCCTGTCAAAGCCACCAACTCTATAAACAACTCCAACCCTAGAATCGTTCCTCATATCCTCCAAGATACTAACAAAAGCTAGATCAATTCTATCGTCTACAGAAGATATCTTGCCATTATTAAAATTAGACTCTAAGAAAGGGGTGTTTACAAGATCATGCTTTACAGACTTCACTGCCAGTTTTACTTTGTCATCAAGATTTTCAGAAACTCTTTTTATATACATTAGTTCCCGCAATAGAGTGGAGACATACTTTATATCTGCATGCCTATCTACTTTTTTGTTAGGAGGTTCTACTTCAGCCTTACCCGGAGTTTTTCCTAGCCCCCTAATTGTTTTGAAAATCCTAACTATAATATTAAACCATTTTTCCATCTACAGTACTCTCTCTAGGGTTGTGTATGATAACCCTTCGTCAGGAATTTCTTTGCCTATTTTATAGCGAGTAGTAGCTAATTCGGCAAGATCCGCTTTATGTGTATTAATTAATATATCAAAGCCCTGTTTCTCTGCAACCGTAGCTAAAAGAGAGGAAGTTAGCTGGCAATATTCCGCATTTTCAGACACTCCGCTAAAAGCTTCGTCTAAAAACAAGGCTCTTCTCCAATTCTTTTGGACAGTAAATACTATCCTACTTAAAAACGCTACAACCTCTATCATTCCTCCAGATTGAGCCCCTTTAACTTCTTCAAAAAACTCGCCCTTTTTGAACCTGAAAATTATCCTTTGTGTGCTTGGTGTGACTTTATAGTCAATATCTAGCTCAGATTCAAAGTCCGGGAAATTCAGTTTTATTCCGGTATTCAGCGTCTCCTGCAATTCTTGGAGAGCCTCCTCGTTAGAGTCTCTAATAAATTTCTCTAGTATAATAGCAGCATGACTTAGATAGTCTACCTCGTCTTGTAAGGACGAAACAGCTAGTTCAAGAGTTTCTTTGTCTCTTTTAAACAGCTCTAACATACCAGAAACCTTCTCGTATCTAGAACGAAAAGTATCAAACTCTCCTTTGACTTCTGCTGTAGAGATCATGTTATATCCCTAACCTGCATAATTATCTCGGCCTTCGATCCGTTCTCAACGTCTTCCTCAACAAAATAAGCCAGAGATTTAGTCCTGTAGACTTCCATCCTAACTTGGTCTTCCTTATAATTTTTAAGGGCTTCTGAAAAGATTTTATGGTCTAGTCTAACAGATATTTCAGTTTCATCACTCTCGGGATCTATGCTAGCCTCTACTTCCGACACAGAAACGTTCCTGGAACTATTTCCAAAGATAACTTGGAGACCTTTTTTACAATCAGAATACCCTATTCTCAGCCTCATCTCCGTAATAGTGGAGTCTATAGTATGCTTTAAAGACTTGACCGCAGCAAATAGCTCTTTCTTGTTGAAAAGGAGTTTTACACTCGGAGTTATCTTATCCATAAACCCTTCTATTTTTGGGACCTTAGTTTCTTCGGCCAATTTTTCGCACGACACGAAATTGGAGCCTCCTATTTTAAAAAACCAATGATTAGAAGAAGAGTAAATGCCAACTTCATCATCAAAAAAGCTGGATAGAAAGGAAACAATTTTTTTATTCTCTATACTACCCAATTTGAGATCTATGCCCAACTCATTATCTTTCCAAACTCCCATTGCAGACGGAGAGCCCCCGATCACACAAGAAGACCTCACCTCTAAAATAGTCTCCTTTGAAGAGGACGACTCTTCTTTTAAGTATGTCTGTATAAATGACAGTCCATCAATTAGCCGTTGCCTAGAAAGAGTGCCCATTTTCTCTAATCCTGATAACGGAGGAAACTCTGGATACATATTATCCATTGCATCCAAAGGAAATAAGGCAGAAATGGACTCCGATTTTATTGAGAGAGTGTTATTCTCAATTACGAAATCAAACTCCTTATCCTTTCTGGTAGTAAGGAAGCCTAACAATTTTTTCCCGTCCACCAAAATACTAAAATCCTCATACTTCTCAAAGTCAGGATTCTTAATAGAACAGAATACATAAATATTTATATTAGTACTCTTAGCTATTAATTTTGGACCCGTTTTCTGAATATTAAAGTTGGATAGTATGGGATACATCGGAGAATCCCCTAAACCAGAGCTTGCTGATTTGAGGAGTAAATGTAGATCATCTCTGCTAATTTTCATCTTATTTTTCAAGCTCTTCTTTAATTGTATCTACTTGACTCTCTGCTTTTTCCAGTTCCTTTGAAAAATTCATGATTTCTACGCCAGCTTCCTTAAAAAGATCTTCAATTTTACTGTCTATATTCTTAGGAGTGACTCCATGATCCTTCATCTCAGAGACAATCTGTTTTTCTTCCTTCTCCGCATCAGCCAACTTTGACTTCAAATATTTAATGTCTGACGACAAAGAGTTCTCTCTATCCTTCAGCTCTCCGTACTTTACTGCTAATTTTTCGACTTTTTCCTTCATTGCCACTCCATTTCTGTTATACCGCTGGAAATAATGGATTTTTCCATCTCAGCTATACTTCTTCTATCTGGAAACTTTGTTCTGTATGCCGGACAAATCTCAGAAGAATTACAAGCTCCGCACACCGAACTCTTAGGTTTAGGGTCTAAACGCCCTGAGTCAATAGATTTAATCATATCTATAATAATAGGTTTAAATTTCTTTATAGACTCAGAATTGCACCTCTGAACGTCTAAAACCTTAGACTCTTGAGACGATACATTAATAAATACACCTCTTATATTACTAAAATCTTTTCTAGACAAACCGTAAGTATACATCATAAAATCCAGCTTAGTGAGAGTCTCGCTCTTCCTTTCTGATTTTTTTGTAGGAATATAAACCACTATACTAACATCATCCTTCTCTAAAATCAAGTCCGAGTCCATCTCTAATTCATACCCTTTACCATAATTTATCGGAATTGGGTTTTCGGGGCGAGGTGTAATTTTATACTTACCTAAAACTTTGATCTTTTCTAGCAAGAACTTCCAGGACTCCTCAAAAAAATCGTCTGCTTGATCCCTGTTTTCGCCATTAAAACTGGCTTTTAGAAGGACTATTTCCGACTCCAGGTTCTCTCGGAATACCGGATATACTCTAGCAGTATTATGTTCTAGCAACCCGTCAACTGTTAAACATCTACTGGAAATATCACGGAACGTTTTTATAAAGGCATTATTTCTACAGCGATAAAAGACAGAAAAAATACCAGGACAGGTATTATCTTTACTTACAAGATAGTCAAACTCGTATCTCTTCTTACAAGACTTGAAGACTCTGTGTGTTTCCGCAGTTACTTTTATTGGCATAATTACTGCACATTATCAATATAATGCTCTATTATAGTTCTCAACCTCTCCACATCTTTGTCTTTCACTTTCTCTAAAATAGACTCTATAGATATGGTTTTGGTCCTGTTTTCCCGAACTTCATCTATTCTAGCAAAGAATTCTTCTTTTAGCTGTGCTGCCCTTTCTAGGGACTCTTTTTTCTCTAAGTCAAAAATCTCGTGACTTGGCTTTATATCCAAGGGAATTTGCTCTGTTTTAACTTTCAGATCAGAACTAATCTCTAAATACCCTACGTTTATGCCCCTTTCTAGATTATAGTCATGAGTGGAAGATCTCATTAAAGACCCGTGCTGAAAAAAGTGCTTGCCACCGAGTTCGGTTATGCCCACAGGAGAGTGTATATGCCCCAATAAAAATATATCTGGACTCGAATCAAGTACTGATTCGTAAGAATGAATTTCTTCGGAGTACTTACCATAAAATCCACCTTTAGGATCAATAGAGGAATGGGTAACTTGAATTAACAGGTCTTCATCGCCTCGTGGCTCATACAAATGATCTATATTACTCTTTTCGTGGTAAGATCTACCTCTTACCCTAATTTTCTTCCCAGTATCTTTGAATATATATACGAAATCACCAAAGTCTAATAAAGATAGAGAGCCACCTTTTATCAAGCCACTAACCGGCTGTTCAGGCCAAGAATCAAATCGGTTATAACACAAGTCGTGGTTCCCTAGTATACTAGCTACCTCACAATCAAATTTTACCAAACACTCTATGAAACTGCCAGTTAATTTGTGAGAATTTTTATCTTTCCGTCTATCCGAAAACAAATCCCCAGTTAACGTAAGCAAATCTATTTTACGTTTGTGGGCTATCACCCTTATTTGATCTAGCTTGCCCCAAGCAGCTTCTGTGTAATCATCGCACCTGTACCCAGGACTTCTATCCGATAAATGCGGGTCAATAATATTGATAAGTTTAAAAGGAGAATCTATCTCTCTTACTATTTCGTTAACTTTATGCATGGCTATGAACTTTACCCTCAAACGGACGTTCACAAGTAGGACACTCAGGAAAGTCTCCTAGGTCACTCGATACCCCCAACATTTCCGATTCCTGAGAATTAATCTCGGACAACAACTCTAGTTTCTTCTTGTTAAAATCTTTATGTCTAGTGGACAGATCTACTAATCCCTCCAACTTATCCAGACCAAGAGACTCTTTCTCCATTTCGGAATACTTCACAGACTTTATTCCCTTTAAACTAGAAGTCTTGTCTCTAACAACAGAATATTTTACAGAAAGGTCCGACCAGCTCCTTAGAGTCTTAACGCTCTCTTCCAAATCAAACTTCAGCTCCTGAGGAATGTCTATTCCTAAGAGCCATTTTATTTTGTTCAGCCTGTTATTTAAAAAGTCCAGGTCTTTCAAAGTGCCGAACTTCTCTTGTATAGCCTTATCAAGCTCAATTTCTGGTATATTTGATAGGGTCTCTCTTATAGAAGAAACCCCTTTATAGGCTTCTGACAGCAGAAACAGGCTCTCTATCAACCTTACGTCAACGGCTAGAAAATCCTTAGAATCCAAATCAGGTATGTCACTAAGGCATCTTATGTTTTTATCCGCCTCTTTAAATTTGGAAGACAAAATTTCTAAAGAAGAATGCCTGTTTTCAAGGCAATCAATATTATCCAAAGACTCTTTGACAATTTTGTAGGACTCTTCGATATCTACATCTTTTATCTTATCCCACTTGACCAGTATTTTGGCCAAATCCTTCTTTCTTGTGCTACACTCGGAATTCTTAGATTTAGTATCCTTCTTTAAAGCTCGTAAAGCCTTGGTCATTTTAGTGACTTCAGCCAAATCTGCTATAAGCTCTGTTTTAACAGGATCAGAGTCACAGACCAGGAATAATATATCATGTTGGTTGTCACAAACCTGAGGATAGTACCTGTCTTGCTTAGCACCGTTTTTAACAGACACGGCGCTTATCCCCGCCATATCCTCTATAAATTCAGGTACTTGACCATTGAGCTTATCAAACGGGTTCTCTACGTCATCATTAAGAATATAGTAGCCTCCCGAACCCCTTCTCTTAACCCACCTGAACTTTAAATCATCACTATGGAAAATAAACTCTACTTCACACAAATCGCTGTCATGCCTAATAAAAGAGTCCCCGCTATCATTTTTGAGAGCGTGGGAGATAGCTCTAATTATAGCAGATTTACCTCGATCAGATGGTCCCTGAATTGAGGTAAATCCGTCTATAACAAAGCTAATATTCTTGACTAGCTGAAAGTTTTTAATTGTTACAGTTATCATTCTCGTACATTAAAATCGTCTTCTAAAACTATATTAGATTCTAAGGCTGCTGTTTGTTTCATGGCTTCTTCATCCCTGGATAGACCAGTGTTTCTAAACCACGCTTCCAAAGCTTCAAATTCCTTGGGACGTTCCTTAAACCAAGCGGTAACATTATCCTTACCCCTTATCCTCATCTCTTCGCCCGTGGAATCCGTAAAGGTGTACATAGCCTTGTTTTGCTCGATCTTTCCATCAGCTAAAGCTATGTTAATAATGGCCATACCATCATCTACTCCCTTACCAAAGGTCATCACAATGTCCCCTCTCAAAAAGGGCTCCGCAACCTTATTCTTCATACAAGTTGCCCGTATCAAACTAGTTTTCTTCTTCTTCTCAGACTTCCCGGTTAAAGGGTTTGTCCAATTAAATTCCTCGAAAGACACCTGCTTTAAATGCACTTTAATGCTGTTATAAAACTGTAAAGCCTTGCCCCCACTTGATAAAGTTGAGGGTCCTGCTTCATACATACTCATCTTGATATTGGTTCTCTCTTGATTCAGTACGATGGTGCATATATTATGCTTAGAAACCCATTTACTGTATTTAGAAAGAAATCTGGCTAACTCCCTAGCTTGAGCACCGATAGTTTTGGACTCTGCCTCTCCTTCAACAACAGACTTAGGTTGCATAGCAGATACTGAGTCAAACACAATTATACCAATCTCTTGAGAGATTTCGTCATCACTAAAAATTTCCTGCAATATCTCTTCGCCATGTTCTAGGTAATCAGGCTCAATTACATACAAATTTTCATCTATATTAACACCAATGGATTCAGCATGGCCTCTATGAAAACTTCTTTCGTAATCCATAAAAATAGCTGCTTTTCCAAATCTCTTCTGGCAATTAGCGATAGCTTCTAAAGCCATCGTAGTTTTACCGGAAGAATAGGGACCATATATTTCAGTAATTCTCTTGATAGGATATCCTCCTCCAAGAACCTTATCTAAAATAATAGAGCCACTAGGTATAAACTCTACCTTTTCGTAAACATCTTTGAGCTGACCCGAAAACTTTTTTGCAATGAGCTGCCCTAGTTTACTGGCAATTTTCTTCGCCATATATTCTCCGTTTTAGGTAAGGGGAGCCTATTAAGCTCCCCCGTATTGAATTTAGTTATCTAAAAAAGCCTCTAAGTCAGAAGAGTTTCCCTCTGATGGAGTAGCAGACTTGGTAGGGGTAGAAACAGTCTCTTTAACAGGACTAGCCTCTTCCTCCTCATCAGCCTTAAACCCTCCAGAAACTTCTCCTTCTAGCAAGCCTTTTTCAATAAAGATACTTCTAATCTTCTCTTCGTTGAAGTTATAGAAAGCCATCTTTTCCATGGAAGCGAAGATCTCAGCAGCAGCTTCTAAAGCCTCTTCTCGATCATCGGCATACTTTTTATCATAAAAAACAGTATCACCGTGCTTCTCTATGTCTAACTCTTGAGTTTTCTCGGTTTTACAAGTAATCTTAAGATCAATATCTCCTAAAGATTCTTCTCCCTTAGCCTTGAAAATCTGATTTCTCTTTCCAAGAGGGATATCCCAAAAATACACTTTGCCTGGATCAATAGGCTCACTCAAAAGCTTGCCATTAGACCTAGTTTGTAATTGAGCCACTACTAGACAAAATCTAGGTGTTGGCCTGCCCAAAACTTGGCAACAGAGCTTTTCAGAGTCTCCCGTACTCAAACAATGGAATTTTTGGATCTTATGATCGAAAGAACTATGAACTTTAGCAAGTCCTTTGGAATACTTCTCGATAACATGGATGACGCTAACTTCGTCTCCCTTAGCTTTATATTTTGATAACTGGGAAGTAATTGATTCTTCCCACGACACTTCTTCGAACGCCATAATAGGTTTTCTCCTTAAATATTAATAAATGCAAGTCTTTTCACCTATAAAGGTACGACTTTACTTTTCTAAATTGTCAAATAAATCTTCTAAACTATTCTTCTCCCCCGCAGGGGATGCTTCTTCGGGATTTTTCACGTCCCTGTCGTTATTACCCTGTCCGGATAATAAATCAATATCGTTAACTCCTGGCAAACATTTTTCTTCTAAATCTTTTATGTTTTCTGTCAAGTGTTCCGAGCTTTCTTTTATGATTTCGTATGGATCAGCATCAAGCTCTCCAGTGCGTTCCATAACCCTCAACATCTTATCAATATTAGTATACTGAAGCTGTAAATTTCTAGACTTTTTCAAATAATTATCTAGAACTGCTTCCCATACTGAAAGGTGACTATTAAGCATAGCCATCTTTTTCCTGTCTTCAGCCGTTCTACTCCTGACCACATGTGTCATTTGTCCTACACCTAAAGCATTAACTAACTTCGGATCTGTTCTAATGTTAGCCTCGTCAGTTTCCAACTCATTCTTCAATAGAATTCTGAACCCTTGTAATGATTTTACCATATTATTAATCTGAGGTTCATAATGCTGTAGCAACTTCTGCCACTCAACTATAGCTGCCATCTCGGTTTGGTAGTTTTTAATGCTCCTAGAAGACTCATCAACTACAAAATTAAACGAAAGTAGCAAAACAGACATCTTGTCCCTTACAGGCACTAGATCAATAAACACCTTATTTATATGATCAGAGCTATGCTCTAAACCTAAATGGGGTATATTAATACTTACGTCTGACATAATTAACTATCCTAAGAATAGCACATTACCTGTTTCCTGTGCAACTGTTTTCAAATATCCAGGAAATAATTCTCTCACCCAAGAATTTTTTACTACTTTCTTGCCACTCTCATTAGTTCTGAATGTCCGGGCAAACTCGTCAGAAAAGACTAACAATTTCTTAGAGGCCCTTGTGAATGCGGTATAAATTAGATTCGTACTTAACATTCTCTGATGATCTTTTTGGAGCACCACGCACACTACGTCATACTCAGAGCCTTGACTTTTATGAATAGTAAGACAGTACGCCAATTCCAAAGAATAGCTAGCCTTATTAATTGTCATAACCTTAACTTCATCAGACTCAAGCGTAATAGAAACATACTCCTCAGTAATTGATTCTATTGTCCCTATGTCTCCGTTACAAACCCCTAAATTCCAGTCATTCTTTATAATTATAACTTTGTCTTTCTCAAAAAACTCGTAATTATCATTCCTAAACCAAGGAGTATTCTCATCCAGCGAATTCTTATTAAGTTTCGACTGTAAAAATTTATTAACAGAAACTACTCCAAAACTCCCTTTTCGCATAGGACTAAGAACTAAACAATCTTTACCAGTCTTCTTATGCACCTGTAACAAACTCTCTCGAACATATTTAGGATCAGAACTGCAAATATATTTGTAATCCGGAGAATCTTTTATGTCCTGATAAGATCTTTTGCCCAGAACTCGTAGAGCTTGTTTTAAGATCTCGGATTGCTGGCTTTGTCTGTGTACTATATCCAATTCAACAATAGGAACTTTCTTTAAGTCACAAAGAACATCCAATATTCCGCCAGGACCAACAGGAGGCAATTGATTGTTATCTCCCACAAATAGAATCTTAGTTCCTGGTACAATAGTTTTCAAAAGTCCGTAAGCTAGGTAAGAATCCATCATACTAGCTTCGTCCACTACCAGAAACCTCTCCTCCGGGTCAGTCTTAGTAAACCCAGATCCAGTAAACCCTAGATAAGAGTGGACCGTTTTAGAAGGTCTATCAGTACTCTTAGCCAAAACCTTAGCAGCTTTACCAGTGGTAGAGAGTAGAGCGTAAGGAGTTCCGCACTGCTCCAGCATGCTTACAGCCAAATTCACCGCTGTAGTCTTTCCTGTACCAGCTTTTCCTGTTAAAACAAGTACGTCAGAGTCGTTCACAGTGTCTAGAATGGACTCTTGTGAATCTGTTGGGGCAATACTATACAAAAGCTTAAAACGCTCCAGAATCTTGCCTTTATCAAACTGAATAGAACTTGGATTATTAACCATGAAGCTCAACTTCTTGGATATTGTGTCCTCGATATGGTAAACATACTCTGTGGAATAAACTTTACTACCTTGTATAGTACTTCTACTTATATAACCTTTGTTTTCTAAATCGTCTAAAGTTCTCTTTGTCCTGGAGTCGCCTTGATTACTAATCCCTTTAATAAAAGCGTTCTTCATGTACATAAACAGATCTTTCTCTTTTACATACATGTGCCCTCTAAAAAAGGATTCTTTGTCAGCAAAATTACATATAAATCCGGAGAATCTGTCGTCACTGTCGTGATGTATATCTACAGATATATCCAAATTATCTACTGTCTTAACAGGAACTCCTCCAAGAATACTCAAAATATAGGGATTCTTTTTTAGTTCCTTGAAAAAGTTGTATTCAAATCTATCTACGACTAAGTGAGAACGATCTTCTTTTACCATCATGGAGTCGAGTAATGCCCATGATGCAGGACCTATAAAATCCATCTTGAATTTGGTGATATAGGTTCTCCTGACGTTCTCATCCAAACCCAAATCGTCAAAGACTTTATCCAATTTTTCTATTTGGTATAGGATTATATCGGGAGTTTCTGTTCCATAAGTCTCTAATATCTTCTCGGTGACGAAATTTACGTGTTCCTTCTCCAAAAAGCTGTCAAAAAAGACATCTACTAACTCTGGATTTTCCTCTAGGTGTTTACGAGTGAGAACATCGTACCTTCTAATGGTAAAGAAGGAGCCCTCTTTTTCAGAGGTAGCTCGTCTAGGCTCTAACTCAAAATAATAAATGTTACCGATACAAGGATCAGAAATTATCCCTTTAGCGGTAATATACTCTTGAGTTTCTAAGCACCTTAATTGAAGTACGTGGTAATTACGCTCAGCAAAGGATATTTTAACAACAGCACAGTAAGTATTTAAATTCATAAAGATTGAGGTAAGTTTACATCAATCTTTAGGTTTAGTCAATTAAAAGTCTAAGGCTGGGAGGATTTGGACGAAGATACTTGTGGCGGTACTGTATAGTCCAACTTGCTGAATATAATCTTCAGAATTAGTGGGAGCAGTCAAAGTTAGCGCACCATTGTCATCAAAATATACAGGATCTCCTGGACTTCCTCCAGCTAGAGCTGAGTCTAATTTGTGGAGACCCGAGACAGTCACATAAATACTATCATTTACATTTCCTGAGGAGCTAGATATTCCGATAACCTTATTGAGACCTAGGGACGGAGAAGCTTTAGATACTTGATCCTCTCCGGATAAGTATACAACGATATCTGTGCTTATACTTTCTCCTGCTTTAAAAAGGGCCTCTGGCGCTCTTTCCTTTTCTTCCTGTCTGGTTACCCGCCTAGCCATTATCTTAACTCCACTAATTCTAAATAGTCCAAGGTAGCTTGGCTAGAGTCAGCTGTAGTAGCATACACTTCTAGCTTAAAGGATGATCCTTGAGGAATACTTAATTCGGGATACAAGCCTACTATATCAGAACTGATTGTAGCCTCTCCGCTAGCACCCTCATACGGATAAATCTCTATTGGTGTCACCCCATTTTGAGGTATTACTGTGATGCGATGTTTAGGACCCACTGGATTTCTATCAAAAGTGATAGAAAACTCTACGATACGTATATCATATTCCAAAGTTCCTGATTTATAAAGCGCTGCCCATTCGTCTACATAATATTCAGAGTCTGTAACTCTCTTCAATACTTCTTGGGGTTGATATAATGCTGAATTATGACTCATCTTTTACCTTCTTAGGTTTCTTAGCCTTCTTCTCTTTAACAGGTTTTTGAATGATTAAAGACTTAAAAGCACTGCTCGGTAGCATATTCTTTAATACTCCGATAAAAGCGGAAAGCTCAACTAATTCTGTAGGGAACATTTCCACAAAAACTTTAGGGGACGATCTTGCACAGTGCTTATACAAGCTGTACTTACCGCTCACTGGGCACTTCAAGAAAAATAAATCTATCTCGGAATTACCACTTTTATTAGAAACTGAAAAAGCGTATCTATCCAAAGATTTTACTCTACCAGCATTTCTAATTTTAACCTTTGAAGATAATTTCAAAGCTTCATGTTCATCTTGCATAGACATAACTAATGACCTCAAGCAAATTCAAATTCTAACTCGGTCTCGTCTCTCAAATACTCACAAATCCTGTCTAACTTATCATCAGCAAGATTCATTAACTCTCCCATGAGAATTATCCTGTCGCACAAGTCTCTGGTTGACATTTCAGGATAAACTTTCTTTGTATTACCAACTATATTTTTTACTTTTTTACCGTCGTCAATAGCTTCTGTCAATCTATTAAGAAAATTAGACAGCTTCTGATCTCTCGAATCACTGGAGAAATACCTTAACTCTTTAATCTCAAAATCTTTCTGTAGCTTAGGCAAGTAACTCTCTCTGAGTTCGTGATATAACATCGAGGCCAAGTAAATATTTTTGTCCACCGCATAATCAAACCATAAAGAGTGTACAAAACCTGAGATAGCCTTGCTAATATCTTTGGGCTTCACCTTCATCACGGTATCAAAAGCCTGCTTAGCCAAACCTTGTACGAATTTGACACTGGGTATAATAGCTGCTTGCTTTTTGAAAGTAAATGATTTTTGATATTCTAGTCTGCTAGAATCTAGCTCGTCTAAAGAGAGACTGAAGCTAACATCTTGCTTGCTAGCTTGAATTACATTATCCTCTCTCTTCAAAGAGAACCCTCCAGACTTCAACAGTCTTAAAGCTATTTTCCTGTAGTTATCTTTGTCAGGATTAGTTACGTTATCCCCAAGAGCTAAGAATGAAGCATACCTCAAATTTGAAGTAAGACTATCCAGAAACTCTTCTTGAGATGCCGGGTTGGTATTAGTAATATCACTAAGATGCCCTATAACCTCGGTTAAAGTAGAACCTTCTAAGTTAATAGTAGCTCTCACCGCTGATCCTCTAGGGCTAGGCTTGTATTTCTTACCCGCCTCTACCTTTGTGTTACCCAATCTATTTAATAGCCAATAATTTTTTTTCATATTTTCTCCCCTATAAAAAGAGAAAAATCAAAAAAATATTAGTCAGAAAGCACCTTCATGAGCAATTGATCTACCTGAGTCCTTCCTACAACTTTAGACCTGGAGGATTGAGTATAGTATTTGTCAACCTTATACATCAACCTAAGAGATTCCTCTATTTTAAACTTAGACCACCTCTTGGAAGCCTCTTTCATTGCTTTAGCTTTATTCAACTTTATCTTTAACAGAGAACTCAATTCAAACGGGCTTATGTTTTTCCTAACCTTTATACTATACAACTTCTCAAAAAACTCGGCTAGATAATAGAGTAGATAAGTTGTTTTGTCCTCTTTAAAGAACAAAGTATCAACAAATCCCAGACACGACCTTAAATTTTTTGTTAACACAGAAAAGAGGAAAAAATCAATATCCCCCCTCTTAGAAGATCTAGCTTTTCCCTCCAGTAATTCCGGAACTAAAGTTTCTTTGGATAAATCATCCTCTGACAATCTTAGTGCCATCAATAAATGCCAAAGATCTCCAAATTTATATTTCTTACTGCTTAAAAAGTCTATGGAGTCAGCTCTAGGTCTAAACCCTAGTAATAGATCTATTAGTACTCCCACCATAATTTTATACTCGGAACTATCGGCATCTAAAGGGGAACACTCCAGAATAAGAGCCTCTGCCTCTTCTAAATATGCTAAATCGCTTCTAACCAAATTCTTGGAGCAGGAATCTAAAATTAATACTCCCCCTCCATTTAATTCACGAAGTTCCTGTATACTAGCTTTCTTGAAGTTTTTCATAGAGGCGAAGTTATCTAGATAAACAGCTTTTCTATCTCCAAAGAGTTCGTTATAGCATAGCAGTTCTTGTAGATCAGAGGGTCCCAATTTAGAGTCCTCAAACTCAGTGACAAAAACTCCATCTTGAGAAGTCACTAAAGACCTTAGTAGCATGGTCACAACTAACCTCTGGTCCCGATCCTCTCCAAACACGTATATCAAGTCGGGGACACCGTCTTGAAGAGACTTTATAAAGTTAACTATATTAAACTGTCTCTGAGCCAACTAGAACTCCTTGTAACCAAATCCAGGGATTCAAATGAGTATCCTCAAAATTACCCTTCCATAAACAAGAAGTCCTGCTGAACACCTGTTTTCCTAGTAATCTAGACTTTTTTATCTGGTCTTCCATATCTAAATTATAAAATACCTGCGCCCCGGTAAGAACCAGTGTTCTATCCAGTAGAAAAGATAAAATTATTCTCAGGGTACTATTGAAAGGATACCTTGAGATAATAGACTTTATGGATATAAAAGGGTACTTAGGAAATCTTAGCTTGTCAATGAAATTAGGCGAGTCCAGGTTGTCAATTACATGGAAAATAGATTTTCTGATTAACTCCATGTCCTCATAGTATTTATAGTCATCCGTACCTTCAAAAATTCTGTAATAAATAGTCTCTTGACCTTTTGGTAACGAATCGCCAAATTTTACTAAAAAATCAGGATAGCTAATCCTATAAAAATCTATAGTCACGCACCTAGACGATATGGTAGGTAACAGACTTCCGTGAGAGGATTGAGTGAGTATAAAACACGCATTAGAAGGAGGCTCTTCCAAAATCTTCAGTAGCTTGTTCTGCGCAGTAGTATTCATATTCTGAATACCCTGTATTAATACTACTTTAGGGTTATCCCCAAAAGATTTACGTATAAGAAACTTGCCTACCTCTTGAACATTATCTACGGTGTACTTTTCCTCGTTTAAATAGAGCAGGTCTCTTTGATTTAACGAAGAAGAAATATCTTGGCAAGACCTACACTTACAACTATCCTCTCTAGAATCTTGGCAAAGAAGTTTTTTAGCTAACTCTAAAGAAGCTTTCAACAAACTTCCTATGTCAGGGTTTTTTATTAGGTATCGACTAGAGACTTCTCCAGACTTTATTATATCGGAAAGAAGCTTTTTCTGAGGTTTAAATCCCTCCAAAGAACTGAACATTTACTGATTCTCTTCATTTATATCTAGAAGCCATTCTAAAGTCTCTAAAGCCTCTTCTTTAGTTTTGGCTTGAGAACACCCCTCAAGTTTATCACATCTAATACAAATAGTCTGGTAAATGGACTTTTTTCTTAGAGATTCACAGAAAAAAGACTCCGTCTTTACGTGCTCAAACATTTCTTCTACTAATTCCACAGTTTTTGCGTGGAGAGCTACATTGGAACTTTTCAGGTTTAATCCTGAAGGTATGTTTTCATCATCAGTCATATTAAAACTTTTTTATGGAATCGGTTATAGTGCCCACCGAATACCCTACTCCTATCATTTTTAGTATGGACAGAAACTTAGGAGATTTCCTAGGCCCACCACTTTTATTAAGGGAATCAGCAACAGTTTTTAAAGATTTCAATAGAATCTCATTAACGGCATTTAGTTTGTCGATTTCCATGTTAGTTAACTTTTTATAATTGTCAAAGTTTTTCTCGACTTTGTCTAGTTCTTCATCGGACTTATTGACTATTTTTGTGAGCCTACCTATCTCAGCGTTCATTAACTCTAGCTTCTCTCGTAAAGACAGAACTTCCTTGCCCGAGAAAACCAAAGCAGGTCCAGAGACCTCTCTGCTAACAGACACAGAAATAAATTCTGGATTAAGTTTTATATCTTTATAGGATTGCTGGGTAAATGCAGAAAAAATAAGGCATATAAATAATAAGTATCTCATATCAAGATTATAACACGAGAACGAAATTTTTACAAATTTTTACAAATTTTTTATGTCGTTGAGGGCTTCTTCAATAATTTTATCGGCTTTCTCATCATCAGAATCTTTTAGAGCTTGATCCAAATCTTTTCTGGCCTTAGAGTTTTTATCTCTTATATCTTTAACCTTTTGGTTATGGTCTTCTTTAATCTTTAGGAGATCCTTTTTATGAGTCTCTCTTCTCTCTTTCTCTTTAGTTTCTATCTCTTTTCTCTTACCATCAAGTTTCTTAATCTCTTCTTTTTCTTTCTCAACCTGCTTCTCTACTGACTTTATTTGAGCGAGAATTCGTTTTACAACTCCTCTATACCTAGAATTTTCAAAAAAGGTAAGAATTACGGTAATGATACCGCCTAAAGTTAATATGTAAAATAACCACTTTGGCATACCGTATTACTTATTCACGGAGCTAAGAACTTGCGCAACATCCTGAGCGGACTGGCAGAAAGCATAACCAACATACATAAACGCATAAAAGGCAGCTAAGCAAGCAATTATCTTCCAATCCAAAGGCACTATAAAAAAGACTGCTGTGTAGAAGCAGAGTAAAAACAAAACATTGGCTATTATAAAAGAGACCCACTTTTTACTCTGCTTAGGAGTCTTGACTTTTAGGGGGTGATGATTCTCTAATTCTTGATTCGTCACTTATTACACCTTAAGTACACTTTAAATGCTTTGTTCGCTGCATCTTTGTTAGCTAATGAAACGTAGACTTCTTTTTTGGCAGGAGTCTCTAAATTCAGAAAAGTATTGTCTATATTAAATATTTCTCGACCACTCTCCAAATTCACTCCAGATAGTTTAACAATGAGATCAAAAGAATCCCGCCCACTCTTCTCAAATAATTCCAAGTCTACTTTCAAAGCCCCTTCTCCAGAACCTAAAGCCCCACCTTCCGGATAAGACTCTATAACAACTTGGTTGATAGAAAAACTGGGTACTTCAACCCCTTCGGAGGATGTTAGAGTAAAATCTGTTGACACTCCTGTATTAACAGTAACTTCTGAACTCTCTACATTAAAATAAGATCCAGCATCTATTTTAGCAATCGACGCATCTATGTTAAACGTATCAAAATCAAATGGGAATTTTCGTGTCACTTTACTACTCCTGTACCAACTAGTTAAAAAATTAATATTTTGTATTACTGGAAAACTACCTTATACTTCAACCCTACAAATAAGCTGTGTCCTTTTAGTTCCCACTCTGGTCTTACGTTATGAGGTTGAATAGCTCTACACCCAAAATGCTTAGCAGTTATTCTTTTAAATAAAGAAGAGTAGTGATTTATGTACCAATCAACAAACTCATGAAATTCGCTAAAATCGTCTTCATAAACTTCCATAGGTATTGAAAAAGAAGCTGTTATAATACCATTGTCATTAACTGCCTCACATAAAAACAGAGGCTCAGGACGCTCTATAACACATCCCACATCAACTGTATTATACTGGGTAGTCTCTATATAAGCTGTATGCTTTAAGGTTTTATTAAACAGAGAAACCAGATCAGATAACCTCTCTATAAAAGCATTCTCGTCTTCTGACTTGTCAGCCTTTAGTATAAGATCTTTGTAGTAAGAATAAGTATCCTTATCCATACAATAAGGAGTAGATTTTACTTTAAAATAAATATTTCTCATACCGTAAAATAGAACTCTAACCTTTTTATGAGATGGAATAAATCAGTAGTTTTTCCATTAAAAACTAAATACTTAAAAACTACTGGAACTAGGTCCGTATTAAAAATAAAAACCTTTTTTAATTTGGTATCGTAAAGAAAAAATCTTCCCTGCTGTTTTGCATGCTCTATTTGACTCTCTACCAAGGAATATTCTGATATAAGATAATCTTTTATATTTTTAGTGAGTCCTAAGATATAACGATGGCCAGCTAAGCTTAGACTCTGTTCATTAAGCTTAGACATCAATAGGTCATCTAATTCCTGCTCTAAGGGCTTAATATGAAGAGTAACATTGCTAACTAGGTCAAAAGGGTCTCCTAGAACTTCTTGCCTAGGAACCATGTCTAAAGAGAGTTTTAAATTTTTTACTTTAGTCTCTGCTTCGGTCTGAAATTCTTTTATAGCTCTTACGTCACCAGTTTCAAAAGCCCTACCCATTTTTCCGGATATATCCTTAACCATGCGTTCCATTTCGAAAACACAGGTTTTAAAATCTGGGGTATTTAAAATATCTCGGGGTAAAAACTTAGAATCGTCCATCTTTCATGCGGGATGCTAAATATAAAATATCCTGACTGATGGACCCTGTTCTGTGGGAAAGTTTTTTCTTGTTCCGTATTGTAGCCATTGCGTCATCAACAGCATCTCTAGCTCTATGAGCATCTAAACGAAAATTGTCTTTAACCTCTTCAGCTACTTCTTTCAAGACCTCTTCTAATTTGTCATCCTTGATCTTGCCCTTCTCCCGCAGTATATCTCCGGCAAACACCACGGCTTTAAAATAATCTATCAAAGTAGTATCTTGAAAATCCACAACAAATCCTTAAAGTAAGTCCAACTACAATGACAAAAAAATAAAATATTATTTTTTTGCGTTTTTCTTAAACCTGTAGGCCAAGATTTGTGCGTGGGCTATTCGTGGATCGTTATGGGTCTCTATAGCTGTATTATAGATTAGTTGTTCTACTTCATCATACTCAGACCCTTGAGGACATCCTTCCTTATTGAAGGTGGCACAACAGGTTTTAAACAAAGTATTGTGTGAGGGATGTGTGGGCTGTCCTGATCTCTCTAGAGCGTTAGCCATAGACACCAAAGAAAATTTGTGGCAATTAAATTTTTTACAGGACTCAAATTCAGAGACTCCTAATAAATGTATAGCCCCAGGATTATTCTGCCCCTTGGATTTGTTTGTGTGCTCAATCTTAACCCCCTCATCCAATTCTTCTATTGGTATAATTGTGGTTGAGATTTGCTCTTTTATAACCCAAAACTTTTTTGGTATGGGACCCTTCTCTAACATCTCTTTAGAATAATCTATTTCCGTCTGTTCCATTTTGGGGGTTTCCCTCGGTGCAGGCTCTTTTTTGGTAGGAGCGGTTTCATGATTCCCAGATAAAACGTCTTGCAAGCTGTACCCTAGATCGTCAAAGATATTTTCAATAAGAAGACTATCCTCTATCTTCCCATCCATCTCTGTAAAATCCTTCATTATCTTAGAAAGCCTCTCTACTCCTACGGCTACTTGGGGAGAGCTGAAGTGGTCTACATAACATTCTTTTATAAAGGCTGGTAGAGCGCTTTTCCCTTTACCATTAAGCCTTTTCTTCAAGGTTTCCGAATGCCTGGAATAAAACTTGGTAATACGGTCTATAAATTTAGAGGGGTTGAACATATCAGGGTTAAATTCCCTGCCTAAAGTACTGGTGTCTCCTTTACCAACTACCCTAGTTTTTGGTATTTTACCATTTAAATCGCCTACATCAATAACCCCGTCATCAACGTAGTCATACTTGGGTTTCATATTATCGGGTAAATCAGCAATAGAAGCAGAAGAAGTTCCTCTGCTATTGGAAGCAGGGCTTCCGATAATATCCCCGGTAATGTTTGTAGGTGAATCCATCGCAACCTTTTTCACAGACCTTTCTACTCTTGGTCCTCGGTTATTAGCTTTAGATACCTTTGAAACCACGGAATTGGTTTTACTAACTCTTACATTTTTACTTGCCATAATAATCACCTATAAATAATCAAGATAATTATATCACAACAAACTATATTAATCAATATCTACCAGATCCAATAAAGATAACTTCTTGACCATCTTTCTAAGTCGGCTCAAATCCACAGATGACGTTACCGTGCTGCTTTGCTTGATAGCATTAGCTACATCTGCAAACCATGGCTGTGAAGAAAATGTTTTAAGATCTCGTATTACACTGCTTTTTAATGGAGAGTCGTTATAGATCACAGCTTTAACCTTGCTAAGTCTATCTCTAACTGTTTTCTCCGCATGCTTAAGTTCTATTTCAAACCACTCCACGTCCTCATACTTCCTCAAAAAAGCTGTGTATGCACGATTTGTGTTTGGCATGTTAGAAGTAATATTATCAAGAACAGCTTTCTCTACTAGTTCTCTCCTAGAGCTGTTCACCATTGGCTTAAACCAAGATTGATTCTTAACTCTATTAAGAGACTCAACCACATCTCCCTTTTCCATGTCTCCAATATCAGACCTGAATTCAGGATTAGCCTGCTCTTCCATAATACCAGAATTGACAATCCCAGAAACTGTCTCCTTATTATTCTTATAAAAATACTCTTCAAACCACGACTCTTGCTCCAGTTCTCTTAGCAGACCCTCATACTTAAGAATGGCACTTTTGTTTTTCTCGTATTCCTCTGGATGTTCAGTTCTCATCGAGTCTATACTTTCGTCCACACCTTTTCCCTCCTGCATAGGAATAGCCTCACGACTCTCTACTAGCTTCCTAATCCTGGAGTTCCTTCTAACCTTTAGAGGAGTAATATTCTTTCCCAATTTTTCCTTATTAACTTCCATTAATTGACTAAGTTTTTTCTCATTGACAGCTATATCCCCCGGATCTTTATCGGGGTGTTTATCTTGAACAGCCTGCCTAGCTTCCTGGGCAGCTCCACTAAATCCCCTGGATTCCCAAAGGTAAACCTTGTATAGACTCTCCATAAGAGCATTGGAGGTGCTTCGGTCTGCTACTTCATGGAAAGAATCTATCTTAGCTCCAATCTCAGGCAAAGCGTCTAACTCATCGTCACTAAGCCTCTCCAGCGATTCCTTGTATCTCACCGGATCAGAATGCTGTAGCTCTACTACAGATTCTATTTTGCTATGTACTACTTGGTATTGCCCTCTACCTTCGTGCTCATCAAGAGAGTCAGTGAAAGACTCAAAGTCAAACAAAGAAGTTAAATCTAAAGTATCCTCTATATGAAGCCTGTCTCCAATATCTTCAAGAAGGGTGGACAAAGCTGGTATCAAAACCTTTTCGCTATAATCTCTCCAATCATTAGCTATAAATTTCTTCATGCTCCTGAATGCAAAGTCCGCTCTCAAAAATTCTGTGTAATTCACCGCTCCAGAAGATTTTTTAGAAACTGAGTAAACCGTGTCATCCGGTAATTTCCTAGTCATCTCCCCGTTTTCCCCTATAACCCACTTTTGCTTGGTAGAGTACACCATGAAAAGCGGTGCTATAGCCTTGAAAAACATAGCCTTAGAGAATATACCACGAACTGAGTTTTTGAATTTCTCTGGGTCAAAAGCCTTTTTTAACCTTTTCTCAAACTTGAGTCTTACTTTCTCTCTGAGCTTTGCTTTTATCTCATCTCCCCTTTCAACCATGTAATTCTCTACTTCCTGCTCAACTTCTGGTAGCTTGGCTTCCTTCTCTTCCTCAGTCAACCCTGATAATTTCTTATTAATCAACTTATCCCTATGGATCTCCATGGAAAGAATGACATGGGTATCTAAAAGTGTTCCGTTATCAAACTCTTTTTGAAGCTGTTTTTTGACTGCGTCAGCAGGCTTATTACCTTTTATATACTCTCTCAAGTAAGGCGCAGCAAAAAATTCAAAAATAAACTTTCCTGGAGTAAGCTTACTGAAAGCAGCCGGACTAACAAGATACTCCCTAACTATTTTTCTAACCTTATCAGGACCTATAATTACGTCTAAATTAAGCCTGTGTAAGGCATCGACAATATTTCTTGACCCTACCTGCTTAAAATATGCTCTCCTCAAATTTAAGTATCCAGCAGGAACTTTTCCCATCGTAGAAACGCTTTTAACAACCTCTTTAATTCCTTTATCTACTTCCTCATTTACTAAAGATTCCACCTCTTCAATCACGTTATCTGAAAATAAGGTATTTATAGCGTTTTTCTTTAAGAACATCTCTTTATGAGAACCTATATTACTAGGATTATCTATGTGATTTAACCACTGGCTCAACTCTTTAGACGAGCTGGCCTGATAGCTTTTATCTTTTAACTTATCGACAAAGAGTTTTAATGCCTCATTACGTCGTAACACCGACCTTCTGGAAGGGGGTAAATTATTATAAAGCTCTATGACTACATTTCGTAGAGACTTTGGGCCATAGTCTGAGAAGCCCTTAACATTAAGAAGAAGCTGCTTGGCATCTGGACTGTCCAAAAGCTCGTGAACAGCACCTCTTAACGAGTCCATAGCTGGAGTCTCATACTTATGCAAATCTACAACCCTATCCAAAGTATTAAGAACTTTCTTGGTTTCATGGTCATCCTCGTCTTTAGATCGTAAATCTTCATCTAAGCTGAAAGACTCTCCTAAATGATTAAGACTTTCATGCAGACCCTTTTCCACGTCCAGATAAGTATCTCCCACAGAAGTTTCCCTCTTCTTAATAGCGTTATCCCAGCCAAAAATTCTATTCCTAGTTCTCTTAGATTCTTCGCTAACATATCTAGCTAAACTATTTTTAGCAGGTTTAGTTGTGTCGAGCAACGAATCCAAATACTTATCTACTATATTACCCTCGGGTAATTCTTTTATTACAGAAAAGTCCAGCCCCTCTTTTTCATACTTCTTAGTAACCGCACCTATCTTTTCTAAATGTTCCCACGGATCTTTAGTACTTCCTACAGGGAGTTCTCCACTTTCAATTAAAAGATCTCTAAGCCCCTTTTCATCCATAGAGTTCACCTCGTACATAGTCAGATTAAGTTTAACCATTAGATCCGGGTCTAATATCCTTCTCTCCTCTCTCGGCCTACTTAAACTGTGCTCCGGGAACTTGTCGTAATAAACATCGCCCTCGTACTTCTCAAAATCATACTCTCCCTCTACTTTAAGCCTAGACTCTTGAAGAGCTTTAAGAAATTTAATGGACACCTTATTCTTGAGGTCGTTCTTGGCTTCGTCAGATAGATCTTTGTAACTAGTCCCATCCATTCCTACGTAACTTGGATCTAAATCCTTAACTTCAGATTCCAACACAATTTTAGATATGTATTTTACCACTACCGATTGAAATTCTGGTTTGGAAAACAGTCCCTCTTTAAATTGACCTAATGATAAATTTTCGTCCTGTAGATTTCTAAGTATAGCAGCCAATTTCTGAGAAAGAGTTACTTTGATTCCTCTTTGATCAAAATAATCGTGCTTAACTTCAATAAAACCTTCAAACATAGGCTCATTAGGGTCCTCTGTTATGGAGCTATCCTTAATGTTTAAAACGTTCTTAAGAGAAGTGTCAACTTCCTTAAAAGTTCTTATGAAATCATACCAAAGCATGTTATATAAATTTTTCATCAAAAAGGATTTTAATTTGGAAACTATTTCTCCAGAAGATTTTTTATCTTCCAAATCCTCAAAGGACATATCCCACACTTCTCTTGAATCGTCCCCAGAAGTCTCTTTGAACTTAGCATACTCCTCCCTATCTTGAGAGGTTTCTATAAAATCTTCCTCAAAGTCTTCCAATAAAACTTTTATGTCCTCGGTATCTACGATAGACGATAGGGCTCGACCAGAATACTTCTCTACAAAAAGCTTTTTGAATAGACTGCTGATAGAGCTGTTAAGAAGATATCCCCCTCTAGACACGGTTATCATGTATCCCAATTTAATTATATCTGTCATCTCTTGGTAAGTTTTGAAAACTTTGAGACCTTCCAAAGAAGTCCCTAAAGTGAGCCCAGACCAATCTGGATGAGACAACACTATTTCGTAAGTCTCATTAGAAGACAATGGAAGACCGAAGAAGTTGTTCTCCATAACTTGAGAAAACACAAACTTAGAATCCTCCGCTAAAGAATTATAAGGAGAATTGAAAACGTGGGAAGACAGACTGTTGAAATTAAGGTTAGCGAGTCTTCCTGTATCATGAAGCTCAGTAAGCCATCTCTCCCTATCCTCCAAGCTTTCGAGTTCTAGACCAACTCTAGCGTCCGTATCATCACCATATCGGTACTTGAAGTATTTAAAAATAGCATTTCTAGCTCTATTCCTCTCTAAATACATATGATCCAGCTCTTTTTCTCCGGCTTGTATTGACACCTCGGTTATCCGTCTAATTTCTAATAGTTTTCTAACTTCATCCTGGGAATCGCTTCTTTCTATAATCAGCTCTTCCATGTCTAATTCTAGAAGGTCTGCTAAAATCTTGTAAGATTTTTTCTGTATTACTTCATCATCAGCATACAAATACTCGGTATCTGAAAACTTATCTCCCTCTTCCTCTTCTTCAATACTCGGAGTATCCCGATCATCTAAAGCTTCTTCGTCTGCTCCTTTCTTTTTTAAAGCGGAGTCCGGTTTCACTCCTAGAGCGTCTTTAAACATCTCATCAAAATCTGAGTCGCTTATACCTTCCTTCTCTCTTTTCTTCCAAATAGCTTTTGTAAGACTGTCTATAGTTAGAGAAGTTTTCTCTACACTTAGATCTATTTCCTCTATTTCCTTCTCTAAATTCTGTAATTCTCTTAAAAGCGCTGAGATTCTGTCGTCATTTCTTTTTGGCCATCCTATGATAATTGGCCTCTTATTTATTAACTCCTTTATTTTCTTCTCTATAGAGAGCCTCTCCTCTTCAGGCATATCCTCTCTACTAAGCAGATCAAGTTTAAGGCTGTGTATCTCTTTTCCGTCCGCAAAATCCCCTAGGTTAGTGGTTTGCTTAGTCCCTTCCCTAAAGATCTTTTTAGCCTCTTCCACTTTATCTAACTGAAAATCAGTCCCTTTCTCCTGTAAATCCTCTTTCTTCTGTCTTAATTTTTCCATCATAATAGGAAAGCGATGTTCAACCTCTTCCTTGACCGATTCTTCTAGATCCTGGTACTCTTCTGTGGAATAGGCTTTAAATTTAAGATGAGATAAACCTAAATGGTCTTTTATTTTTACTGTGCTCTCTAAAAGATCCTCAGACACGCTTAAATTGTGCGCCTTGACAACGGATTTTTTAAACGGAAGACTGCGAAAACTTCTTATTAATTCTATTTTTAAGCTTTCGTCTAGTCTGTTGAAAAGGGTAGTATCCCCATGACGTAAATCATATTTAATGGAAGCTAGGATACTGTGTTTTATAATATTATTAAGACTTGTGTATTGCATATCTATATCACCTAATAAAGTTATTTAAGTAAAGAGTAGCCAAAAAGAGGCTGTAATTATAAACTTATTCTACTGATATCAGGAAATACAAAAAGAGTATTTTAGAAGAAACCGCTTAGATAGATGTCACACTTCCTAGAAAAATCGTTCACATTTATATTTTCTAGGGCAACATTATCTTTATCCTGAAGAATCAAGAGGATAGTATCGCTTCCTCTACTCTCCCTTACTATCTCTTGCAAGATATTTAGAGTAATCCGTGTCCTGGGTACTCTGCTCAAATCTACGGTCATCTCGTCATTAAAGTTTTTTGGGTCGTAATCCACGCTTACATTAGAAGCGTCTGAGATAATATGATCAGCAGATTCATCACTATCCGTAACTACTTCAGACTCCTCGACAACCACTTCTAGGACTTCTTTTGGTGCCTCGTCAACCCCAAACTCCTGCCCTATGCTAAGCATATACTCTATTATCTCTACGCCAGCGTCCTTAGCAGCCTTAATATATTTAGTCGGATAGATCTTTCCGTCTATAACTCCACACTCCGTGGTCATTCCCCAGTTGGATACTTTTCTATCCGAAAACTCAATATCAACTACAAAAGGAACTGGGAATTTTGGGAAAGCAACTTCCATACAATCAGCCATTTGACTCATTGCTTCCCAAATAACATCGGTATCGCTCTCAAAAACTAACTCGTCATGAACAGTTAAAAGTATTTTTACTTTATCTTCCCAACCGTTACTCTTAATTCTCCTGGAGCACTTTAGCATAGCTATTTTCATAAGGTCAGCAGAACTACCTTGAACAACGTGGTTAGCACTATTTCTATCTCCCTTAGCATTTAACCACTGAATTCTAGACTTCTCCTCCTCTGAGCTGTTCTTATCAGCCCTCTCTAGGGATTCTGGAATAGGTCTTTTTCTACCTAAATAAGTGTGAGCAGCACCCTCATTTCTAGCTTTCTGCCATACAGAGTGCCTCCACTTATCAATAGTGGGAATTCCAGACCAAAAATTCTCTAAAACGTCCTTCGCAAATGCTTTGGTTATATGATCTTCCCTCTTGCTGTCTTTATTGACTGTTCTAACTAATGTTCCAGGGCCACCTCCGTACAAACTACCGAAGTTAACAGTCTTCCCTAATCCCCTCTGTTTTTTCTCTACTCCCCTTCTGTCTGTAATACCAAAAATATCCATAGCCGTAACACTATGAAGATCGCCCTCGCCATGCAAAAACTCTTGAATCCACTTATCTTCCCCAGAAATGTTGGCAACCATCCTAAGTTCCACACCACTAAAGTCAATTGTAAAAATCTGTTTATCTCGTCCAGAACTTATAAACCCTCGTCGTATGTTGTACCCTGGAGAACAATACAGCTCCTCTTTCTCTTCCCTGACACAAGTAGCATTAAATGGACATTCTTCGCATTTACCGTCACACAATAATTGGTCGTCCCACTCAAAAAGGTGCTCATAATAATAGTGGTCCTCGGCTAACGGTTTCGTGGTATCTATAATCTTGACATCCTTAATTTTTCCAGGATTAACCGCAGGAATACTTTGAACGTTAATGGGAAGGTAATGAGATCCTTTTCCGCCCCCTCCTCCGGCAAATCTTCCGGTAGCCTTAGTAAACTGTTTAAAAGGAATGTTAGCCTTGCTTAAGCTATCGTCTTGAACAAAAGGCAGAATATATGAACTGAGGAGCTTTTGCTTCTTTTTGTACTCCTTATACTTCAAAAGAACTGGATGCCCTGTCTCGTCTGCTAACGCCTCCATAACATCCCCAGAAGTCTTGTATTGACCGCTCTTTTCTGTTAGATATGGATTAGGTATTTTCATCTCTTCAAAAAACACTTTCCCGACTTGTTTGGGACTATCCAAACAAAAAGATCCAGCCTTCTTATCACAAAGATCAAAAATGTCTTTAGAAAGTCTATCTATACATCCCTGAATTCTCTTCTCAAGAACTTTGAAATACTTGACATCAATGCAGATCCCGTTTCTCTCCATATCACGGACAACATCTATTAGCTGAGTTTCCATATCGTAAATAAGTTTCTGACTATCCTCTACATACTGAAACATGTTATACAGATCTAATGTGTTCAAAGCGTCAGAACCCGCATACAAAGTAGCCAATTTCAAATCTACTGTTGGAAATAAATCCGCTTCTTCACTGTCGTTATTGGCATGAGGGCAAACATCTTTAAAGGCTATCATGGATCTTCCCAAATAGTTCTTGGAAGCGCCCTTTAAACCAGCATTTAATTCGGCTCTATTGGAATCATGGAGACACACGTTTAGCATAGCATCTTTAAAATGCTCCCCAGATTTCATGAACACGCCGTTAAAATGAAGAACCTCGGCATCATATTTTGAGTTGTACCAAATCCACTTGGTCCGGGGAACTACAGATCTAAAATACTCTAAAAATTCGTCATGATCTACATTTAACCCAGTCGTATGTCTTAGTGGTACATATGCACACTCTTTTTCCCTGTAAGAGAAGGAGAACCCTACAATCTTGGCCTTTTTTACATTTAGTCCAGTGGTCTCCGTATCAGCAGCGATATATTCAACGCTCTGAATACCAGCTTCCAGGTATTCCTTAACAGCATCCATGGTATTAAGACAGTAAAAGGTAACATCGTCCATCCAAGGTTTCCACAATTTGTCCTTCGCAAAATCCTCAAACGGGTCGTCACAATCAAATTTGACTACACAGTCAGCTAAATCAATCATAAAATAAATTTCCTGTAGTAATTACGATAGCTTACTAAATTCTTCTAAATAAGTTTCTTTTAATTTAAATAAAAACTGCCATGCCCTTCTAAATTTTTTCTGTGGTCCCAAAGCCATGTCCCAAGACCTGTCCAAGTAGTTAAAAACTTCTTGCCTACACTTATCTTTAATCTTGCAAGCCAAATCATTAGTATCAAACCACATCTTTTTAAATTCGTATTGGTAATCTATACTAATTTCTTCGTCTTCGTCACTATCTCGTGAAAACTGGTCCAAATCATGCTGGTCTAAATCAAAAGTCTGTTCAAAAAACAGAAGCATACTTTCTACTTCGGGATTGTCAGTGAACTCAAATCCATTGTAATTCATGTAATAACCAATGGAATTCAAGCTTAATTTACATCCATGACAATAAAACAGCCCTGAGTCAGGGTATATACGAGCCGAAGGATGTAAATCCTGCCCGTGTATGAGGCAACGAACTTGCCTAGGAGAATCAGAATAGAAGACTACTTGTTCCCCGGTTATAACAGGGTAGCAATCCACCATAGAGACTTTGTCTCTCACTCTCCTAAGCCGTAATGTTCGTTTGCTAGCCATTAATTATCTGGGTCCCAATCAATCTGCTCAAGAATGTTGTCATTCAAGATATCAGTTAAATCTAGATCCCCGTAATCATCGCCCCATTTTCTACGGCCCAAGTCTACACTCACTAGAAAGGGTTCGCTAGGCATATCTTCATGCCTAGTCTTTAGAAATTGGACTTTTATTTGTCCAACTTTCCTGAGTTCCTCATCTAAGTAAAGAGTAATTAAACCGTCTGCACTTCGCTCAACTTCATTAAGATCAGCGACACACTTGTGATCGAATATACCATCATTAGCCTTGGCTCGTTGATAACCATCTCTGTTAATCTGATGAGGAGCCAGAACAGCTAAACCTGCTCCATTGTTAAATCCATTAGCAAACATCTTTAGTTGTCGAATAATCCAATTGCGACTATTAAAATCACGAGGACCTTTTTCAACGGAAAGAAGCCCTGGACTGTCTAATACTAGTAGATCTAGCTTTCCGTCACACTCGTTATTATAACGAATACAAGTATTCCTTACGTCACTCAAAGTATAATCAACTTTTTCTGGTTGATGTATAAAAAGATTTCCAAAAGACTCACCAGAGTTCTCTAGGATATCTTGATAAACCTCGTCTATAAACCTTTCCTGATCTTTAGAGAAAGTTGCTTTGTGAATTTGTGAATGAGTTGGAATCTCTATATTCTTAGGGTTGAACCTAGGATTACAAGCATGAGAACTCAATACCTGAGCCCTTAACTCTGAATAAGAGTTCTCCATGGTAATATACAAAACGTTTTTACCTTGTAGAAAAGCGTTCAACGCCCAATTAACACACGCACCAGTTTTAAAGTTTCCGGTATAGCCACATACAAACACCAGATTACCTGGACTAATACCACCTAAATACATATCTAAAATATCTACTCCTGAAAGGACTGCTTGCTGAGAAGCTTTATTCAACTTCTTGTCTTCAGTTTCCTTTACATAACTTTTATAAGATTCTGTGATAGCTCCTGAAATAAAAGAATCGTCAAATGCCCTCGCAGGGTCTAGCTTACTCGCTTCCACCATTAATGATGCGATGGTTTCCCCGATAAGCTCATTATTCAAATCACTTTTAGATACATCAAGAGAATCCAGAGCATTTTCGCATATACGTTCTAAATTTGTCTTGATCTGAAGCTTTCTTATCTCGTCTAGCGAGAAAATAAAATCCCCTAATTCAGGGACTTCCATTTCTTTTATCGCTTCTAACTTCTTTTCCTTGTTTATCTCTCCTTTTTCGGAAAGTTTTTGCTTTAATTGACGATATCTAGGAAACCCAGCACTTGACCTGTAGTAATCGTGAATAAAATCAAAAAAGAACTTGAATTGTTCTTCTGGTTCTATACCGTATTTTACAAGTCTTCCATAATACCTCTGAATAGAATCTGAGTCCTCTCCCGGACCTACTCTAATCAGAGCCCTTATGATAGTATAATAGTTCTCTTCCTTTGACATAGTCTACTTTATTTGTTCCTTTTTAAAGTCCTTAATCAACTCTAAAATTTCGTCTCCATACCATTTTTTAATTGCTTCACTACTAGGCTTATGAGACGAGATAAGCCACACAAATTTATCTGATTGATGTGAAACAATGTTTAGAAATTGCCTTAGAGCCTGATCTAAATGGCTATTCGGCATCTCTGTATCTCCTACTCGAATAAAGAACGCATTATTAACACTAATGAAATCAAGTAAGTCAGAATATCTTTCTTTTCTATGTCCAAAATATATTTGCATGAGTTCAAAAAACTCTTCGTAAGCAAATCTAAAATTTTTCCTTTTCGACTTAGAATGAGTTTCCATTATAGTTTGGGCTAAGTAAGGCTTGAATTCTCGTACTCCCTTTGGGATGCAGAAATATGAATTTTTCCCCCAGCAAGAAGACAGATCTAATTTCTTTTTCTCCTCAGATTCTGGATCTAGTATCTCGTAGCTTTGATACAAATCTTTTCCTAATACCGAAAAAGAGTTTATATACAAGTAGCACACACATTTAACCTTTTTTTGGCTATCTTTTAGAGTGAGAAATTTATTGCCCTTGCACAAAGGGCAAACATACTCAGCATCGCTAAGATCTGGTTTACATTTTTTAAGTAATTTAAAATCGAATGTCATTTTTCAAAATCTGTATGGTCCAAGGAACTCTGGTCTTGTATAATTTTATCTTTGTCTAATGCTCCAATAATATATTCCACATCATTCTGCGTATGATAAAGCTTATCGAACATATCTTGGTCCACTGTATCTCTGGCTATTAAACAGATCAAACTAACCATGGGGTGATCCGATCCTATTCTAACCATTCTACCTACTAATTGTCTAAGTTTTCCCCACGTCATTGGATAGTCGTGGCAGATAATAATACTTGCAGCCTGAAGATTCAAAGCTTTCACTGCTGCGGTTGTAACTAGAAGTATATTGTAATCATCTGACTCTGTAAAGAGCTTTCTATTTTTGTTCCTCTCTTCTTGATCTTCTCTCCCCGTTATTCTCAGAATTTTTAGGGGTTTAGAAGTTTTGTCTTGGGAATCAGGTTTTAATCCTGCCAACCTCTCTTCCAAATAGTCTATCACTGTAAGGAAGCTAGAATAAATAATAACTTTTTGTCCGGCTACTTCGTCTAAAAGGAGTCTTTTTATCTCCTCTAATTTAACAGTAGTCTCTAAATTATAGAGATCTAAAACCTTTAATAGCCAATCAAATTGGTTGCCCCATTCCTGAACATACTCGTCTCCTTCGTCCTGGGAAACGAAACCAACTACATCTCCAGTACTCTTTTTAAGCTTGTTTACTCTTTTCTTGGAATACTCTTTGCTATTTTTGCTGAGAGAGCCCTTAGAGTTATCTATCATCTCCCGTATTTTAGTGGGACACCCTAAAAACTGCTGGCATCTAATAGCATTCTCTAAAGCAATAGAATCACGTTCCTTAAAGGTGACTGACTTAGTAAATCCTTTCATAGAAGAGAAAATACCTTCTTCAGCCTTCTTGTATAACTTTAGTTGCTTATCCGGAAGATCAAGTATTATATTTCTTACTTGTAAATCAGGCAATTCAACTCTTACATCGTTCCTAGTTCTTCCAAGAGACTTAGAATGGAACCTACGTTTGAATTCAGGTTTATTTTTAAAACCTGTAATGGACTCTATCTCTGCGTATCTACCTTTACCCCAGGAAGGCATTGAAACCCTGAATGTGTGGGTATGGCAAAAGTTCTTAACAAATACTTCACTGTCACCATAGACATCTTCATCTATAATATCAATAAGACCATAAAGATCTTTTATGGAGTTTTCTAGTGGATCGGCTGTGAGTAGCCATGTGGCCTCCGCTTTTCTCGCTAATTGTTTGGCCCGTTTATGGGCAATGGAACAAAAATTCTCTTGTTCAGTTTTGGATAGCCTCTTATTAGTCCTCTGCTTTTCTAGTATGGACTTACCGACTATCGGATTCACACCTTTAAAATAGTTAGCCTCATCTAGAACTAGGGCATAGGGTCGCAAATAGTACCCTATATAAGGAGAATCCAGCTTAAATAGAGTGTGGCCAACAAAATAACAATCAAAGTCGCTGTGCTCCCACCAATCCTTCCTATCCTGCTTGCTCTTAAATCTTCTAGTTTTCTTACACTCCCCCTCTGAATATTCAAAAAGATGGGAGGAAGTGATTGAGCAGGTCTTGAAATCTTTAAAAAATTTGTGGAACTCCTCTTCCGCTTGAAGAAGGCCAGAGCTTACAGTGGTGTAAACAAGCTTTAAATCAGGATTTAGAGCTTTCTTAAGAACATAAGCTGAAAAGGAAGTCACCGACTTTCCTAAGCCAACTTGATCCCATAAAACTAAGTGAGGGGAATAAAAAAGAGCTGCTGCTCCTACTTTCTGATAGTCCTTAAGCTCCAGGCCATCTCGTAAACTAGGAACTTTTAAGGAAGACACGTCTTTCTTCCTGGCTTTTAACTGAACTAACATGGTCGCTTAACCAAAACATCCATCACATACTGTATTTATAATATCGCCTCTCAAATGACATTCTCTAAGGCTTTTAAATTTCTCACTTCCCCACAGCTCCATAAAAGAGGATGTGTTTAAATCTCCCATATCAAACCTACCGTCATGATCAAAACAGCAGGCAGATAGCCTGCCGTCATACGTTATATGTCCCTCTGTAAATAAAGTCCAACATGGAATTGGAGAAACCATATTACCAAATCTCCCGACATTACCGCCGTCCATACCCTCAAAAGGAACTAATCCAGCCTGCCCATATAGGGGCAACCAATAGTGCTCATCTAAAAATCCAGACATAGTTTCCAGCAGAGGCGCCATTCTCTCGACCTGCTCATCAGAATACCTAATAGAAGAAGCATATACCTTACACTTAGACCCGCTCTCTTTAATATACTCACTTATATTTTTAATATTCTCCACTACTAGATCTAGTTTTGAAGTCTTCAGCCCAGTCACCTCTTTAAACTGGTCATCGTCACAAAAGTTCAGGGAGAACTTAAGAGAGTCTAATCCGCAGTCTACCGCTCCTTTTAGTCTGTCAAAATTATTAGTGACTCCATTGGTAGTTAGAAAAACATAAGAAATACCTAAATCTTTAGCATATTTTATTGCCTCTGGCAATTTTTTATATAGTAAGGACTCTCCCAGATAAAACATTCCCAATTCCTTCACCCCAATTGAATGAAGTTCTTCCACAATTCTGGTAAAAAACTCCCATTTAATGTCCGATACATCTCTTAACCCATCTTTATGAGCACAAAACTCACACTTAAGATTACATCTCCCTGTTAACTCTATTTTTACAGACTTTGGGTAAGGCGGATCTATCTTTCTATGTTCGTCTCCTACTTCTGTAACATTGTCTATTCTACTGGTTATCATTTTCAATTTTCTCCTTGTACTCTCTCCAAACATCAGAATACTCACAATCCCTGTAATTATCTAACCAAGGTCCTCCCTCGGTAAAGTGCAAAGCTTTGGGTATTCCGTCTTCGGGAGACTTATGCCAACCAACTAACCAATTCCATTCCAAGCTTAATTCTCCTATTAAACTGTCCTCCAACCATGAAAATCTATGGAGGTACATTCCAGATTCTGTATTAACTAAATTCACGTCTAATTTTTTATTGGCAGGGTGACTGCAATTCCACAAAACCAAAGAACTCCAATTTTTACGGGGGTATCTGTATTGAACTTGCCCATCCATTTTAAAATCATTAGGCGGGATATAATTATGTTTAACCACCAACACTGCTTTACTATCATCTATTGACCGTAAAAGATTTTTAGCTGGCTCTAACCACAAGAAATCACAATCACAAAAAAGAGCCCACCCAGAGTAATTGTTCAAATGGGGAGCTAAAAAACGAGTAAAGGCGAATTCTGTGGATGATTTAGGGTCCTTATCTCTATAATAAATACCTTTAGATTCCAAGTCTCTCACTTTTAGAGGGGTTACATTATAATCATTGCCTAATGATGCCCTACAGACATCAAAAGCTTCTACTTCTCTAGAATCCCATCCTATATAAATATTTATATCTTCCATGAACTCACGATAGCTTCAAAACTTCCTTTGCCTACTAGAGTTCCATCAACATTACATTTATTGCAAGGAGAAGAGCTTCGATCTTTTTCGGACAGCTTTATTCTTATATCCGTAAACTCACCGCTAGACCAAATATCTTCTACGCTGGCATGTACAAGATTTAAATTTGGCCCAAACTCTTTCCCCCAGTCATTGCAGCACAAAACTACTTCTCCGGACCAATCTACAGTCATTTTGTAAAAAGGATAAAAACACTCTTTATCAAGAGGAACCGAAAGGTCCTGACCTTTTACCGAGCCACCTCTATTAGTGAACCCAAAGTTGTCCATATTATCCCCCAAGGACAACGAACAGTCTATAACGTGATGCCTTATTTTATAATTCAGTCCCTCAACGGATTTAAGAAAGGAATCTCTCCCAACTATTTGCGATAGACTGTCGTAACAATTCACAACTAACTTTGACAGCCCAGATGATACAAGATCACCTAAAGTATCCTCTATTAAGCTATCCCCATTAGTGGTTAACTCCAGGTAAGACTCGGGTAACAAATTACTTATCAAGGTTATTATCTCCATTAGTTTAGGGTGGTAAATAGGCTCCCCGAACCCGCACAAGTGAATTTCTCCTTTATAATCTTTGTCGTCAAGCTCTCTGATTATTTTTTCAACTGTAGAAAACTCCATAAACTTATTTGAGGGTGAATAAGATCCTGGGACCCCTCTAGGGCAAAACACGCACGACCTATTACACACATCTGAGATAGATAATTCAACTACGGACAATCCCAGGAAGGAGCTATTTTCAGGGTCCATGATATAGTTACCGATGCGATCCTTTTCGTGACCTTTAAAGTTAAGCCTTAGATCTGACCTGCAAAACCACAATTTACAGGTGTCTTTACCAAGAAAAGTATAGTTTAAATTTTCTAGAGGTAACCTCTCCTCAATCCCTTTAGTATACTCCTCGTCAAAACCTAAAAACCTCGGATAAAAAGTTTCAGCAAAGCATAGGAGAATATCTCTACGCAATATACCGGAATCCGGAGACATCTTGATAGTTAAAATACAGTCCAAGTCCGAGAAATATGCCGTACCGCATATAAAATCGTTTTTATTATATATTAAATAGCGATTACCTGAATCTTTGGTTATTAACACCGAATCAAGATCGCTTGATAAGCTAGGCATGCAAAATTGTAGCACATCAAGCCAATTTTTACCACCTATGACCCATACCCGTTTTATGTCCGCACTTAAAAGGCATATCATGGGAGTTCATATACTCGTGAAAAACACTCTTATAACTACCGTTTTTAATATTCGGATCTAGATTCAGAAAATCCTGGACAAAGCTTTTATCTAAAAATGGATACCTAGACTCTATACCCAATGACCCTGAGATCCTATCCACTTGATTTATAAAATCCCTTTGTCTATTCCTATAAAAATGTTCCCATGGAAACACATCTCTTAAATTGTCAAATGAAAACTCTAACGAGTAATTAGATAAAACTTCATCTCCACCCTGACCAGTCATAAAAATACCCAAGCCCCTGTTAAGCGCCTCTTTAAACATCAACATATATCCTAAACTAGAAGGCTCTTTGAGGATGGACGACCCGTCATATTCATACTTGTATTCCTCAACTATAGCTGCCAACCACACCCTATTTAACTCCTGATCAGGGGAACTAGAATTAAGTTTTATAGATCCTATGTTATTATCGTAACATAGCTTAAGCCTTCTCTCCAAAACCTCGTGACTCTCATCTTTAGACCACAAGGTGAGAGTCTCAAATTTTATCTCATATTTCAATAAAACTGCTAACAAAGTTCCTGAGTCATACCCGCTGCTTAACCCTATAAAGAAGGGAGTGGGGGACTTAGTCCTTTTCACTACCGATTTTTCCAAGCTGGAAAACACTTTGTCGAAATCTTTTACCTCGTCCTTTATTTCAAACTCAAAATAAACGTCTTCCTGCAAAACCTTTCCTTGGAAAGAGATCTTCACCATTTTAGAGTTATCTAGATCAACAATGTTATTACATCCCATCAGGCGCAAGGAACTCTCGTAAGAGGATATAGATATTCCTCCGTCTAAAGAGTAAAACAGAGGTCTAGTCCGGAAGGTATCTGTAAAAAGAAAGATTTCTTCTTTTTTAGTATCTATTATCACTAGAGCAAATTCTCCATCCACAGAACTTATAAAAGTCTCTCCCTTTTCGAGATACTCCTTAGCTAAAAACTTACCCTCGTTAGAGATATTGGGGTTATAGAACTCTCCGTTGAAAAGGACAAAAACTCCATCTTCCTCATAAGGCTGCACCCGAAGTTGTTTAGAAATGTCCAACAGATTATGAAGAACAGTAAATCTCTCCACCGAGGCCCTAAAAGTAAAATCCGGCCCTCTTTTCCGCAGCTTAAAGTTCACCTCTTCCAGATTTTCAATGTTTAGAGAGGATATTAAAAACCCACACATCAAACTACCCGATTTAAATGTATCCCTTCAGGACTGAGAGCTTCTATTAGGCTACTAATCATAGCTAAATTAGATCCCTCGTCTGATCTTCTTTTAGAGTTGTCAATCATCCCAAAAAACAAGTCTCTATCATTTTTTAATAGACTAGCCTTCTCAATAAACTCTTCTGAATTGTCAGCTACAAGGAAGTCCAGCTTACTCTCTTTCAAAGACAGCATCTCAGAGCTTGAATTAAAGATAGAAGGAACCCCCATATACCAAGCTTGATATAGTCTTCCGGGATGTTTGTGACCGCCCTCTCCATCTAAATTGTAGCCAGAATTGGATACATATTTATTGTTTCTTACACAAAACCAAACATCTTCATTTCCGGTGTTTCTATCTAAATCGAATCTAAGTTGCAACTGAATTTCGTTTTCAGCAGCTTTTTTTATAAAAGAGGGCTTCAGAAACTCTGGGTCTATAGTGTGTTCCCGGCCACTAAACCCAAAAATTTTAGGTGGAAAACTGGGTGTACACTTTATGATGCCGTTAGAGAAGGGGTGTAATACATACCTATAATTTGGTTGCAGAGCAATTCCCATGGCATTCTTTATTCCCACTCTCCTGGCAACCTCGGGGAAAACCTCCCCTGAAAAAAAAGACGGGTTACAAAAGAGATATAAAAAACACCCTTCAACTTTTGGCCTATCCGATACAAACTGTACAGCTCTCACTTTCTTTGTTGATATAAGATGTATATTATCCCCGTGAAAAAATACCACACTATCCTTGTCCAAACTTCTAGCATCAGTCACCATTTTTACGTTCGTAACCCCGTAATTCCTGAGAATCCAAAACATGTACCCAATAACGTCTTTTCCTGGTAAATGGTCTTGATCGTTATCTAAATAGTTCTCTACTTTTCGATCGCAGAGAAAATACAGCGTCTCAGTCATAGCCACTTTAATGATCCTTCAGATATTTTTGTGTTTATCCACACTTTTTCCAAAAAAGGGCTGTGCTTATGATTACACTTGTGAGTTAGATCCCAGTACCAACCAGAATTAAAAAAATCAAAACCCAACAAGGATATGCAGGAACCTGAGAACTCCATCATGGATTTATATACGGTGAAAAATCCTAAAGAAGGTCTCAAAAACTCTCCCATATTATTGTTCATCCCAGTCAATCCCAAATCTCTCACCACTTCTAGAGCTTTACTATAATCAATTGAGACTACGGACTCTCCACAAAGCCCCGTCTCCGCCTTGTTTAAATAATCACGAGAAGACTGTTCCCAATCTTTTACAAAATCCTGTTCCCACTTTGTTATGCCGTTGGGAACAGGCCCTACCGGAACAAATGACCATACCTCTTTAGATAGCTCAAAAAGACCTGCCTTTTTAGTATCATAAAATTTTTTATAAGACAATCCTGTAGAATATATGGAAGTTTTTGTTCCTACGTGATCCCCATAACCTTTTAAGGGACACATCCCCATCCGAATTACCACGTCGCAATCATCCACTTCACGCCCCTTCTTACTATCCAGGGCACTTCCTCCGTTTCCTACAATACAAACTTTAGTCACATATCACCTAAAAATAAGACTTTACCAGACTTTTTCAACTCTTGCACAAAAAGCATCTCCTGAAATGAGGGGTGATTTTTAAAATGGGATAGATTTACATTCCAATAACAGCCCCCCGAAAGAAAATCAAAACCCCCTATAACAATTTCTTCCTTTGCGTAAATCTTGGTAGCTAGATGTAAAAATGATATTCCGGACGTAGGGATGACTTGAGAATTGCACGAAGACATCTTTAAGTTATCTCCCAATTCTAATCTGTAATCTTTGCTAGAGTACCTGTGTTTCTTATCGAGAGACATGAACCCCTTGAACAGAGACTCGAATTCTTTAGTTCTTCCGAATCCGTGTTTATCCAGCTTATTAATATAGTCAGCTACTATCTTTTCGGCATCATCTCTCCACCATATTTCGGGCACCCTATCTATATGAAATATACCTCCCAAATTTAATAGAGTACAGGCATCGAAAGTACTAACTTCTGGGTAATTCGAGTGTAAGGATTTTATCCCGTAACCATTGTGTATAGCATCTAATACTGGAGCAATCTTAAAAGGTACGGCACAAAAGATGTCGGTTCTCTCCCCAACATGTTCTTCGTACCCTTTAAGAATGGATCTCCCCATTCTTACCACTTTACCGAAGGAATCAATTAAAGGTCCTTTTTTACTTAGTAAAGAAGGACCCGTGGCTATTAAGGCTATTCTATTGCTCATCAAAAAAATAAGAGAGGGGAATGTGAGAAGGGTACAGTAAAGGAGGCCAGAAACCTATCAACTCCTTCACACTAGAAAGACTTTCAATTTTTTCCTTTACGGCCAAAGACTTAACTTCCTTAACCATTTTTTTATATTCTGGTGACTCTTTATCCATAGAGCTAGACTCTAGCAATTGAAGGTAATCTTCAGACCTAGCAGTTATCAACCCAGACCACACTTTTCTGTGTTTATCTATATCCACTGGTAAATGGTTGTATATATCCTCGACCTTACTTAGATTAAAAACCGCCATTACTATTTTCTCAGGTAAGCTAGGCCCCAATAAAAATAGAAGACTTTTAGCTTTGGATTGGGAATACTCTTGAAGAGTGTTATGATCCCTCTTCAAGCCTTCCACAACTTTAGAAGAGTCTCCGTGATAGGACAGTACTGACAGTATTGACTTTTTTTTGATGGCAATAGAATCTCCAAAAACCTTGTCAACTACCTCGATAGTATTTTTTTTAAACTTTATCCCATCATTGGAGTCCACGGGGACCCTTTCCCTCTGCAAATCTGAGTCCATGTAATCAATAGAAAAGAGCCCCTCTTCATTTTTAATTATAGTTACTAAATCTTCATGACTCATTATTAACCTTCTCCTCAAGCTCCTCTACCTTATCTTGCAATTCCTCTATTTTGCCACAAAGTTCCTTTATACCTTCACTAAGAACTGGTATTATATCCTGATACCTTATAGATAGGATAGAATTTTTGCCGGTTTCCTTTACTACAAAAGGGAATATCTCTTGCATTTGCTGTGCTATATAACCCATACGGTGCCCAGACAAGTTGACAAACTCCCTCTGAGAATCTTCAAAATCGAAATATACTCCCTGCATTTTATTAATGAACTCCAAAGGATTGGATATATTTTCTATGTTGGTCTTTATTCTCTCATCAGACGGCGTTTGGAAATTACCAAACACTGTTAAATCATTGTCAAATTGGAAAGAGGAATTAGGAACATTAGTTCTGATAATTCCACCAGATCCCACAATACCCATAGTTAATTGAAGTGTCGCAGCGTCTGTTCCATCAATAAGGAATCCGCCCGTAGGTAAAAAAGCCGAATTTGACCCCGAAGCAGAATAATTAAAACTTCCAGATACTATGCTAAAAGAACTTGTATTATTTGAAAGAGTGACCGCCACTTGAACCGAAAATCCAGTCAAGCTAGACGTACATATAAAATTATGCTCTGTGGACACTGCTAATCCAGTTATAGTTACCGATGATCCAGACACAGTAGTATGGGTTTGATTCCCCTCTACCCACAGAACACTGATAGTCTGGCTTAAAGTGGCTGAGAAAGCCAAGTTAACTTCTCCAGGTGAAGTTATAGCAGCACAACCCGAAGCTTGACTAAAATATCCATTTTTTGCCGAAACACGGGTATCGAAAACATCGTCTGGATCTACAGAAGACCTCTCCAACATGAATTGATCACCCTCGTTGGTTTTTATGTGTAAATGAGCCTTAGGATTCGTTGCTTTACCTATACCAACCTTCCCTTCATATCTCTGGTAGACATCATCCCCTATCTTGATCCAGTGTAAAGAAGAATTAATAAGGTCTAGAACTTCTTGTTGAGTGTAGGTTTCTTGTTTTATATAGGAGTCATGATGATGAAGAGTGTTGGCATCCTGGTCACCATTGACTAAAGTAAAAGCCTGACCTTCAGTTATAAAATTGGTAGTTCCCAAAGCAGTCCCTGACCACTTAAGTTTCATATTATAAGGAGCCAAGGGCTTATTCGTGGTATAGAGTGCCGGATCTGCCCCTGCTGCTGTATAATCCACTGGATAAATTTTAGGGCTAGTCTGGGATTTCAAACCTGTTATGCTATTTCCAAACCAAACTATCTCTCCAGTACTGTACTCTGATTCATAATCAAAAACTGGGTATGCAGTAGCGTTCCCATCTCCAATCACAACGTCTGTGTCAAACAGAGGATCTATAAGAGGAATAGGAAGAGTTGGAGCAGCAGTAGTTAAAAAAGTCTTGAAAGCTGCTAAATCAGTATAAGGATCATAAATAGGATTAGAAAATCCAGTCCACTTAGCACTCTTTATAAAAATTATATCGTTAACACTTGGGTCATTGGTATACCAGCTATCCAAGGTTATCACAATTGTGCCAAAATCAGTCAAAGAACTTATTGTACGTGTTTGAATAGATCCGTCTGTGGCGCTAACTACTACTAAATCAAAATCAGGTTTTCCATCTACTAACGAAAGCTCACTAATTATATTATCTGCTTGTCCAGTTACTGTCTTTGCTTGGCTGTCAACAGCGCTTACGGTAGACACATATCTTATACCGTCGTCAACAGGGTACAGTATGTCCCACCTCGCTCCTACTAAGGCAGTATCTATAGAAGCATCTATAGTAATGAGGCTATCCTTGATAGATCCCGTGCCAGAATCCTCCAGGGAAACCAAATCCCTCCACGATATATCTCCCTCACTAGAAATTATTCTAACCGAATATTTTAACCCCTTTGGGTTAACATGAGGCTGACTTGTAGCAGGTAATTCTACTTTCAAAGAACTATTTATTGGGGCATCATCGGGAATTGGGTTAGCCAAACTCTTGAACTGCGTTCCAGAGACAAAGGAAGAAATTATTCCAGAGTGGAGCAGTCTCTCTCGATACGCTAATTCTACAGCAGCAGGAGGACTTTGACTAATACTAAGGGTCCTTCTTTTTATAGGACTAAAAGATAGTGAAAAACTATTCGGCATTACCAACCTCTCTGCTAATTCTCTCTGATGTCAATCCCGGAACTCCTTCCACAATCTTCTCTGCGAATCCGGAATCAAAAGAGGATAAAAGGTCTCCTAACTCTTGAACTTTCCCTTCTTTAAGAAGCTTGGAAACGTCTAGTCTATATTTTTCTATCCAATATTCTATCTCCAAAGAATTGATGTCAGAATCTTTAAATTTATCATACAACTTCAGAAAGACATCTCTCATCATTCCGTACTCTTGATTGAGATTAGACACAGATCTCTCGATATTAAAAAGTGCTGCCTCTTTCTCTTTTAAACTTAGTTGTAACCTTCTTACTGAAAACTTGTTATCTTCGTTTTCTAAAGCCTCATTTATCTCATCAATGTCTATTTTTAATCCCTCATAGCTAAAATATAAACTTTGCAGCATATCTAATCGTCCCTGCAATTCTAATTTAGTTTTTTTAAACAAACCAAATTCATTAATAGCCCCTTTAGACAAAGAGAAGTTGGCCAACTGAAACTCTGACGAAAACAGGGGCAAAATTTCTGACTTATCCACTAGGTCTTCTCGTGATTCTTCTATTTCGCTGAATATTTTATCTAAATTATTTTTCATAATCACATTATACTATAGTTGCTGTAGAATTCCTAATAGGTATCATTGTTTTGCCTTCAAAAGACCACGTTTCTGTAGCTATATCAAATGATAAAATGTCACTAATCACAGAATCGTTAGAGGTAATCCCTCCAAAAAAGAAAGCTTTGCCTCCATTAACTACTGAAGCCATATCACTTTTGGATAAAAACGGCAAAGGATTTTTAGAGGTACTAGTTCCACCATTATCTACTTGAAAAACAGTAGTATAATGAAGAGAATCGTCTCTCCCGCCCACAACCATTATCTCATCATCAACAACTTTAAAAGCGGAAGCGTATTGTAAAGCCGGGGCTACGGTTCCTATTAATGAAGTAGTACCTACGGCTATAACATCATCAATTACGGTCTCTTTCAACTCATTGTAATAAGTCACTCCCAAATTTCCACCAAAATACAGAATCCTGGCCGAATTACCTGCTCCAGGGGAATCGGTGTTCGAGGTTGCTGCTGCAACTCCGTCCCTACCAGTACTACTCCCAATGTTAGTCCACCCTCCAGAAGTCTGGTACGCCTCCACACTAGTTCCAGCAGTTCCCTCTAACATAATTCCAACAGAGTCTGAAATATTTACGGAGGCCATCTCTCTGCCCTGAAGATTCATGTTGGCTTCTGTTGTCCAAACCATAGTTCCTATATCATACTTAAAATGTGAATCATTAGTATCTACAAAATTAGTAGTACCGCCGAATACATGAACTGTATTATCAGAACTAAACCCAAAACTGCCTAAAGATTTTTTCTTGTGTGTAGTAGGATTAGCCAAAAAATTAAAGGTCTTGGTCTCTACGTCATAGGTATTAAAACTATCTGTTAAAACTTCCGGAGTTACCAAAGCAGAGTCGTATATTTCTCCACCGAATAAATAAATTGTCCCTGTAGGAGAGAACCCGCTAGTGGTTTTCAAGCCATTTGCACTATGCTCTAACCCTCCACCACTCGCTAGCTTAACCTCTAGACCTGTTGTAGTAGTGGCTAAACCTTTATTAGGGGATATCTTAAGGGCTAACTCTTTAACCGGATCTACCCCTGTAAATTCCAGACCAGAATTCGTGGATTCGAGATTTATTTCTAATCCAGAGGCGGTGACTGCCAATCCAGAGGCCGTATTCAGTTTAACACCCAATTCTCCTGTAGCAGCAACCTTTAGAGAAGGCGTGGTAGCTTCTAGCTTTACTCCTAGTGTTCCAGAAGACACTTCTAGACCTTTTTTATTAGTCTCAGGATCAGCTACTACCAAGGAATCTACGTCCAGATCAACTGCTCCTGCCCCGGAAAAAGATAGTCCCGCTCCAAGATTGACGGCCAATGCGCCCCCAACATCCTCCAGACCTTTATTCTCATTTATATTGACTCTTAAGTAACTGCCCGCATCTCCTGGAATACTGAACGCCTGCTCTAATAAAAAGGAGCTTCCGGGATTAGTACCGTCCCCTCCATCTGCAAGATTGACTTTAAGATACCCTGCTCCATCAAAATCAATAGCCCCTAGCCTTTTTACAATCAGCTTCTCGGACGGCGAGCTTCCCTCTACTCCCAGCCCTTTAAAGGTATTTACTATCTCGGAGGCTTCTCCAACTGCTAACCCATTAGCTGGATCAACAACAAGGCCCCCTAAAGGAGCTAAGTCATATTCAATTTCATTAGAACCATTTATAGTAAATCCGGGAGCAAGCTGAACTTTTAAATAACAGTCTCCGGTTCCATCATCTATAAAATCTAATCCAGATTGAGTAGCATGAGTATAAATTAACAATCCGTCGTTAGATGTCTTTAAACCTTTAGTACTGTCAACTTTTACGGTAAATCCACTTTCTGTTAACTCTAGTGCTCCTCCCGTATTTATATTAAGATTTATATGAGTAGGTATACTTTCAGTAGCTTCAATTAGAGCAAAAGGGGAATTAAGTACCTCATCGACAACAAAATCAGATATAAAAGCTATTCGGTCTTCGATTCTGCCCTCAACTATCTGTCTATTAACTACAATCGGCGCTCCGTTTTCCACTGCACCCGCTCCTGGGTGTGAGTGCATAGTTGTAGGAACTACTCCCCCAGAAGATAACTTCCTCAATTCGGAATCCCAAGTATTTTTTATAATGACTTTATTAGGTAACAAAGAATCTTCTTCTACCGCTATCCCTACTTTAGTAGCAGGATCACTATTTCCTCCTGTATAATTTTCGTGTCCAAGTGTTATCTTACCTGTGACAGAATTGAAAGTAACATCGGAAGGACCCTCTTGAGTAGTAATACCTAAAGAATTTGTAAAATTCTGTTTTGAAACTAAGGCATTATCAATATCATCCAGGACTTCTTGAGTTGAATCTGAAGTTCCCGTTGAGGGCAAACCTCCCGTACTAGTTCCAGCAAACCCAGATCTATCCACCCCAACTGTAGAAGCGCTCGGAAAATGGTCAAATATCTTTCTAAAATCTTTTATCTCTCCCGTTGTAGGCGAACTTAAACTTGCTGGATCAGTGATATAAGAGGTAGTATCACTTATAATAACTTGATAAAGCCTAAAAAAGTCATCTGGTACAGAAGTATTTTCTGTTGGTGTTACCCCTGTAGCTACTTCTGTTCCTTTATACAAAGTAAGAACGTTACTTGAGGATAACCCCGCAACATCCAGCCTGTGTTTGCCGACATTCGAAACTGTGTCATGAGGCATAATGCCTCCAGCATAAAACTTATACACACCTTTAAAAAAGTACCATCCCTCATTTACAGTAACTCCCATGTTAGGAGAGGGAGATTGCATTGGTTTCAAGAAAGAAACGTCAGCTAATGCTAAAGACTTGTTAGAAGCGATTCTTCTGGTTAAAGGCTCATATCTTCTTACATCATTAGTCTCTGATTCAACAGCCCCTGAACTATCCACGGTAATATTGTATAAAGACACAAAAGGCCCAGAATGAGTGCTCGTCGAAACTGTACTCACTGATACTTTGACTGTGGTTGCAGAATTACTTAAATGAGAACTGAGTTCGTAACCTATTCGGTAACGAGACTGTGTCCCTAAAGATGCCAAGGGAATTTCAAATTTTAGATCCTCATCATCTGTAGGAGAAGTCAATCTCTTAAAAGATCCTAAATAAGAAAAACTTCCTGGCTCTAAAGTTACTACAGCATTACTGCCGTCCACTGAATAGGACGAGACGTTAAATCCGTCAACCACATAATGTTGGGCAAACTTAAATCTTAAGTCAAACAGATCCCCGGAACTGAGTACAGAATTTGTCCATGTAAAATAGGACAGCGGAATATAATTAACTCCCACAGACACGGGGGTCCACTCTTTATGAACTCCGAACGTGTACTCTCTACCCATTCTAGTGCTGGTCTCTCCTAGGCTTGGGTCTTTTAAATCTGGGTCATCTAAATAGGAGACTTCAACATCTTTGTAAGTACAAAATACTATGTATCTAGCATTAGTAGTCAATACTTGAGTGTTGTCGTTATACTTTATATCTACTGGAGAACTTAAATGTAAGACATTACCGTTATGAGTGAATATTCCCGGTTGAATCCTTATTTCTTCGCTGCTTTTGACAACAACTTTCCAGGATTCTCCGCTAGGACCATCTCCTACAGTTAGTTTGGTAGATTCCCTACCTTCAAAAGACTGTATATCTTGAATCTCATGAACTTCAGAACTGAGTAAAGACCTAAAATCTTGTGTCTTAACCTTATAGTAATCTGTACCTTTAAATTTTACGTCAGCCATAATTATTCCTGATTAAAATCCAGTCTCCAATGCCAATTAAAATCTCTACCTATTATAAAAGAGGGAGTCTTAACAAAATCCGGTATGGTTATATAATGCACTAAGCTTCCTGTATTCAATTTATCAGTAGCGTCCCCAGAAAATATTCCTAGTTCTCTCCAAGTTCCTACTGCTTCTTCTTTAGAAAAAGTCCAGATTAACTCGATTACTCCTAAATTAGAAGTTGTAAATTGGTTATCTCCTACTATATTAGTATCTATAAATCTAGCACTAGAAATTTGTTTTCTATGAAACTCAGATAGTAGTCTTGGATTAACAGAATCCAAATTGCTACCAATAACACTTTTACTCGTTGGAGGAGTTTCGGGATCTGTGAATAATGTACTAGATCCACCGCCTATACCTAAATACTTATAGAATACAGTTTTATCCCCTTTAGCAAAGGAAGCTAGTACCGAAGATTCTATAGAAGGCAATCTCTCATTACTTCTTATCTCAGACACAAACTCAGGAGACTCTAAATCTCCTAAAGTATAAAATACGGTTCCTTTGATACTCATTAAGCCGGGTCACCGAAAGTCCATGTCCACAAAATATTTATTGTTGTGGCATCATTTTTTGTTACCGGGTCTACAATCAAAGCCCTTGCTATTAAAGAATCCCCTGAACCCCCTGTAGCACCCATAAAAACTCCTACTTCCTTGACAAGAGGAGACCCAGAATTAGCCTCTCCAGCTTCTACGCTTAAGGACAAGGATAAAACATTATTTTCTTTTGAAAGATCTCCGGCCTCTATGTCCTTAGAGAAAACCGAAGCCACTAATGCAGTATCTGCCAGCACTGGAGCAGTATTTCCAGTACCTATTTCAAAAGTATTCATGGCAAGTTCGCCTGTGACAGCCCCTGCTAAGAAGTTTTTGTACTCTAGAGTGATGGCATTATTATTTTTAGAGTAGGAAAGTAGCTCACCAGAACGGTAAGCCCATACTTCTAAAACACCTTTCACACCTTCTAAATTGTATTTTTCTGTTTTTGTTGACATTTTTTAATTTCCTATAGTTATATAAAGTTATAAAAAAATTACTATCAATCAGTAGCTTGCAACACTAATGAATTACTCCACGCTGACCAATCGGTATTATCTCCAACTCTAGCCTGTATCACAAAATCGGGAACTATCCATACAGAGGTTCCAAATACTGGGCTAGTGTTTGGCCCAGCGTAGATCCAATCCGGGCTATTAGAAGCCCTATACCTGAATTCGTAATGAGTGATTCCCGCCGTAGGAGAAGATGCCGTAAAATTCACGGGGTCAGCTTGAGGGAAATTTTGACCGTCTACAGGATGATCGTGATCCTCTTCCGCATATATATGAGCTTCTTTAGTCACGTTCAATCCTGCTGTTCCTACTGCCTGTAGATCAGGACTCTTGTACATGGCTGTCTCAATAATTACCCCAAACTGCCTTTCCGCCTGAGTTTCCCAAGCGTCGTTTATATCAGTATGTAAAATCGGATCTACGTCATACGGATAGAACTCATCAAATCCGGAATGATTAACTCCATCACTCCAATCACTCGATTCATGATTATGAAGCCCGGAATCAATAGACATAACCGTAACAATGTGAATCTTATCATCCCAAGACCCAGAACTGCCATCAAAATTGAAAGTTGTGCTGGCAGAGCTTAGAATTAAATCCGAATTCCCATCATCGTCATAATCTAGTCTCTTCTCCATCCTCACTCTGTAAGTCTCAGCGTAATCAACACTAGGCCAATTAACAGACCATATGCCACTCGGAATGTGCTGAACTTTTGGAGACAAAGAGACAATTGGATCTAACTTCTGCCTTATATAAATTGTTTTTACACTTGACCAAGGTCCATAAGCATCGGAAAAAGAAGTCCCACCATCCACTCTGATTCTCACTCTGTATTGATAATCTTTGTGGTCAGCCCTAGAAAACCCCGAATTAGCTATATTTGGTTCTGTGTTTTCTATATTCTGAGTATCAGGATTTATAGTAACTTCTTCTAGCTCAGGATAATTAGCCAATACCCCATTAACAGTATAAGTCCAGGATAACACCTGATTGATATCCTCAAGATTATCAGGCCCTGGAGCATCTATGGAAGAGCCTCCGTCAAACACTGGAGTATCAACTATTTTTTCCAAATTAAACGCAGACGACAAGGCTCCTTCCACTCCATTTTTGACCGGGGCTGCTGTAAAATTAGCCGACTCATTTAAATATAAATCAAACAAATCAATCTGAACTCCAATTTCATTGCCTGTTTTTAGGAAAGCCCCATTCTTATAAACCTTGAAATAATCTACGTAACCAGGAGCATTAGTATCTGTCCACTCTATTGTATAATTTGCATTGGTAGTTTGGACCCCTGCACCAGCATCAAAAGTAGGTGCTGTAGGCAAATCCTCCGTTGTGAATCCAGTTGGGGAATTGTAATCCTGCTCTAAATTATTACCTTCTAAATCTTTTACTCCCGTGCTTACAAATACTTTATACACAGTCTCAAAGTCTAAATTCCCGTCATCCACAGTAAGTTGTACCGTGTCTGGACTAGGGTGAGATACCGTAACAACTTCTTCCTCTACCCCTTTAAAAAGTTTTATATTAGAAGAAGTTATAGTAGAAGCATCCATGTCCTCAGAAAAAGTTATTGTGACCACTGAGGTGTCTGCTGTTATGTCCACAGCTCCGTCCACTGGAACTGTGCTAGAAACTATTGGAGCTGTTATATCGGTGGTTAAAGTAAATGTAATAACTGAGGCAACATCCAATATATTAGAAAAAGTGTCTGTTATACTTTGGGTTACAGAGATTCTAATGTCTCTACCTAAAAAACTCTCTAGAGCTTGGGAGTCAAACTCCAGCTCAGCTCTATCTAAAGAGGAGTTATAGGTCAATGTAGAATCCAAGGATTGAAATACTCCTGGAGTCGCTGTCTCTATCTCAGCAAAGATATTAGCCGGAATAACTGTTGCAACATCTAAAGGCTCACTAAAATTTATTAGAGCCGTAAAACTGGGGTGTATTTTAACAGCTCCATCCACTGGATACGTACTAGTTATACTGGGATTGGAATGGTCCTCAGTAAATGATTCTTGAATATTAGCAACTACATCGTAAGTATCTTCTATGGTGTAGGTATGAGTGTATGATGGAGCTGGGGACGCTTCTACAATATCTCCAACACTATAAGAATCAGTAATAACTTCTTCGTAAGCTGAGATATCCTCTATATAGGACACTGCCCCGTTCTTAACATAAGATATCTTCTCCATAATAGAAGCAAAATTATTAAAGCTTGCATATCTAACTAAATCAGAAGTCTTAGACCCTACTCCAGACCTTCCAGAGATATTCTTGATTCGTACTTCTAAAAGTACTATAGAACTAAGTATTTCTGATACTACGCTAGAAATAAGATCTAATTCAAATCTATCAAATTTACCTACACTATCTAACTCGGCCTCAATAATAACTCTATTATTTTCTCTGCTACCACCTAAAACGTTATTAGCATCAGAACTCTCTGTTAATGCTAAACCTAGCTTGCCAGACTGTGATAACAATGAATTCTTATGATTTAAACCCGTGCTTACTACAGAAGTATTTCTTATTTGCTCCGGATATTTAATACTAACTTGAGTAGAGTTAAGTTCTTCAGGAATACCTTTTGAAAATACAATAGTAAATCCATTAAAAACTATTTTTATTAAAGTCTTTAAAAAGATCCTATATTCCTCATCACTAAATCCAACTGGTCTATCAGAAATTAAATCTCCAAAATTTCTAAATAATCTAGTGGCTCGTACTGTTTCCAGATAGTTATCCAAAGAAACTTTTTCAAATAGTATTTCGCTAGCAGCAAAAATTTCCGCTAACTCCCTTATTATTACCATATAATTAGAGGAATGAATGAACTCGTCAGAATAAATAGAGGACATCTCAGATAGGATGAACGAGGCCCATTTATCTTGTCCTTCTCTCTTATCTACTCGTTCTAGGAGTTTAGAGTTTTTATTAAATTCTGTCATTTATTTCTGCAAGAACACAAATTCTAAATCGTTAATCTCTATTAATTGAAAGGGAGAAACTTCTATATCAGTAGATGTTTCTGTTTTTTTAACTTGGTATGTTATTTCTATAGAAGAGTCCGACTTAGTCTCCTCTATAAATGATATGTAAATGCTTCCATTACTAGAAATGTATGCTAGACCTTTCTCTTTGGATATATCTCCAGGACTGTCCTTAAGAGTGTATTCCACATTATCCACAACTACTGATTTCTCTTTGTCATCAGTACCTCCTCCTTCTTGAGGAACATACTTCAAAAGAGTGGTTTCTTTTCCGTCTACATTAGTAATCTTAGAAGGAGAGAAATAAGAATTAACTGCGCCTTGCTCATATACAGAAAAGAACCCTTTATCCAGTACTTCAGAAAAATTGACTTCTCCATCAGAAATGGTCATTAATGCCAAATCTACTTTAACATTTCTGACACCAGAGGTATCGTCTATTATTCTTACAATATCAGATTCAAACAAAGAATCCCCAACATCAAGCTTATTAACATAAGTGTGAACGCCCTCTCTTATTTTTTGATCAACTGAACTCTTCAAATTCAAGTCATATAGATATATGAAGGCTTTTATATCTACTTTTATGGTTTGCAAACGCTTAACCAAAAGATCAGATCCCCCGTGAGAAAAAGATTTTAATTCGTCGGTCAGTAATCCTATTTGTTCATCAAATACATAATTAGCGGTAACCTCATCTGCATAAGTATACTCTACATTAACAAAAGAAGTATCTTGAATATTTCCACTTTTAATTCTTTCTATCTTAACTTCAGTATCCGGAATAGTAACTACTCTATAATCTAAATCCTTGATATAAGGGTCTAGCCGTATATTAAGATCTGTATATGGCCTAACTACCACACTACTTGGCTCTATCCCGAAATGAGTTAATGATTTAGGTACTCCGGAAGCCAGAGAAAGTCTATAATCTACTCCTGTTAAAACGGGATCGTTAACATTTGAAGGTGCCCCAATATTAGTATTCTCATAATACTGAATGTCTAAGTCTTCAGAACCATTAAAAACATAGTCTTTCATCCTAATATATACAGAATTTCCATCCGTGGCCAATAGCTCGTAATCAGTCCCCTCTAAAAGGGTATCCTCTGCTTCATTAGTTATCCTGGGAAAATACCAGTACTTAACTAAATCCACATAAGTGTCCAATCCAGGAACAAGTATCAGTTCTTTTTCTTTTGCACGATTCTTTCCATATATAACTTTCAATCTAACTGAAGACTGTCCCTCATCTAACTCAAAATCTAGATCTAATCTTATAAACAGGAATTTAGCATTTTTCTGTACCGTAAAATGTTCCCCAAAAGTATATGTTTGAAGAGTACCTGATACAGTCTCCAACACGGGCATGCTAGTCAGCCAACAATCTCCTAATAAATACAGCTTGGAATTTGTTAAATCAGCTTCCGCAAAAGAATCCGACTTTACTTCCTCTAAAGGGCTAGAAACTATTTTAACTCCACTATCCTCAAGCAAAGACCCACCTTCCATTAAAACCTTGGAGTTATTGAATTGAACATAATTAAGATTTTCCTTATACACAATATTATTAGAATCAACCAAAGATGTTACAGTGTCCAAAGGTTTTTTAAGGACTCTATGTAAAAAATCCCTCCTCATAAGCAAGTCAAAGGAAATAGCAGATTCTTCATCAAACAAATAAAGATCTAAGTTCCCGCTTATTTTTATGGTCGCCGTCTTTGTTTCCACAGATCCACTTCCGGGGTCTGTAATCTCTATATAACCTACTCCGGAGTCCTTTATAAAAACAGGATCTACAGTAAGCAAGGCTCCTATATTAATAACACTGTGTTCAAATCCTGTTGACTGTATGAATTTTCCTGTGTAACTAGAATAATCCACAGAATCCGTAGTAGTAAATCTGAGTTTTCCTGTCGAAGGTATAGTAGCAGCTACAACCGCATTAATAACTTTCTCTGGAGACACTATATTAGTCTGGCCCAAAGATATTATAGCTTGTACAGTCTCTTCTCTAGTATAACTGTAAGAAACTGTAAAAGTCTCATTAGTAACAGGTAGAGTCTGGAGAGCAAATTTCCCTTCTGAACCGTCTAACCAAATAGGAGTTACACCAACCGCATTTACTACGGCAGTTAAAAACTGAGTATCATCTGTTATGACATCTGAACCGTCTACTATTCTTGTAAACTCAGTTTTAAATATCCTGTACGAATAATCTATACTTAAGCTGTCTCCAGCAGAAGGTTCCCCATCTAATACTATATTACCTACTCCCCCGTTTAAAGAGAAGGTGCTTATTTCCTCTCCGTTCAACCTGACAGTCACATCCTGTATATCAGTAGTGACTTGATTAGTAGAGTCAACTACATTAGGAAACTCCAGAGAAAAAAGAGTAACCCCCTCTGATATTTGACCACTTAAATCTTCACCTACAACAGCCTCTTGGTACACAGAGTCCGTAGAATCTATCTGGGAAGACAAATCCTCTCCTGACACGCTCACAGTCTTCTCCAGCCCTGCTACATCAACTTCTAGATACTGACTTCCAGCATCACTAATACTGAGTGGCCTGCCTTTCAGGTTATCCAGAGGATCAACATTATTATCTGTAGAATCAAATCCAGATATACTAATTGCTTTATTCTTATACTTAGAATAATCTACTGCGTCTCCTAGGTCATAGTGTATATTACCGTCCACTATACTTGTTGTAACAGACCCAGAAACAGTCTTCTCGGAAAGACCTAGATCAAGGGCTACCTTAAAATCTCCAGACTTCATAAACACCGGAATTGTACCAACAGACTCTAATATTAGGTTAGTCGATTTGGAAAAAGTATTGCCTGGAGGACTGGTGATCTCAGCCCTAGTGATCTCATAGATATCAATGTAATCATTATCTAGCCCTGGATTATCCACCAAGAAATCTATCTCAGCAAAAGGAGTCCCGAAGTCATATGGATCATCCCCCAAGGAATTTATTTTAAAATTGACTAATGATCCAATTTTTTTCTCATAAAAAACCCCAAAAGTTTCGGTGTAATTTCGTGGAAACTTACCTTTGATATAAACATCAACATAACCAGCTAAGTCTTTCCTGGCCACATAATCAAAGCCTCTTTTGAGGAAGGGGTCTCCTGATTCCACAACTTTAAACTTTTGAGCCAACCCTGTTTCAGAAATAGCTCTAGTTAATCCAGGAATAGTCCCAGTATCAGAGCTAAGCTGTCTGGCTTCTACTTTCTCCACAAGCTCTCTATTATTAGCCTTGTCTTTTCCTCCAAAGGTAGAAGCAGGATTAGTAACACTTAAACCCGTGTTAGACCCTCCTTTTGCTACTGTAATAGAATTAGCAGGGATATTCCCAGAAACTCCAGAAATAACAGCCCTTATATTAACATTAGCAGTGTAAAATCCATCCCCATTCCTGAAGCTGGTGAAATCGTTTTTAGTAAGTGTGTTTAAAACGGAAAATTCTACAGCCGGAGAATTGGTTGACACAAGACTTCCAGCACTAATTTGTATAGTATCCTCGTCCCCTGATAATGAAGTGGCAGAGAAAATAACTTTCCCTTCTGAAAAGCTGGATTCTTTCCTGGAGACTCCAAAATTAGAAGCCAGCAAATCAAATCTATTATCTATAAAGTCCTGTATTAACTCGTTGCTAGTTGAAGTATCGTCTAGCCCGTAAGCTGCTCGTAATGCCTGCTTATTTGGGCTTTTAGACACATCTAAACTCTTGCCGTCTGCATCAGTACCGTCAAACTCAAGAAGAGCAGTAAAACTTTGTGACACTTCCCTAAAATACTCCTTAAAATGCAGTGTTTGATGGACAGTAGAAATAGGATTTATGAACACTGATCTAGCTATGCTTCCTGGTTTCACGTCTAAGTCTGGCAAACTGCTATTAATACTGGTTATAAGAGAGTTTTGTATTTCTGTGGGAGTAGGGTGTTTTAGAGTGACCAAAGAATTGCTCAGAGTAATTGGAACTCCCACTGTTTCGGGAGACATAGAACTTTCTACCGTAACTTGAGACACATCGTCTATATACTCAAAAGCAATCCTAAAAAATATAGGTTCTCCCACCAAGAAAGACAAATCCTCCGGCATATTATCCTTAGTCAACAAGAACTTTAGCTTAAGTTTTGGATCTGACTCCTCAATTTTAGTGGTGGTGTCTACAGATTTTGTTAGCACGTATCTATACTCGTAAAGAGGGTATTCCGTGAAAACAAGCTCTGACTTAATAAAATCTCCATAGGTCCCGATATTGTCATCTGCTATAAAAGTTTTTATGTTTTTGTAAAAAGATCCAGAGAACCCTCCCGCAACTACGGAATCACTTTGAACTGTCCATAGCCCATGAGGATTAGATACTACTTCTGTGACCCCAAATGTGTATGTAGAAACCAAATCCGGGTATACCGACAAAATAAGATTAGCATTTTTAACAGCGTCTTGAATATTGTCATCAGTTATATCTAAATCGGTATCAGTAGACAACACTAAATCTGTTTCTTTGAAAGTATATAAAGGAAATAGCTTAGTGTGTTTCTTTAAGATTAGTCCAGCATCATGCAAATACTGCTTTTTCTCAGCTTCATCAGCATAATCAGACGCTGTAAGTGCAGTATTAATAGTAGTTAACAAAGTCTCTGATTCTGACTCTGTGCTCACATTAGTCCCGGAGGAATCAGTGTGCTGGAATGCCAAGAAACTATTAATACTAGTCAACTCAGACAGAGCTAGTGACTTAAGAGTAACTTTAAGAGCATCTAGATCTCCTGTCTCATCATCTAATACAGTCCTTTCTATGACAAAGTATCTAGTCTTCTCCAACCCCGTGCTTATAGAAAAAGAAGTTTTTACTGCTCCTACTGTTGCCTCTGTAAATTCCTGAGTTGTAGTGCTTTCGACAGAAATCTCACTTAGAACAGTCTTTATCTGGTCTGAAGTGCTAGTATCGGATACAGGAACGTTATTGACTTTTTTATAAGTTCCTGGCCTCTTGTCTAAAGAGGTGCTAACGTATATATTGTAACCTGACCCATCAGGGGACTCTAAAATATCATTATTATCTATCCAAGACAATTCAACTGATTCGCTTTTACTATCCGTAAAAATCTCCACAGGATTTAATACTTCTACTCCAACAGAAGAAGAGGGTATGCTAGTAATATAAATAGAAACTGTTTCTTTAACACTATTATTAGCCTGAGATACAGACGTTATATCAAATAAACTAGTTTTATTGGGGACAAGCTCAAGTGCTACAATAAAAAATGATTCTAATGTCTCCCCGGTTGGAATTGCGTTATCTTCCTTAACATCGTAGTCCGTCTCAGAGACAGCTACCACACTACTACTAACGTCTACTCCGTTAACCTGCAAAAATTGAACCCCATCGGTCACTTTAATAACGAGATCTACTGACGATCTGTTGGTTGAAAAATCCTGGCCCGTAAAGGGATGTACTATTTGAGGTGCTCCAAACGCCATATTAAACTACCCTGCTAAACTTCAAAAGAGTATCTAATTCTAATTCTTCATCTAATTCAGACGATATCTTAACGCCTAAATCAAAAAAGGTATCATCAGACGCTCTTCTAGTTAACTTTATTTCCTTAATTTCCAATAATTTTTCTTGCTTAGGTACGTCTTGTACCGTGCTTTGGGACTCTTGCAGATCCTGTAAATTCTCTAGGGAATCCCGTGTTGTTCTAACTAATTCTAATTCAGTAAAGTTTCTTATGTAAGGAGATCCTACTATACTTAGTATAGTCGTGCCTAAATAGAGATAAAATGGATCACTCCCTTTCTCGGTAAATGTGAATATATGTGAGTCTTGAATTAACTTCTCGTTGTTCACAACAGTTTTAAAGTTTCCCGTGCTATCTAGTTCTAAGTCATTGTGATAGCCAAATCCATTACACTTTCTACACTCTTTTACAGTAGTGATATAGCTAACTTCAAAAACATGACTATTTTGATTGGGTAAAAACTTCAGAAATTGTATTTCATGCAAAGCAGTTTCAGTGAGTTCCTTATTAAAAATAGAATACGAAAATGTGATAAAACAAAATTTACCTAGTTGATCTTCTTCTAAATTGTCATTAACCTCTATAGTCGTTGAGTCTATGCTAGTAGATATTTTAAACGCATTACTAGGTATTTCTTTAGTTCTGTCCAAATTCTCGTAAAACTTAAGAGTGCTGATATCAACATCTAAAGTATTTAAAACAATTTTTTTATTTTTCAAAAGTCTAAATAACTGAGACCCCGTTGTTTTAGTTTCTTTGAAATGCTCTTGTAATACCACATCAAAGCCAAAAACTGGGTCTAGTCTTTCTACTTCTTTTCCGTCTACAAATACCCTGAGCAAAGACGTATTACTAATTTTTCTAGGTATAACTAAACTAAGAAGATCACTTTGTAACTCAAGCTTTTCTTTGAAAACTTTATGGTCACAAAAATTTCTTATCCTGAAGTCGAAGCTCATATGCATAACCCAGAACAAAAAAACTATTCTTTTTTAGTTTGATGAAATCTTAGGTAGAGGTAGGAGTGAGAGTAGTGTTCTCTATAGGGCCTATAGTAGGATATACATCTTTATTATCAATAGCTGTATCTATGTAGACTTTGCCTACCTCATGCTTATTTTCAGAATCTTCTATATACTCGGATATCCTCATTAAGTTCTGATACTTAGAAAGTAAAGACATTATACTATTAGTAATAGACTTGGCCCTCTCGTTAGCATGGGAAAACTTTCTTTTATAGTACCCTGTGGTCATCACTAAAGCACTGTTGTCCTGTAAAGGAGGAGGAACTGTTATTATCTTCTGAATCTCACCTGAGGACTCAGAGCCTCCGCCAAGATCAGTATCGTGTTTACCGCCAAAACACACTACGGAATCATCCTTAGAATCTAGTCCATTTTTTATGGCTTCAAACTTCTTCTCTGATGTTTTTTTAGTTAGCTTTTCTTGCAGTTTAAACATCTTTTTAAGCTTTTTCTCTATCCGCCCTAATTCTTTGTTTATATGAGTTTTTATCTTCTCAACATCTTTGTCCAGACCTTTATAAAACTCTTCTAGTCTCTTATAATCATCTTCATGGAAATAAGTTCCTATAGACCCTAAAAAGTCTGACTCAAAAATTTGCCTTTTTATTAACTCTACGTCCTCGTTGGAGGTAGCATCCCCAGTCGGCTCTGGAATTCCAGAAGTGCTTGTGCCAGAAGGCAGCTCTATATCTGAAATCTTGCCTGCTTTCGAGCCTAAATTAATCGCCATTATTAACCAACTCTTTAAGTAAATCAGTCTTAAATATAAAGTTATCTTTTTGAATTAACATTCTATCAATAGAAGAATATAAATTAACTGTTTGTGTGTAGGCCCCAGAAGTTTGCTCTACCCCATTTCTGAGAAGCTCAAATATATAAAATAAAATTTTACCACTGTTTACCAACTCGGAAAGAGCTTGTGCCGAAGATGTGTCATAAACTATGACCTTTTCCTCAGTTATACCAATAACTGTTTCGGGAGGACCCCCGCCTTGTGGAGTCTCGTCACTAGACGAATACACTGGTCTGTAGTAATAAACCTCTATTCCGTCTGTAAAAAACTCATAACTAGGCTCAGTGTCTTTAATTCTGATTCCCGGTAAAATTCTTGTGTCTCCCTCATAAGTATAGGAAATTACTGGGTCATTTGGCTCTCTATGTCCAGGGGAACTTAACTCTGATGGGCCATCAGGATCAACTCCATTGGATCTGCTTCCTGAATCGTGATCAATGTAGGAATAATTTATTTGATAAGGAATCTTGTAATTATTCCCTGTTTCCTCCAAGCTAGGTAAACCTTGTGCTGGCGTATATTCCCCTGACAGTACAGGAGATCCTGGAGTTATATTGCTTGAGTCTAAGGGAGATACCACCGAATTAGGGCTCCACAATAAAACGTTCCCTTGTGAAGTATCCATATCTTTTATAGTTTGAATGGCTGTATCCAAATGATCGTTTATAGATTCCACCACTACTTGCAGCAAAAAGTCGTAAACCTCTATCTCAAGATCTAAAGAGGCAACAGATTCAACTGATGAAGCAATAGCTTCGTCAATAGATTCAAAGTAATCTTCTTCAATACTAGCATCTAGAAATAAAGAGTCTATCCTATCTTTAATAGTCTCTGAAACTGTGGCTGAGAACTTATCTAATATAGCTTGATTAATAGTCATATTTACAACGGTACACTTTCATAACGTTGGGTTCCAGAATCTCCAGTAGAACCTGAGGAAGATCCTCCCCCACTGGCTCTTAAGGACCCGCTCAACTGTTGATCTAAAGTATGATTAGTATGTACATCGTTAGATCCGCTGAAAGAGGATATACTTCCTTTAACACCAACTGGTTTAGGACTCTTGCCTACATCTACTTTACCATCAAACACAAACTTAGTAAAATTCTGCACCAAGATCTCATTTAAACCAGCTAAATCTAACGTAAGTTTAGTAGGAGACTCTATGCTGTCTACTGTGGCCTTTGCTTGTTTCCCACCTTGTACCTCTCCCGTGTCAGTAATATCAGACCCAAATCCTATGGTTATCACATTACTAGACGTTCCCGAAGAGCTACTACCCCCGCAGCTATCTGTAAATGTGGAGGGCTTTAATGCAAACACCAAAGGAGACCCCTGAAATCCTAAAGTCTTTTTAGATTTTGCAACAAAACTCTTAGAAGCTCTTAATAAAAAATTTCCGTTATAAGTGGAAACTCCATCTCCTTTCACATACCTTCTTTCCTTGCCTTCAACATGAACATGAAAGTCTCCTCCGAACCTCAATCTACCATGACCTTCTTCGGCATAAATTTGAAAAGCGGTGTCATTATCGTCTTTCTCTTTTATAAATAAATTTATACCTTTTTTAAAGAACCCTATGACTGACTCTGTTTTGGAAGACTTTTTGATTTCCGGAAATTGGTCATCGCTGCATTCATCTATATCGGGGTTGTAGTCCTCAAAATTGCCTATAGAAGCCTTTACTCTGCCTTTCAGATCTAATTCCAAAGAATTTCCTGAATCTCCGTCTCCTCCGTCGCTTTCGGATTTGACTCCCGAGAATATTTTTATAGCCCCGGATCTTATTACTTCAAAAAAACCGACTTCCTTAGATTTTTGATATAAATTGAACCAAAAGCTAGTTCCGAATTTATCGTTATCATCTTTAGTTTTAATTCCTTCTTGTAATTTTTTCTTGTCGGTTTCAAATTTAAGTTGATCTTCGGAATCTTCAGAATATATAGCTCTTCTTACAGGACGAGAATATAAATCCTTACGTTCAGGGTCCTTGCCGATTTTTGTTCCAAAACCTAGTCTTGCAAAAATACCTGTATCTTCCCCGGCCTTTAAAAAGTCTTCGTTAATCAAATCAGACGACCCTAAAGATACAGGTTCTAGGGGGTGAGTCTCTGACAGCATGAAATCAAATTCGGTGTATGGGTCAGACTCATCGCCGTTTTTCTTACTGTCGTTCTCAGTAGGAGCATATAAAAAAGTCCCGTCTTCCAAAATAATAGGAGTTATCCCGGAATCTATAGATTTAGAAGCTTGTCTGTCATACTCATTTTTATGTAAAGACTTTATGTCTCCGGAGTCCCCTGTTTTCTGAAATGCCATTGGTAAATTGACAGTTCCAAAATTCCCCCAAATACCTCCGCCAAAGAAATGGAATGCCCTAGAAGTATTATAAAAAATATCTTGGGAAGATATTCCTTCTATCTGGGAAAAAGAAGAAGTCCCCAAAAAAATATCTTGAGTAAGATGGAGTTCTGATCCCTTCTTAGATTTTAAATACGGATCAGAGGATTCTGGAGATCTAGTATAAGAGAAATCATATCTATCCTCAAAAAAGTCATATACAAAAGCATTTATTCTAGTGGCTTCCGAGGAAATTGGTAACTTGGCTACAATATAAGGAAATCCAGAGGAGAGATTTCCTCGGCCCCTAGAAACTAAAACCACATCACCGTCACTAGGGGGGATTCCGAAAAAAGAGTCCCTATTGGATTCCATGAATGCGACATCTACACTATTAGCACTGCCTCCAAATCCATCCAACCACTGAATATCGGCTTTCTTAGAATTAGGATCATAGTGAACTATTCTGGCAACTCCTAAATAATAATTAAAGCTATCATTATTATTACGAAATCCAGATTGAGGATAATAAACATTAGGAAAAGAACTTAAAAACATTAGACCGCACCCTTAAAAAACCTGGGATTGGGTTCCACTCCCCCGTCTTGAGGCGATGCAACATCCTGATCCTGAGCACCTTTGGTCTTATTTTTTATTTCATAATTAGTCAAAATATCTGGTACAGTAGAAGGGGAGATAACTCTCCCAGAAGAATCTTCTATATTGCCTTTCTCATTAACAGTGAAACTTCTTCCGTAAGGAAATCCTCCGGTTAACTCGTACCCCAATTCATCAGATACTGGTAATTCTATAGTATCTTTAGAAACAGTCACTGTTGATACACTACCCGTAGACATCACCCCATTAACAGACTGGACTACGTGGGTCTTAATTCTGCTATCATTATTAGGATCAACTCCCATGGCCTCAGACTTAAGAACTGCATTCTTCATCTCTTGGCCTTTATGAAAAAACTTATCCCTTTTAGCAGTTGCTGTTATAGTAGTAGTAAACGAATCACTTGATAAATTATGAGCGATGCCAGTTATATACCAATAAGCATCATGACTAGCTATATAAATAGGCATGCCCAGCCTAAGCTCCGGCCTTCCTGTAATTGAAAGGCTAGCTTGAAATCGGTAAGAATTTATCTTGTCTAACTCGCTTACAGCATATTGCAGAGCTTGTGTACTAGACCTAATCCAGGCCACCTCCATATTCTGAGTTTGTATCCCGTATTGGCAAGCCATATAACCATCTCGATAGAATGCCCTAACACCTTCATCTAAAGAGGAGTTATATTGAGTTGAATACACCCCTTTAACACTCATTTCCGTAACTACTTCTTCAGAATTGGAGCTAAAATCCGCACTAATTAAATCCGGCTCCTCCACCACATAAACAGGGGCAGCGCTTCTATCTATTTTTACATTGTAAAACGGGGGCTTAAACGTTATGTAACCGCCTGTATCCTGGAAAAACTCGTAACCACATATTCTAGCAAGTTCCTGAGCTATCTCCAACCTCGTTTTGTACTCATCTTGAAAAGCACTGGGTATAAATATTTGTTCAAAAGGCTTGAACTTAATTAGACTATTCTTGTCAATATCTATGGTGACCGTTTTAAATTGGTCTGTTTCATCTATCTGAGATACAGAGTCAGCAGAAGACGACCTAGATCTATTAGAATCTCTTTTTGCCTTGCTACCACTTTGTGCCTTTATATCACGTTTATTTGTCTTACTCTCATCGCTGTCCGTGGCTCCAGCTAAACCGTAAAAAGCTAACTTTCTCTCAACTTTTTTAAATCTGTCTTCCCAAACCTCCATAGCACAAGAAGCATTGGTGTCAGCAACAAAAGCCTCTGCTTGAGTTCTAGGCACAAACTTAGTATTATCTCCTGCAAAATCTATTTTATAAATCTTAGATATATAAGAAATTATTTCGTAAGGATTTCTGTCCCCGTAAATAGTTTTTTTGGCATCATTCTTTGTTCTAAATGAATAAGTCAACCTATTAATTAGAGAAGGGTTGATATTCATTCTCATTATTTTCCACCAGTACAACATATCCACACAATTCAATGTTATCCTGTGATTATTGCCTTCCCCAGAATCAACTATTCTGATAACTATCCCTCTAAAAATTTCTGAAAACTCTGTTTTTCCGTCAGGATATTTGAATCTATTTCTTGCGTACACTTTTATCTCGTCAAAATCTTTTATTTGTACTTTAGATCCATCCCTATAAGGCAAAGGCTCTCCCTGACTTTTATGTCTCGGAGCTTGTATTTCTATATCACATGTTGCGGGAGGAGCATCAATATTATAATTAGCACTAATACTAGTTACATCTTCATTTATATCTCTCTTGTAAGAACGGCCTTCAGAAATAAGTTCAACTTCTGGTTTGTCGTTAATCAAAACGATCCAATCCCTGTATAAACGAGTATACTGCTTATTTCCTAATTTATTTGACATTAGAATACTGGCCTTCCGTCTATTTCTTTATAAGCTGCAAAAGAGAAATTAAAGTCTAGTCTAGATGGATCGGAGTCTTCAAATGACAAAGACATTGTCTTAAAAGAGCCTTGATAAATTTTATGTTTGTATACTATTTCCACTTTACCTAAATCAGTTACCATATTTCTAAATATTGTATCCTTCTCGCCTATCGAAGTAGTACCATAAACGAACCCATTGTTTTTATACATAGAAACTAAGCTCATTATATTCTTAAATGCTAGTGTACTAAAATAGTTTCTAACATTATACCCTGCACCATCATAATCCAGATTTTCTCGGTAAAATCCTCCGCTTTTACCAGATATAGTAATTTCCGTAGGTTTATTACCATTCCATTCTGTTTTAGGCCCATATCTAGTATAATAAGTAGTATAAGATTTTTCTTGGTTAATAGAAAGAGAGCTAGGATTTACTAACAAGTACAACTCAGGAATGTTCACTGACATCTCTATTAAACGTATTTTCATAATATCTTCTGTTCGTTCGTTCTTAGGGATAACTAATTTTCCAGAATCCTCCGAATTATTCACCATAAAAAAATCTGATGGATTTAAATGCTGGGGAACATAAACTATAAAATTAGAACTGTCTAAACTAGTTCCCGATCTTCCTTTTGGCACAGCCTCCTCTTCCCTTAAATTTTTTCTGATATCATCAAAAATTCTTTTCGTGTGGTTAGCAGCAGTTACCTGCTTATTGAGTTCTAAGAATTTATTAAAAGCCTTTTCACTCATGTTCTAATTATGCTCCTTTCCGCTTGAAACTCAAAATCAATTGTAAACTGTAGAGGACTAGTTTCTTCTTCCACAGAAGAAAAAGACCTAAAATTTCCCTCCCAAACTGCTCCTAAATAGTGAATTCTAATAGGAGACACATCTAAAGGTCTGCCAGCACTATTGTATTCCATACCATTATTCTTAATAATTTCCACAAGAGCTTGATACTTCTGGTATGCAGTACTATCTTCCCTATTAATATGTAGTATTCCTTCAGAATTGTGTATAAAAGCCCCAGTTGTTCCTGTTATAGTAAGGATTTCGTAATCACTTGGAAAGTTTGATTCCGTATTACCTTCCCAGTTCTCATCTATTTGTTGTCTTTTGGCCCCCAAATCCCACTCCAATTTAGAAGGGTTTACAAACATAGCAAAAGATATATCCCCTAAAGAAGGGACAGTAATGAGAAGAGATGTGGATAGATCTTTCTCTTTATCCTTAACCTCTGAGAGCATTATTAACGACTCTGCTCTACAGTATAGCTCACCACTTGGGAAAACTTGCTAAGATTACTATGAAGATTGAGAGTGGTATTCCCACCTCTTCCCGGCTTATAAAGGTTATCTAGATGTTTGTTATGCCCCCGTACCATATCCTCATAAAGACCTTCTGTAAGGTTAGCTACGGTTAGAGTTGGGGGAGCCGATGCAGGTGTCACGGGGAGCGGAGGCGACTTGAAAAACCAAGAGCTTGCAATAGTTGCTGTTAAATTGCTTATCTCCATCCACACATTTTTTATCATATCCACTACAGACCTTATTCCATGTAAAATCCAAACCGCAGCTTTTTCTAGTCCCCCCAGACCCATATCAGCTAGACCCCCCATCTTACCAATCTCAGGAAAAATATCGGCTACGTGTGTAGTAAGACTCTCTGTAAAAGCAGCAGCCTGCTTTGCTATGGTTAGTTGTTCTTTTGCCCATTTATCAGCAGCAGCCTTTTCCGCAGCTTCCTTTTTTACCTTGTCCTCTTCAGATTGGGCCACACTTTTCGTCATATATTGGCCAATAAATTCATTTAGTCCCATAGAAGGGTCTTTTTTCTGGGCTTTAGCAAAGCTGTTTATAAAAACTCTAAAGCTTTCCTCTCTTATTTTAAAACCCTCGGCAAATTGAGTTATATTAAAGTCTCCTCTATCAAGAAACTTGTTAATATCAAAATTTTCGGTATTACCTACCATTAGTCTCAATAATCCAGCCATTTCAGCGGAAGCAAGAACCTGAGCGTCAACACCTTTTCGAAATATATTAATCGCCCCTATATCACTAGGGGATTTCAGTAGTTTTTTAAAGGATCTCAACTGAGTTGTTGCAATAACACTTTCTTCTTTAGATAGGGGTTTTCCTCCCTCTTTCTTACTATCATCTAGCTTCTTCTGAACATCTAGTATCATAGTACCAATAACCCTTTTACCTTCTTTTGACCCTAAAAAGTCGGTTAACAAAGCTGAGCTTTCTCCTATCTCCCGTTTTCTTCCTTCCTGAGCACTTCTAAAAGCTTCTAAAGCCCTAGTATTAGAATGAGTGACGTTCTTAAGAGAAGCTAGGTATCTAGCGTTACCTTTTATCATTGTCCCAAAGTCACCCATGGAATCCACAGCTTCCATGACAGTACTAGTAAACTGTCCTACCTCCATTCCACTATTTATAAAATTATCTTTTACCGTGCTAAGAACAGCACTACTATACTCCTCGCCACGTCCAGTCATACTAATTAGCTTTCCTAGTTGAGAAGCTACTTGTTTAAAGTCCTGCCCCGTAACAACAGCTAGATGACGGATGGATCTAGATAGCCTGTCCACCCCTTTCTCGGTAAGATCGAAAACGCCTCCCGACTCCGCAAGAGCCCCAAAAGCTTCTATCATCTCGGAACCCACGAAACCAAGCTCTTTACCCGCCTTATTAACCGCAACCTGTAACGCAGTAAGATTCGTTTTATCTAGCCTATCTATGTTTTCACCAAAAGTACCCATGCTCAAAGCCATTTTTTGAAAGGCTCCTGCATTTTGGGCTGCTTTTTCGTGAGTGCCTACTAAAATAAAGAACAGACCTTTTAATAGACCTCCAGCAAGACTTACCATTGACAAGAGAGGTCTAAACACAGAACCTAGTAATTTACTAGTTTGCCCCATAAACTGCATGCCCTTTGACATAGACACGAAAGCCGATCCTACTTTTCCTATTATAGAATCTTTATTCTGTAATTTGCCTATACCTCCCGACAAAGCTTTCGTAAGAGTGGGAAACCCGCTAGAACTTCCCCATGTCTCCGAAAAATCAGCTATGTCGTCCATAATAGTCCTGGTATCTCCTAGAGACCTATTTATCCTGTGGGTCAACATGTCAAACTCTTTCATGTTCTTTGTGGTCTCTTTCTGGCTGTCAGACATCTCCTTAGTAGACTTATTGCTTCTTTCCATAGCTCTGCCAGTTACGTCAGCAGCCTTTTGTGCCCCTTTGACACTCTTACCGAATCCCTCAGCTTCTTTACCAGCCTGAGAAAGTCCGGTACGAACATTTTGGACAGTTTCAAGAATGGAGTCCAAATCTTTCTTAGACTTATTTACGTCAATCTTTAATTCATCAGCCATTGTTTTCGAACCTCTTTATTTCATCCAACATCCAGGAACTAAATTTAAAATTCCTGTGTTTCAAGTATTCGTTTAACAAATACTCTTCGGTTATTTCTTGCTCCCTTTTGCCTAAAACTGGTATATCTGAATCGACTAATTTTTTGTGGGTGCTTAGGTAGTCTCTTTTCCACAATTCGTAAGAATGGCGCTCAGCTCTTTTTACAGCTTTATCAGCATCGTCTTCTTGACCACTCATCATGCTGTCCAACTGTCTCACCAACTCTTCCTTAGTTGTAACCCCATGTACAAAAACATCTCTCTTTTCTTTTTTAATCCTAGAAAGCTCTAGCCTTTGGAAATGCTCTTCTACTTTTTTTGATGCGTCTTTACTAAATAAACCAGATATAAATTGGAACGGCTGGAACATCTCCTTTTGTCTCTCAAACTCTTCACGTCGCTCCATATAATTCATAAATAACAATTGAATATATGATAAGCAAAAATTGTCAGATCCTGGTATACCTGTTACGGCAAAAGCGTTAAATCCACACCTTTTAACTAAAGTCCATAAAACTTTCGAATAATAAAGTCTATGGAAGTCCTCTAAATGTTTAGCCAAATTCATCTCCTCTGCCCTTTTCTTAACAGCTTCGGAAAACAAATAAAATAACAGTTCTAAAGGTAAAGTTTTAAAGTAGTCTTCGAGGTCCGGTAAAGTACTCGATCTATTCAACAAAAGGTTGTGATCATTTACAAAAACTACAGATCTAGCTAAATAAAGGCTTGCGTATCTCTTTAGCTTATCATATTCTAAAATAGAAGTTATATCTTGATTAGAAGACACTTCCGAGACTTTTAGAATAGAAAAGCCCGTTTGTAATTCTAACGCTTTTTCCTCTTGTTGAGATACTGTTTTAAATAGAATAGATACACCACTATCTACTTCTACCCTATAAAAAAGACCGGAAAAAAGTATAAGGTTCTCTAATTTTACACATATCTCTTGAGTTAGCATTTAAATCCTGGGCGGTTTAGCTACAACTGCCCCCTGATTTTCTGGTATTACTACTTTATCGACCTCTTCAGGTTCCTCTTGATAAGTTCTATTCTCTAGGTTGCTATACTCCGGAACTGGCTCTGGGTCAAATGCGTTCTCAGAAACTGGAGTGTTGACACTATCCGCTAAACTCTTGTCGTAAGACTCCATGTTTTCTATGTCTTCCTGGAAATCTAATATCTTAGAGAGATCGGCATTATTTACTTTTATACCATACTTTTTTTCAATGGATTTAGTATGCTTATCTTTAAATTCCTCATATTCATTGAGAACGTAAGAAAATATAGCGTCATCCCACCCTTTAATTATATCTCTAAGAATGTCAAAGAATGATCCTACGGCCTCTCCAGAATCATCATCATAGACTATTGTATTTGGTGAGGGGCACTCTGACCCATTAACTCTAGTGATGCAATAAGTTAAAACAGTTGTTTTCAAAGCAGAAGCAAAGACAGCAGGTTGCTCCCCTATATTTGGAACTTCCTCCCAAGACCTTTTTACGCATTCCAGAGTCTCATCGACAGAAAGAGCCCGTAGTGTAAAGATATCATCCCCTATAGAGATATCTTTTGTCCCTTCAACTTTATACTTTTCAACTGTTTTTAAAAAATTTAATTCTTTAGGTAGTGCCATTTTGTAGTTTCCCTTAATTTAATGTAGTTTCATGAAATACAAATAAATAAAAGAAAATAAAAAAGGGTCGGAAAACTCCGACCCTTTTTAAAATGGTTTCTTAGAATAATCCCGTAAGCTGTCCAGCTATTCCTAGTAAGTTATAACCTACACTAGTTCTATTAGAACCCCCACCTTTACTGTTAGGCTCATTACCAGTGCTGGCTCCTAATTGACCCGCATACCTACCATCTATCACATCAGTAGATTTGATCTCTACTCCAGAAGTCACAATAGCATTGCCCTGATCAGTCTCCATAGTATTAGATTCCATCCAGCAAGCTTCATAAATAGTAACTATAGCTCTCTCATCATATCCAGCTAAATTGAGATAGTTTCCATCTGTAGTAGCTCTCTGAGTACCAGTTCCTAATGCTCCAGTATTCCCGCTAGCAGCAGGGCTATCCTTGGTTAAACGGCTCATTACAACCTCTGATTTGATGTCAAAAGGCCATTGGTGCTCTTTCAAGGACCTAACAAATCCGTCCACTCCAGAATTATAACCAAAAATTTGCATTGTATTAGCTAGATAAAGAGCGAAAAACTGACAACTTATAGCCATTGGCTCAACTACCCCAGGAACTAGCTCTGCAATCTGCATACCCTTACCAATACCTCGTACAGGCTCTACTGTTCTGGACTCGTTCAGATTAAACTGGCTAAGATTTCCAATAAGAGTCAATCCACTCATCCCAACTTGAGGAGCAAATACCCTATGCTTTGCAGCAATAATGGTATGCGTACCTTCTGGGGCAAAAGTTTGTTTGTAAATATAATTATCAGTTTGCATCTCTTATTCTCCTAGATTAAGACCCTTGAATTCTGTATGTCACGAATACGTACTTAACTCCTAAAACAGGTCTGTACCCAGCCGATATTTCAACTATTGTTCGGTCATTCTCATTCTCTCTGACTTCAATATTCTTATAGTCAAATATTATACCAGCCCTCTGTAATTCCTGTAGAAAAGCAGAAAACACTGTCTCTACTTCACCAAGAATAGTATTAATAAAAGGTCGCCCTACAAACCTATTCATAACTATTTCTGTTTGACCCTCTACAAAGTCAGCAATAAAAGTTACATTAGGTTCTTTAGTAGCTACAGAAGTCATGTCTGTATTCAAAGCATCTCTAACATTAATAACAGGGTTCTTAGTAGTTAAAATAGTAACCCCTTCCTTAGCTATTTGGTTATATTCCAAAGGATTCTTAAAAATACCTGTTTCTTTAAATCCTTGTAAATTTTTATTTAACAATGGCTCACTTGGAGATGTCCCAGGATTAGCTATAAGACCTGCAATAGCTGCACCATAGAACCAACCAGGAACTACCGCTGAAGTAAACTCTCCTACGCTAGTCTCTAGATCCATAACAGCGCTTACAGGATAAGTAATCATCATCCTGTTACTCTTGAGATTTCTAGCTCTTTCAATAACCAAAGAATCTTTCTTATTTGTATTAAAACCTGTTATCATGTAACGGTTCATTCTACGTTCAGTACTACTCATTTTTTCTACGTGAGCTTTACCATAAGACCATACCTGAGAGTCGTCAGACAAAGGGACAACAACATACGGCTTTGACTCGGAATTAGAATCAAAAGGTGCCTCTATATCATCGAAAGCATCTTTAAAAAGCTGAATAGCAGTAGCACTATCAGGATTCAAGATAAAATCCTCTGTTTTCAAGAAATCCTGGAATGTGCTATCAAGATATCTTGGGAGAGGTTTAACTCCCACCACAGGTGCTCCGTTTTCAAAAGCTAGTTTAGCAGCCATTGACAATGGGTTACTCATATTAGGGATTCCGAAATCTCTTACAACCTCGCTGAATCTCAAGTACAGCCTGTGTTTAAAATCAGTTCTAAAATATTTATAGGAAACATAGTAAGTGTCACCAACATTAGGCTCCGCACCTGCATTATCATAAGTATTAAGAATTACCTCGTCTCCCACTGTCAATTCCGAGTTCTCTTCATCAGTTAGGATAGAAATTCCTGGGATCATCATGTTATAAACAGGAGTTCCGGCTCCTGCGTCCTGCAACTCAAAAACCCCTGTTTTAGTCACATTAAACTTGAGTATGTCGTCTTTGACTAAAATGTCTCCTGGATTGGATAAGTTTAAGTATAAGCCGGAAGCGGGATCTACAAACGCCTCCCCAAAGAACCCCTCATTACTTAAAGTACCGGCCCTAAATGTATCTGCATAATAAGTATTAACACTAACATCAGATCCTATTAGGCCATCAGAAGTAACTGTGTATCTAAGTTTCCCTGACGCTGCTGGCTTCTCTATAACTGTCACAGTCACTACTTCGTCTTGAGACATATTAAGAGGGGCAATTATATCAGCATATGACGGGAAAGACGCTGTACTAGTTTTGCCTTGACCTTGTAACGTAGCTAACCAAGAATTTGGTGCGTACATTCCAGAAGTTCCAAGGACCGACGTAAAGGAACCGTCCGCAACAGTATGAGTTCCCTCAGAAACCGAGGATACATACCCTGTGCTGGGACTAAACATGGTATACTGACCTAAATTACCGCCAGAAGCAGCCAGAGTCTTGGACAAAGTAAACTGATCTGAGGTAGTAAAACTAGCTCTGTAAATTATGTAGAGATTGTCTAAAGACGGATCTACAGCCTTGTTTAAATGAATGTAGCCCTTGTCTCCCTCAACTCTTACTACCCGTAAAGCATCGGAATCGGTAGTCCACTTCTTATCTTCTGCGGTTATAGCCGTATCAACGTCACTTCCAACATAGAAATCAAACACTCCGGGATCGACTTCAGGATCGTTTAAAAAAGACCCTTTTCCCGTTCCGTCCATAATAGGATTCTTGACTTTAAATACGGCAGTGGTAGCTTCAGTGGTATCAACAGGAATAGCAACCTCAGCAAAAATAAGCTTATCGTGAACATCTATAGTCAAATGGTCACCAGGAATCCAGTCATACTGAAAATCTTGATCTTCTTTTTGCATAGAAGTCAGTGCAAATGAGTTTCCCCAGGAAATTTCATGGAATGTAGTATCATTTATACTTCTCTCAAAAGAGAAGTTATAGTCTACACCATTAACATAATCTTTTCTTCCTGAAACATTACCAACTCTGGAAATACTGTGAATGTATTTATTTGGGAGAGGATCATTTTTGTCTATATGATTACTGTATGTATAAGATATGGTCAAGACTGCTGATAATCCAGGAGCGGTCTGTAAAACAAACTGTCCTGTAGTACCATTTAATGTACTAACTATAGAGCTAGCTCCATTAACTTTTACTGCTATATCAGTCACATCATTAGTAACATCTCCCTCAGAGTCTACCACTTTCTTGTGCTTAGTATAGAATGTCTTTTGAGATCCATTTTCAATTTGGTATGAAAGATCTTCATCAATTACTGCAACATCCTCTATAATGTAGTAATACGAGATGTAAATTTCGTCTCCGGTATCAGGGGTAAAAGTGAGATGAACTTCTCCTACTCCATCCACATTTTCTGGCTCAATTAACAGAGGATTAGTGCTCTTATCATTAACTGATATAACGACATTTTCAATATTCTCCGTCGCCAAAAATGTTAATGGATCTACAATTGGTCCGAATTTTGTTTTAAATATAGAGGTTGATCCGTTAGCCTGAGAAGACACATCTTCTCGTTCAACAAAAACAGGAAAATTCTTAGAACTACCACGAACAACCGGAACATCGGTGTTCTCAATAAGAACATCAGCCGTTCCTATAAACGTAGGAATCCTAAACCCTGCTGACAAATTTATACTCTCGCTAGACAAAATTGTCTGCGTATAAACACCAGGAGGTTGGTAATCCAAAAATGAAATTCTATCTGCCATAGTAATACCTTCTTAAAATCTTGATAATAATGATTTCCTTTTAAAGAAATACAAAATAAATAAAAAATTAACCATTACTCAATATAAATTATTTGTTATTGTCAACAATCGTGTAATCCCCGTTTTGAGTAGCCACTATCTGATCGTTACTCACTCCAGGGTTCTTGAGTTTTAAATCCTCTTTCTTCTTAAACTTTGTATAGTAATGCTCCCACCTTTTATTAGAATCTCGCCCAACTTTAACATCAATGCTATTTTTAACCGAATTGAAGTCAGAAAATACAGTGCTAATTCTATTTACTTGTTTCCTGGTCGAAGACTTATTACAAACAGGACACATCATTTCAACACCAGAATCTTTACACAAATGCTCAGTGGTGTGCCCGTTTTCGCATACAAAATCATATAGTGGCATAATTACCCTTTATAAAATCCAAGTACTTCCTGGATGCTTCCTACAAAAATAAACCCGTGGTATTCTCTAGACATAGGAACAAACCTAGCCCACTCTAAGTCTATAGTAAAAGATAAGGTTGAATTGGCGGTTTTTAGATACCCGTCGTCGGTCCATTCTTCTAAATCATTGTCCGACCAGTTAATATCATTCATGCTCCAATTATTACGATTAAACATAGAAGCTATCTCAGTTTTTAGCCTAGGTAACATGAAATCGAAAAGATCTGTTTCTTTCTTCTTGTCCGGCATGGAAAAAATTAAATTGACATCAAATCTTCCTCTCGAAGTAAATACATGAAAAGCTGGCCTAGTTTCTGGTAATAAGATTAAAACCTGCTCGTCCCCTAGAACAACCTCTTCGTTAAAATACAAGGTGATTCCAGGTACTAACTCGGAAGTTCTACCAGACTCATAAGACTTAGTAACTATTTCGCCTTCTTGAACTTTCCAAGCAGCTTTGACTGTCATATCGCTAGGAAAGGACCTTTTAAAGCTCACGGTAGTTCCACTGACTTCGAAATGCTCTTTTCTGATAAGAAGGTAACTACCGAACCACAGTTTTACTGTAGAAGGGTCAATAGGCTCTTCAGGAAGTTCTATAGTATTATCATTGTTCTCAGTATAACTAGTGGTTAGCACAGAGGTTTTATCAATTACTTTCATGTATTGATAATTTCCATTTCCCGAGTTATCCTGGGTAGCTATGCTTATAAAATAATACCCTTTACTAGCCTCTAAATCATAAGTACGAGGATCTTCGTGAATCCACTGAACACTAGTTCCGTTAAAATCAGCTCCAGCTTTCTTGGCTAAAAGATAGTTGGAGTGTCTTACTCCGCCATAACTATCTATACCAACAGGATTATCCGTAAAGCCTTTGACTGAGATATAAATTGTGTTATTACTTATATTCTTAGTAGTATACTCGTCAATAACGTCAATATCTTGTAAGGTACGGACTCTAACGCCTTCTCTGGTAACATAAGGAGCTTTATCAAGAACGTCCCTAAGTCTATCCTTAATCTCTTGCTTTAAAGCTTTTATTCCTGGTATTACATCCATTACGAGCGTTCCCAATTTCCAAAAGTCGGAGACTTACCTTTACTCTCTTTATAATCAGGAATATTAGGCTTATCTGGTTTAGGGTAAATACTAGGAACTCCAGGAACAGTTACCTTATATAAAATATCCGTGGGCTGAAGTATATGGACATCAAAATTCTGTTGCACCAGAACCCCATTAGGCTCCTTACGCTGGACAGGTCCTATAATATATCTCTCTCCGTTTTGTCGGAGTAGAACGTCACCTTGTCTAAGAACTGGACTATTTATAATCCAGGTGGATTGTGTCTTGGTCCTTTTAGATCCTTTGTTTGTTCGATTATAAGTAGAACTAGCATCGAAAGGGGCCATTCTAGACTTGAATGGGCCTAAATATCCTCCTATAAATCCTGTTCCATAGCAAACAGGGCAAGATCTATATACTGTGTCATCATATAAATTACGATCAACTATATCGTGATTATCACACCTGTCTCCCGCACTTTTTTGGATAAAGAAATTAACTTCCTCTCCACCCTGATCCAGCATAAACTTCTGCTTAGAAATAGCGTTTTTCCAAATATAAAACATAGAGTCCAGGTCTTGGTACGATCCTAACGGAGCGTTATCAAGAGGAGTCTCTTTTTCACTGGTAACACTAGTTATCTTATAAAAAATTCTTTGGTCTATATTATTGTATTCTTGCAAAAACAGGGCATTATACGTATAGGTCAACTTTATTTCTGTTTGATCTGTGGGAACCGGAAAATTGATAAACCTTTCGAACACTGGGTCCCACACTGGATCTACGTGAAACTCTATTTCTCCAGTTTGAGGTTCTATATTCTTTACTTCGACTGTTTTACCGTCAATCTTAGCTGTTATATCACTAGAATTAAACACGTAAGTTTGATCAGTTTTACTAACGACTAGAGGCTTGTTCTCTGTTCTAGCAAATGCCTTATTCTCAGCTAAACTTAATCTGCCAGAAGTAACTATTTCATCAGTGACTATCGTATTCCTCGATTCATCCCTAAAAAAGTTAACTTGTATGGGACTCTGATTTACTAATGTCCAAGGGCCTTCAGACGAATCAATACTTCTATATATATTAACTCCTTGAACAGCGTGAACGGAATTCTTCGGATCAATTAACGGGCTATCCCAATAAAGATCAAAACTTCCTGTGTCATAGGCAAAATAAACCCTAAAGTTTCTAGGGGATACCGGAAAAGGGTAATTATATCTAGGAAGCCCCTTAATATTAAGGGGATCTGTATTATCTAAGCTGTTATTATCAACAGCTCCAGTAATACTATTAGGTGCAATCTCATCTGCCATTACGCTCTGTTTCTACGTCGCCAGGACCCAGCTCCAGCTCCTTTAAAAGTGTACTGACCCTTACCATAGCCATATCCAACACTAAACCTAGCTTGCCTTAGTCCCGCTATTTGATGAGACCTATTAGTTTGTAGGTTTTCCAGTTCATTTCTGAACCATTCTATAGAGGAATCTAACATGGATCTATATTTCTCAGATTTACTTAAATCCAAAGAAATACCATTCAAAGAGTAACCAAATTCATCTTGAATCCAAATCATGGTAATATGCTGAAGAGCAAATACCACTGCTCCATTAAGAACAATGGACCTCAGTGGGGAGGGGATTGACCCTATCGTGTAGTTTGTGCCCCTAAGATACCAATTAACATCATCTGTACTGTCCTGTAAGGCTGATAATAGTTCGTAGTCTTGCCATATATAACCATGATTAGTGGTAAAGTTATTAACCTCTTGAGCAGATCTTGGCGGAGCAAACCTGTAATTTCTATCAGGATCATTATCACCTAGTCTTATCCTCAGTTTCTCTATCATGGAAGCAACTTGATCAGGATACTGAGATTTAGTCTTAGTACTATCTGCTACTACATGAAATTTATCATCAAAAGTTTTTGTAGCACCACCATCTATTTCTTGTATAGTCCAAATTATTTTATACTCTCCAATGGAAGCGTCCGGATAAATCGAATACGGAGCGTACCAAAGACCAGTTGAAATCCTATCTGGGACTCTTGCGTTATTATTGTCAACAAGTATGTCAAATCCTTGTGTTATATCCACAATTCCGTAAGTAACACTAAACGGATCAAACAACGCTCCTATTTCGTCACGAAAAGTAACTTTTAAATCTTTTTCTGTTAGGGTTTGCCCTCTATAAAACGCTCTAGCCATATTAAAACCTCACAAAGTCTAAGCTTCATAGAGAGCGAAAAATAAACTATTACAAGCTATTAAGCCACAACAGTAAAAAAAGAGGAATAAGCGGTAAGGTTATGTTCGGAATCCCGTTTTACCGACCACGTTAGCTTGTATTCGCCGGTAAAAATAAAATCAGTTCCTACTATAATTTCTACGTAGTAATGACCTGTACTATCACTCTCCGGCTCTAAATCGGCGTAAATGAGATTACTGTAGTTGAACATTCCTACATCTCCTTTTTTATATAGAGATGCCGAAATCTGGTCTACAGCAATAGGAGTTCCATTTATATCTTTTATGGTAATATCTAGGTCTTCTGGGCCAGTTGAAATACTCAAATCACTAACATCAAATAGAGTTTTCATTACGAAAAATCTACGGAGTAAGTGATAGGTACATCTACTGGTCTAAACTGAAATGAAATAAGCTCGTTAACTGAGCCTTGCCCCGCTTCAATTCCGGATAGCACTATAAAGTAATCTTTGTTAATAGAAAACAAGGTATCGGAAACTGACAATGAAAGAGAGTATTCTCCGGTATTATTTTCAGTAAGGGTTACTGTTGCGTTTATGACTGTTCTGGTAGCTCCGTCTAAGCTAACAACTTCTGTGCTAGGACTGGTGATACTTCCAGGGCCTCCAAAACCGTCTTCAAAAACGGCTCTGACAGTATGGGTAGTGTTTATCTGAACTAAAGTTGTCATAATTAAGTCTGCTCTACCACATAATTAAGATCAAAAGCCACAACCGGGTTACTTGTGACCCCGCTCTCATTAAAAACTAAAGAAATATAAAATCCCCTAGGAATAGTGATGGGATGAATAAACTGTGAATCATATAAAGAGGTGTCGTCACCTAGGTCCTTAAAAACTATATTCTCATGCGTATCAAAAGGAAAAACTTTATACCCGGAGGCGTTTACTATGTCTGATTGACTTCCTATATAGAATTTAGGATCAGTAAACGACCCTGAGGAAGTGGTTAGTTTGAAGCTAATACCATACAAAATATAGGTGTCTTCTGTACGTATGGTAAATATAGTAGAATCCCCAGTATCAGCATAGGGCAGAACCGAATGAGCCCTGTTAACGGAAACCTTCTTATAAATAGACCTAGTGGATTTTCTTGTGGACATGATTCCCCTTTATATTAAGCTGGAATTAAATTAATAATAGATAGTTTATCATCCGGGACCTCTGATTGGAATCCGTTACAATTGATTTTCCACCCTAAATTTTGTAAATACTGTGAACATATATTAGACTGTAAAAATAAATTATTCTTTCTCAAAAAAGAAATGCTTGTAAAGCCAAATCCCATATCCCTAAGTAGCCATAAAAAACTGCAACAACTAAGGTAATCATCATCATCAAATATGCTATCACAAATCACATACCTATGAGATTCTCTAGTTAATTCCGGAAGAGATTCTATCTCTAATACTTCCTCTAAGTCAGGACTCTCCAGGTTCTCTGAAGCAAACACAAACAAAACGTCGTATCCTTTGGCCCTAAGATCCTCTACAAATAGAGCATTTTCTCCTATATAAAGGGCTTCTCTTTTTCCAAGTAGTCTCAAGGACTCTGCAAGATGACTATATTTCCAGCTTTCTTCCTGACTTCCATAACTAGTATCATAGCTTTCTAGAACTCCGGCATAAGACTTGGACAAATCACTGGGAATGACTAGCTCCGTGTCGCCCTCCCCCAGAAACTTGTGGTCAATCTTTAGGTTTTCTACTACAGCAGGATTAAACTTCGTATATAAGCTAGCCAAACATTTAGAAAAGCCTGTAAGACTTAAACTTGTGTTAGTAAGCAGCTCACAGTCTAAACCAAACTCACTGAAAAAATCTTTTATCTCTGTGCTATCCGTGTATATTTTTTGTATTAACTTGGTTTTGAGTAGATAGAAACGCTCATTTCTGTCCATATTTTTCATCACTCTTAAATCATCTATGCAAAGTACTACAGGCTTTCCTAGATCAAATATGGAAACGTCTATAAAATTGTAAAAAACCACTGCATCACAATACTTTAGGTTCTCTAGACTGCCTTTAAACTGGTAATCAACATTATCTAGTATACAAGCTCTAGAATGGAACCCTTTTCTGATTGTATCGGTTATTAAGGAATGGAAGCCCGTTGATAATTTCTCGGCTAAGAATGATATTGACAAACTTTTATCTAGGTCTAATGATCTTAAAAGCCGTCCCCGGTCCCATTTGATATTCTGGACCCTCTTCAAAACTTTTGTCAAAAATTCTTGGGAGTCCTCCTCAAACAAGATACTATCTGAACTGAGAGAATTTAGCTTTTTTTGTGGAATTCTTGAGAAAAAGAACCTTATATCTATAGGTAAATAAAAGGATTCCTCCAAGGGATTCTCTAGTAAAGTATACTTTATGTCACTAGGAAGCTCTATTTCAGAATATACAAAAACACTGACTTCTGATTCCAAAGTATTTATTAAACTTCTTAGAAAAGAAAGAGAGAAATTAGTATCTTTTTTGTATATGTGTATAGACGATCTGAATGAAAAAGTCATCCTCACATTATATCATATACAAGGGTTTTATTAAACTGGACTCACACTCGTTACAGTATATGCAAAAGAAACTCGTGTTTCTGACATAGGAGTGAGTGTCAAAGTGTTAGTATCAACAGTAGATTGCCCTGCTAAAGTCAAGTACCAATCCCCATCCTGTATAGCGTCTTGAATTTCTCCGTATAGAGTGTGCCTAGTCTCTGTATCAGATGCTGCTAAAGTCGCAGTAAATACTCTGCCTGACAAAGTAACATCATCATTTACTCCGTAGGCGGTATTACTTATAGCCCAGACAGAGCCTCCTGTTTGGCCAGCGCCTCCCATAATACTCTTCCAGGACAAATCGTAAGTAACTATATTCTGGTATACCCCAGTGGTTACCCTACTGCTAGTAGGAACTTGGATATTAAACTCAGAAGACTTTTTCATCACATTAGAAGTACCATTCACCGGAGTTCCTGCTATATCAGTAGGATCTCCAGACAACAGAGTAGAAGTAGACCCTATTATAGGTAGGGTAACCTCAAACACACCATCCGTAATTCCGTGATTGTCATTTACGGCTGTGGTCACTAGATCAATTTTATTCGGAATATTCTGCTGGGTCTCATTTAAAAGAGTAGCTATATCTCCTTTAATATCTAGTATTTCTGCGTAAATATCAGTTCCTGCGGTAACCATAGCAGCCCCGCCTAACCATCCATCAACAGCAGCTCTAAAAGCAACAACGTCCCCGTCTAAATCAGCTATGTCAGAGGTTAAACCTGCAAACCCTGAAGCCATTCCTGTTAATTCAACTACCTCAAAAGATCTGGGGTGCAAAGCAAATGTGTCTGGCCCTTCCGATTCCTTAGACTTGATCTCTAATCTGTAGGTTCCTACATCTGCGTTAGGACTCCCTCCATTAGGAAACTCATGGTCAAACTCAAAAAAGTAAATACCTTCAGACTCTCGGGTCATATCTAAATTATTTATAAGAGTGCTGGGGCCAGTGGAAGCATTGGAACCATTGGTCAAAGCACTTCCAGCTCCGTCTAGAATTCTAAGTGTAGGAAGCTCGGTATTACTGCCTAATAAATCTGCAATTATTCCGTCTGAGTAGTTATAAAAATAGATTTTATTGATTCTATTAGAATTTTCATCCGGCCTTTCAATAACATACGGAAATGAGATTGCTGCACTAACATCATTTTGAAGAGCGTTTACAGCAGCAGTTATCGCTGTTAACTGGGAGTCTATACTAGTATCATGGTCAGTTATAGCTGTAGTAATAGTAGTAGTCTGAGTAGTAAGGTCAGTCAATACCTGATCTACTTTACCCTCTACAGAAGCTATTTCAACACGAGTTAATCCGTGCTCTTTTTCAATTATTCTTCTTAATAATGTCATTTTTTACCTCAAAAGCAGATTGATAAACCAAGCGAATATCAAAAAATTATTCAATTGTCACAGTGTGTTTAAAGTGGCTATCACTATTAAATAGAGCGTCCAGAGTAACTCCTGCTTCGCTTACCCTGCCTAAAACTCTAATCTTTATTGGAAGCACTGTTACATTAACTGCCTTAAATCTTGCGTACCGATGAAACACCTCTCCAGTAGGATTATTTTTAAAAACCTTGATATCATCAGTAAAATCCTCGTAATTAAAAACTTCTGTGCTAGAGTCTGCCCATTGCCATCTAATATAAGCAAAGTCCCCTGCATTACTTCCTGTTACCAGCACATCCCAGGATAAATCTATTTCTAATGATTGAAGCTTCACAGGTCCGGGGGCATGATGATCAATCTGAAACTCGTGAATAACACTATCATTAACGCTAGTTATTTGAGTGCCAGATATTTTGAATTCTTTTGGATCAGCATCAATAACCCCTATGGCTTGAATAAAAGGAAACGTTTCCCCGTAATCATCAGTTTTAGACGTAGTAGAAGCAATGTCTAATAAAGTCTCGTCTGTTATAGTTTTGCCGTTTACTTTGCTAGGCATATTTACTCCTATACTAACTCTGATTTAGAGCAGAATAATTTAGCTGTTACGGTAGAGCCCTTCATAGTAGTTGTCTCTACTATAATCTCATTGTTAGCCTCTAAACTTATTGGAGTGTCGAATTGATAGAAATAATCTATACTCCCTGAGGGTCCTACTAAGGGCCTAGAGTCTATTATCAACTGATCAGTCCCGATTTTAATAGACACTATTATTTCTCCTTCGAAAGCATTATTAGAAGAAAAACCTACTCCGACAAAATGCATTAAAAAAGAGCTTCCAGAAGTAATGGATAGAGCTAATTCAGCAGATGACATGTCAACACTGCTACTAACCGTATTAGTGAGAGATCTAGGAGATACTAATACGCTATCTTCACTAGATTTTATAGCTAATCTTCGTTGTGTCATAATTCCACCTTACTTAGTAAGCCTCTCCAAAATAACTAAACAAAACACATCTGCTGTTCCATTTTCAGAAGTTATCTCTAATATTAGGTCTCCGCCTGCTACAGCCCCATCAAAAAAGTAGTCCCCCGAAAACACTGTATGAACAGTGTCTTGAGCAATTAAGTGGCCCTGATCTAATGTGTCTGTGTTGTATTTCAAATAATATTTTATATCATTAGAGGAACTTATTTTAATATCCCTAATACCATATTTTTTATCCGAATCCGGGGTAAAGTTCAAACTGTCAAAAACATCGTCTGGACCATCAGTAACAGAAACTGACTTCCTTAGAACCACTGGATCTGAAGTTCTGGATATACTAATTGGAATGGGGTTTGAATCTGTATCTGTATTATTAGTTATCTTAACTAAAGACTCTTGTAGTTTTACATCTAAAGCGTGTTTCTCATCTATTTCCTCCAATAATAAGGAGGTTCCCAATCTTTTGTATGTGTTATTCTCTTCGTCCCATCCCAGAATTCCTCTTTCTCTATCAAAATCTATATTTCTAATAATAGTGGAGGCACGTCCTGGCAGTCTTACATAACGAAACGGAGCTACTGTTATAAGCTCCTCTGTATTATCCTTGTAAACCTCAGTTACTTTTACATAGAACTCTTTATCAGCAGCTATATAAGAATTCACTGAAACAGATAGAGTTACAGCACCCTGTCTATAAAAACTTCTTATTTTCTTTGGGGCAGACCCTGTTTCCCCCGCTTTATTTAAAAGGTTGCTTACTCGCTTAGTATAAACACCTTCTCTTTCTAAAGAAGTATATACATTATAAGCTTTAACAAGACTTATATCGGAGGGTTTCCAAAATAGAAGAACCTTTTCATTATCCCTACTCTCTACTTGTACTCGAACGGGCATAATATCTCCTTATCTTCTAGCTCTCAGGCTAGGGTGATTGTCCTTCTGAAGCTTCTCCATTTTTTTACTCTGTTCCATTCTATGTTGAGCCAGCTTAACATTTTTATCATGCCATCCCCAACCTGTGTAAATAACACTAACTTCACTGCCTACATTAAAAAACCTTTTACCGTTTTTGGAGCACTCGGGACAACTGCTTTCTTCATCCATAGAACTTATACTTCTCATTTCTTCAAACTCGTGAGAACAGCTTTCACATCTATAACTATAAAACGGCATATTAATTTCCTCTACTCTTTTTAAATGTCGTTAACAAATAAGTTCTAACCTTTGGTATCACCGCAGTTATATGTTTACAAATTTTTATATTCTGTTTTCCCGGTACTTGTGGAGTGCTAGGAATTCCTCTTTTATCTCTACCTTCCAAATAACCTTCTACATACGCATTATACGCAGCTCCGTAATACCAAAAGAACGGGCAAGAACAATAAACATTCATGTCCCTATCTTTAACCGGAGTATCCATATCAGACTTATCTGCTATCCCCACTCTTACAACATAAGGACCCTCTGATTTAGGCTTGTTACACACAACTTTAAATAGCCACCTAGCATTTCTAGCGTCTACTCTATACAAAGTTGAGCTACACCCTCCCACGAATCTCTTAGAAAGAGGTGCGGTAGTATTTCTCAGCTCATCCAGGGTATAGGACACCACTGAGTGGTCACACCCGCAATCGTCATCATTCAAATTAAATAAAGGAATAGTTAAAAAGTTATTCATAGCCTCTTATCAACTGAAGAAAAAATGAATAAAACTAAATTAGGCTGAAAACCTAGCTAACTTTAACTGAGACTCCATTATTTCCATTAAATTTTGGTGCATTTTCTTCAGATTAGCTGTTAATTTTCGGCCATCTAACTCCCCGGTACTCACTATTTCTGCTGTTTTATCTATGAAAAACATAAGCAGTTTTGGATACGTTAACTCTCCTATAAAAGAAATTCTCTGAGCTTTTTTAGAAAGCTTTACGTATTCCTCCCATTTTTCTCTGTGTGATTTCTCTTCTTTATCCTCTTTAACCGGAGGATCAATTTTGTCCGCTACTATAAGGTCTTTCGAAGCTTCCTTCTTATACGCACTCTCCGAGTCAAAGGGATTAGCCTTTTTTAGTTCAGATGTGTCTATAACCACGAACTTTTCTGCCAATTCACCAGAAACCTTGCTCCCAGACCCTACAGAATAAGCTGGCTTCTCCTTGGTCACAGCGTTAGTATGAATCTTAGTCTCAACTCTAGGTTCGCTGGCGGTCTTAGGAGGTCGTAATACAGAAGGAGAAGCTAAAGGTTGAGAGAAAGCTTTATGAGCATCTACTCTTTTTATTCTATCATCAACTTTAACATGAGTTACGACTTCTTGATAATCGGTAGTCGAATTGACAGCTTTTACCTCTTTTTTAACGTCACTTTTTAGAAACTCGTTAAATTCCTTTTCAGACTTTTCAATAAGAAAACCCTTCTCAGCTTTACTAATAACCCAGTCTCCTTGACTGCTAATCTCTTTTAGCTTTCCCTTGGAAGGGATAAAAACTTTACCCCGGCTCACAAGTAAATACCTGCCCTTGTATAGGGTGCGCTTAGCATCGCTTAAGTGAATAGCGGAATTACAAATAAAATATCTCTTCTTCATTTATTCTCCTTAGAATAACAAAAAAGCTGTCAAAACAGCTTTTTATCTATGTTACTAACAATCGAAAAACAATTGAATATAAAAAAGGCCCCTACTAGAGGGGCCAATTTTTGTTGTCTCTTGTGTTTATTCGTTAATGCTAAGAGCTTGTAATCCAAGTGGATTGGTTACTGCAATACCAATAATCTCAAACATAGAGAATCCGATCATACGCTGGCGATTGTCGTCAGCAGACAAGATAGTCAAGTCTGTTCTAATTGGCATTCTACCAAAATACTCAGGCTCTGCAACCACGTAAACAGTGTCAACAGGTACTACGCTAGACTGAATCAAGTGTGCTCCCCAAAGAGAGTTCTGAATACCAGTCTTCAAAAGGAAAGCTTGGGATTCGATATCAAGGATATCTCTATCAAACTTCCTGATGTCAGCATAGTTAAGAGGGTTCAAGAATACTCTAGAAACTCTTAATCGCCACTTTTCTACCTGTCCGAAGGCATCTGCCAAAAGAGCTGGTGTTACACCAGTACCCACACCGATGGTAGGGTTAACTGCGTTAGTAGTATTCTGAGTTGCAGTAGCTGCAATCAAATTAAAACCACGAGTATCCTCTTCTTCCATGATAGCCGACTTACCTTGCTCTAACGTCCTCTCTACGATGTCAAATCGCTTTTCCTGAATAGTAGTGAAAGGAATCATTGGATTAGCTGCAATTTCAAACATAGGAACATCAATTCTGGTGCTCCTCTGAATAGCCATTACAGAATCCGCTTCTTCTGAAACTACATACGCAGGAACATTAACGTCCTTATCGTAGTAAGGGCTAGCTCCAGGTAGAAGTTCTTCTACATAGAAAGCCTTTCGTAAAACCCCTTCATAAAGAAGTTGTCTTTTTACTGGTGATTGAAGGTACTTTGCTAATACCATTCGTCCCTTAGGAGTCCTGATATACTTAGCAATTAGCTCATGCTTCTTTCGGCTGCTTAAATTTTCGTTGTCAAATAATCGTCTCATTATTTTCTCCTTATACCAACAGCTTAATAAGCATCTTCTCGCCTAGGGCAGAAGGAGCTGTTTCTACTACACCAACCACTAGAGCAGATCCCCAATCTTCATTGGTTAATAGACCGTTACCAGAAGAGTACAAAGTCTCTCCGGAAACGTAAGTTAAATCTCCCCCATTAGCTTTATTTCTAGTCTCATAGATATCAACAAAATGAAATCCTAGAGATACTAGAGTAATAACTCCAGAATCCTTTGGGCGGTTGCTCTCAAAGTCTTCCCCTGCTGCGTCATGTCCAAATAATCCCATAGCTCTAAGGGTCTCAGTACACTTCTTTAGAGTTCCGTCAGTATCCATAGCACCTATAGATCCTCCTAGAACTCCTTTGTTTGTGTCATTACCTTTACCCATGGTTTTATTTTGGTAGGGTGACCCATTCTGAGAAAAATCGAAATTTTCCTGAGTTTTAGCGTCATCACCTAGAGATACAGGACGAGCAGTTACTTTATGTAATTGTTCAAGTGCCATTGTCTTTCTCCTTAAATATTAATTAATCCTGGGAAAACAAACTATCTAGTTCGTTCGCCTTATTTTTTTCTTTTTTACTAGCTGATTTAGTTAAAACCTGTGGCAGAACTTGGTCGCCACCTAGCTTAACTGAATCCTCAATCCCATCGAGAGAAGCTTGGGAATTAAATCCCTCATCTCCGAAAAGATCCATGAGTTCATGATCGACTAGAGCTGCTGAATACATAGCACTCATATCGTCGTTCAAGTTCAATTCTAGATCTTCCTCTTCTTCCTCTTCCATATTGAAACCGGCCTCAAATATATCGTCTTCTTCATCAAGACCAATATCTTCTTCCTCTTCCATTATGATAGGCTCTTCGTCGATCTCTTCTTCCATAGCCATAGGCTCGATAGGAGCTTCTACTTCTTCAGCGATTACTGGTTCAGCAACAACTTCTGTGGAAGCCTTGGTCCAAGAAGCTCCGGAATCTGTTTGAGCTTCCCTTGCGTCTTCAACTTCTTCTTCCGCTTTTTTCTCTGCGTCTCCATCTTCTTTATCAGAAAGACCATACTTATAAGAAGCTTTTACAAGATCCTTAAGTTCAGCAATCTCTGCCTTAAGACTATCCATCTCTGCGGAAGCCTTAGTGCTAGGCCATTCTTTAGGCATATTTTTATCCGGATAGTCCAATCCACCTTCAGGGGGACCGTAGCTACCTTCTGAATCCTTTCTTGATTCCTCAAGAGGACCTTCAGACATATGCTTGTCTAGTTTGTCAGCCTCTGACTTATCTTTCCATTCTTGAGGAGTATAAGCATAATCCTCTTTAGAACCATCTTCTGGCCCTGAATAATTTTCCGTAAGGCTATCGTGCTCTGCATTGTACTTATCAACTAGCCATCTGTAATCAGCAGCGGAAGCGTCTACAAATTTAGCTACGTGGTTTAATAGCAGGCTTCTTTCGTGCAATTTAAATAACAGAGGGCTTTCTAGTCTAGCAATCCTACCGGCAGTTGCCTTAAAGGTTTCCTTATCAGCTACGAATAGCTCAGGAAGGAGTGCCCTAGCAATGTCATAAGCGACTTTAGCTCTTTCTTGTACAGTTTGTTTCATTGTTTTCTCCTCAAATAAGATATTATGAGTTATATAATTATTATGATATAAATAAAGTATTACTGTTTACTGCTGTTTTTATCAAACTAGAACTTTACTCGTAATAAGGTTCTCTTCCAATAATTCTTTCTCCGTACTAGGCTTAAAATCCATATTATCTGGATCACTAAACTCAAGTTCTTTAGGACTCTCTTCTTTAACTTCCTCTTCTTCAGTTCCTTCTTCTGGAGTCTCCTCCTCCGAAAAATCCTCGAAAAAATCATCATCAGCAGCCGTCTTTTTAAACTTAAGCTTTATATCCTGAAATTTTCCGTCCTCTAACATAATCTCAAAACTATCCTTTCCGTATAATCTAGTCTGTAAATATCCGACTACATTAGCTACATTAGTAGATGCATTAATAATGTTGTGAACAGTGGCATGCCTCCATGCCGGAATCTCCACCCAACTAGCTTCTTCGAATTCAACAGAATCCTGGTGAGCTTCTCCACCACATAACTCAGCAACAACTCTTCTTACACCGTACTGATCAATAAATGACCCACCTTTGTTATACTTCAAGTGAACACATTTATTTTCTGGGTTAAAGGAAACGTGACCGCACTGTGAGCACTGTGTATAAGTGCAAGTACATCCCATGCTAAGAGTTTTTATTGAGCCGTCTTCAATTCTTTTTGCTAATTTTTTATGTTTTTTATTGGTGGCTACTAAAATCTCTACTGCGTAGTGATGCTTCCCGTTACCCAAAGGAACTTTTCTTAATACAGCATCTACTACTCTTCCTTTGCTAGCAGATACTTTTTGCTCATGCTCATAAAAATTATAAGCTCCTCTAAAGGACTTATAAGCATTTGTCAATACCTCTGAAGTCCAGGCATCACCATTGTCATTAACGTTGCTGGCTGTCTCAGGAGTAATGTACCAAGGAGTGTCTTTATACAAAGGATTATCTTTCTCGGTATTAACAGATACAACTATCTCAGCTTGACTAAGAATGTAATCTTGATTTAATGAGTCAGTTAATGTGCTATTCTTAGGAACTAGAGCCTTCGCTATAACCTTAAGAGAATCTTTAGACATTACTGAACTTCTGCTTGAAGAAGCTGTAAAAGAAGGTTCCCCTAAATTAGAATAGGAATCATTGTCAGATTGACCATCTACATATGAAACTGGGTCAAAATACTCTGGAACTTTACCTAATATATCTTTATCAATAGTAGGCTGGGAAAGTTGTCTATCCCCGCTATCTCTAGGAAGTAATGTTAAGTTGTCTACATGCTCTTGGTAAGTACCATAAGGCCACCTTACCGAAACCTTTCGATTAACTGGTTGAACATCTACGACAACACCTAGACCAGCAGGAGCGTTTCCCCAAGAGAGAGAAACTATATCTCCTATCCTAAAAAGGTAAGCTCTTTGATAGTCTTCTTTAGTTCTATGGGAGACACGCTTCTCAGCTAGAGTGGATATATCTTTGAATGCTTTGGAAACATCAACTGGTTTAACCCTGCTTCCATATCTATAAAAGACACCTGTTGTTTCCCACTTCAAGCCTGGAGAATATCTTTTATTCCTACCTGCACCTTGCTGTTTAAAATAATCATCAAGTATCAAGGAGTTAATTTGCTCTGGAGTTAACAAAAATCCAGACTTCAACTCTTCATATGAGATAGAGGAATTCTTTAAAAAATATTGCTTTAAAGCTATGACTGTAGAATCAGTCATGAAAATTGGTCGTCGTTTACTTTCCATACAAAAATCCAGGTAAAAAAATTAGTATTGACTTTAAAGAAAGACAATACTAAAAAAGTATAAAATTGAATTAAAATGGATTAGTGGTTGTCTATATTATTTAGTCCTCACTTTTTTAGAACTCTGGTACTTGTTAAGAACTCTCTTTCTCATACCTTCTAACATAACCCCGTGAATACTTTCAGCTTTAATAGCATCTTCTTTTCCTAGATGATAAGTACCTTCTGCTACCTTTTTGGTGTCTTTAGATTCTATATTATCTACCGTTTCACTAACAACTTTATTCTTGTAATCAGAAGTTATCTTTCTTGCCATAGTACTATCTACAGGAAGTTGCTGGAATTCCTTTATTCCCATGCCACGTTCTGCCAATAACTTATGGAATCTCGGGTCTTGTCCTAGACGATTACCAACTTCCGTGTACATAGAATTCAAAAGATCATTAAACCTGGAATCGTTCAAGGTAAACAAATCACTTTGTAAATATTCTAATTCCTGATCCGGATCAATGTTGAATAGGTCTAATATAGTTCTGACACTCAATGAACCTTTATTATAAAGCTGGAACAAATTCTGGAAAGCAGTTTCATTGTCTCTAAGACCTAATCTTCTAAACGATAACCCAGGAGTTAGAATAACTTTTGATTCATCGTCCCCTTCAGTCCATCCTTTCTGGTAACATAACGGAGCCCACAACTTTCCCTCTATAAATTCTTGAAGTTTATCTCTTAGAAGGGAAAACCTTTTATCCATTATGTCAACCTGAAGTTTAGTGTCTCCGAAAACTCCGTCACCAAAGATCATCTCTTTTCTAAGACCGAGTCCAGCAGCTATCCTGCTATTAACTTCGTCCCACTCAGAGGTTAGCTGTAAAATTCTAGTGTCTGCCCCTACCTGAGTCCAATTAACAGGAAAAGTAGTAACAATAGTATAATCAGGGGTTTCCATAGAAGCATCTACCTGATCTCTCAAGTTATCTACTTCGGTAGGATCTAATGGAGCATCAGTAGTAATAAGGTGCTTAGGAGTCAGGTTTCTCATAGCAACCATGATCTGAGCTTGTCTTAATCGTTCTCTATACATAAGATCATTAAGACATCTTCTAAGTATAGGCACTCCTAAAGTATGATATTGACTTCTACTCCTAGATAAATGATGAACGAACGTTCCATCATAAGGATCTGTATTCAGCTCAATCATTTTGTTATCATAAATAGCTTTCTGAATCTCATCCGGAATCGTTTGCAGTAATTTTCTGGTATCATTATCAATAAAACTACTCTTAATCATATGCCTGAGTTCCTCATCAGGAACTAGAAATATCATATTATCAGTTGAAAAGTGAGACTTCTCAGTTCTGATGAGATTAGGATCTAAAACTAAAATCCTTTCGATACTATCTTTTGCTGCGTTTTTTTCCACGTAAATGTATACGTTTCCGTATAACCAGTATTCATGGGTTATTTCCATTAACAACTGAAAAAGGTCAAACTTATCTGACAGTAATTTAGTATACCTAAGTATCTCGTAAGCTTTGTCAGAATCCTCGGTAAGAGGTAATGTATGGTGAACTCTTGAAATAGGAAGCTCAGTCAATAAATCTATAGCATGACCTACATAAGGGTCTCTCTCGTAAAACCACAAGAAAAGATCTCTTTCGTCTGAAAGAGTATAGGGCAAAGAAAAAAGGTCCGGGGAATAACTTGGGTGAAAAAAATTGTCAAACCTAGAGTTACTTATATCCCCTGCACCAGAAGTATTATAGTCGGTCTCAAAATTAGCTGTTAATCCAGAGCCTCCAAACATTTTACTATCAGAGCCCCTGACTAAATAATCTCTAGACCTGTTAAATTTAGTTGACCCTATATGCTTATTTTTCATTTCTATCTTCTTTTACAGATAACCAAATAATAATTCCAAAGAAGTTCTTATATCTTTCAAAGTTTTTACAAACATCTTTGTTTGAACGTCATTCATGTGGTGATACTTGGCATTAATATGAACTTCTGGGTACTGACCCTTCTCTCTTATAACCTGTTCTATATAGTCCTGCTCTTCCCAGATTTTCTTCGAATCTACTTTAATCCTATTTTGTAATCTAGCTTGATAATCGGACTCAACTTCAGAAATAGCTCTATTAATTTCCATTATCTTATCTTGTATAGCTTTATTATACCCAGAATCTGATTTTAGCTTACTTTTACTAGCTTCTGCTCTTATATCCTGTATCTCGTCACTATCTTCTATAATATCTGGTATATTAGTAGTACTAAAAGAACTGTTATTATGAGAAGCTGTGTCGGAATCAAACCCAGGAAATTTTCCAGCCATTGCTAAAATCTTCTCTTCATTCGGCCCCGTGAATTAGAATGTCCCTGTTTCCTCATGTAAGAATCCACTGCATTAGAATTATGCTTATTCAATAAATTTCTGTTGTGCCTTAAATCAGTTACAACCCTGTACCCACTAGTTTTCACGGGTTTAGACACCTTAGCCCCGACCCCCTCTTTCAAATAAACTTCTTTGAAAATTAAGTACACTAATCTGGATATAGCATCCGGCACGTCATCATGTTTTCCTCTAGTAGCAGCAACTTTTATTTTCTCTTTGTCTCCCACGCCTTTTTTAACCATAATTAGATCTAAAAACCCATCTATAATCCAGTCATAACCAGGAAGAACTAGTCTCTCTTCTTGATACAACCTACGGAAAACCTGATAAACATCATTATGCAGTTTATCACTTGGAGGCAATTCTACAAAATTAGTTATTCCATTGTTCAATAAATGCTCACTGTATGCAGGTCCGTGGTGTTGGTCAAATGCACCTTTAACAATATTAAAGCTCTCTGTTAGGTCCACTGTTTCCTTAGACATTTTCTCAAACGAAATCACTCCTTGATCATTCGTCCACTCAAATTCTTCCCCCGGCTGGTATTCGGCCACATAATCAACTACAATTTTCTTGTCTTCGCCATCCCCCTCGGCATGTCCAATAGCGAAACAAGTGCTATCCTGTTTAAACCCTAGGTCAGCAGCAAAATAGTAATCTATACCTTGCTGACCCTTCTCAGCAGGCTCTTGTTCAGGTAACTTACACTCCTCATTTTCAGTTACCCCAGGAATAGGATAAATATTTTTGAAAAACATGTCCGGATCTTCAATATAATCCCTTACCGTACTAGTAAAATCTGCCCCATACTCTTGTCTAAAAGAATTTTTATCTAACTTCCATTTGTTCCTGTATTTAACATCAGTCACTCGGCCTGGATTTATTTCCCATGTAGGAGCTTTTATTACCAATATATCGCTGTCGTCCCCCTCCTGAGCAGCCATGGTAAAAATATCATAAAAAAATCCTTGTGGGCCGTTTGGGGTGCTAATTAAAATCATTTTACCGTCATAAAAAGTGCTAACAGAAGGCTCCAGGGCTTCATAAACTGAGTTTGCAGAAGCCTTCTTACTTGTGCTATCCATCATGTGAGCACACTCGTCCATAATACCATCAATAGTATTAGGACCTCGTACCGCAGGAGCATTACAACTGACAGGCTTAATAAGTAAAGTAGGCTTTATCCTAGTTCCAGATCTGTTTGCTTTCTGAAAGTCATAGGGAGTGAAAAAAGTTATCTCACTTTTGATATCGTCTGACAAGTATTTACGGAGATATGGTGAAGAGGAAGAAAAGCTAGATATATCTGAAAACAAGTCTTCTGATTGTGATTTATCAGTTCCTACTACAATAACCCTTATCACAGCGTTATCTCTAATACCATAATGCCTTTGTGGACACCTTTTTCTTAGTAGCCTGTATATCTCATAGGAACTTATTACGGTAGACAAAGTACTTTTGCCTCCCCTTCTGCCTATATTCAAAATAAGGGAAGTATATTCTTTTCCTTCTATACCATTAGTTCTTCCCTCTTCTCGCAGAAACTCTAAGTATTGTACTTCGGAGAAAGGCCCGTTTACCTGACCACTAACAGGATGCCTAACTAAGATCCTGCGGGAATACAAAGGAGGAGTGTTTTCTGGCTCATCTGGTATAACAGTAGATAGAGGGACTCCATAGAGGAGTTTAAGTATAACCCTTTGCGTGGGTCTTAATTCTAGGTGCAGACCTTTAGGAGACTCTGTGAATTCAATTATGTTTAGTTCAGGACCCTCTAAAAGCTCTTCATCTTTGTACTCAACTAAATCCTCAAAGTTGTCTTGAGAATCTAAAACAGTGTCCAAAAAAGAGGGAACTCCTGACATTATAATTACCTCTTATTACTCGAAACATTGGCTACGAATTCGTCTATCTCTTCTCTTCTAGTCTTTAAAATTGCAAAAAACCTATTCATTTGAGTATCATCAAACCCGAAGTCTTTGGCTAAAATATCCTTAAAAATATACAAAACGAAATTAGTAACCTTTATGAGATCGTCATTATTCCATTCTGTCTTGTCTAAATCCTGAACACCCTTTAGCAGAGTCTCAACTAACTTGAGCCACCTACTTTGTTCCTTAGTTAAATCAACAAGGTTTCGTGTCCCACCCTCGTCTCCCTCTCTCAATTTGTCAAAAAGATATTTAGTCTCTTGAACTTCATCTAATAAAAGAAGAAGAATATTAACTTGGTCTACGCTAGGAGATCCTACGAGTCTATTCTCTAAGGATTCTCGAACCTCTCTTATTAATGTTTGAGGGTTCTTGGATGAGATTAAAGCTTTACTGGTCGATGCCATTCAAAGCTCCTTTTATAAAATTACTCCCGATGAAAGCTTGATATCTTCTATAGAGTCATTGTTATTTTCTAATTCTGATCCATCAATAGTTAAGCTGTCAAAATCAACTTTACTTTCTCTTCTTGTTGAAGAAACTTTTTTGGAACTTTTTTTAATAACTCCTAATTTAGATAAAAGCTTGAAACAAAGATTTTTTACTTCAGGGAAACTCTTAACAGACCCCTTAACTAAAAAACTTAAATCATCAGGTTTTATTTCATATTTAGCTACAAATTTCATAGTAGAGTTCAAATTATTAGTCTTTAAGACCTTATTAAACTCGCTTTGTAGACTTGTCAAATCTAATTTAGTTTTGCTGCTAACCATCTTCATTACATCTCCGGCTTGTCCGGACGAAGAATAAGGAAGATCAGGTTCTAAGTTAGCTTCTTTCTTATGCGTTTTAAAGGTATCTTCCGAATAAGTCTTGGCAAAATATTTCTTAAAGCCCTTATATTTTTTTAAAGCTCGTTTAGTGCTTGCTTTAATATTAATGTTGACTTCTTCCAAATTAGATCCAGAAAACATCTGATCCAGATTAACACTATCAGACGAAATCCTAGCTAGAATAAAATGATCTAAAACGTCTTTGGTTTCAGACCCTGAATATCTATTTCTAAATGAATTCCAAGTCATGCTACCCTGATCGAGAGAAGATTTCTTTTTATTAGCTCCATCTCTTACAAAAAGCAAACTCTTTTCTGCCTCTTCTTCTGCTCTAAGATTATACCACTGAGATTCATCCTGAATACTCGCAGGCAACCTTCTATTTAATAAAGGAAGCTCGTAGAAATCTATAACTTCTCCTAGCACTGAATCCTCGGCCAAATACTTATAAGCTACCTTTTTTAATAAAGTCTTGTGATTTCTCAAATCGCTGACATCACAGCCCTGGAACATCCTTTTAAAATCCAATGTTCCGGCATCTATGTTTTTCCTAATGAAAAAGGAGAGAATTTTTTTAGTGTCTCCGCTTTTACTAGCTTTCTTAATCTGGTCCCAATTTAATTTAGTAGGATCGTTCTTTTTGGTCTCGGCTTTTAAATTGTATTGAGACTCTTTTTTATGATTACTATTAAATACTGTGTGCCCACTCTTTTTAATGGTTGGAACCTTTAGAGATTCCGATTCTTTCTTATAATGGGCATTAATGTTTATGGCTGTAGGGTCGCCGTCTATACCTATTTGACTCGCTACTTTTTGGTAATCTACTTGGGAAGGGGAATCTACAAGGGTTTTTCCGTAAGCACCGCAATTATTCTTAACATTAAAAGGGCATGCACTACACTCTCCACACTTTACTATAAGCTTAGCAGAGCTTCTTTTAATAACCGATTTTAACGGTACACACGATCCATAAGGACTCAAGTCGTCATAAACGTTTCCGATTAAATAGTCTCTCTTAACATAAGAGGCAACAAGCTTTTTGTAAGAATTTAAAAAATTTGGTTCGTAGACTTTCTCAAGAGCAGAAACCAGATGCTTACCCCTTATACCTTTCTTTAGTATGAGGTTGTGTATAAAAACTCTTAAATTTAATTCTTCTTCATCCTTGTATAAGTCCTCTAGAGAATTGGCTATCCTAGTGTTACTTTGGACCAAACCTAAATTCGTTGAGAATCTATTCCCCAACTCGTCGTCGGTATTTATACTAGGGGAATCATCAATATTAAATCCCTCGTCAGTAATGGTATACTGACTTCCCATGCTAAAAGAATCTATAAAATCTGACATATGCTTTTTCTCTCGGACAGCTCAAAAAATTTTTGAATACAGTTTAAATACAACCTGAAATAAAAAGACTATCAGGAAGATATTTTATTAATCCATCTCAAATTCTGGCTCTTCCTTAGTAAACTTATGCTTCCATCTATCCTGAACATCTAAAGTTCTTAGAGCATTATAGTTGCCTTGTAGTTTACAAAAAAGATCATAATACATAATAAATTTTAGGTCCTTGAACGCTTTTTTACGTATACTAGACATGGCGCTTATGTACCTATGTCTAACTTTTCCTTGAGGCATTCCAAGTTCTTCTCCAACTTTGGACTGAGAAGTATATTTTAGCAATAGAAAAAGTATTATAACTTTCTCTTCGTCTAATACTTTAGACAAGTCTAGCCTCATTTCTTCCATATCAATTTCAGGGAGGGACATTAAATACATTATTCTATGAGAAACTCTTCTTATTCTGTACGAAACGTCTCCCTGAGTTACATTAAAAATCTCCCCTATACTAGTCTGGTCTTTTCCATGTAAAAAGGACATCTCTAGCATATCTATCTCACGTTCGGGCAAGAGACTTTTGATTTCCTGGTACTTCTTCCACCTCTTTTCTAATAGCTCAGCCGGTGATTCCTCGATATCTCCGGATTCTTTCTTTTCTACCTCTTCCTCAACAGTATCATTATAAAGAGATCTGTCGTTCCCCATTGTCTCGAACTTGTCGGGAGAAAGGGGAATTACGTAATAACCTTTACTGGACATTATAGTACCTGCCTTGAGTTCCAATTAGGAACGTCTTAAAAATCCTCTTCTATAATAATTCTGTCAAACTCGAATATCCGTAGTTTGTCCGAATCCACTTTTAGATACCTTATATCAGACCTGAAACATACCACTACTTTGTATTTTCCATCAGAATCATCTAACTCGACAACCCTAGCTGGTAAGTCAGCGTAAGTACCGCCTATAATCTGAACTAATTGTCCTGATTTAAACTGGCCTTTAAAGAACTCATCCATCTTCATTTGTTCTGACTCTATAACCTCGCCAGAGACTAAATCTAATTCTTCAGAATCCTCATTCAAAACAATCTGATTAACGTGGATATTTTCATCTAAACCTAAGTAGGTTACATTAGGATCGTACTCAATGAATCCATACCCAGGAAGATAAAACTCTTTCTCTTTTAAAAAATAGCCTCCCTTTTGAAGTTCTCTAAAAGGGAGGAATATCTCTAGATTCTGGATACTTTCTTTAATATCTTTTAACAGTACCTTGTAGTTTTTTTTGCGGGACCTGTTTAAATCCATTAAAGATCTTTGTATAGACCCTATTATTTCTGATTTTTCGTATTTTTTTGAATTATTATTAGATTCGAAAGCGATAAATTGTTTTTCTGGCATTATGAATTTTATAGGAGTAGAAGATTATACAGTAATTAAATAGTTATGAATTCATTATAACAAAATTACTGTAATAAATCAACTACATCTTATATAACATAATATCTTAGGTGCTTTTGAGGGAATCCGTGAACTCTTCTAGTGGTACGGACTCCTCGGCTCTCGATTGAGCTTTTCTGTTATAAGACTTCTTAAAATGGTCTGACTTAAACCCGTTATTATTATCTTCTACGTGATCTTCGACAGAATACACCACCCTATTCTTCAAATAGGCATGCAACATAATAACAAGCTGCTCTAATGGACCATAGCTCAGGGAAGAGACTGGCTGTTTTAATAGAAAATCGTAAACCCCGAAAAGATTCTTTTCTGTGTACTCTTCTTCTATTTCCTTGTACTTTATAATCTCGTTCTCACTAAAGAAACTAGAAGATATGTACTTAACTTTAGTACTGTTGTTTAAAACTTCTAGCATAGATTCCCAAATCGCCTTGGAAGACATCATCGTTGTTAAATGCTGGAAAATTTTAATAGCTCCCTCAACATCCTTGGGGATCTTTAATAGCAGATCAGATACTTTTAAAATCCTTTCCTCAAGACCAGTTATCTGATCTCCCCCTAAACTTAAATACTTCTCCAAGGAATTTACAGCGTCCCTAAAGTGGCCCCTGGATTGTCTGGATATAGTTTCTAAGACAGACTTGTCGTACTCTCTACCTTCCTCTGTGCAAATAGATTCCAATACCTCTACGACTTTATCTAAGTCTGGAACAGATATATCAACTCTAAAGAGCCTCGACCTGAATGCGTCATTCAGTTTGTCAGGGTCAGTAGTCAGAAAAACCATGATAAGATGACTTATGCCATCTTCTACCGGCTTCAATAGCTTAATCTGAGCCTGTTTAGAGATCACATGGCACTCATCAATAGCAATAACCTTATACTTGCTACCGTTCAACGGTAAATTCCTGCTTTGATCAAGTATCTCTTGAATCTCTTTAACCCCAGAATTTGATCCAGCATCAATCTCGATGTAATTCGGATTACAGTCTTGATCTACTTGAACACATGAATCGCATTGATTACAGGGGTTACCATCTTCTTCTACATTAGGACATAAAACTGACTTAGCATAGATTCTACTTATAGTAGTTTTACCTAATCCATAGGGTCCAGTAATCAACCACCCGCTAGGGTGCATATCCTTGGATATTGCTTTCCGGAAATAGATGGTACTTGGGTCTTGACCAATTACATTCTCAAACCTTTTTGGCCTGTACTTGGTTATATAAGACTGTCTAACTTCCACATTAACCCGAAAATCCTAATTTATCAGAAACGTACCCACTAGTCTTAAGCGCTACGTTTAAATTGCCTTTCAAACCTTCCTCAACAAAAAGCTCACACAACTCCCCTAGTCTAGAGGTGTATTCTTCAGAGTCCTGAGTATCCAAAGTCTTTCTAACTTTACCTATCACAGAATTGCTTATATTCTTTCTAGTTTCCCAGTCTGCCAAAAGATCGTAAAGGCTCTGCTGATCCTCAAACTCCTGGGAAAACGCCTCAGAGACTTCTTGAAGGCATCCATTAAACAGTGTATCACTTACAGCTAATGAATCCCTAATTTGGGGCATCAATGTTCCATTCTTTGGGCTTTCATACTTTACTTCAAGTATAAACTTACCATTCCTACTTCTCTGAAGAATGAGAAACAAGTCTTTATCGTGGTTATAAAGAGCCGGAGTTATTACTAGTTTAGAACTTCCTAGTTCAGACCCGGTTATAAAATACCCCCGGTTCCAGGAGTTTCCTTGTAAGTCTATAGAGTAATTGCTCACTACTATACCATTCCAATCTTGCGAAAACGCATCAACCCCGGATAAATCTCGTATGCCTTTAATATTGTATTCATCTAAATGATTCACAACTTCTTTTATCACCTGAAGGTTGCTTAGTTGTAAATAATCTTCAGATATTATTCCTCTCATAACAAATTCTAAAGGTTCTTTAGTTTTAACCGTAACAAACACTACTTTTGTCTGATTTTCTTTAAGAAACTGGGAGTGGGTGTTAAGGTTCTCTTCTGATAGATCCTCGGGGCTTCTATTGTAAAACTTCTCGGATACCCCTATCAACTTACATAACTGTTTTTTAACCCAATCAGAAGTAATAAGAAACTTGTACCCTCCGTACGAGATAAAAGGAGTGTCTGTATTTATATAATGAAACCGTGCCTCAGATAAATCTACGGTATGAAATTCTGTATTGTCATATATATTATTAAAGTGTTTTGAAATAAGCGTTAAATCTATTAACCTGTCCATAATTTCTCCTTAAAAATAATTACCTATAAAAGGACCTAAATCATCAATTTCCTGTCTCATGTCGCTGAAATCGTTTATGCCATCCGGCAACTTAATACTCACAGACCTGATCCCGAATTTCTTTAGTTGTCTGGCAGCATACTCAGTTGCCTTATTACCAGTCTGATGTTCGGTATTGCTGTCGTTATTAAATCCTAAATATACCTTGTTAACGTACCTCTTCAAAAAAGCCATTTGACTATCTAAGAAAGCTGTCCCTAGCAAAGCCACTCCAGTATCAACCCATGGAGACACCGCTACTAAATCAAAGATGGATTCCACTAAAAAAATACTCTTTGCTTTCTTTATGGCCTCCAAATTCTCGTGCAGTCCGTACATATTATAAAACGGCATGTGCGGATAAAACAAGAACTTTTTATAAAACTTGTGCTCCCCTATACTTCTTATGATGAATCCTGACGACTCCCCAGAGTAATTTAGGATTGGAAAAACAAGCTTCTTAGTAAGGTATTTCTTAGACCTTGGAAACTCGTCCATCAATCTGGAGCAAAACGGAAGATCCTTATCAACAGTCCACTCGCAGGGGGAGAACCCGATACCGTATTTACTCAGCAACTCGTCAGTCACAAATCTTGATTGAACATACTCCAATGCTTCGGAACAGGACTGGTGTTTAATCTCTTTATTACAAAGCTTTAGGTATTGGGGAATAGAGTTAGCCATTAACCATTTATAACATGGCAGCTATTTATTTTCAATTAGGTTTCGGTAACAGGACTTCCAAAGACTTATCAATACTGACAATATCTTTGCTTACATACAACAATCCGTTCATGGAAAAGTCTAGTATGCCATCAATAATATCCCGAACAGATGCTGGTTCTTGATCTAAGCTAATATTACTCTCTATCTCTCTCATAATGTCCTCTTTTCTAGGACCTATATCCAGATAATAGTCAGCTCTGACAGTCTTGTTTGTATCTAAAGAACTGGCACCTTCAATATTAGGGGATAGAGATTGTACAATCATAACAATATCTATATTGTCCAGTTCTATGTCATAAGGTAAAGTAGAGTCTTCATCAAATAAAACTAGCGATAACCTAGCCTTAGCACCATTTTCAAATCTAATAGTATCTCTTATAGAAAGGGACTCAAGGATAATAGGATTACCCTCATTAATTCCCTGAGGATTACCATTTACTAATAAAGCCGAAACAACTGGCTTCTCCGTAGATAAAGACGCTAGAACTCGGTAATCTTCAAGGTCAGGTAAAGACATCATGGCTCTTAGTTCATCATCATACTTGCCTTGAACTAAAGCTTGCCTGCAATAATCTAAATCGCTGTCCGAACTCTTCTTCAAGTAAATACTGGAATGGTCCCAGTGGTTGCCTGTAGAAGGTCTAGAACTCAGAACACATTTCAACTCCAGTTTTCCTATTGGAATAGGAAAATCCTCTGGATAAACTAATAAAAAATCCCCTTGGATTTCAATCTCAAGGGGATATTCTAAAATATAATCTTCTGTAGAAATATTATAAACTAAACCAATTTTTTCCATTTGTAAACATGATTAACTTCGGCAAAGCTCGTCGATTTCCTGATCCACTTCGTTGTAGTAACTTTCATCAAACTCTAAGCTACTCTCAACCGAGATCTCCTCTGTGGGCTCTTCCATGTCAACAACTTCCTCTAGGGGTTCTTCCATAACCTCTTCTGGTAAAGGAGCTTCCTCAGTGGAGTCGTCTTTCATTTCTAGGGGTTCTAAGTCTTCCTGAGACTCTTCTTCTCTCTCTGGGGAATCCTCCATACTCTCTAACAACGCATCAATCTCGCTAGTCAGATCTTTACTTTCTCCGTCGTTCTCTAAAAGAGCTTCTTCGGGAGCTTCTTCGGGAGCTTCTTCGGGAGCTTCTTCGGGAGCTTCTTCTGTTAATATCTCTTCGGGAGCTTCTTCCATAGGAAGTTCTTCAGTCATAGGCTTCTCTACGGGGAGTTCTTCCGACGGCAGTTCCTCTGGTAAACCCTCTTCTGGGACTTCTTCATCCATAAGCTCAAGATCCTCTTCTGGAGATTCCATATCTTCTTCCATATCTTCCTCTAATCCGTCTAGCTCACTTAAGGTATCTTCCATAGCAGACAGCTTTATAACATCGTCACATATAGTATCCACCGAAGAGGCCCAAACGTCAATAGGAGCAGGAGACTTATCTATTCCGGCTACCCTGGACAAAGTCTCTATCATTTTGAGACCTTTTCCTCTAATAACTTCCTTTTCTTCGTCAGAAGCAGATGCGTACATGGCAAAGCCTTCGTCGAATATTTGAGTTGCCTTTGCTTCAACACCTTCTGGAATCTTAGACCAATCTAGACCCTCAATTAATTCTTTTAAATTGTTTTTATCCATACCATTTTCTCCTAAAAGAAGCACAAAAAATTATGATTTAGTTCTATAATTACTCTTGATAATAAAATAATATTATTTCGCCGTGTAAAACACTGAGTAGAAGCTTCCTGCAATAAACAAACCGCTATCAGACAACCCTGTAACTCCATCCAAATTTTTGAAATATAATTTATGAGTGCCAGAATCATTGATATACTTGAAATCTGGTGTCTTGTTGGTAACTCCTATTAAGGAACTGCCCACCTGCATCCCAACCTCATCCCTAAATACCTTTATCCCTGTTTCGTCCTCAGGTTCCTCAGATATAATAACAAACCCCTGAGTCTCTTGAGAGGAATCAATCTCGTATCCTCTACCTTTTTCTGGCTTATAACCGCCATTAAAAGTCTGGAAAGAAACGGAGCCATCTCCGCCAACAGTTAAAACTTTTCCATCGTCTGCACCGCTTACACTGGCAGGACTAAGATCCAAATCAAAAAATCCAGGTAAGTCAGTGAATACGAGTTCATTCTCATTTATTCTTAGAATCTGGTCCTGGGTCCCGAAATCATCTGTAACATCGGAAAGATCAGTTATTGTACCAGGAGAATTAGTATTAAAATACCCCAAAGAAACTGGGTGAGTTAACTTCGTGGGCTCAGAGATATTCATTTCGCTGTCAATAGTAACTGTCCCAGTAAAAGTAGGACTATTTATATCCGATTTAGTAGTTTTTAAAACCTTGCCTTGCTCCGCAGACAAAACCTTAGATGCTCCACCAGTAGTTAAATCATTAACAATATTGAGAGTAATCGTATCCCCTACCCTGTCTAAAGGTAAAATATGAGTGAGGGCGTTCTCTTTACCTAAAAAGGTAGAAAAATCTGTTTTGTCTAAATACCCATCAACACTTGCAGTAGCTTTAGTAATATTTAGTTTACCACCTGCAATCTCTAAAGGAGAGCTGGAGTCTAGATCTAAATCCACATTGTTAGCATTAATAACTACCCCGTCTCCGCCAATAAAGCTAAAGAGGGCGCTAAACACTGAGAACTTCAAGACTTCGACATCTATGTCTACATTATCTGAAAATTGTGCAAACCCATAATTCTTGTTTTCTGATCCGTCTGTCACAAAGGTAAACGAGCCTAAAATTACGCTTGCACCATCACTCCCTCTTGTTAGTATCCAAGGGACTGATCCGTTTCCCTGCTGAGAAAGGTAATAAATTCCGTTATCAATTTGATCGGTTTGGTCTTTTACTAAAACTCTATCTGGAACGCTTAACAAAATTCCATCAATAGTTAAGGCACTAGTATCTCCAGTTAATGTTTTACCTGACCCTACTCCTGAAGCAGTTGCTGTTAGATTAGCGGTAGTAGCAACCTTTACATTATCATGTATTTTAATAGCACCCTGAGCAATAGTATCTACATAGCTCTTGGTCACCAAACCAGTTGGGTCTGAACTATTTACAGCATCAATAATTTCGATATCCTGTAAACTTATGACCGTACCTTCATCAGTGGATAAAGGCTTTAGAGTGCCTCCGGAGTAGGTATACAAGAATTTATTTATAATGGGAGCACTCATATCTGATCAAATAATGTAATTGTTACCTTGACAAGAAAATAAATTAAAATTATTTTAGAATGAAGGTAGTAAACTTAGAGGGGTCAAAACATCCCAACTTATTTATGTAAAACTTAAATAAATCGTAGGTCAGCTCGTCCCTCAAAAACTCTAGGCTAGGAGGGCTGTAGTCACTTAATAGTTCTAGCAACTTCTCAGACACTCTTAACTCCGGGGACACGCCACTCCATTTCCTGCTGTTTATCATCTTGTCTTTGGCAAAATTAAATAAATCTACATCATCACAAAAGGTTCTTAAAACATTTTCTATAACTATAATGGACGACTTATAGCTCTCTGGATTTAATTGTCCTGCTATAACAAAAATGTCATCCCTAGTGTTCATCATATAACCGCTTTGTATGGTGTATGCCGAACCCCGCTTCTCTCTTACCTCTTCATATAATGGAGATACTTGGGACCCACCCAACATTTCACCTGCCAGTGCTAACACAGTTCTTATTTTATAAGCTTCTTCTCTATCCGGGTGAAAAGCAAAAGGAAATATGAATCCTGATCTATAGTAAACAGATCCTAAGCCTATGTCTTCCTCTTTAAAGACTGGCTTTTGATAAGACCTCACATCAAACAAAAGACTTTTTGGATACTTTCTTAGTGTAGTAGAATCGGGTAAAAAAACGTTTTTGTCAATCTTATTCAAAAAGTCTTCTGGGCCAGACACCAAAACAACCAAATTATGAAGTCCAAACGTTTTTTTGTACAACTCCTTCACTTTTTCGGAATCACAGCTTAAAACGTCCTCTTTATAGCCCATAACACTACAATAATTCTTATCGTACAATAAATTTTTAAACTTAAGGTTTGCCTGTGAGTTAGGTAGGTCCTCATAATCAGTAAGCTCCCTAACAACAACACTCTTTTCTATCTTAATATCCTCATCTAGAAAAGAGGGAGAAAACACAATCCTTTTAAGAACACTGCATACTTTATCAAAATGCTCTGGTAAAAAGCCGGTATGAAACCCCACACATTGCTCAGAAGTATAGGCATTCAACATTACTCCTAAACTCTCTAACTCTTTTTTCTTGTTTCTCAGGTCCTCGTTACTGGCATCACGGAAATGTAAGTGCTCTATTAAATGGGACACACCCTTGAATCCTGTCGGTTCTGCTTGAGAACCATTAATAAAACAAAATTCTAGGTATGCGTTCCCGCTATTAGTAGGTAATTTAATTATTCTCATAGCATCCCTTAAAACTTATATATCCTGGTAATAAGGTTTCCTGACTTAGTTTTAGGCTCCCCTTTCTCTTCCGCATACTTATCCAAAAATAAATTCAACTCGGAGTCATACTTTTCTAAATAGTCTTCTATATTATACGATGTTAGATGGCTAGGCTTTACTCTTACTAAAACAATCCCGGTTTGAAAATATTTTGGCCCAATTTTCTTGAGTTTTTTTATTAAAAACCCTAAGACTCCGTCTTGTGTATAAAACAATTTCTTCCTTTTTAAGTCTGCACGTAAAAATCCATCTTCTTTTTTAGCAGGCTTATCCTTCATATTCAAAGATTTTAAATATGAAATGTGATCAGTGTAGTTACAAAGAAATTCCTGGATAAACTTTCCAGATACATCTTCTACTTCGTCTGCTAGTCCCATAAAATCTTTTAAGAAATCGTCGTCCTCAAAAAGTATTTTTAGCTTCTCCCAAAAATCTACTCCTAATTTCTTTACCTTATCAGTCACTGCGGAATCGTCTACATCGAAATAAACTGCTATATCCTTTTTCTCTTTAACCCGTTTTATATGAACAGGAACTATTCTTAGATCAAACTGTAGACCGTTAGAAGACCAGAACGCATTGTACTCTTCCAACTCATCAAAAGGGATAATTGACACCTTAGACTTTAACGACTTTCTCAAGGACTTTCTTACATGGGGTTCGTATTTGTTTAAAGCATAATCTGCCCATCTATCAGTACTTCTTTGGTATAAATCTTTAGTGGAAAGAGTGTTATAGAATCCTGCGTTAACAGGAACGGTAAGAGTCACGATAATAGAGGCCCCACTCTGGATCTCTACAACGGAATTATAAGCTATAGAAATAGACTTCCAGGATAAGTTACTAAATATATTCTGTTCTATCTGCTGAATAGTTTTCAAGGAAGGCTCCGTAAGCAAAGTGACTATAGAGAACAAAATACAAAAAAACTATTTAGAGCTATTTCTTAAATAATCTTTTTCCATCTTGGATATCAACCTCATAACTAAAGGTATAATATCTAGCTCTTCCACACTAACATTGGAATCACTATTTTTCTGTTTGGACTTACAAAACCTTGATAAACTCTTTAAAAAAGAGGGGTCTAAAAACTTGTTTTTAACCGAGGACTTAACGACTCTAAGAAACTTATCCGTAAAAACGTATTTCAAAGCTTTTTTCCTGGTTTTAGTGTCCTCTGATTCTAAACAAGACTCAATGAAATCTTTTGAAAACCAATCCAAATCGGGACTTATATAATATACGCACTCCATGGAAGCAGGAATCTCAGAGAGCTTGTAAATTTCTATGCTGCTCTCTGAGATTCCCAGGACACGTTGGTCACTGTAATACTCGTATATGTAAGGAGAAATTAATTCCCCTAGGTCACCAAATTCCATGTAACTCTATCATTCTACTTCAGCTTCCTCGAACTCTGGATAATCCAAGTCACAAGAATCGCCCGTGCATCCTAGAACGCCAGCAGCCTCTTCCTTCATAAACTCAAGTATAGGCTTTAGATTTATGCTTTTTACATATTCCTCAAACACCGATTCAGAAACTGCTTCCTCAGGCATTTGGGGGAAGTCACTGCTATCATTCTTAATAAAGGAGACAGTCTTGAGATCTCTATCGAACATCTCAAGAACCCTTGAGACTTCTTCTTCCTCTCCAGGATTAAAAGTAACAGTCACAGAAACCTGATTATCCGCCCAATACTTTTGAACCAATTCTACCAGTTTCATCTGCTCCCAAATAGAAACACTCGTTCTGGAACGTATATCAATTGGAAAACGTACTGGTATAGACGCTACAGAGGTACTATCAGATACATAAGGAACCCAGTTTCCTTGGTCATCCTCTTTGTATTTTATTTCTTCTTCCACCTTATAACCGCAACTCTCAGCCCACTTTACACCGTCAGAATCTTTAGCCAACCTCATGTTTTTAAAGTAAAAAGCTCCCATGGGATAATGTATCCCCGAAGTAGTTCCTGCTACTAAAGACACAGATCCACTAGGTTTAACAGTAGTAGTCTTTATAGATTTAGGAATGGCTAACCACTTAGAATAGATATCATCGTATCTTTGAACCTTGTGGTAACCCTCGTCCATCCACTCGACCATCTTTGTAACTCCCTCAGATTCTTTGAACATGGCTATTCCAGAAAGACTTAAGCCTATTCTCCTATTCCTCATTTGAACTCTATTGTTTAATTCAATGTGAGTAGTCACTAAAGTGACTGATTTAGCATAAAGATAAGCGTATTTAATAACATTAAAAAACTCTCTTCTGTTAGCTATATTAGGCATAAAGATTTCGACTAAGTTACAGGTTTCACCGCTTTCTAAGCTAATCTCTCCACAATTATGAGCAACAACTCCTTCAACAACTCCCCAATGCGTATTAGGCATAGAAAAGTCATATACCTTTTCCACTGTACCAGTTCTAACTATATTAAGAACTTCAGGAAAGTTGGCCTCTTCGTTATCGTCAATGCAAGGCATTCCAGATAATAGTCTAACCCCTTTCAAGTCTTTTGCCTCTACTTCTTTCCCAGTACTAGACATAAACCTGTGGTCAGGAGTACATCTTATTCTCTTGCCATTAGAGAGACAAATATCAATAGTCTCCCTCATTCCTGTTTCAAAAACTCTGACCCCAGAAGTAGTTCCTCTAGTTATCGGATTATAAATAGTAACAACCTTACCATTAAGTTCTTGAAAAGACCTATAGATCTCTTGCTTATCTTCTATAACAAGAAGTCTTTGATCTCCCGAAAAACATGGATTAGTTCCTGATACATTAGCATCTCTCCAATTAGGGGGATCAATCATTCTACCAAACTTTTGGCAATTTTCCAGCCAAATATATCCAGGTTCTCCGTTGGTCACAGTCCGTTCTGCCAAGCGGTTATAGGACTGCCCCAGTTTAACATCTACTGTGTTATTACTATACCGCCCAAAATTCTTGCGTTCAGGGTACAGGTCATAATTTTTAAGGTTGAGGAACTGAGCGTCCATGGGATCTCCTATGGCTATTTCTGCACTATTATGCACTAATAGCCCCTCCCCAGCGATAAATTCATGAACTTGATCAACAGAGATATCAAAAGTGGGCGCTTCCCTGACATTATAAGTCAAAGATAAAATCTTCACTGGAATCTTCATCGTAGAGAAGCCTTCTAAGGAATCTAAACTTACCAAGTAGTCAGACTCCCTCAGTTGGTCAGCATTCTTCCAAAACACTACTCCCTCTGACTCAAATACGGCCACCTTGTGAGATCCCGTACACTCTATAACTCCCAAAGAAGTCTCTATAGCCATAACAGCCTGCACACCTTGCTTAATGTGCTCTGTAACCTTGTGGTATCCCTTAGAGGTGAGGACATTGTCCCCTTCCTTTATATCTTCAATTGGGACCTTTCCTTTATCTGTGTGAACTGGGGTTTCCCCAACGAGACATCTTCTAATATTACCTGCTACCACACACTCCCCGATTAAATTCATTATGTCCACGATGACCCTAGAATCGACAACTGGACTATCAGTTTTTAACTTGGCCTCAAAAATTTCTACTATATTCTCATGAAGAGAAGTCAAATGCCCTGGACCCGAGGAGACTCCTCCGAATCCTTTTATAGAGGACCCCGCTAATCTTATTCCACTGTAGTCAAAATTAATAACTGGAGAATTCTCCAGAAGGTACGAATCAATCAGCTTTCCTACACTCTCTACCCATCCCTCTCTCGAATCTGGAATAATAAAGGAAACGCTATCAGGTCCTGGATTGTTAATAGTAACTTGACCAGCTCCTTTAGTATCAAATCCGCACCCAACTCCTAACATGGATACATCCATTAAAAAACGGAACGGGAAAGACAAATCCGAAACAATATCTTTTGTGGATATAAAGCTGCAATTATGAGTTAGAATATCTCCTTCTATAACAAAAGATTTAAATTTATCTACTTCCGCACAAAAAACCTCTTCTACTCTATTTGTGCTATCTACCGATTTAACTCTCCATAATCCCTCGCTACTACAGTTCTTTTTAGAATCCAACGAATAACAAGAACGAAGATAGTTACCGGGCTCTAACTGCAAGGTAGTCTTTTCCCCGTAACTAGTCCATTTACTCGCTTTATTCTTAGCAAACCAGATATGATTTCTTGTGACAAATATCTCTTTCTCTTTACGGGCTCTAGTAAGCGTTAATTTATAAAGGCTATCCTTACCGTAAGACTTGATAGGAGCCTCTACCCACCCACCGTGAGAAGTCAAAACAGTTTGCGTGGTGCCAGCTATATCAGATATGGGTCTATACCCTTGCTTGGTAAGAACTTCCGTTTCTCCCGCAAAACAGTTAAACATTCCCATGGGCGTTTTAGTGTGGGCATATTCAGTGCCCATCATCCATAGACCTCGTCCCGGCGGGAGGAATCTCATATTAAACATATGATCGTACATAGTTTGGGCAGACTCCTGAGCTTTTTTCTCGTCCCAACCCAATTTGTGTGTTAGTATATGATCTTTCTGTAGAGTATACGAACCCTCTACACACCTTCTAATTACTTCTGCAAAACTCTCCTTACCTCCACTCTCCTTAACTCTACTATAAGTTCTGTAAAATACTAATTCTCCTAGTCCTCCAAACCCAAAACTAGGTCTAGTACCTTCATACCCTTTAACAAACTTGTCATCTAATTTAAACGATAACCAACTCTCCGACATACCACTCTCCACAAATTTTTTTAGTAAAGGAAACCCTTAACTTTAACCTTATTTAATTGAATTGAGAGACCTAGAAATTTCCGGGTCAGTAGCCTATGCTAACAGTAAGATTTTTAAATATAATACCCATATCTTCAATAGGGGGTAAGTAAATATCACTTCTAGAAACCCTCCCTAAAGTTATGTGTGGGTTAAAGCTATACTCGCTCATTTTAAAACCTCTGTTAGACATAAAGTCACAGATCTTTTTATTTAACTCATCTAATTTATTCGAGCCTAATCTAACCACTAAAGTTTGTTTGTCATCAGAAAATAATTCAGTCCCTGTTACCTCGACATCAATAAGTTTATTTGATGGAGGTAAAACATTTCGAACAAACGATATAAGCTCTAACTTGTGAGAGTATCCTATATCATCAGGACTGGCAAACAACGTAACATGCGGGTAATCTTGAGGCTCGAATTCTAAACTAGCATTAGCATTAAACACTTGGAACAAGTACTGGTTTATCTTGCTTTGTACATCTTTGTCAACAACAGCAGAAAACATCAAATAAGTACCTGCCAATTTTTTAATATCTGCTGGCTCAGAAAACTTTATCTCTCTCATAATATCCTATTAACTACGAACACAAATTAAGTAGAATGAGACCTAATAATTCTTTAATTAGCTCGACCACTTCAGTGTAATAATTAATAGAAATACTCTTAATATATTATACACTTATTTCTAATTTTAGCAACAAAATCTTTTAAATTTAACCCTAAATTTTAGGATCAATCAATACCGCTAAATCGTATTGTCCACCAATTATCGCCATCAAACACAATTTCTACAGCATTATTTTTATTTATGTCTTTTGTAGAATCTCCGTCAATAAACTCAGTTCCATCAGGATCTATGGTAAGTTTGCCTGAAGTATCATTATTATTAGCTGAGTTAAATTTTTTAATAACGTATAAACGCCCCTTTTGTCCAGCAGACAAGTCTACAGTGACCGTGTCACTCGTGCTCAAGTTACTACAGTCAATTAAAACTATGTAGTCTGCCTCGCTTACAGATACCGAGCTGTCCCCAGATGGCACAGTTTCTGTCCGGACCTGCCCATACTGAGGGGACTCGTTGTTTAAACAGATTATCTTATATTCTGTACCATTCGACATTACAGTAATAGAAGACCCAAGAAGATCCAAGACATAAGAGGTTTTGGTATCAATGGTCCCACCAGAAGCTACATCAACAGTAACCGCATAAGTATTAGCCACTTTCTTGATAACAAATTCTTGTCCCGCATTACCAGATGGTAAAGGTAAAGTAACCAAAATGTCAGTTGAAGTAGTATTACAAAAAATAGTGTGGTCAGAAGACAGAACTGTGGCCGTAGATGATGAAACCGTTCTCTCCTCCGTTAGTAAAGAGCCAGTGAACTCCACCGCATTGCCTGCACTATTAACCCTCAAAAACTTATCTTCTGAAGAACTGAAGTTAGAAGGTGTATCTGTCAATCCTAAAAAATCTGGAACTCCCGAGTAAGGAAGAGATTCGTTCCAAAGAAAGTTGCCACTCCTTCTCAATTTCGCAACCCCCAAAGGAGCTAACACTATATTAGTAGGAACTCCATCTATATTTCCATTTGGGTCAAGCGTCACATTATAAGTATCACTTATATTTTTTATAGTTACTAAAGACTTATCTACAAAAGAACTTATAGAAGGTAAATTTATGGTTATATCACTTGATGGAGGGTTAGCAAAAACAAGATTATACTTAGAGTCCAGAGTAGTAGCATCAGAAGTAATAGTAGTATTCTTAATAGGATAATCCTTAGCTATAACTTTATAATTAGACCCATCACTCTGCACAACTACTGAATCTCCTCCGTACAAAGTTACAGTTCCCCCGTCTATATTCCCCCCAGAACTAGATAAAGTGGCTTTTGAAACTCCTGTTGTAATGTTTTTAACTACGTACCTAGCCCCTGGATAAACCACAGGGGACGGTAGTGTTAATGTGATCCCAGAAGTAGGGTTAGAGAACACCACGTAATCTCCATGGCTTATGTCTGATGTTGTATCGTAAGTAGACGAATTCTGTATGTAGGAGTCTAATAAGTCTTCAATCGACCTAAAAATTATATTGTCGCTAGTTGAGTCTAACAAGGATATTTTATTATCCGGCTTCTGAAATAATTCCAGGTTGGACAACTGGACAACCCCTGTTTTAGTAAATTCTAACTTAAAAGATTGATATGCGGTACTATTATCGAAGAAAAAATACTGAGTAACATCTATAGCGCTATTATCGCCCGTGGTTAAAAGATCCCAGCCTGCATGAGTCTTAGAACTAATACCAGCCGTCTCATTCCCATAAAAACTAAAAGATCCTATGTTAGCGTCTGTTCCTGTGGTGTACAAGCTCAATCCCGATATAATAAGAGACGAAGCTCCCGTTATATTATAAAAGGCAAGATATGCTCCTGAGCCGTCATCCTCTGCGTCCCAATAATTACCAAGATTATCGTTAAAAGCATTGAAGGGATTGGTAGAAGATACCCCAGCTCCGGAGCCCACTCCTCCAGGAGTTCCAGAAAAGGAAAAAATATCTGTTCTAACTCCATCATCATTAAAACTGCTGGGGGTGTCGCTTAACCCGCTAAAATTAGAAACGCCTCCAGAAGCTGCTGCCCAAACTACGTCCCCACTAGCATCCGCAGTTAAAACCTCTCCCTCGGTCCCAGACGCTGTTGGAACAGTGAATGTTGTTTGATCTAGTCCATTATTACTGGCATTAATCCTAACTAATTTATTAGCTCCACCGGCTAGGGTGATTCCTACGTCGGATAAAGCTGCGAATGAGAGATTCTTTAGATCAAGATCCACCAGAGGTCTATAAATAACAGCAGTGCCAGAATCATTAGTTGTTATAACCTGCTTCCCAGATCGTATGAAGGCTAAATCAGTAATTCTGGCATTCCCTGAATAAGTATCCTCTATATTGAACCTGTAATATCTATAATAATTAGGGGAGGCTATGGAAAAAGTCTCGGGATTTGGATCATTTAATTTAATATCATCAATCAATCCTGTTGCTCCTGTAAAATCACTATTACTGGACCCCTGTAAAGTAAAATTCTGTATTCCATCCCCGGCATCATCATGAACTATAATAGAGTTTACAAATTGAGCTGAACCTAAATCCACGTCTATGTTTCCAGAAGTTGTGATAGATACTGTAGATAATGCGTCAACCTCTATCGCATACTCCGGATTAGTTGTAAAAGATGTTGCATTTGGTTCAATAGCAGGAGTCACCCCTAAGTCCCTTAAATCATTGCCAAACTCAGTAGCAGTATCCGACAGACCAGTTATAGGAGTGGCAGCTATTCTTCCGTCTATTGTTGCGGTGGGATCAGTCCAGGCCATACCAGACCCATTGGTAATCAAGAAATCTCCAGCATCTCCCCATCCAACCGGAAAATCGGAGAATTGAGTTACACTAGAAGCTGCAAGACTTTCATCAAAATCCAAAATGTCCTTGGATAAGACGCTAGTAAAAATGACATTAGACCCAAAAGTTGTGGCCAAGAACTTTCCTCTCTCCTGGTACATCTCTAAATGAGTAACTCCTAGAAGGCTACCATTTCCATAATTGCTCAAAAATTTTATTCGGTACTTTTTATACGAAGTCTCGTTATCAAAAAAGAAATATTGCTTAGTATCATCATTTATATAGGTAAAGGTGCCCAAGGAAACTAACCCGCTAACTCCAGGGGTAACTTCTCCGAATACCTCAAAATCTTTAATTGTTTCTGGATCTGGATCAGACGCTGGATCTTCTCGCCAGAAACTTAAACCTCGGCAAATAGCTAAAGAAGGATATGTAACATCGTACCAAGGCTCGTTTCCTGTAGAAAAATCTGGGTTTACCACCGACCAATGTGATACAGAGCCGTTAATCAAAACCGGGGCTCCTGTAATGGACCCAGAATCAGACCCATAGCTTTCATCTAATATTAAATTGACTACAGATAGAGAAGAAGGAGTATTAGCTAAATCTTCTAGTGAAGCGCTAGCTATTCTCCCGTCTATTAACGTACTAGAACTGGTAAATGAGACTCCAGTTGATCCATCAGATATTAATATATCATTTGCTTCTCCATAAGGATCTTCTTCTGAAAACTCAACAACATCTGTTAAATTAAGAAGACTGGTAACTGAGGGTAATAATGAGAATCCATTACTCCCATTTGTAGTCAGGACTTCTCCGCTAGAGCCATAGTCACTAGGAGTGTCTGATAGCCCTAAAATAGAGGCGGATCTTAAATCCGTCCCTATCAATGATCTGTTAGCTACATCTGTACCGTTATCATCAATAAATAAAAACTGGTCACTGGCTTTCCTAAATTCAATATCCGTAATTCTAGCGTTACCGACATATGTGGAAGTAACCTCTACTCTATAATATTGATACTTAGTATCAGTTGATAAAGCAAAAGACTCTTCTCCATTCTGTCCCTTCTCCGTAGAAACAGAAGAGTCATATAAAACAGCGGTAGTTCCGCCTGTAAAATTAGATTGGTCGGAACCAGTAATGACAAAGCCTTTTATTCCATCAAAAGCACTATCATATAAAGAGATCGAATTTATCGCCACTTCTTCATCAAAATCAACATCTATACTGCCTGTATTAGTACTTGATTCTGTGTATGTACCAACATTTTTGGTGTCCACAGCGTTTTCTGGGTTAACAAAACCTACGGAAATAAGAGCTACTGGAGAAAACCCTATATCCCTTGAATCCTCCTGTAGGAAGTCACTTGGAGTTCCAGACAAATCCTGTAGTGAAGCACTAGCTATTCTTCCGTCTATCGTGGCCGTTGGATCTGTCCAAGCTGACCCAGGAGTACCTTCCGTACTATAAATAAGAATATTACCATCATTAGGAGTACCTGTTACGTCTGCCAAGGAGGTTATGGGCGTACCAGCTATTACTCCACTTATTAACGGATTAGCACTGGTAAACGTAACTCCAGTTGTTCCGTCAGATATTAATATATCATTAGGGTCTCCGTAAGGCTTTCCCTCTGGAAAAGCCACGTCTGGTAAGTTAGACAAGGTACTACTACCCTGCGTGGCTTTTAACGACTCAAGAGCCTGTGTTAGGGTCCCTCCACCAGTCACTGAAGACTTATCTAATATATAATCGGAAGGTTCTGTTATTATACTTAAACCTGTTACCGAAGAACTTGTAGTTACCCCTAACCATTTAGTAAAAGCTGCTCCTAAAGTAACACTCCCAACAATAATACAATTTTGAACTGTATTAGGAGACGTAACAGGAGTCTGATTCGACATCTGTAAAGACTCTCCTCCCAGGTTACTTATGATACCCCCATTTATCAGAACACTCCCGTTTCCGGAACTTAAATCACTAATAGAACTGACTAAACCAGAAGGAGCTGATCCCGTTATTTTACATCCGTACAAAGAAAGTCTTCCTGCCACATGATTTAGTGCAGAACTGTTTCCAAGTTGGGTTAATGAGCAGGAAGACAGCTCCACTTCTCCAGAATTTACTTGGACACAAGTAACATTAGTATTGGAAACTTGACAGTTTCTTACCACTGCTCCGCTATTTACTGTTAATAAGCCCCCAGCTATTGATATATGATCTAAAAAAATACCAGATAAAGAATTAGAGAGATCAAAATTATTACCCGAAATAAGCGTGAAGCCAGAACCAGAGAAAAATCCAGAACTAGTACTCAAAGAAAAATCTAAGGAAACTGAATCTCTACCCACCCCGTATAAAACTACGTTTCCTGAAGGAAAAGCCACATCTCCCCCAACATACGCCCCTGGATTTAAAAAAATGGCTCTGCTACCCTTTTCAACAGCAGCCTGGAGAGTGTAATAAGGTCTAATATAAGACCCATCTTCTATGTAATCCTCTAATTCTCTATTAGGATCGACATAAACTAAGGTAGACGGAACTTTTACTTGATTTAAATCTACTTTTCTTCCCATTCTAAACAGCCTCCAGACTCTATAAAACTTAAAAATATTAAAATAGTATTTTTATATCTACTTTACGAAAAGGTTAATAATGAGTCCTACTTTCATTTACATTCCAGCGTCCGGACCCCTACCCGGAACCCAAGATTTTAAAATTTCCTATCTATCAGTAGGAGGGTCATCCTGCCTAGCTAAAGACCAATGGGGGGATATATATGTATGGGGCCTAAATAACTACGGTCAACTGGGAAACGGGGGCACAAGCACTGGACAGACTCCAACAAAACACACTGCTTTGTCTGCGGTTTCCATAGATGTGGTAAAAATGGGAGAATCTCATTGCTTATACACATTAACCACGGATTCTAAAATATATGGATTCGGTAGAAACCACTTAGGGCAACTGGGATTCGATAATACCACCCTTCAATACCAAAACCCTGTGGCCCTATTTTCAAACGGAAATATAGAACAATTCGGAGCGGGATTCAATCATTCCTTGATTTCCTCCGCTTGGGGGGGAGGTTCTAACGGACTCCGACTCTTTACTTCAGGTAATAACTCCTTTTCTAGCTTAGGTAGAACGGGAAATTCCGAAAGCTTTATACAAATAACATCTCCTGTAGAATTTGATTCTCAATTAGCACTGTCCCATAAATTCTCTGGAGGATCTAATCACTCTATAGCTATAGTAGGAGCTAACGAAATTTACACCTTCGGTAAAAATAATTACGGTCAACTGGGTTTAAATCATACAACATCTCCTGTTGCGGAACCCGCTCTCGTGCCAGGAACCGCTACTCTCTTCGGATTCAGTAACCCCAAACAAATAGAATGCGGAGACGACACTACCTTTGTCCTTACTGAAAACGGAAAAGTTTGGGCTTGCGGTAGAGGCACATATGGAAGGCTGGGTCTAGGAGACACGAACTCCCGAGACCAGTTCACTCAAATAACGACTGTAAACAATGGATCTGGGAATGAGCCTATTGGAACTATTTCAAAAATTGGAGTGGGGCACGATCACCTTGCTTTATTAAGCAGCTCTGGTAATATATACCTAGCCGGTAACGGGGGTTCAGGTCAACTCAGTACCGGATTTAATATAACAACTCTCTCAACCCCAACTTTGAATAATTACCAAATCAGCAACCCCTCTCATGTTTTTTCAGACGTAGGGTGCGGAAACGACTTCACCATAGCAGTAGATTCTAGTTCTGTAGCGTGGTCAACCGGAAAGAATAGCAGTTTTGAGCTAGGTTTGGGAGACAATTCCCAGAGAAGCTCCTTCACTAAAATGTCTTATACGTTACCTTAAATATAATTTTTTAAGTGAAAGTTCTATTATATGCCAAGGTGAAAGAAAGCCTTACTGGAGAAGACGAGTTAGAGACCACTAACTCAATGGTATGGCCGACAGCATAAACCGTGACAATAGATATATCTTTAAAACGTAAAGAACTATCGGCAGGAACAGGAGGTGAGGGTAAAACAGTGATTCCATTCACTTTAACATCCAAAGAGCAAGTTCCACTCTCTGTTTTATAGTGGAACTTGCTATATTTAGCCTTGTGCCACGAATAAGGAGTTATAAGGTAAGTACCATTTTCGGGAATTTCAATTAAACCCGATATAAAATCATCCACAACTGGTAGTGTGGCAACAGTATGGTTGTGGGAATCATTGGCTACTGTGGTTGTGATAAAAGCATCCCCTAAATTGGTAAGAGTGCCGGAGCCGGAAACATTTCCTGATAACGTGATAGAAGGACTCACTCCTGTTAATGTTGCTGTAGTGTGGTTGTGGGAATCATTGGCTACTGTGGTTGTGATAAAAGCATCCCCTAAATTGGTAAGAGTGCCGGAGCCGGAAACATTTCCTGATAACGTGATAGAAGGACTTAATGTAGTCCACGAAACAGAAGTTCCGTTAGTAGATGTTAAAATCTGTTTATCATTGCCTAGATTACTTGGAAAACTAGTGATATCAGATATTGTTATACTCTCCCAAGCAGTGGTAGAAGCTCCTGCGGTAAGAAACTTTCCCTGAACGCCCCCTAGGCCCTCTGGAAACTCTACAATATCATTAAGATTTATCTTGGACCAGACCGAAGCAGTCCCAGTATATTTAAAAAATTCTCCCGCATTTCCAAAAGTAGCGGGAGTATCTGTCAACCCAACAAAAGTTGTGGAGCCCCCTCCTGGGGCTGCTGCCCACGTAGATATAGATCCCCCATTAGTTGTTAGGACTTCTCCGGGATTACCACCATCCAGGGGCAAAGTGTAGTTAGTTTGAATAACAGTAGAGGGCAGCTCATTACCTCTTACAAACGGTCTATACGCATTGGATTGAGCTATAGTATTCGGAGTATCTGTTAAATCCGTAAATTTAAGAGCGAGGAGTGAAGTATTTAAGGAGTTAACAGCGTCCGATACAGAACCGGAATCTAAGTCAGAGTCATCTTTGATATTATCAGAAGACTCATATAACAAAGAAGTAGAAGGACTTATTCCATCAGTACCTATAATTGGTGAGCCAAAAGTAGAACCAAAAACTCTTAGATAAGAGGGAACAGCCGATACATCATTAGTTCTTATTTGACCTACTACAACGCTAGTCTCTAGCACGTTGGGGGAAGAAGCGGGGGCTGCATTAGTATAAACTATCCCTAGGGGGGTGGTATAGGTGCTAAGTATGCTGGTATCTTTAATGCTAAGAGTAGTGTTAGCAACACTTGAAACGGAGGTTACTATATATTGTCCAACGCTAGATTCCCCTGATAAAGAGCATCCATTGATAGAAAGGGACCCGCCATATTGAGACACTAAAGTTTTAACTCCGCTCTTTGTGAAAGTGGAAGACGTTACCCTTACTGTTCCAACTCCTACAGACAAACAAGGATCAAAATCGTTGTTATGGTGGAAAACACACTTATCTACTATGGAATCGGTTGCCAGATGTACTGTCCTGTAAGAAATTTTCAAGTCAGTTAACAGAACTCCTCCGTTGGATAACTGTAAATCCAAACCTTGCTTTGACAAAGCTGAAGGAGCATTTTGATCCGGTGTAGATTCGAAACCCATAGAAAATCCAGTCCCTGAGAAAGACCCAGTCCCAGACTTTACACCAAAGTTAAGAATAACCGAATCCCTGCCTGATCCATGTAGCACTGAATCCCCATTATTTAAAGTGACATCATCACCAACATAATTTCCTGGGTTAAGAAAGAAAGAGGTGTAACCATTAGGATCGCTTACAGCTCCGTGCAAACTTTTAAAAGGTCTTAAATAAGACCCTTCTTCTATGTAATCATCTGTTCTATTGGGGTCTACATAAATGAAAGTAGAGGGCACCAAAACCTGATTTAAGTCTACTTTTCTTCCCATTATTTCTCAGTATAAAGTAAGACAATCACATCATTCTCTACCAGTTGCTCTCCATCTGGAGCCGGTTGAACTAGATTAGTTAGATTTGCATCAGTTCCCCCGGATACATCGTTTACATCTACAGTGGCATTGCCGTTGATATATATTCTACTTGTAGAGCTTCCTACTGAGTAATCGTAGTCAAGAGGAAAAATTACATCAGAATGTTGTAGAACCCCACCATCAATATAAATAGTGGCGGTATCCCTGTTAATACTTGGTATGGACAAAGTTGTAACAGCATCTATATAACCTTGAGTCTCTTCCGCTTCCGTTATAACATGTTTTTTTGTTTTGGTTTTCCTAGAATTAGTGTCATCTATATTGGCTGCACTCGATCCAACGGCCCCGCCACTAGCCAACTCAGTTATACTAGTACTATTCATGTCTAAACCAGCGTCTATCCCTAGATCTGAAGAGGTAATAGGGAATACAGAACCCACTCTATCAGGGGCATTTAGATCCGACCCGTGCAACTCTTTATATATTTTAGCTACCGCTAAAAGTAAGTCACCAGCTATTAATTCTAAATCAGTTTTCTTGCTGGGATCAGAAACAAAATCCCCAATAACACCAAATTGCTTGGTTAAATTATTAGAAACAGTATTTTCTAAAACCTTAGCGTCCAAAATTATTTTGTTGATAGCTTCTATTATTGATTTTTTAGCTATACTCTTGGATAGAATCTTATCATATCCATCCGGAATGTTAACATTAGACAGATGGTTAGGATCAAACTGTCCTTTTGGATCTGTAACTGTAATATCGGTTAAGCCTACATTATTATCCGCTAATTGAGTTATGTTAGTATGACTATCACTAATTAAAGTAATAATATTAACAGAATTTGTAATACTAGTAAGCTCTGATGAACCAATGTCCACAGCACTAACTGTTTTAGTGGCTACATCCCCACTGGTATCAGCCTCCAAAATATCAACCTTTATACCAGTTCTACCTCCAGGAGCGGGGTCATTTCCAGTAGACCCGTCTTTCTCGTAATAAACATAGTATTGTGTAGTAGAGCTGTCGAAAGTAAAGTAATCTCCTACATCTACGGTAGCGCCAGAAGGCATCTCAAACTTGGTTATCTCGAAAGCTAGTTCTAAATTATCTCTGACATCAGCTAACAACAAATCTGACAATCTATCAACTAAATCTTGGCCTGTTAAATTAGACATTATTAAACTCCAGCATGAACAGACCAATCTTGGCTATTGGACCATTCTTGGGCTATTGTAATATTTACTTCGCTATCAAACTCCACAAACTCTAGGTACAACGAAGAAGGCCCCGCTTGACTCCAGTTCAAAGTGTTTCCTGAATCAAAATTAAAAATACTAAAAATAGAACTATTGTTAGAAGAAGTGGCGTTACTAAGACTCAACAAATCACTATCTAAAACTCTGGCCTTGTCTGCTGATACTCCACCACCATATAAAGGTATAGAAGTTGCTGAGTCTGGTTTGACTTCAAAAATCCATATTCTACGGGAGGCTTGCGGAGAGAAATTCTTCATCCACCATATAGGAGAAGCAGACATGCTATCATCATAGAGATTCCCAGTAACAACTCCTGAACCTGCATTCGCTAAATCTCTTGTTCCAGAATCCATAAATACAGTTCCTGATACCTCATCATTATTAGCAGGTAATACAAAACTCCATCTATTCGTGGCTGTAGGTACTGGAGTATTCACAACGAAGTCATATTGACCTGCTGTGGTAGCATCACTTAATAGTGCTCCATCATACAAAGACCCTTGTAATAAAGATACTTCATAAGAGCTACCATTAACTAAGGTTACTGGAATAATTAAATTAGTTCCCGAAATACTAGGAGTTCCAGAAATATCAGATCCCCCGTCTTTTATAACGAAGATATCACTGGCATCTAGATTATCATTAGTATTCAGAGCTATTTCGTGAGAAGAGTTTATAGGTATAGTTATTTGTGTCACCTGTTGAGACACATCATTAGCATCGTTAGCAGGAGCTGAACCAGTAAAATTGAAAGTGGGCTTGGTATCTGACTTAGCTCTAGTAATAAATGCATAATCTCCATTACTAGCGTCATTCAAAGTAGACCCGTCAGCAATAGTTCCTTGCGGTATAGTAAAAGTAACTGTTTCTAATTCAGTGAGACTGGTTGATAAAGTGAGATCAATTTTCTTGTTATTAATATCAAGCGATCTAGAACTAAAACTAAGGTTCCCTTGAACACTACCTACCGCAGTAATTAAACTTAAATCCACGGCCCGTAATGCCGTATAAGCTAGGTCGGACAGCTTAATATCTATCTCACTAATAGAAGTGAAATCCACATTACTAACAGCGTCCACAGGAACGCAGTTAGCTAAATCCAAAGTTGGCTTAACTTCAGTATCTGTAGTATGAATACTACTAAATAACACGTTTCCCCTAGATCCATCTTTTACCGAATCAGCAGGTATTTCAACTGTATAGGCGGTACCCTCACTAATATTTTGAACTGGTATGATTATTTTAGTTAATTGTCCGGCATTATCTTGAGTTGTTATAGCTCCTGGTCCGCCATTTATATTAGTCACTCCACTATTTATTTCCACTCCAGAAAAATCTGTAGTAAAATTGTTATCGCTAACAATATACAAAAAAGGCCCCCCAGTAACATCTATTTCAAACTGAGTGACTCCGTAAGCAAGTGTTCCAGTATCGGAAGTTAGCCCACTCAACCCCGGAATATTCTCATTATCTGTAGTAATAGAATTTAAACTCTCCAGGTCACTAGATAAGCTACCGTCTTTTAATAAATCGGCTGTCATAGAAATATCGTATTGAGTATTCTCTATCAGTTTATCATTAGACGTTATAGTGTTTAGCTCAGAATCCGTCAAATCCACTACTAACCTGTCATTACCAAAATCCTCAGTATAAGGAGCTGGATCAACAGTAGCTCCCCCGTTAATACCTATACTTAAAGTACCTTCTCCTCTTCCTAAATTTAAATAAGAAGCACTGGTTATGTTAATATACAATTTAGTGATATCAAACGATTTATTAGTTCCTGAATCTGTTGTAACATCCACAAAACTAGGTTTGACCTCATCAGGAGTAACAAACTGTTTAACAACTGGGTCACTTCCTGTACTTATATCTACCAAAGTATCTTGAGAAATATTTACATCATAAGTAATACTAGGGTTAGAAGCGGTAACAGGTATATTTAAAGTAAGAGTTTCCTGATCAAAAGTAAGAGCACCAGTAGTTATGGCTCCTCCAGTTACATTAGCAGATGCCGTGAAAGTCAAATTTCGGCCTCCGTGAAAAGAAGTCACAGGAACAGCTATGTTACTAAGAGTGTTATGGTTTCCATCACTAGGAGTCAAAACAGGAGTACCGAAAACAGGCTTTACCTCAACTATTTCTGTAGTCAAGTTGTAAGTATGAAGTATGTTTGGGGTCACTCCATTGTATAAAGCACCTATATTAAATTTTAAAACGTAAGTTTTATTAGGAGCCATCACAGGGAAATTTATAGTGACATAACTCCTGCCCCCACCGTTATCAATAGTAAACACAGAGTCCTCGGTGAGGATGTTTGTCTCCCCATCAAGAAGGACTATCTTAGTTTTATCAAAACCGTTCAGAATTCCGGCGTGAGGAGTTACGTCTAATTCGAGAGTCTCGTCAGTGGAATTTATAGTTAAAGAAATACTCTCGAAAAAGGGAGCTATTAAACTGCTAGATCCAGAAACCTCTCTAAGAAGAGCGTCAAAAAGAACTTTTAGTTTTGTACCGCTCCAACCCCTCTTGAGGTTATCTTGCGAATCGTCATCGAAAATGGATTTTGAATCAAAATTATCAGGATTTATTTTTGACATAGGAATAAATTTTATGTTATAATATTAATGCTATTTACAAACACAAACAAAATAACTAAAAATCTACTCTGTGTTTTTTAGCTCAACCCAAGAATCTTCTTGGTGAAGCTCAAACTCGGGGAAATCCTCTTCTGGTTCGGTCAGTAATTCCTCAGTCTCTTTATCCAAACCGTCTATCCTAATCTTCCCGGTTGTCAAAGAAACGTCATATTTTCCTGTAGTCACAGCCTCTAATATCTTTGCTTTCAGCTTCTCTTTTATTTCTGGTGCTATAAAATCTTGCTCTACCACGGTTTCAATAATAGATCTAACAAACTCTGTCACCACCAAAGAAAGCTCAACTTCCTTGTTCTTAATAAAATCATCAGTCTCTTTTTTGTTTTCTAGCATTTCCTCTAGAGTCTTGTTGATAGCAAATATATTATCTTTCAGCTTTACTACACTCTTTGTTTTTTCGTACAAAGAATTTCTGGACTCAGAAATACTGTTTAAAAGCCGTTCCACCTTTTCAGATGTTTTTTCAGGTAAATCAAATTTCATTAAAACTCCGTGTAAACCATTACTAGTTTAAAGTCTTCTGTAACTACTTCCGGAAACTTAATTCTCATGTAAACCATATTGTTGTTGGTCTCATCATAAACAGAGAATCCTGCTACTTCCATCACTTTAGAAAGCCCGGTTCCCGTGGAAATACCACTTGCCAAAGCATCCTCAAGGCTCAATTCTTTACTAGGAGTATCTACTCCAGAAACTCGCATAAACTCTGCGGATTGTATACTATATAACAATTGATTCGGATGTACAGATAGCACATCATCAACAGTTACTGAGGTATCATTAATACTCACAGCTCCGTCCGTCTCTACTTGTGATAAAGTCCCTTCAAATCTTTGGATAGCTTGGGAACCCTTCCTAGCTACTGAGCTATAAAAAGTTAAATCCACATTTTTATCAAACCCTAATTCAACTGTTGATAAAAACAATCGAGTAGACAATATCTTTGGTGAACTAGTATTCATTGTAACACTAAAATCATACGTAGCTTGCCCAGACAACGAAAGAGTTATTTCCTGGGATTTAACATCCTCTAATATCTTAGTTGGATAAAGGGTAAAGACTAAATCATCAGTGTCTATACTAGCAGTACCCGTTATATTAGAAAGAACCCAAGAAGTGTCATCTAAAGCAGTTCCTGTTTGAATAGCTACAGAAACTCCTCCTACAACTTCCCCTTCCTCGTCAAAATCAATAGCTCTTGTTAGTATCCAGGGAACTACTCCGTTTCCTTGTTGTGTTAACGTATAAATTCCGTTATCTTTGAGAGTGGTTTGGTCTTTTACCAAAACACGCTTATCCACAGTTAACAAAATTCCATCAATAGTTAGAGCACTAGTATCTCCAGTTAACGTTTTACCAACCCCAGATCCACTAGCCGTAGCCGTTAAGAGAGCTGTAGTAGCTACTAATACGGGAGCTTTGACGGAAGTTGCTAAAGCACCTCCCCCTCCAAACAAAGTAGAGAAGGTAATGTCAGCTAGGTCTAACTGGAAATCTATAAAAACGGAATCCGCAGACCCCAAACTATCCAAATTGAGATACGTAACCTCAAAATCAGCAGATATAGGATAAATGCTTATGCCGAATGTAACAATACCTGTTGTAGGAGTGTTTACATCATCAGGGTCAAACACGGAAAATCCGCATCTAACTACGGTTCCGTCAGCCTTTTGCGCCCAAAATCCGTCCCCTTTGGTACGACTTGTAAAAAATGTAACAGCCTGTGATTTAGTAATAGCCATATTTATAATTCCTTAAGAGAAAGACAGAGAATTTTTGTCGGCAGATATGTCTACTATAAGACTATTACTCGACCCTATACTGTCCAAATTGAGATAGGTCACCATGTAATCAACGGAGTGGGGGAATATACTTACGCCATAAACCGAAAATCCCAAACCTGCGTTACTAGGCTTAAGTTCTTTAAAGGAGCAAGTTAAAACTGTTCCGTCACTCTGTTGAATATAGAACAAATTGCCGTCGCTCAACCCTTCAAAAAAAGTTTTAGCTCCTATTCCTGATATAGCCATAAAAATTCTCTCCTGTTTCAATGCTATTTAAAACAATAAAACAAAGAATTATAAATGAGTATAACGCTGAAAAATGCCTAAACTCGTACTCTTTAGGTTAATATTTGAATGTCTTTAAATCTTTATGACATAAGCGTAGCTAAACAATATTCTCTTGACGAAAAAATTGTATGACTAACCTAACCAATAAAGATTCTGTTATAAAACAATCAACATATCCTCTAGAATACAGCGTCAACACGAACCTGTTATGACAGCTTGTGTATCTGCATGAATACCCTATTGGATACTACATTGTCTTAATTTTATTAAACTGCGACTTAATACTAAACACGTCTTAGTCAAGGACGCTTGATGTTAACGTTTTTTTGGAGTCGGTCTCCGGCCAAATTCTTCACTAGCTTACCTGAGGCCATCTAGGTTGCCTGTCGTTGTTTTAAGCTGATATTTTTGAAACTCAATTTTATATTAAAATTATAGTTACTTATATTATATATATTTTGCTTGTTATTTTTGGTGGTTCTGACTGATCTTTGCGGTAGTCCCAAACTCCTGTTTCCGCTCGTACACTCCTAGTCATAATGCTAGGGCTCAGAGCTTAGTGCTGGCTGGTCCAAGAGGGAGGCGTTATCAGCACAACTATACTAACACACCTTACAAAATAAAGTCAAGAAAAGAATTTAAATTGCTTTTACTTAGCGTTAATCCAGAATAATAACCCCATTCATACCAAGGATAACCCAGTTTAAACAAAATTAAAGGGTATTCTCAAGGTTTTCTCTGATTTTTAATAGGTTGGGCTGTCTAAAAATTTTTACCCCCTCTATTTTGCTTAATATAAGCTTTAAGAACAATTTCCTAGATAAACAGCTTTTATTTCTTTTTCTAGATAAGAAACTGGGAAACTTTTCTGAATAAGGAGTTTAGATCTTCTTTCTTTTGAACAAGAAGTTTTCCGAATAAAATTTTTGTTTTATCTTTTTCTAAAATTCTTCTCTGATCTATATAATATATTATAGATATATATTACTTTTATTGAAAAGATTTATCTTTTCTAAAGAAAGAAAAGAATATATTATTTATCTCTATATAATAAGAAACTCAATTTTATATTAAAATTATAGTTACTTATATTATATATATACTCCAACCTAATCCAAACCCGCATGAATAAAGGAATCTTAAAATCCGTGTTTTAAAGGAAAACTAGTTTTTTATTATCTAGGTTATTTTATGGCGCTACAAGATTCTGTAAACAACTTTTTGAAAATATATTCCTCAAAAGACAAAGAAATGAAGGATGTTCTATCCGCTATTTATGTGGGATTTTCTAGAACAGCTTTCACAGGAAACAAGGTAAAGGACTTTTATCGCCCTCCTGCCAGCGCCATAAAACCTAAACTATTATCTCAATTCCTTAAAGAAAACGGGATAAAGCTTCTTAATATTAAGGAAGAAGACTTAAAAAAAGAGTTAGAAGGTAAAGTTGTTAAGACAATAGGGAAGTTTCCCACAGAGCTTACTGTTAGTTATGGTATTATTAGAGCGGATATTCATTTTGAAAAGGATGTGATTATCCTGGGTAGGAAAATTTATAAGTTCACTGCCGGAGATCCTAATTTCTGGAGGGGCTAATTATGTTAACTAACGCTGAAATAGATGAACTACTAAAAGATACTGCTTTCGAGAATACAGACGACTATACCACCTCAACTTCTAGTATAGAGCTTCACGAAGATTTCTTTGGTTTACAGAAGGAATCCAAAGTAGAGCTATTTAAACTGTTTAAATGTGAGTTCTGCTTAGAGCCTTTTCTATCTAAACCTACTTTATGGCAAGAATTTATTAATGAACAATGCTGTCCTCATTGCTCTATACCATCCACTATTGTGAAGAAGAAGATAAAAAATGAAAAATCCTAAACTTTCTAGAATAGATGATTCCACTTTAATACAGAACCAAGCTCCTTACGCTAACTACGAACCTAGACAAGATGGGTTAGAAGACGTGTTTCTTTTAGATATGGACACCCTTAACAAAGAACTGTCTAAAACAGACGTTACTCCTGAAGAAGTTATAAACAAGTTTGTGTCTTCCAAAACCGGGGAGCAAGCTTCAAAACTTTTAGAGACAGTTAATGTGATGTTGGCTAAAGAAGTTAAAAAGACTATGACCGAAGAAACTGCTCCAGAAGAGGCCGATCAACCTAAAGAAGAAGAGTACGAGACCCATGAAAACGCTTTGACCGAAGAAGAAATGAGGGAATTTTATGGAGAGGATTCTGTTAAAGATACCTCAGAAGAATCTGGGGATACCGAAGAGCTTCCTGGTGAAGGAGAGGAAAGCTCCGGGGAAGAAGATACGGAAGAGCCAGCTCCTATGGAAGAAGTAGAGCCTGAAAAAGAAACTCAAAATTACAATATAGGAAGACTTTTAATAATGTTTGAGGACGCTAATATAAAAACAGATATTCAACATGCCTTAGAAGAAGCTGGAATATCCGACTCAGCTTATAATTATTCTCCCCCCAGTTTTTCCATGAAAAAAGGGGATCACAGATTTCATAGATTCCTTATAAATTCTTTAAATATAGAAGTTGAGAGTAGAGAAAACTTGGAAGATAAGTTTGATGATCTTTTAGCTGAACTAGGATCATATTATCGTGAGGACTACGTGAAGCTCAAGAGCGATGGGCCATTCAGCGAAGAGATGGACCAGATTATCAAAAAAATTAAGTAATGGCCGACTACGGAGATCAAAATAAAGATACTGTTAAACTCCAGGTTTTAAGGTATCTCGGAAAAATAATCTATCTCCAATCCCTAGAAGACATAGAAACATTTAAAACTATAAAAATTTATTTGCACCGTCTTTTATTACAATCCGGGGTATTAAGCCCTGAAGATCTGCTAACCTTTGATATAAAAAGCTTGGCAAACCAACTTAATGGATCAGAGATGCTTGTAAAGGCTGCTTATAATGACCTTAAAGGTGTTATAAGGAGAGGCGTATACCGAGTTAGCATAGAGGTTTCCGGAAACATGGTGTCTTTCGGAAGAAAGAAATTCATGCAGAATCTTAATTACACCTATTTAAATGATCCAGACAGCTCCCTGCTTAGAGAGTGGGACAACCAACAAAGCGGTTCTGATTATCCAGAGGGAGAAGGTTCTGGGTCTCCGGCAACTTTCTGGGATTATCCTAGAGATGAGTATATGTATAGTGATTGGAGTGGGTCTAGAGGATATCTAGTAGACTATGACTTTGATTATTACGATGACCATCTCTGGGAGGAATGAAAAAGCCCCAGACGAATCTGAGGCTTTTGTGCGAGAGTAGTAGGTGTTAAAAGGAGAGGACCACAGAGGTTGCAGTTTGGTTTTGCACTCTCTGTGAAGTAACTGAGTCATCACTAACAAAGAATGTCTCAGCTATATTGTTAGGTACTTGCATACTTGTAATCGCAAGCTCTTCGGAAGCATTCAAGTAAAAGTTGTACAAACCCGGAGCTTCATCTACCAAAGTCTCTAGCTTCATAGATCGTAACGCTGTGTTGTAATAAACCCTTACGTAAGGTCTATTAGGATTGACGAGTTGTTCTGTGATTTTAGAGCTTAAGAACAGATTCACCGAAGTGTTTTTAGAACCTCTAGCAGCTCTTGTTAAAACAGCTCCTGGGGTAGATAGATCAGCAAGAGTCAAATCCACTTCATCCACCAAAGGGAAGTTGTCATGACTAAAGAATACGTCTACAACTGGTTTTGAGCTGTACCAGTATTGCTGAGCGTTAAAAGGAGCGGTAACACCTAGAAATGTTTTAATCAAGCTATTAAGCTTAACTTTGTGAGTGGCTCCTATCTGTTTTGCGTTATCAGGAACGTCTGTGACAGCTATCCTGATAAAACCTAGGTCTGCGTTGTAACTTAGAGTGAAGAAGTTACCACTATCGGAATACCTCTCCAAATTCAGAGCGTAAGTCGTAAGATTTTCTTGAGTGTTAATATCTCTGTCATTACAGACAGCTTGAAAAGCCGGAGTTACGGCTTCCACTTGTACGGGCTGCTCTACCTCTGGAGCAACTTCAGGTTCGGGGGTCACTACTTCTGTTGGTGCGGAGGTGTGTACTCCAGCCCTTTGAAGAAGGTTTTGTGATAAAGATGTTAAAGCCATGCTCGTCTTTCTCCTGTTTAATGTTTTACGTCAACAGAATAAATATAGCACAGTAACGTGTTTATGCACAATACTTTATTTTAGAATTTTTACCGCCAAGTCAGCTAATCCAGATCTCTCTACTTTTTCTAGAGTCACGGTAGCAAAGCATTTTTGACCCGTGAAAGCTTCTGTTAGGTAAGTTAAACCGTTATTTTCAGAATTTAATTCTGGTATGTCTATTTGTTGTGGGTCACCTACAAACACTATCTTTGTACCTTTTCCAGCACGAGTTACAATAGTCTTAATTTCATGATGAGTTAAGTTTTGAGCTTCGTCTATGATAAGGTATTTCTTACTTATACTTCTACCTCTCATAAAAGAGAAAGCTTGGATAGACAGTATATGGGAGTCAAACAAATCATTTGAATAAGTTTGATCGTAAGGGTCTCCGTTTACTTCTGCTAAAACTTCTAAATTATCATATACTGGAGACAAATAAGGTTTTATCTTATCTTCAAGGTCTCCTGGCAGCGCTCCTATATCCCTTCCGATAGGAACAATAGCTCGTCCCACTGATACACTTAAATATTTTGGGTTGGATGATGATTTACATTGTTGAATACCACAAGCAAGAGCTAACAAAGTTTTACCTGTACCAGCATTCCCTATTAAAGAAACAACTTCTATTTCAGGGGACATCAGAGCGTCCATAGCCATCTGCTGGTATATATTTAAAGGGGCAATTCCTTCTATATGTTGGATTCTCTGGTACTTTATAAGATTTAGAGTTCCGTTAACAAACTTACATATTTTTTTGTTGTTCTTATCATCGTCATATACAAAATAGTGATTAGGAGTCTTTCTCAAGTTTTCAGGTCTGCTAAAAGGGTTTTTCCTGAGTAGGGTATGCCCTTTATATAACTGGGGAGAGTGTCTTTCCAAATTTTTATGTGGTTTATAATCTTCTGCGTCTATATTTTCACAAGTAGCACTGACTCTTACATTTATATCATTAGATATAATTTTAGCTCCCCGGTTTTTGGCTATTTCTATAATTATGTCATCCACAGGATTTTTTATGTCGTACTCTGAGGCAGACATGAATGTAACATTTCTTTGTTCCACAGGAGTCTTTCTTATCTTCTCGAATAATCTTATAACTGTTCTGGAGTTCTTGTTTATAAGAGAGGCCCCTTTCTTGAAGGTGTCCAGCTCTTTTAGAATCGCCACAGGCATTAGTATTTCTCTGTTTGAGAACTTATTTAAGATGTAGGGATCTGTTAAGAGTACGTTAGTATCTATTATAACAGGAGACTTGGTAGTGCTTTTTTTAACCATAATTCAACCTTTAATATAATGAATAGCAAATAAAAAAAAGAGCCTCGGCTAAACCGAGGCTCTTTAAAACGTGAAGCTTTTATGTTACGATAAAACTGTTTGCTTCAGTCTAGCCATCGGCTTAACTTTTACAGTTTCTCCCGCTGGAATAGTGATGGGCTCCCTAGTTTTAGGGTTATAACCTTGTCGCTCTTTAGTTTGGACACGCTTAATATCCAACATATTCCAAGCTTTGATATGACCACTAGTAGAAGCTGCTTCGCTAACTACTTCCCAAAAGCTATCAATAACACTGGCTACAGTAGCTTGAGAGACTTCCTGACCAGCCGAAACAGTAGCTCGGTCTGATATTGCTCTAATTAGATCTTTCTTATTCATAGTAATTTCCTTAGTTGTTATATAAAGTACTTATATTCCATATAATAACATGCTTACTCCAGTAAATCAAGGGGTTTGTGATATTTCTGGATAGTTTTTTAATATTTGGGAATTTTTGTATGATAAACAATAACCAACTAGAAGCCTCTATAAAAAGATTTTCGGAGTTATTTTTAGATAACGAAAATATTCCATTAGATATAAAAAATAAAGACAGGTCCCACTTTTTGGGGTTAGATATTGAGTCTCTGATAAGAAAGTCAATTGCCCACAAAGGGGCTTTACATTTTGTAGACATAAGAAAATCTGGGAATAAAGTAAACATAAAATTCAGATTTAGAAGCCAAAACCCTCATGAATTGAAGGTTGGCCTTAAAGAAGATACAAATGGGAATTACTTTTTAGACATGGTTATTGGTGGGAAGGCAGTCAGAATCGGAGCTAAGATAAAACATATTGATGACGATAGATTTAGACTCTTTTTCCAGAAACTTGGGCAAGCATTAAACGTTATTTATGAAAAATACGAGTTAAATAACGAGGAATTTTCTTTTTCTAATAGAAAAGAAATTATACGACTTCTAGATAGTATAGGGAAGTTGTTAATTAGTTGAGGATAACATAATGGCTGATAATAGATTACGAGATAAAAGAATTAACTTTTGGCTTACTGAAGCTGAGCATGACGACATTGCTAGACGAGCTGCTCAATATAACATGAGTATTTCAGAATTCATTAGAACTTTGGCTTTGAATGCAGACATTCATCTAGACCTTTCTAAGGTTAGGAATGCTTCGAAAACAGAGGATCGAGTGGAAGTAACAAGCAGGGTAAGCGTGGATTTTAGTACCGGAGAATTTGAAAATATTATGGCAATAGCTAAAGCTAAAGACCTTAGCTCCGAGAAATATTTGTCAAGTCTTAAGTTTGCTAGATTAAATGAAACTAAAGATTTAAAAAACGTTTTAACAAAATTTTTAGACTTAGTGGAGTAAAATGGCTTCCCGACACACTCTTCTTTCTACTCTGAAGAAGTCTCTCGAACAAAAGTTACGAGAAGAATCTGAGGACGGAGAAAACATAATACCAGAAACTGACTATGCCTTAGATACAGAGATTTCTTCCGTGGTAGTTGATACTTTAGACGATGAGGAATCTGGCAATGCCGTCCAAGTCCATAGTAGCTTAGGCCACGACGACCTAGTCTCTATGTCCGTTGATCTAGGAAAGCAAATAAAAGCTAGAATAGATCTGTATAAGAATGACTTAGAAAGGGTTCCTGATTGGGAGCATTCCATATTATCTCTGAAAGGCATTGAAAAAAATAATTATCAAGACATGAGAAAAGTGCTTGGTACGTCTCTAGGAGCTGGTACTCCCCAAGAAAAGCTTGTGGCTATTGATAATATAAGGCAAGCTCTATATCAAAGTGATTCTGGTATAAGGGACCAAACTGACCAAACTACAGCAAATCTAGTAGAAGAGGAAAAGAAAAGTAATGCTCAAAAAGCTAAAAAAATTATAACCAGTATACACGAAGAAGTCGAAGTTAATCTTAAGTTTCTTCTTGATGAGCTACACCGTAAAAATTTCGCCCAACGAGAACAGTTAATCGAGTTCACAGAGTCTTTAGATCTAGATGAAGTACTAGAGACTTTAAGTGACGACTCCATTACAGATATAATTCAAAAAATAAAAGTGGAATTCAAGAAAGTGAGGAAGAGTTCTTGGGACAAGATTAATGATCTAGATAACTTAATGACTAAGCAGGAATTGAATCTTACTCTGGAAAGTTATAAAGCTGGCCTCAGATTCGTCCTTGATAAATACAGAGATAAAATATCTAGTTCCAGTTGGCCCATTTTTATTGACAAGCTCAAAAGAAAGTCTCTGGGAATTTCTAATTACCATAAGAATCAGTTGACATGGGGTGGTCAGCTCAAGACTTTGTTGAAATTTTTGGCTGACTATAAAGTAGACATAGAGACTTTGATAGAAGAAAATTATGCTACAACTTACACTCTAGGGTCAAAAACTAAAGACCCCGAAAGCAGGGAACTAAAACTTAAAATAAAGAAAGTCAGGCTTGCACAGCTAAAAAAGATTAACAACACAATATTCTTTGGGAAGTCCGGCAAAGAGGCGTTCGGTTTAACCTACCTGGAAACCCTGCTATCTGACAGCTCTAAATTTAAGTCCAATGAAGATAAGAAAAGAGTTCAAGAAACTTTTACGAGAGGAGTGCGAATTCTGCAAAATGAGTCAGAAGACCTTATCTCCCAGTTTATAAATAGTAAAGCAACAGATAAATACTGGAAAACTTTCTTGTACGCTTTAAATAGAATGGTAAAAGATTTAGGCTATGAGCTATTCTCGAAATTAGAGGAACATCACCAAATAGGGTACAGAAAGTGGAACAAGGCTTTAAAATTATTAGACAGCCTTTCAAGAAAAAGTAAGTCTTCCATCGGTAAAAATCTTACTCTAATGAGTAAATACGTGAAAGAGGGTAAGAATTTCGATTGGGGGAAATCTATTAATTCTATTAATAAGACTTTTCACAAAAGAGGCGGGTATGTAAACAAGCTTACTGATTCTTTACTTGGAAGGGATAAAACTAGTTGGACTGAGGAACTGAGGAATAGTTCCTTGGGGTTTTATTTGAACGACACAAAAATAGATACGTCTTCTCCATATAAACTACTAACCGCTTTAGCAGAAAGAGAGAACTGGTTTAATACACAGAAACCTGTTATGAGCGCTAAAAAATATGTTACACAAAGGTTTAAAAGCCCTGCAAAAGACAGCGAAGGCCGAATTATACAGGATACTTATGGAGATATCGCTGGATGGGCTGAGATGTATTTGTTCCCTTATCTTATTTACGGGTATAGAACATCTAATACCGGAGATGAAGAATATTCAAGCACACTAGAAGAGCTTCATAATTTACATAGATCTAGTAAAAGTGTTGTAGACATGTTTTTTGATCAGCTAATAACATCTAGCGGAGCAATATCTAGAAAAAGAACCGTTAACGGGGAAACAATTAATAACACTAATTTCGAAGCCTTTTTTCTTACCGTATTTAAGAATGAAGCTAATAATTTCACCAGAGTCGAAATGACCCCCAACGGAGTTCTTATAAACAAAGATTCCGAGGGGTCAATAGCAGATACTGGTATGGATAGAAGAGACCAAGCTAAAAATAAATTACTATTCGTTTCTTTAGATAAAACCAACACCAGGATTAATGATCCTCAGAAAGAAAACTATGCGTATATTCAAAAAATAGAACACTTTAAAAATGAGTTCGAAAACATTTTCGACATGCTTAGTGGCCCTTTTAGTAAGGCTATTAAGGATAAGTACGGAGAAGTTTCTATAGAATATCAGTGGTACAAGCATTACATAGCCGATGAAGCTCAGCAAACAGCCAAAGATAAATTAGCTGTTATGCAGCATAACTTGAGAACTATTAAGCCCGATTTAAGCAGTCTTCCAGAAGAATCTAGAGAAGTCTTCTTATTTAAAAACCCTAATTATGAAAAAGAAAGAGATCAGCAGCTAGGTCAACTAAAAATGACGATGCAAGATTTAACTTCCTTGAGTGACCAGTATTTAAATATAGATGAACTAGACAACGGCAAGTTTATAGATACTAAGCTGGAAGAGCTAGCTGGCTGGATAAAATCTCAGCAAGAGGGTTCTCTGCTACAACAAGAAGAGAGTGAAACAGAAGAAGACTATCAGAACAGGATAACCAGTATTGAAAAGAAATTACTGCCTAAGTTTCTAAAGTCCAATTTGAACAATCAATTAGGATTAGATTTGGCCAATATACCTTCTTACCGAACTATTTTAAATAGGAAAATAAAAAGTAGAATATCCAACGCAGATATTTCTCCTTCTGCATTAAAAGACTTAATCTATAAAACTTGGATTGATCTCCTGAAAAATATCAAGCCTCAGGTTAATCGAGCCTTGGTCCAAGAGTTAAACCAAAAACGAAAGAAAAAGGAAATAACGGAAACTTCGTTAGTTTCTCCAAGAGAGATCATGAACCTTTATGTGAGCGTTCCTTTTTTCCAAGACTTGTTATCAAGGGCTTTTCCAGATTTAGAGGAAGAGAATAAAAACGATTTAGCAGAGAGTTTAGCAAGATTCGAAATTATAAATCCAGTTATTCAATTGGGAATCTTGATCAAGAAACTTATAAGGGAAGAGTACAAAGCTGAATTTGAGGTTATGAATATGAATCTCGATAATAAGTATAATTTTGAGAAGAAAGTTAACGAGGCTAAATCCAGGGTTATTAGTTATCTCAGTAGGCTTATAAGTGAAAGAGGATTTAATCAGACCTTCTTGGCTATACAAGAGGAGTTTCCGGAGCACTTCAAAACTTCCTCTCGAATTGAAAAGAGTGTAGATTCTGTTATAAAAGAGAATTTTATAGAGAATGAGGAAGAAGACTTAATTGAGAACGCTTTAAAAGAAGACGAGGAAATTAAGGACCAAAGTATTACTGATGATATTCCATACCACTATTTAGGTGATATGGCTATAGACTTAAATTAGCCCTTTAGGTTTTTAATTATCCTGAGTCTGTCGGTTTTTTCTACCAGAACTAACTCTCGTTCTTCTAACTCGGAATCCTCGGCAACAGAAAAGAGTTCTTTTACTCTAGATAATTGTATACCCTGACGTTTGAGAGTAGACAATATACCTACTAGAGACCTTCCTCCGGATGCTCTAACCATTTTGTTTAAGTTTTTATAATCTATAAACAATTTTTCAGTTCTTTTTTCAAACTTAGATGCTAGGAAATAGCTAAAAACTTGTACACTCAAGCTTTGAACTATAAATCCTATTTGCCTTGCTAAAACTTCAGAGGTGTCGTTTGTGACTAGGGAGTTGAACTTGTTCTCCAGGACTTTAAGTTTTTTGCTCAAACGCTTTATTCTTTTGTCAAAAGATAGGTTAGAGATATAAATATCTTTGCTAGATTCGTCTTCAAAATAAGTAATTCTTAGAGTGTACTCGTTTATTTCTATTTCTTTTAGAGTACGTAGAAGGTCTTTTAGACCTTCTACGTATTTTCTATCCTTAAGGCTTTCAGGCTCTTCAGGATGCAGGTCCTTTAACATTCCGGTAATTATGCCTATAGATAACTGTATTTTATTTTCTAGGCTTTCCCGCATTTTTACCAAATATTTAGAACCGTCTACAACTTTTTTAGAGTTATTAATTAAGTCAAAAAATCCATCCTCCTCTTTCTTTTCGTCTTCTTCTAGAGTAGCTTCTACTTCATCTAGGACTTCCATAATAGCATCTACCTCGTTTGCAGCATCCATTATATCTTGACCATCTATTTCATTAGCGGGGGTTTTTTGTATCCACTCGTATAAGTCTTTTCCGGCCTGCTTGAACTTAACCAAGTCGGCTCCAAGCTCGTGATGTTTTTCTTGGAGCCTCTCTACTCCTCCAAGCATTAGTTCTACTTCTTCCAGTCTTCTTTTAAGGATTCCGTTTTCTGTAGAGATGAACTTTTCTAAGGCTTCTCTTCCGTCCCTAAGACCCAAGAGACTTTCTGCTTGGTCTCTAATAAAATGTGCTTTATCGGTGAAGTGCGTTACAGAGCCCTCCCCCTCTTGAGACCAGCTAGAACCCTTGATTTCTCCCATCCAAGTCAGTATCTTTTTTACAGCTCCACCAGATATATAAGTAAATATTTCTTGTTTAATCTCCTCTCCTGCCTCAATCATTCTTTCAATATCATCATAAAATTTTATCTTTTTTAGGTATTCAAAATCCCTAGAATTAGTTTTATATTTTTCGAGTTCTTCGAGGATTATGTCCAGGGAGTCTATGGCTATACTCGCATAGTCAGCAGAATGATTTAAAATTTCTAGTAGGTTTCGTTTTACGAACTCTTTCTCGAAGTTTCCTCTGGATAAAATATCTTTTATTAGAGTTTCTTGGGCACCCGTGTCTCCTAGCAAGTTGATGTCCTTTTCGAAACTCTCTTTTATCTTTTTAGAGATGTAATTCTCTAAGTCGTAATCGTTTAGAGAGACCTCTTCAAAAAACCCGTCCAACTTAGTTTTAATGTACCTCTTTTCTAGTAAAGACGGTCTTAATTTGTTTATTTCTGTTATTAAGGAGTCTTCCAGTTCTGTATTATCTTTAAGGTCCTCCCCTCTTTTTCTGGCAAATATTACCATTTTTTCTAGCTTGGTAATCAAGGTATTTATTTGACTAACCCGTCTTTTTGCGTCTTTATTTCTCAAAATACCTGTCATCCCTCTTGAAAGTCCGACAGCGGTATCAACACCACGCTCTATGACTTTTTTAATGGGGTTAAAAGACAGGACTTCCTGTTTTTTGTGTACAGGAAGTTGATTTGTATTAGACTTAACAACCATATATAAGTTGGGCTCTTAGAGTTTCTCTAAGGGAGCCACTTTTCCTGATTCAGAAATTTCTTGAGGAGATCTCTCCCCTCCACTTTCCTTAGGAGTATTATCTTCAACTTCAATGGGATTAAATCTTTTCTTATTTAAGCCATCTCTTTCTGTCTCTGTTTCCCTAAGAAGATCAATCATATCATCTAAGATATTTTGGATTTTACCTCTATATTTATCGGTATTAACTAATCCGAAGCTATGGTCTTTTACAATACGTATAGCTTCTAAAGCGTCCCCCAATTTCTTTTGGAAATCTTGCACATTTTTAAAGTATTTCTCTGTGCTTGCTTCTTTCTTAATCTGGTCGTCAATTAATTTGTCTACAGCGTCAAAATCTATGGTATTTGGTTCAGTCATGGTAAATTGTCCTATTAAACGGGTTTCTTATTATATAGTAATAAAAAATGATTATGCGGAGCGTATTTTATATTTAATTAGTATTTGGTTGATTTCACAATGTATTTTTCGAGGAAATTACCATGGATTTAAACGACGGCGTTACATTTGACTTTGAGGCCAGCACAGAGGTAGAAGAAGTAAATTCTATTAAAACTTGCGGATCTAAAAATTTAGATCGGTTCTCTAAGCATATACTATCCTTAGGGCTTAAACACTCTCAAGGACTCTTCTCTTTTAGAGCAGGCAGACAAAAAGAGGCTATATCTTTACAAAATCTTTTGGTGGAGGGACTTCTTGTAGAAGTTCCGAATTTAAACAGAAAATTCCCCGATTTATACCAACTTACAGCTAAGGGATTCAATACTCTTAAAGTGTCTGGGAGATAGAGCTATGTCGAAAACTAAATTTGATAACGAAAAATCAATCAAAAAAATAGCGGAACTCATTGATATGTATGTGGAAGAAGATTCCCGAGATGACTCTTATGAAGAGCATCCTGAATACGAGGAGAACGCTATTTTCCAAGATCCAGAGGAAATCGGATCTGGGGGAGAGGGTTACGCACCTATTCCCAGTGAAATAGATCCTAAAGAAACTCAAGGATATGCTCCTGGTACAACCTCTATTGTAGAAGAAGAGGGCAAAGACTCTCAAGGTGATTGTGGATGTCCACACGAAACTCCTGATGAATTGGGAGCGGAGATTGATGAACTAGTTAGGCTAGATTCCGGAGAACAAGATATTTCTGACGGAAAAGAAGTAGTTCAAGAATTTGTTATCAGCCCTTTTAACAAATAACAGGGAAGTTCCAGATGGGACGAACTACTGATTACGTTTTTACTCCCAAGGATATTCGTAACCTTGTTGACATTACTTATAAGCAACTAGAGTACTGGGATAAAACCGATCTAATAAAACCTTCCATAGGCACTAACTTAAAAGTTAGGCTCTACTCTTTAGTGGACTTAGTATTTTTATACTTGGTTAAATCTTTACGAGATACTAATAATAAAAAATATTCCATACAATTTATTAGATCTTTCCTTCCAGAGTTTAAAGAGTTTTTTGAGTCTAACGAGGATCATATCTACAAAAGCTGTTTTGTATTCCTACCTAAACATAGTTTCGTAGTTTTAGGAGAGGTATTTACTCCTAAGAATATTTCTAGTGACTTTGTATGTATAACTACTCAAGATTTTATAAAGTCAGCCCTAAAGATGAAAAAATGATAAAATTTAGGTCTCAGGGCCACGTTGTAGGTCACAATATCTCAGAAAAGGCTGAAGATTGTAGAAATCACGCTTGGGTGGATCAAGAAACTTTAGAGGCTAATCCGGAGTGGTTAACCTATATTAAAGATAACATTTCTAGCACTCAAATAGGAGACACTGTTACCTTCACTATCACCAGAAACGAAAAGACTGTTTCGGGAAAAGCTAGTTTCTCATTTAATAATGGGTTTCTAGTGGAGATAGATAACAATCGTCACTTCATATATTTTGAGGACGGGAAGAATAATTTTCACGAATTACTCTTATCACATCTATTAAAAAAAGATGAAACTGAAAAGCCAAAATAACGTGATTCTAGGGGAGCAAGTTTCCCAAGTAAAAGACCTATCAAAACCTAAGACCCAGTTTTCTAAAGTTTTTAAAGCTATTCCAGGGGTTCCTAGGGGAAAGCCTAAAACCACAAACTTCAATTTAACTGTTCCTACACAAGATAAAAACGAAGAATTCCCTTTTAACCTCACTAATAGGATAGAGATCTATAAATCCGAGGAAGACTTTAAAAAAGGTAGACTAATTTCTGGATACATATCTTTGATAGGAAGTAAGGAAGTAGAGGTTATTTCTTATCAAACAGAGCCCGATGATACCAAGATAACCGTAAAAGGTAAAAAGCTAGCTATCCCGTTCTCTGACCTGAGATTCATGGTAAAAAAGGTATTACCAGGACAGGGAAAGAGCGTGTATCAATTCGTTTTTCGGAACCCAGAGAAATTCATACCACACTACAAACAGTTAAAGTCCTTTCTCTAGAAATTCTTGATAAACGAGGACTTTTGTAGTAATATATAACCAGCGATTGGAAGGGATATGAGCAGAAAAAAAATACTTCTAAAGGATTATAAGACTTTGTCTCTAGAGGACAAATTTAGGCTTCTTAGCAAGATGAACGTCCTTCACAGGAACCCTTCTTCATATAGCGAGAATGTCACTGACCATTACGCAGAAATGGGTAGTAATTGGATGTTTAACCTTGATATCCTCGACGGAGCTAGGGTGTGCCAAGTAAATAGAGACACCAACACAGCTCCCACAGACTATATCTGGGGTTCTCCTATTAAAGATCCTATAGAAGCGTTGCATGATTGCTTAAACAAGTGCATTAAGTTCCATATATCCTTAATAGAGGGTGAAGAATACATATTAGCCCTAGAAAAGAAAGAGAGCAAAGAAGCTTCTGCTGTAGATGAAGAGCTAGAAGACGACGAATTCGATCCAATCGACTAAATTAGTTATTTATAAGGAAGGCGCTATGCCATTTATCACTCCTGGAAGCAGGATTGTTTCCGAAGCCGTCACTTATGACGATATCCTCTTGATACCAAGAAAAAGTCTGGAAAGCCGAACTACCGCTGATCTTACCGGAAAAATCACCAAAAAAATAAGCTTAAAAATACCGCTAGTATCCGCCAACATGGATACTGTAACTGAGCTAGAAATGATGAATACAATGGCTTATTTAGGAGCTATAGGTATCCTTCATAGGAATAACACCATCAGAGAGCAAGTTGATATTGTTAAATCACACAGGGACTTTTTGAAGAAGGATTCTAAAATCTGTTCTGATTATCCCGTTATAGCTAGCGTGGGAGTTAATTCAGATTACCAAGAGAGATGTCATGAATTAGTTAATGCTGGGGTTAATGCTATCGTAGTTGACATAGCTCACGGTTTCAGCGACAAACTAAAAAGGACTGTTGACTTTATCAAAAAGAATTTTTCTAGCACCGAGGTTGTAGCTGGAAATGTTTGTACTCCCGAGGCTTTTAATTTTGTTGCTGATGTCGGGGTAGATTCAGTAAAAGTAGGTATAGGAGGAGGAAGTATGTGCCAGACCAGAGTAGTTACTGGGTTTGGTGTTCCTATGGTGACAGCCATAGAAAGTTGCTTTATACCATCTACTAATTTTGGGATTCCCATTATAGCAGACGGGGGACACAGGGTGTGTGGTGATATCGTCAAAGCTCTTTGGGCTGGAGCGGATTCGGTTATGCTTGGCGGGATTCTTTCTGCTACCATAGAAACTCCCGGAGACCTAGTAGAAATAGAAGATGTATTTTATAAAGAATACAGGGGGATGGCTTCTTTGCAGGCCAGGAAGTCCTTGCATATGGATAATGGCCAAGAAACAGCTCCAGAAGGCGTGAGTACCTACAAAGAATTCAAAGGCAGCGCAGTTCCTATTATCAGAGAAATAATTTCTGGTATGGGGTCAGCTTTTTCTTACGGAGGGGCCAGCAACATTTCACAACTTAGGGAATGTAGAGCCCACAAAATAACTCCCAATGTCAATGTTTTGAATATTCCGCACGGAATTGAAAAATAATTGTTTATTTTGGCATCATATTAGAATGTCAAAACTACCTTTATCACATATAAAAGTCAAAGCTAAAGTGGATTCTATTATAGATTCTCTTATAAGCATAGAAGCTGCATATATAGATGAAATGCATGAAGGTGTCTATTCTGATAAGAAGATGGATAAGGAATACAAGACTTTGGAATGGCAGAAAGCTGAGAAGTCTTGGGAAACTGACAAAGATACTTTAGAGAAAGAACGGGACCAAATTCTAAAAGATATTGAATCCCGTCTTGAATCTTCTAAGTAACTTAATCTTCAACCATTACTTGAATGGGCGAGAATATAGTTTTTCCATGAGTCTCATGAACTAAGAAAAACGCTTGCTGAGCAGGCTCATACGAAGCCTTTATTGACAATGCGTAAGGCCCAAAACCAATTAAAGAGTTGTGAACTCCTATTCCATTTACCACATAGGAATGTTCATTTTCTACTTGTAGATCATAAACAGATCCGTTAAAATCTTCGGACCAAATATTTTCTATAGGTACGAATAGGTCTCCGTCAACCTCTCTCATTCCTATATCGGTCTTTCTGAACTGGGAACTTTGCCTAAATTCGGCTTTTATTTTTCCATCGTCCATTTCCTCAAGAATTTTATGGTAATCTTCTTTTCCGAAGTGGATGGCATAACAATTACTTTTTCTTTGCGAATTAGCTTGTTGGGAGTATAGCCTCGGCTTGAGACCGCATCTAAGAGCTAAAATGTACATTTGACAAGCTAAATCAAAACTAACAGTCGCTCCCGACACGTTTCTGAATCTTCCCTTGGCAGAGTTGCCCTTGTTAACATGCCCGTCCCCTTGAATCCATCCCATGAGAATTTGTTCCTGCTTCTCGGGCGGTAGCTTCATCAAGACTTCACTCATTATTTTGTTGTGGGAGCCTTTACCACATAGCTCATAAAATCTATTTGAAATATGTTCTCTACTAACAACTACAGCTCGTGTAGTTTTTTCGTCTCTAACTGAGAGACCTATATGGCAATCAAATCTATCTTTCAAAGTTTTTTCAACAAAGTCAGAATATTCTACTTCATCTATATGAAATGTAAAATTTATTTGGTTTAGTTTTTCAACTTTTTCTTTTTTAGTATAACGTCTTGATATGGAACCTTCTGCCAAGTAAAATCCCAGTAATCTACAGAAGTCTAAGTCCAGATTAGGATCATCAACAATCTCTTTGTCCCAAGGAATTTGTATTAAGTCACCCTTGTTCAGACACTCGGCGGGTATCCACTCAGCCTCTAAAAATTCAGGAGTTCTTGTGTAATCCTTAGTTCCTCTCGGCCTTAAGGTTTGAGAAGTCCTATTGTTTTTTATGGCCCAAAATTCGTGGTTAGGAGTACACCTAATATCGTTTTGTTTGCCTTGGAACCTTATATTGAGTAATCTATCGTTGTGGGGCCTCTTTAACGTATTAACAACCCTATGAGATTCTCCAGTTCTTGTTAAAACTTTCTCACCAATCTGGACTTCAGCAATAGATTTTCTAGTGCCGTTTTCCATAGTTATTAGCATGTCTTCCGTGAAGCATCCGTTAACAACAGCGTTTCCTGTATCAGTGAGTTGATGAAAGTGACCAATGACTGTTAAGTCTGCCTTTTTTACGGTGTCCCACCCAGCTATAGCTTTATTAAGAGGAATAGTTAATCCTCCTACACCGCCAAGATATCTAATATCATCTCCGTGATGGAATCTTACTGTAAAGTTTTCAAAGATTTCTAAATATATGTGAGACCCGGTAGCTACGATGAACTCTATCTGCTCGTGATCCTCATACATTTTTTCCAAGTTTTTATACATAGCCCACTCAAAAGAATTAGAGTAACCAGTACTTATCCTTCTTTTCTGGGTTGTTCGTCCGTGGTTTCCGAAACAACAAGGGATAATAATCTCATTTAGTTCAGTATTTTTAAGGATGTATTCAATACCCCATGTAATATACTCTTGGGCTCTTAGCATTGCCAGAGTTGGAGAGCATTCATTGCTTTCCATTAGCTCTTCGTGTATATACCCAGTTATCATGTCCCCGAGTAATCCTAAAACTAGAGTATCTATCTGATGGAAAGTAGACATGTTATTTAAAAGGTCTACTCCGTTTCTAAAAAACTCTCTTGATCTCGCCTCAGAGATAGACAAATTATACTCGTTTAACCCGTTAATGGTCGCCGGGTCTACCCTCTCCTCAATATGCCAATCGCTAGCTATCATAAACGCAGTAGCCCGGTCCATGTTTTTGGAGTTCTTAGGTGTAACAGGGATACTTTTAGTTACTTTACTAACATCAAAGTTTCTTTCCACATCATCTAAAAGATCTTGTCTTTCTTGAAGGTCTTTGTTTTCCTTCATTAGCTGGTCGTACTTCTTCTTGTACGAGTCCCTCTCAGACTTGACTTTTTTGAGTTTCCTGTCTTCTTCAATACTGTTCTCAGTGATTCTTTTGTTCTGGACAGCTATGCTAGGAAAAACCTCTTCTAAAGTTTTTCCTTGGTAGAATTCCAGGTTGAAATTATCCAGACCATTAATTAACTCGTTCACCTTGTAACGAGTCATAAAAGAAAAGCCCTTTTCTTTAAAGTGTTGTGCTATTCTCCGCTCTCCCCACTCTTTTTCTCTGAGGTCTATAATGGATTTAAGTATTTCTTGTAACATATAATATCACCTTTTTAAACTGAGTAAGTTTTATTAGTATAACTGATGTGTTAGTAAAAAGCTACTATTTGACTACTTTTAGGACTAAATTAGAGTCCTTGGACTTTATTTCCTCGACAACTTCTATCTCGTTCTCAAAGTTTTTGAGTATCTCTTCATCAAATACGGGTGTATCATTATAATACTTTTCAACCGGAATTCTTCTAGTATCTTCCTGTTCTGGAACTACATCGTCCTGATATATAGGTTCATATATACCCTCAGGGGAGTTATTTCTGAAGTCTGTTTGATGATCGTTATTAGCTTTATCTATATCAAAAAGATTACTCATCTTTTTTATTCTGTATAGTTGTGCTAATATAGAAGACATATCGTTAATACCGTATAAAAAATTATTATTTAAGGAGACACCGTTATGGACGTTATATTAGATACGTTTGATTCTAGCAACGAAGTAAAATTAAGAATTCACTACAGAGACGAAGAGGTAAAAGAGCTGTACAAAAACTCTGGAGTTCAGACAGATGGGTCTGCTGGATTTGATCTGGTGACCGTAGAAGATATTAATGGAGACGAGAACACTCCTTTAATTATGGCCAAGCTCGGAGTGGTAATAAAACTTCCTGCTGGTTTTCACAGTATTCTATTACCTAGAAGTTCCACTTTTAAGAAATTTGGAATACAGCAAGGAAATAGTATAGGTTTAATTGATAACGATTATTGTGGAAAAGACGATTACTTAGGGTTTTGTATTTATGATACCCTGCGTAAAGAAAGAAATTTATTTATACCCAGAGGAACCAGAGTCTGCCAATTAATGGTAATGCCTACTATACGAATAGCAGATGTTACTGAGTTCGATCCAGAAGACCAGAGCAGAGGTGGGTGGGGAGTTACTGGACAATAGTGTTTTCATTTTAAGTAATGTAGATGGATAATTTACATTACGAAGAGATACCTGTGATGTGGACCTTGTCTGACTTCAATAAATTTCAGTCAAGGTTCAATTCTTTAATGGTTCATAATGAAGACAGCCTAGACCCTAAATTTATAGAGGATGCTAACAAAGCTCTTAAAGATTTTTTAGCCCTCGCTGCTGTTATTAGAGATTCTAAATTTCAAGAGGTTTTAGAGGTTCTTAAGAAATCTAATCTCAAAGAGGAAATTAGTAACCAAGAAGTTCTTAGGAATTTGGCAGATAGCTGGATATCCCCCAGTCGTAATTTTTTCAAGAGGTTTCTTAAATTAACCAATACTAAAAGTGTTGCCCTGTTTGATAAAAGGGATGTTCACGAAAAGCTAAAGAGCAGGATAGAAACTAACCACCAATTTCAGTTCGATAAAATAGGGATTGGCAGAACTCCTAGTCACCAAGAAATAAAAGATTTCTATAAGAATTTAATGAAGAATTGGGGACACAGAATGTCTTACGTGCTAAGACAATATTTAACTGACGACGCTTTTAATAAAAAGTTCCCAGTCACCAAAGAGACCGAGAACTTTTTTGTGTATTTACCTTAATTGTCTGTTTTGATAGTAAGGTATTTTTTAGAAACTTCTTTTCTTGGTAGAGTTATGGTAAGAACTCCATCTTTCATAGAAGACTCTATCTTCTCTATATCTATGTCTCTTGGAACAGTGTATTTCTGATTTATAACAGATTCCCCTAAAATTTCGTGCTCAGATTCCCCTTCTATTATCAGAACAGAGTTTTCTACGTGAACCTTTAGGTCATCTACTCCAAATCCTGGTGTCGGAATAGCCATTACTACTTTGTCTGAGCTAGCTACAGATTTGAAATCCTGTTTCGCATATCTAGCTCTTTTGTCATCAGATAAGAGCCAATCGTTTCTGGTTATGTCTAGCAAACTTCTAATAGTTGAACTGTCGAACATATTTATAAGCATCGTTTTCTCCTTGCTAATAAAGTTAATTTACATTAACACTATTACAAGAAATATGCCAAGTTTATCGGGAGAAAAAATATCTATGGGCTAAATACTTTAAATACCAGTATAAGCCATAGACTGTTGCGAAAATAAAGAGGCCAAATCCAAAAGAAACACATATAATTTTTTCTTTTAAATTGAGGTCCCCATAAAAATTTATTAGCTTATCAAGCTTCTTGAATTGAACTATGTGGTCACGGGTGGTCATTTCTAAAGCAGACTTGTCGTCTATCTTGTTAAAACTGCCTGATACCCACGCATTAAAATACATGCCTATGAAACAAGATGCCCACGCAGCCCCGAATAAAATATAATATTCCATATCAAACCTCTCTATTTGCTGGGTCCAGTTTAAAAGAGGCTAGCTCTATTAGTTCTGGAATTTCCTGTAAGTATTCCTTTAGTAAAGGATAAATCTTTCCTTTGGATTTATTCACAGCAGCTAACAGTATAACATCTTTAGGCATATATTCTTTGTCAGCCTTAAAAAATGTTTCGATAATGAACGGATTATTCCTAACCATTTCTAATTGTAACTTGTCACTAGGTATGAATCCTAGAGCTTGTAGAACATGAATGTTTCTTATGCCTTCTTCGGATGCGTCTTTTTTTATGTAGTCTAGAGATATTTCCTCGGGAGGGTTGATAACGTATAAGTAGTTATCCGGGTCTTCCTCAACTCCTCTTTGAACTGTTTGAACACTTGGTTCATTGATATAAGGGAATCCTTTTCCTCCCCATTTACTAAGGATGAAGTCTTGTAAGGATTGTGACGGTCTTTCTATTTCGTCTACTATGTCAACAAAATCATTGAATCCGCTTGTATTCAAGATCTGCATTAACTTTTCTTCTCTAAGTTTTTTGTATTGAGTTTTATCGTAATTTAAAGAAGGGTCATACTCAGATATAACATCTATATAAATATTTAGCAGTTTACTTTTTGTCATCTTTGTTCTATAATATATAAAAATTCATTTAATATAACAGGAGAATTCATGTCTCAATCAAAAGTTAGGCAGGGGAGTGTTTCTACTTTCATGTCTCATGTATACGCTTTCTTGTCTCTCGGCTTGGCTACGACAGCTTTAACCTCTTATACTATTTCCAGTGTGCCGGAGATACTAACTGCCGTCTCCACTCCTTGGATTTTTATATCTTTAATAATAGCGGAGTTCTATTTAGTGTTTAGAATGGCCTCCTCTCTAAATAGCATGACCTTCACAAGATTGGGGTCTATATTTGCCTTGTTTAGCATTCTCAATGGGGCTACCTTAACACCTCTCCTTATGTATTATACGGGTGAGAGTATAGCGACAGCATTTATTTTAACCACTTCGACGGTTGTCATTATGAGTGTGGTAGGCTTTTTCACGAAAAAAGATTTTGGTGGCCTTGGTAATTTCTTCTTGGCATCTTTAATAGGTCTCATTGTAGTAATGGTAGCCAATATCTTTATTATGAGTTCTAGCTTCTCGGTGTTGATATCTTGTTTTGCAGTATTTCTTTTTACAGGTTTAATATCTTACGACACACAAAGGACAAAGCAATCCTACAGACCAGGAATTGAGGAAACTCAGGAAGGCTTGAAATTAGCTTTAAGAGGAGCCTTAGACATATACTTAGACTTCCTTAATCTGTTCATACACCTTCTCTCCCTTCTTGGAGGTTCTAACGACTAGCTTACATTGTATAATATAAAACACACTGGCTAAAGCCCACAAAAATAATAGCCCTCCAAAACAGAGGGCTATTATTTTTGTATGTAAAAAGCTTCTCTTGACGGTTAAAAGGAGAGTTTTCTGTGTTTTCAGATAGCTAAGAAGGGGAAATGGAATCCCGCCTTTTCTGTTTAATCTAGTTGAACCGGATAAGAAGGGAAGGTATACTTTTAATAGGTATAAATAAGATGCTAAAGATAGTACTATATACAAGAGTACTTCGGGCATTAGTTATCCAATTCCTCTTTATAGTCCAAGAAGTATTGAACATCTTCATCTATTTTTTCGGTCAATCCTTCAATACTTACTGGGGAGTCTTTGTCAAAGTCTATTAGTTCTGGGTTTTGTAGGGACTCTAGTTCTTTATTTATTCTATCCAGGTTTCTTTCTTCTTGTAGCCATTTTTTAGAAGTATCAATATTCTTCAGTAATAAGTCTCTTTTTGAAGTTAGTCTTTCTATTCTAATTTCAACGTTCTTAATTTTCTCGTCTAAATCAAGAATCTGATTTTTTGTTCTGCTGTTTATATCGGGTAATCCGAGGGATTCATGATAAATATCCTCTAAATTATCTGCGGATTCTTGGAGTTGATCTAGTATTCTAAAAGATTTAGAGAGAACTTTATTATATTCTTCTTTAATTCTGGTCTTACTGAAGTCCATGATTTCCGTTATATCAGGATCTTTTTTTAGCCTAGCTTTTACAAATAATTTTTTGTTCGCCCAAAATAAAAACGGCTCTACCGCTCCGTGATAAAGAGTGTTTGACGTAGCGAAGTGGATTGATAGGGAGGTAGCAGCTAAGCTAGCTATTAACATAGGTATACTTGCTCCGAAAATTGATAGCAGCATGAAGGAGGTAAAGGTATAGCCCACTAGAAAAGAGGAGCAGCACAAAGATAGAAACTTCAGTATCTCTGGACAACTGATTCCTGGGTTATTTTTATCAAAGTCCTTTTCGGCTATTGATGTCCTGTACTCTTCTAGGTATTTCAAATCTTCTGAATTCATAGCTCTCCTATTTCAAACAGAAACCAAATAATTATTTTTAATAAATATCTATATGATAACGAACAGTTGCATTTGGATCAACACTTTGCTATATTGGATTAGTGGAATACAGAGAGGGAGATGAGATTCTCCGACTAAAGGATTGTTGGGACGAGGAACTTATTGTCGCTGTCTCTGTGTGTTCTGAGGATTCCAGACTTGTGTTTAACGGGTCGTTACCTAGATTTTGTTTAGATCAAGGTAAATGGGAATCCTTAAAGAAAGAGGTTGACTTATACTTTTCACCCACGGATAATTGATAAGATTACTATGCTGTTTTAGCGTTGTTATAACAAAATGTCTTATTTCACCTTAAATTTACTCCTTTCTTCGGATTACCGATTTTGTATTTCTTTGAAGAACAGGTTATGGCATCAGTTGAATCTTCAATAATCAGAACTTCCCTTGTTTCTTACGGGGCTGACATTATCCAAGATAGAGGATGCTGGGTGTGCTGCATTAACGATATCATAGTTTTTATAAGCTATAGCAGTGACGAGTACCGATGTAAAGTATTAGGAGAGTCTTCAGTTATATCCCAAACCCAGAAAGAGTGGAACGAAGGTCTTTTCAATGCGTTTATAAGTGGTATTAACGAAACCACTAAACATTTCACTTCTAAACTTCCAGACGGTGTTTCCGAGTTAATTAGGGAACTAGCTAAACACGGGACTCTTATTTCTGGAAAACTTTCCAGCAGTAACTGCGAAATTAAAGTTAAGCTTAGCTTCCCAGAGAAATACACTTTCTCTATCACCACTGGAACAGTATTTTGTGGCGACCATAGGCTAGCGGGATCTATTTATCTTGAAGACGGGGACAGAGAAGAAGCCAAAGTAACGATCTCTTCAAAAGAAAGCTTAAACAAAACAGTAAGTAACTACGTCTCCAAATTAAAGTCTCTTTACTAAAGTCTCTATTCGGCCAGAAAACATTTCTGACCCTTCTTCAATACTTAACCCGTTAACATCCACATATTCTACTGGTATTTCTAACTCCTCAAAAGCTTCTTTATAACATTCGTCCAGCATTTCTAGATATTCTATAGGAGCACTGGTTTCCTGAGACCGGCTAGGATCTTCTTTAGCACGTTTAAGAACCCTCCGGTAAGATTCTTTTACGTCTAAATCTAGATAAAAGGTATAGTAATTTATATCTAATCTAGATTTTAGATTTTTAAAAAGAGAAGTAAAGTACTCGTACTCAAACTTGCTTATCATACCACTTCGATATTGAGTCTTTGTAAAAGCAAACCCACTAAAAGCTCCTCCGTCCTGTATGTTAATATTCCCAGTGTTCTCTAGTATATCGGAATTCTGTCTCATATAAGAAGTAAGAAAAAATAATTGGAGGGGCAAACCGTACTTATTATATGAATTATTGGGTATTTCGGACATTTCTTTGTAAAAAAGGGGTAAAAAGGGGTTCTCCTTAAAAGGTTCTATCCATAACGAGGCATTAAATTCTTTTGCAAGAGCTTCGGTTAAAGTGCTTTTACCGCACCCCATTACTCCATAAATCTTAAATAAATTCATAAGCTTCTCCATTGGTAAATAATAGTAACTTTATTATATAGATTAAGATTCTTTTGATCAATTAGGGACTAAAAAAGGACTCGGTCTGTGTAGACCGAGTCCAGGAAAACAAAGGAGGTTAATTTGAGTATTAAGTGATACTATCACTTTTTAGCAAGTCTCGACTTACAAGGGCTTTACTCTACCCGTTATCTACAACAAGTTTAATAACTTGTGTCAATAACTTTCATGTTTTCGTATGGTTATATACTACAGCATACCGGACACTTTATCAAGTTGGTCTAATATGGATCAAAAAAAGAATTAAAATAGATTGACATAACTAAGGTTTCGAACTACTATTGTCAAAAGGAGTAATACTCAGGCAACATAATTGTGCTTAAGTATTTTCAAAGGTGTTTATAATACTAACACTATAAATATTGACAAACACAAAGATTCAGTTTATACTATTACCACAGTCTTTTAAGTAACGAGAACCAAGTTATCTTAGAAAACTACAAAAAATAAGTATAAATACCGCAGGCCATGCGGAACTTTAAGCTTGCGGAGAAATCAGCTCTGGCTTTGAGTGGTTGTTACCAACTATTCCAAGTGAAACTGATTCTGTGAAGCAAGAATCTAAAGTATACAATTGAGTATACTTTGAAAGGCAGGAATTATGCGCTCAATAAAAGAAGATGCAGAATTAATGAGAACCGTACAAAGTCTGGAGAAGGAGAATTCTGAACTTAAAAAGAAAGTTGCGGAATTGACGGAAAAGCTTAAGCAAACGGCTAAACGGGAATTTACTGAGGAAGAGGTGGAGGCTCTGAATACAAAAGATGCTTCTGAATAAAGAGGACTTTAAGTTTTCTAACTTTGTTACTTTGTCCTCTGAAATTATCCGAGGGATGGAAGACTTTTTCTCTAGATTTTGCGATTGCCGGATTAATACAAGTGATAACGTCATTAAAATAAGAACTTCGAAGGGTCTCTTAGATTTTTCAGTGTTGTCAGATGTTAAAGCTGAATACCACAGAGTATCCGGGGCCTCAAAAATGGAGCTTTATGTGATAGTGAGAGGCTCTTTCTTTGAAAACGACGACTTTTTCGAGCACAAGGGAGCTGGAGGAAAGCTAAATACAGACTCGGTTTCTAGGGATTTATCTAATTACTTGGAAACTAGGGGGGCAACCTTAGAGCCATTGTGTATGGCAGGGGGCGAATTACGTGATATTAGAGAGGTTTCTAGAGAGTTAGTGTGGTTAGCTATCAAAAACCATGAAAGAGACGAAATACCTAGCTGTTTGGACCTACTAAAAAAGGACCGTGAGAACGAAACAAAGAGATTTAAAAGATTTTTATCTGGAGAAATCAATAGAACCAGAGCGTTTTTCGTATGATTCTTTTTTACAGTGGTCGTGGACCACTCCTTTTTTAAGGATCGTTCCCAAAGACATACTAGACACAGGGGATATGTTTTTGTCGTAAGGAGTAATCCTTTTAAGACATTCTATACAATGAGTAAAAACTTGCCCGTTGTATGATATATAACATAGCCAAGAGCAGTACAAAGTAACACAGGGCTGGTTACACCAATTACAACCCTTATTCCTAAGGATGAATCCGGTACTTTTGTTAAAGCCCTTGTCCGGGTCAGCTCTCATAGCAATATAATACAGTAAACGGTTTAATATTCAAAGAGTTATTTATGAATAGTAAGAGTTTTTCTTGGAATCTGTGTCCGTGGAGGGTTTTGTTTTAGGACGGCTAGAGTTGTTTTGTATGAAAAAAGAGCAATAGTTTATCCACTTTTCTATTATGTTCTCCTCACAAGAAGAGTGACAAAAAGTATCCTCAGATATAGTAGTTATTTTTTGTAAATCAAACGGGGTTATCACTTTTCTACAGTAACTACAAACTTTATGCTCCACGTTGTAATGGAAAACAAAATATTTATTTCAAGTTCTTATTGTACTTGATAAGATTATCCTGACATTTGCTATCTATTTTAAATTCCAAGCAGCTCTGATGAATATAGCTATATTTGTAGAATAAACATCTTTCCCGGTTGTAGGGAGAGTTTACTACTAGCCCACACTCTTGACAGACTTCTAGTCTATCATGGTGATATAAGTAGCAGTTTTCGTGCTGCATCTTAATGAAACTGCCTTCATGGTCTGTTATTACGCATATCTCATCCGAATAAGGGCTGATAACACTGCCACAGATCGAACATGTATAGCTAGGAGATCTACTGTTACCTCGAAGTCTTTTTCTGTGGCTAAGATCCATAGTTATTTTACCCGGTTTTTACGAGTTATACAACATAGCTCATGCACTAAAGATGTCCTGCCTCCGCTGCTAGAAGAGTGAAGTATGACCTCTGAACCAAAAGGGCTAAACTTATAACCACAAATCCCGCAAGATTTTTTGGAAACCATATTAGAATAGGAGCAAGATCGGTGAATGTTGTTATAGTAACTTTCTCCGAATGGACTGAGCATCCCTAAACATACTTCACACCTTTCTACAGTCTCTTTAGACCAGAGAAAGCAATTGATATGATAGTAGAAGTTAGCTCTACCAGAATATTCATAAGTATCAAAAGGGCTCATACGAAGGCCACAAAACCCACAAACCGGAATAGACTTATCATCATCAAACCTAGAATGTCTTTGAATATCTTTTATCCTATTTTCTTTAGTGTCTCTCATGATATCTAGTTTTGTTGGCGGTACTTCTATCCTCTTTTCTTTTTTTTAGAGAATTTATGAAATAGGCACGGCAAGATTTATGGTATCTATAGCCATTCCAGGCTTCAGATAAAAGTCCGCTATACGGAGTTATAGCTCGTTCACAAAAGGGGCAGTACTCAGTTGTGTTAGCACTTCCGGTTGCAAAGCAAGATATATGAACAATCCCTAAGATTTTGGAGAAAGTCATCCCTTTGTTATCGTAAGGGCTAGATATTCTACGGCAAATTCCGCAAGTAAGAATCTTAGATCCTTCTGCATTAATCTTATTTTTTCTCACTTCAAAACTTTTCTTTCATGCTTAGGATCGGTATCACAGTCATAGTGATCTGTATCACTATAGGGAGTATAGGCTTCCCCGCATTTAGAGCATCCTGGTTTAGGCTGAGAATCGGCCATATAACATTCAAAGTGTTCTCTGTCTTCATCAAAGGGGGTAAGGATTTTATTACAAAAACTACAGCTCTCCCTTTTGGTATCTAGTAGTGTTGCACAATCTTTGTGGTAAGATCCGTATAGTGAAATAAAACTCTCTGACATATCAAAAGGAGATATAATATACCCGCATTTATAACAGGACCTTAATAGAACATCTGAAAAGCCTAGGAATAACGGAGCTTTATTTGAATTATCTGGGTCTTTTACCATTTTCTTTTTAGACTGTTGATTTCTCTTCGGTTTATGTGTTCTGTCCAACACGAATCATGTATTACTCCTATGGATGTATAATAAAAATCTGTATCCCCAAATGGAGATATAAATCTTTCGCATACTCCGCAGGTTGTTCCTACTGACTCGTCAAAAACTTCGCAGTCTGTGTGGTATCCCTCATCATCTAGAATATCATACTCTGCATACGGAGTTAAGGCTTGATCACAGTACATGCACGTCAAAGGCTCTGGGTGGTACTCCCCGAATCTGGGGGACTCGTCTTCTTCGGGATGTGAATAAGACTTCCCGTCGTTTAAATTTTTGGGGTGGCCACTATAGTTTTTCCTGTGGTTCATCGCAATCCTATCTGGCATGCTAAGTGTATTTTCCGCCCAGATTTACTTGCTACCCTGTCGTTTTCATCTATCGGTAGATTACAGATAGAACAGGTATCTAGAAATTTGCTCAGCTTGGTTCTATTTAAGAAAGTTTTACGTGAGTTATGGCAGTTAATGTGAGAAACCCTCTTTTTACCCATTGATAACAACGTTTCTTTATTTAAAGGTGAAATAAACCTATAGCATATATAGCAAGTTCTATTTCGTATAGAATTATCAGCGCAATGTTCATGTCCTATACCAATACCTATATCAGATACTAGGTCAACAGATCTGGTAAAAGGAGTTACTATTTCTTGGCACCAATAACATTTTTTAAACACAGCTTTATCTCCAGTACTCACAGTCCGGGTGTATTGTATTACCATCGGGATCTATCTTATATGTCTCATTAGGACGTATTCTTTCCCAGCAAATTCTACATTCTAAATCACGGCTTCTAGAATTCACAAGACTATTTACAACATCATAACATATTCTGTGAACGGGATCTCCCTCATCCCACCAGATCTCGTCTGTATCAAAGCATGTAAGAGGCTTATTACATATAAAGCATTCAGCACGTTTTACGTTATAACAGTCTTCATGAAAAAAAGCTCTTCCATCTGCTCTGCCTTCATATTCTAATCTCTCGGTTGTGTACCACGATATGGGTCTTTCGCAGACCACACAACTTTCTAGGGAGTCTGGCAAAAAATAGCAATCATCGTGAACTGGGACACTTTCTTTTCCGTTAAGATAATAGAAAGAAAACTCGTTGTCATCATACATAATCCTAAAACATATCCCGCATTTATGATTGCGAACAGAATATCTAGATTTTTTGATTTTAGTGCGTATTTTTAACTTGTTCTTTCTCATTTTAGACTTTTATTTTCTGCGGTACTTAAGCCCTCCTTGGTTATAACAAGATACGGTCTTTCCGCAATGATAGCATGCTTTTATCCCACGGTAAAGAATGCTATCCCATAACAAATAAAACATACATTTGAATTAATCTTTTTCATCGTCAGCCCAAGTTTTTCGGTCAGCCCAACAGAAGTCTTGACTGGACAAATATTTGTTATCTTCTACATCCTCTTCTGAATCATAGGAATCACAAGAATAATGCACAAAGCGTCCGTCAAAGTCCGACCATCCAGGGTTGTAAGGAGTTAGAATACCATCGCATTCCACACATGATTTCAAGATGTCTAACCCTTGATAGTAAAGACATACACAATGCACACTAGGGTCTTCAAAATAATCCCCGCTGAACGGAGTTATCATGCGTTTACAACCCTCGCAAAATAGAAATTCATCGTCCAATGTGCCGTCCCGTTTTATTGAGCGTAGAATCTATTTTTTTGACCTTAGGGCTTCCTATTACGCTGGTATAATAACAAGCTACATGTATGTGTTTTTTATACGGACCTAAAAATCCGGGGTTATAAGGAGTCAGTAAACCTCCGCACTCTACACATTTAGTCGGTTCAGAGACCCCGTACAAAAGACAATTCTCGTGAATGATAGAATATGATAGAGCTGCTAATTTATCGCCATAAGGAGTAATTAATTTACCGCAGCATATACAAAAAGACTTTTTAGGTAGATATCCTATGTCCTCACACTCCGTATGGACTGGCTTATTGTTAACGTAATCGTAGTTACCAGATTTAATGATTCCACCGCATTTGTAATAAAAAAGATTTCTCATAGAAATTCCGTGTTTAGCCTCGTGTTTTACCGTTACTCATCTGGTTCCTCACATGTATTCTGTGAATCTCGTACTGATGAAGGCAGGAATCATGGTATATGAACAGGGATTGCGTACTAGACTCCTGGGTATAAGGGGTTATAACTCTATTACAAAAAGCGCAGGGCTCCAAAGTACAAGAGTGACATGAAAATCTGTGTCCTTTACTAAATGGAGTTATTAGTTCACCACAGTTTTTACAAATTTTAACGCTGCAGTTAGAATTTGTAAATTTAGTAAATCTTTTAATTCTTCTAGAAGTTTTCATACCTAGTCTTTTTCTCGTCCTTGTCTTCCTTTATCGTGAATTCTAAACACCCTGCATGAGTATTAGTATCAAAAAAGTGGGCGGGGTTATAAGGAGTTATGGGTCCCAAGCATTCTGTGCATTCTCTTAACTTATTACTTCGGTCAGTCTCTATACAGCAGGAGTGCATTATTTTTTTACCTAGTGATACTGTGTAGTCAGGGCCAAAGGGAGTTATTACTTGACCACAGACCGCACATTCTATTCGTTTTTGGCCGTGTAGAAATGGTGTATTATAACACTTTTTATGACCATAAATATATTCGGAGCTTGTAACCAGATCTCCGCATATCTCGCACCAATTATTTGCTTGGTCTTTTAGATCGGACTTCATGGGTGCTCCTAGTCTTTTTAGACGGTATATAGTCAAGCTCGTCTGCTTTGCGATGTTCACTATCCCAACAAGAGGCATGGTATATATGTCTTCCAGAAAAGCATAAAGATTCTTTTATTAAGGAAGACATAAATCTGTGGCAGATTTGACAAACTCGGTTTTCTGGTTCGCTAACACATTCGGGATGCACGGCTCTTCCTCTCCATTCCCCGTATTCGGAATAAGGAGTTAGAATTCGTTTGCACTCTTCACAACACTTGAATTTAGTTATCATCGAGTTCTCCTGTCTTTTCGTAAGAACTTTATTTCTTCGGGGCGTAAGCCCTTTATTACAGAATCCCTATGATCTACTTGTACGCAAGCCAAATGATAAGCCCCCTTATTTCCTAAACCTTGAGTACCTCCGAAGGGTGTTATAAAAGCTTTGCAGATCGTACAACACTTTCCCGTTAACCTATATCTTTTACAGTGAGAGTGAGCAATAGGAGGATCTATGAATGTGTATATGCCATCAATAGGAGGATCTATGAATGTGTATATGCCATCAATCTCGTAATCAGAGTAAGGAGTTATCAATTCTCCGCAATACGGGCAAGGTCTCGGAGAAGCAGTATTACGTGATTTATTCCGGTCTTTTGGAACGTGACTTAAAGTTTTATTACTAGTTGTTATCATAACGTCTTATTTGCGTTTTTATCAACATTTCTTTTTGCCACGGATTTTCCAGAATCCTCTTCCCAGCAGACCTCATGACAAAAGCATTCATTAATTTTAAACACCACTAAGTTATCGAAGGGTGTTATTAGGACATTACAGAGTATACATAGAGTGCCTGTCTTGTACCTATCATTCCAACATTTAAGATGACTTTTGGCAACTCTTTTGGAGTGATTATGGTAAGCAGTAATACCAGAATAAGGAGTCAGCCTGTATCCACAGTAAACACAATCCATAATATTTATATTTACGTCAACATCAGTCTTCCTACTTGTTTCGTAGATATAAGAGGTTTGTTTATTAATGTCCCTATCCAGTTGAACAACGTCTTTACTCATTCTAACACCTTACTATCTTTTACAGTGAAAAGAGCCTTCCACGACTCCTCTAAGCAAGAAATATGATATACGACTCCATCACGCCCTCTGGAGAGTTGTTCTCTGTTATAAGGAGTTATTAAGTATCCACAAATATCGCAGTGCTTGCCTAACATATCAACTATCGCAAAACACTTGATATGAACCGACACGTAACGATCAGGGTATTTAAATTTCTTAATAAATTTAGAGTACGGAGTTAAAATTGCACCGCAGTGGTCACAAGCTTGGTGTTTTGTGACTACAGGATCTGAAATTATTAGCTTCCTTGAATTAGGGCTGTATAGATTTATATCAGTTTTTCGGTTTTCCAACTCTTTCATTCCAAGCCTTTATTATCGTTCTCACCTTCATCTATGGACCCGGATTCATCGAAAAGACAGGATCTATGATAGATATTGTTAAGGTGGCCTGCTATAACCTCCTCACCCTCAAAAGGAGTGATTGGTTTATCACATATTGAACACGACCCTCCTATTTTATTGACCAGGACAAAACACCCGTCATGAAAAGCTTGGTTTCCTGTATTATGAGTGTAATAAACCTTGTAATTAGAGTAAGGGGTTAATCTTTTGCTACAGTAAAAACAATACACAAAACTTTTACGTACTCTCCCGAAGCTTTTGTTGGAGTCCATAAATATGAAACCATAGGTTTTATTATCGAAGATATCAGCCATAACTAGTCATCCCTAACTTTAGTTTTGCGGTCTTCAATTCCTTTTGAATTTCTAGTTCTATCCATTTCTTCTTTAGTGGGTAGACAGTTCAAATGAACAGGGGCTCTTCGATAGATAGATTTTGACTGTCCCATATTGTAAGGCGTTAGAATTTGATTACAAACAATACAAGGTTTTCCCACGTTTTTTTCAGAGAAAATACAATACACATGAGCAACTTTAGATTTGAAGCGGGATTTTGCGTGGCTGTAATCATAAGTGTATTCGGAGTACGGAGTTAGCAAGTCCCCGCAATACTTACACTTAGTCAGTTCCGACGAAACTATATGTTCAGCAAGGCTTACGGATTCGTTCTCTCCTTTGTTTAACTGTCTGTTTATGTTACCTGTAGCTTTCATTTATTCGGTGTTTCTTTAAGTTGGAAGCAATTCTTTTTATTCTATGAATATTTTGAGGTTCTTGGTTATCTATTTCTCAGGAGAGTCACTGTGCCACACAACTTTTCCTTTGGTTATGGTGAACCGGGAGTCACAATTTATCTCTTTTATTTCTGGAGATACACTGATTTCACCTGCTTCATTGAATTCATAAGTATAAGTACTAGGATGCCCCGGACTTACATTTAGTGTTATGGTTCTAAAAGGGTTGCACCCTCCACACGGACAAAAAAGTCCTAGCCATTTGGGATCATCCTTTGGAGCTAAATAGACAACTCCTGGAGTCATATCTTTTTTCAGCAAAAGATCAGTAGTACACATATACTCTATTTTATCAAAAGACTCAACAGGATTTAACCACGGGGCCTCGCCTTCGTTTTTGTAGTAGTTATTAAGAGAGTCTTTCTTTAGTTCGATACGCTCAGCTTCTCGGGTTAAAAGGTCAGTCATCAAGGCTATTGCTGCTTCGTAGGATTCGCATTTGGAATACATCTTTTCTATGTCAACAGTTTTTCCTAGCAAAACAGGTGCCTTGTTTTTATGAATAGTGATTTCGGTTTGAGACCCCCGGAATTCAAGGGTTAACAAATTGTAGACCTCAAAACTTCCCCGGCCAATAATAATCCGTCTATTCACAGAGTCTACAAAAAATGTTATTTCGAAATGCTCTAGTTTCATGGTTATCCTTCGTTACCACTTAAATCTAAAGGGGTGCTTGTTATGAGCAGAAATCGAGAACTCCGATTGAAAAGTGTACCAGTTAGATGCACCTCCCATTAACCACTCAAAGTCTTCAAATAAAAACTTTTCCTTTTGAATGAGCCAGAGTACTTCACATAACTCAAGATTCTGGCTACCGAGGAATATGGAAACAGGGTTATTGCTAACTCTTGCTTTATCAAAAACTTCTTCTTCCATATAATAAAAACAATTCTCTTTAGAAAATTCTCTGCGAATTTTGTCAGCCCCGCTTTCTTCGATGGCTTCGAATTTCCATCCTACTCCCCATCCTGCTGCATCAAAATCGCAGCGAGAAGTCTCACCTCTTTTGTCTGCATATTTAATTGTTATGGGATCAATAATCTCTATTACCACGACTTCTTGAGTTGTCATGGCAGGACCTTGTATCCTAATTTTTTGATTTACACTAGGAATAAAGGGCCAGTGTTTAGAGTCTTCAGTATCCTCTAGACTAGGCTTTATCTCTACAACATCTTGGGGCGTTCCCCATTCTTGATCTCCCTCGATTAAACGGATCGAATATTCTTCTGGCTCGGTAGCTTCGTCTACAAATTCTTTAAGTATGCTTAAATCAGTATAGACAATATCATAACTCTCATCTGTGCTAATATCAATTCTAGCTTTTCCGTTTCCTAGTGTTTGGAATTGCACTTCGTTCCCGTCACGAGATCGCAAAGATAGCAGGATTTCTCCGTCTTCCTGGAATTCCAGGCTTGACTCAGGGCCACATACTTTTTTAAAGCTCCACCCTAAATCCCAGAACTCTTTATTAAAATTACTGAGTAGTTCGCTTTCACCTTCAAATGTTATTATACCGGGATACAGGATTTTAGCAACTTGTGCTATAAAATCCTGAGTATCAGGACCGCTTACCCTAAGATAGTCACCTGGACAAGGGGTAAATGGCCAATGGCTAGTTAACTCGGTAGTATAGTCTTCCACAACTTTTCTTATTTCTTCATTACACATAGGACATGGAAAACTCTCTTGAGACAAGTTACATCCGTGCCCCTCGTTGATATACATAACTCCAGTTCCTGAACATATTTTACAAACTTCTTCGGTCATATCAAACCTTTCTTATTATTAGGATCTTGTTGAAACACATTAGTTTTATGACCGTTGTTTGGCACGTCTTTTCCGACGCACGAGTCGTGAATTCCTGTGTACCCAGGATTATAAGGAGTTAACAGGCCACCACATTCTCTACAACTTCTTAGCACAGGGATTTGCTCTAACGCACATTTTTTGTGCGATATTTTTAATCCGTGTCTTATTATAGAGTCACTATAGGGAGTTATTATCTCATCGCAAATCCAACAGACTTCTAGGTTATCTGTATACGCAATGAATTCACATTCCTGGTGTACAAACTTTAGTACCATAGAGTTTTGTATTCCGTATAAACTTGGTGGCCCAATAATAACTCGTCCACATAAATAACAGACCGAGTTATCAAAGTGAATACTAGTTTTCTTGGCATACACAGACATAACACTCTACTTTTTCGGGTCCTTTATAGATGTCTTGTTGTCTGAATTGTTATGACCAAGTTCCTTTTTTTCTAGGCATTTGTAATGAAAAAAGTGGCTCCCATAAGCACATCCATTATTATACGGAGTTATTAAACCTTCACACTTATCACAAACCTTATGAACAGAGGAACTTCTTATTAAGCAGTTCAAGTGAAATAGAGAATCCTCGAAGATTAGTCCGCTGCGATCATAAGGTGATATTATTTGCTCACAATATTTACACGCTTGTAAACTATGTGTATAAGGAGTATATGCGCATTCCCGGTGAACATAAACCGTAGTACTACGGTTCTTAAGACCATATAAACAAGCCTCACTAGTAATAGTAACTCCACATATACAACAAACTTTTTTGTGTTCGTTTGACACACTAGTTTTTTTGGTATTTGCGTTTATCACTATATTCCTAGGGAAGACCACGCTTTAAACTGAGTTAATTCATAAAAATTATAACCATCACTCCAGCGATAAGTTTCGTGATCTACAGCAACTTGTTGTACTACAAATGGTATGTCACTAGAATCTTTTACTAAAATAGGACCTTCTATTTTACCTATATTTTTAAAGCAGGTATTCCATGTTACACGAGTATCCCACTTTTCCTGGGCGTGTAATTCCCCATCGCACATTGGTCCGGTGGCATGACACCCAGTACACCGAATCACATTCATATCATACTCGTTAAAACTGGGCTTAACCTTACTACTACCACAAAATGGACAAGTCTTCATTACTACCTCTTTATTTCCTGGTACACCTTAAACACGGAACCCTGATTTTTATTAAGAACATCCCGGTAATCCAGGGCATCCTGTTTACTGGGAGTTCTGGAAAAAACCTCGATTCCTTTGGAAACCACGTGTTCCCTAGCCACAATATACGTAGCAGTATCTAGGTCTTGTTTCCCAGATTCTTTGGTAAAAAAGCAGTTAATCCAGTTTGCCTTAGAAAATTTATGACCTGCTATACCACCCAGATTAAAATTAATCATATCAAGCTCAGGACGTACTCCTGCAACCTTTACTCCACGGTTTGCTACACCTTTTGTAATGAATATTTTATCCCCTATGCACGGTAAAAAGGCCAATGCTCAGGTTTAGTATTCTCAGGAATATCTAATTCTACGCCAAACATTTTAATATGTAAATTAACTTGTGAAGACCAGAATTCATTATTTATAGACAAGTTAACAAAATTGTTAACAAAACTCACAAGTTCGTCTCCACCATTCGAATAAGCAGATGTTTCCAGGTTAGCAAGTATCCCGGCTTTTTGAATAGCGGTTAGTTTGTCTAGGTCAGTCGTCTTCATACTCTAAGTATAACAGATAATCCAGATGTTGTCATGCCCCTGTGTTTATTAACTGGTTGGGGGTTACCGTGGAATCAGGGTTCCCGAGATTAATAGTACTGTTATGTCGATAGAATTTAATTATTTGTATAGCCTGGATTTTTTGGATAGTTATTACAGGGAGGTTGGCGTGAAAAACAGTTATTTCAGTGGTAAAAGAGTTATTTCTGCGGGGGTTTCGTGAAAAACAGTTATTTTGCGTGGGTGTAAGAGAACGGTAGAATCAGGGTTACCAGGATTAGTAGTACTCTTTTCTCGGTAGAATTTAATTATTTGTCTACCTTTTAAGAGTCCGGATTTACTTTTTTTGAAAAATCGAAATTTTATATATGTGACCCGAGCCACATGTTTTTCGAAAAAAAGGGAAAAACTGCTCTAGAGGGGGGTACTTAGTTCTGGACGTACATTACCAGGAACGTGTGTACAACTCTAGATCAGTTCAGTTTTGTACATATGAGGAGGGTCCGGTTCCGTACTCATCGCAGGAACCGGACCCTCCTATTTGTTGTCAAAAGTTAGTAAACATGATTTCCTCCTTCTTCTTGGTTAGGCCCAACTAAGACTCGAATTGTGTATACCTCACCTTTATGCGTGAGGCTGTATTCTCCAGCGATTGGCCCCAGATCCTTTTGATCTTGGTTAACAATATCCATTCTGGAGTTTTTCAAGTAAAAATTAATGACCCTCTTTTCTTCTGGGTCACCGTTAGGAATCTCGATAATCATTCGGTACTGATTATCAAAATCTTCGATGATTCGATACATAACGGTTTCACTTTTAAATTCCGGTTTGTGGAGCATGGCCTCTCTAATGAAAAATTTTTCATTAGCAGTAACCACGAAGCGAGTTTTAGTATTCATAACACCATCCTTTCAAAACTAGTATTCCGAATATTCGATCAAGTGGGAAAATCGAGGCTGACTTACTCAAGTATTCCTTTGCTAGTTCTGTATGATCGTGGATCATCATTTCCCCTTCCTAAAAATTTCAATGTCCTTAGTACTGCTCGTCGGTTTCTTTGTAGGCAACGTATGCAAAGCCCCGGCGATATGCTTGGTTAAGTGTTTAGCGAGGACCATCCCCGATAAACTTGTGTTTTCTTTGTCAGGCCCATATATGATTCTGCAGACTTTTTGGCTCATTTCAGTTTCTCCAATTCTTCCAAAATTTTAACATGACAACGAGCCGAGATTGCGCAGTAGCTAGATATGACTCTCAGAGTTATATATGCTCTGAGAGTCTGAATACCAAGGATAATTAAGCCCAAAACCTCAAGTACTATCATACCGCCTCGAATCCCGTTGGAGCCACGTACCAGCGGAATCCTTGTGGATCTTCAATCACATTACCGACTGACACGCTAGTCATCGGCTGGAGTCTAGTTATCGAGTCTTCTGGACCGATGTTTCCTACTTGAAAAACTCCCTCCAGACTATTGGCATCAATATTAGCTGTGTGCTCGAAATAGCTCCAGTTTCTACGGATTAAATCTCCTACGGGTTCGTCGCTCATAGGCATAGCAACCTGCTTGTAAAATTCAAACCTTGGAATCTTGACACCCGAATTTACAAGGGCGGATTCTGCCTGAGTTAAATTGACTTGAAAAACTTTGTATAGCATGGTTTCCCCTTAATTATACCACGACGGGTATATTGTAAGCGTGGAGCATATAGTCCACAGATTCAAACCCCTCGGAATCAGCTAGCCACTTCATAGCTTGCTTTCTGGATTTTGCGCCTAGTTCAACTATTTTTATGATTTTCTCGTTGAATTCTTGACGCTTTTCTGAGTCGTACTCAGCTCGATTCGCCTCGGTTTTTTTGGCTTGCACGGCAAGCCTTGCTATGATTACTTGCTGTCTAGGCAAGCTAGCGTTTAAGAACTGTCCCCAGAATCTTGGGGAACATACGTATCCGTGTGCCTTCTTATGTAAACTAATTAAAAAACTCTTGGTATTCATAACACCATCCTTTCAAAACTAGTATTCCGAATATTCGATCAAGCGGGAAAATCGAGGCGAGAAACAAAAAAAGCCGGGGATTAGCTCCCCGGCCAATTTGCTATGCTGCTCGAAAGGAGTCGTCAATTTCCTTTTTATAGGTTCCGTAAGGAAGTCCGAAGCTATAGCATAAATAGCTTCCAGGCTCGCAGTGTGCTTGAGAACTTTTGTCCTGTATTTCCCCATCAGCAATCCACCGTAAAGCTGTGGACCTGTTTTCAGCCCCATGCTCCATGGTGCGAAGAATCAGGGCTTCAAACGCTTTGATTCTTCGTGCCTCGTCTTCCTCTTGCCTTGCGAATTCTAGTTCGCAAGACTTTTGAAGGTTTTCCCAATAAGCTTGTTTTTGCTCATCGGTATAATTCGACCATGCAATCCTGGGCCGAAACCCGTATGCGTCCTTGTGCATATCAGAGATAATACCGAATTCAGGAAAAGTAAAATTGGTCATTGTAAATCCTCCTGGAAATTTAAATTTATGTGTTCTATACGTATAGGATTCAAGATGCCGGATCAAGTGAGAAAAGTAAGGTGAACAGGGTTACTTTCGGCATGATACCTTGCAGCCAGTTTTTGGCTTCCTCGGGATACATTGAATGGAAACTTTCGAAGGTTTCCTATAATTTATTAGCTGCTTCCTCTTTTTTGTTAGCCTTAAGTTTTTCGGCCACAGCTTTTTGCCACTCGTCATCACCCATTAAAATTTGTAGGTCAGACAAAAAAATCTTTTTATCGTGTCCATTTTTAAGGTGTTGAAATACAACCATAAATCCTGCTACTTTATCTTTGGCAGATGGATTTACAGAATTAAGGTCATAATCCCTGAAATCTATGTCAGGTTGTTTGATACTCAAAAGATCTATTGCTTTATGCCATACAGAATTTTTGTAGTCTGTAAGTAGTTAGCGATAGAGATTTAAGTAATTCCGAGTTTATAATTCCGGTACTGGCTATCAATCCCGAGGCCATGCCAACGTACCAACTCCACACGTCATCAAAGCAGGTGAACGTGGACTGATTTCCTCTATTGTCAGTAAGAAACCACTGCTCTCCTTCTTTGCCTACGTGATAGTTCAATACATTTCCGTTGAAAACTTGCTTAGGGTAAGCAAGGAATTCCTCTTGCAGTCCTTCTTTTGTGGACATAATTCCTCCTTTGTTCCTTCATACTTAATAGCCCGGATACTCGGTCAAGTGGGAAAAGTGAGAAAACAAAAAAAGCCGAGGAAATTAATCCCCGGCTACTTCGTTTCTTGTTATTATCCACTGCTTTTAAGCGATGGGGGTCATCCGTATTCCCGTATAGCCTGAATTTTCGGGAAGCCTATTCGTATTCCTTTGAATACTTTATTGGCCAGTATATCAGCTCGAAAACTCTTGGACGGTTCACCTTCTTTCACGGCAAACTCAATGGGAACCTGGATGTTAGTCCTACAACTACATATCACTGCAACCATCTTGTGCTCTAACGCATGAGCATCAAGAGGGAAGAATAACATGGCTATCATGAATATTTCCATTGGCATCCTTTCGGGGGCAACCTTTTGGCCACCCCTTTCTATCTTACTCTATCTCATCTCCAAAAGGCAAATTCGGCAAGCCCTCGATTGGACCCGTTAAACTTGGCTACGTGATAGCCTTGCTCCGCTACCACTTGGCCTATCCCTGTGTTTTCAGGGAGAATCAGTGAAATCTGCTCACCTTTCTTTAAGTCCTTGATAACCTGTCGGGCCAAAGTCCTTTCTTGAGATGTTGGAATTATTACCGAAATTCCCACGGACTCAACCAGAGTCTTGTGTTTCTTGAAAAACCTAAAAATTGACTGGAACATTTGTGTTCCTCCCTTCCTCAAAACTAAGATTCAAGATGCTGTGTCAAGTGAGAAAAATCGTGTGGGTTTTACCGGATTTCTAAAGAAGTTAAAGTTTCACCACCAACAGCAGTAAATTCCACTTCTTGTTGTGCTAACCAACGGAAAGCGATTCGATTATGCTGACTTGGGATAACCGTTGATAAAGGGTTCCCAGTTTTCATTACTTGATTAGTGATTTTGGATATGCTTTTGATCGTTTCTAATTCCTGGCTCATCATTCCTCCTGGTTAAAAAGTCCGTCTGCACAGGCTTGCGCTAGACTCTCTTCTACCTGACCAGAAAATTCTGGATCAGTATTTTCCTGGACGGAAGCGAAAAACTCTTCTCGCTTCTCCTGTGTGCTCAAATCCCCGTTGACCTCTTTAAGGCCAGCGAAAAAACCGTCTAAACTAAATAATTGCATACACACTCCTTTGTAGGGGAAACAGAATTGTTGTTTCCCCTTGCGAAAGGAACGGAGGATCGAGGCACCCTGCCTCAATTGTTTACCCGTTCTCATACATAATAACCGAGATCCTGTGTCAAGTGACCAAACTCAGTTGACCCAAAAATGGCCCGTACTGATAAAAATCAGGGGGCCATTTTAGGTTTCGGAATTTCGGTTCCAGGTTCAGAATTCCTGGTTCCTCATCCTAGTCACGTCCCACAGTTTTCACTACAGGGACACCACGTCGTAAGAACCTTACAGGAGCGGAATAATATCCAACTCGATGCTTGAGGCGTTTTTTCAGGTTAGTCACCAGTCTATTAGGCTTGGTGATTGTATAGTAACCTGATTTTTTCTTGAGCTTTCGCTCAAGTTTTGTGAGGCCAATTACTTCCTTGAAGGAAGGTGACCTGTATCCGAAGTTGAATACTTTTTTCCAGAAACTCATTTGATTCCTCCCTCTTTCATAACTAGTATTCCAGATATGGGATCAAGTGAGAAAAACACGGTCAAAATATAATTCTTCGTGTTCTTCGTGTTCTCTGCGGTTTTTGATTTTGGATATGTCTACGCAAAACCAAATTAATTTTAGTTTGGTATCCAGGGCCACTAAAGAAATCTAGGATTTCTTTGTCGAGTCTGATTGAAATAGCTTGTTTTGCCATATCAAAGGGGAGAGGGTCGAAGCCCTCTCCCCTAATCCCTTAACCCGTGACCTTAATCACTGTAGAGGACTCAAAAGACTTTCGATCTTTTGCTTTGACCGCCTCAAATTCTGCGACGTTGTAGACTTCAATCGCATTTCCTGCGTCATTGAGCATCCAGTCATACCCATTGGCTACATATGGTGCCACATGGGATTTTGCGTATGCTCTAAGAGCGGAGCGGGTATTTACCCCACAATGCAAGGACTTATTGCCCAGGATTCCAGCGGGCTTCCTGATTGCCCTAGTTTGAGTTATCTGCCAGTCATCGGCATTAAATTTCCCGTCGGACTCATAGCCCAAAGGAAGTTTGTTCACTAGACCAAGAAGCTCTTTGCGGTTGAAAGCAATTACTACGTGCTTCCTGTAGTAGCTTCCCAGGAGATGTTGGGGGTAATTTCGCAATTCCAGGGTGAATAGATAGTTGATGCCTTTGCATCGCCTACACAAACCTCCATGCTGAATGAAATCTTCGATCTTTTTGAATACGAGTGATGCACACCCTTTACATAAGCAATTCATAAGTAAACTCCTGTTTAATTTTTGTGGGGACCGGACTCGATCCCCTTGTGTGTTTAGTGTTCGAGATATCCGGTCAAGTTAGAATAATCGAGTGAAACTAGAATTATTCGATACGAGTTTTACAAACTCGCTTGACCAAAAAATTTGGTCAGGTTTTTCCTGAAAAAGAGCAGTCGCCCTTTTCAAACTTATTTCTAGTCTGCCACAGCTCACGTCGAACTGTCCTCCGGCTTGATAGATAAGCGGAAAATCGCTCTCATGTATAACACCTAGCAAAAGGGATTTCATCGGTGGATTCGAGCTTAAATCCACCAAGTCCTGCGTAAAAATCTGCGTGAACATATTTCCTCCTTGTTCCTACGTATCTAGTATTCAAAATACCGGGTCAAGTGGGAATAACTTGTTGAAATAGAAATTATTTTGATTGCTAAAAATTTATTTTTTATGAAATTATTTGTGTTAATACATTAATCTATGAGCAAATAAAACTACCTGCTTTTCTCGAAAAATTTATTTTTTATGAAATCGCTGGCACCAATACATTAGTCTATAAACCACCTATAGACCTCCTGAGGAAAACAGGGATTTGATGCAAATTGAGCAGACCTTGATATGTATATACACGTATCGCTATTTATTGTGGAGTAGTAAGGGACCAATTTCTAGGAGAATTAAAAGGAGTTACAACAGAGTTAGCCCAAACACTTAACAAATTAGTCAATCCCTGGTTCTCAAACCCTTATTTACAAACGATTTTTTATGTTTACACCTAGAAATCGAGACTTATTAATAAAAATTTAAAAAATAGTCTTAGTTCACCTTGTTATTCTCACTTGACCTAGTATCTTGAATATTATAAACGAGAAACATCAGGGGTTCAACTAGACTTTGGCCCTTGAGAACATGGATTGCAGAGTCCATGAGTCTAGGGCCGTGCTTGCAGTTAATTGCTTGTGAGGCCACAAAATTTTATTCTGAGATTAAATTTAGAATAAAAATAATTTTTTTGGGTCCAGGAATCGAGATTTTGATATCATAGTATGTACGTTGTACTCATAGGAGGGTATATGGGCGTTTGGGTTTACCACTTAACGAATAAATCAAGAGTGATTAAACAAGGCGACACTAAGTTAAAAGTGTGGATGATGCGGTATGGCTTTTTAATGCAGGACTATTACAGGGCTCAGGATTACCGAGATGACCCTAAGTCGTGTTTTATTAGTCAGTGGGCCAAATCTATTTATCGTGGTATCAACACTAAAGTTGATAATGCTTATAAACGGATGAAAGTTTTGGAAAGAGAATCCGAAGAAACTGGAGATCCTGTTTATGTGATTTTCAGTTCAGACGGCAAATGGAACAACGAGCGTATCTTTAAGCTCACTCGTTTTGATGCTCTGTGGTTTGATACTGACAGACATCCCGGAGAAGAAGTTGGATATTTTTCTAAGGATAAAGGGATGCAGAATATTGGACTACGTTTTTTAAATAAGAATGTATGTGATTTGGATTGGAAAATAACCGGACTGATAAACGACAAAGATTTTCTAGTCCCTAGAGACGAGTCAGCTACTCGGGAAAATCTTGATGTTTACTTGGGGCCAAGGAAGTTTAACGGTTTAAAAGCAATCAGGATTATAGACGAAGTTTTTACGGTTAAGGAACTTTTAGCTTAGAAATAATTTATTCGCCCTGTTATTCTCACTTGACCCAGTATCCGGGCTATTAAATATAACAAAGGAGTTATTATGAATTTTTTAATTATTGATGTAGAAACTCATTCGGCAAGTTTCTTGAGACTAAGGCTTAGTAAATTAGCCAGTACAATCGAAGTTAGGGACGGCGGAAAATATAGGGAAGATCAATTTTATAGTCAAGTCCATGTTGCCACCGAGAAAACTGAAAGCGAAATGGATGACTGGTTATACAGTATTAACGGTGTTGATTATGTTGGTGCAGTAGAAACTACTGCCGAGAGAATTGGCATGGAATATCTTAATGAAATGCCCTAACTCTAAACAACCATAAAGCCGGGAAACCGGCTTTTTTCTTTTGTATATAAAACTTGTGTTGGAGTTCCTTACTCTATGAACACAACTAATACCCCACAAATCTAAAAAATAATTTCTATTTCAACAAGTTATTCCCACTTGACCCGGTATCTGGGTTACCATATATGAAAGGAGAAAAATATGAAAGCTGTAATTGCGGTACAAATAGAATTTGATGATTCCGAAGTGGATCAAACTAATATTCATGAAGTCCTGAAAGTTGGGGACAATTTAACTAGCCCTTTAATTAAAGAGGCTAAAGTCGTTAGCATTCAGTATTTTCAGATGAAAGCTGGCCAAAACTCAAGGAAAAGATAATCATGTTAAAAGATTTAATCTTGAAGCTGGGTTACACAATTAGATTTTATGATGGGGGTGTTCATTCTGAACATTGGACACAGGACGGAGATTATATTGCTGGGTATGACTTGGATACTATGTCTGACACAGAATTATCAAGTCTTTTCTCGTCAATGTCATCTACTTTGTGTGAAGTGTTGAGAGAGGAATAAAAAATGAGAGATTGGGAATATAAAGAACTTCAAAAAGCAAGCCGTGTCCTGGAAGAGAAAGGCTATTCCCTTATAACCGACAAGTTCGGGTATAAGGTAATGTTTGGAAAAGAATTTATTGAAGCTGCCGGAATAAATCGAGCTGCCAGAATGAAGCCAATGCATTGGCGACACGCCAATGCAAACGTCAGAGATAATTTGGGTTATGCCGTTAGGGCTGCCCAAGCCCATTTGATTAAAGCAACTGAAAGGTGAGTTATGAACGAGCAAAAACTTAAAGATCAAATCAAAAACTTGGGCGGTAGTTTGTATCAAGTAGGCGGTTGCGTTCGTGACTCCCTGCTTAACCGTCCATTTAATGACATAGATTACGTTGTTGAAGGCGTAGCGACCCAAACCCTAGCAAAAGAATTTGGTGAGCCTGTAGGCCATGATTTTCCTGTATTCTTGGTTAATGTAGACGGAGAGAGCAGAGAACTCGCTATGGCTAGGATTGAAAAATCTTTGGGTGATGGTTACCACGATTTCAGCGTTGAGGTTAACGGTGTTACTCTTGAGCAAGATTTAAGCCGTAGAGACTTGACGATAAATGCTATGGCATGGGACGGGCGCAAGATCATTGACCCTTTTAACGGTCAAAGAGATTTAGCAAGCAAAAAACTGCGTCATGTTTCCCAAGCATTTCAAGAAGATCCACTTAGAATCTTGAGAGTTGGAAGGTTCGCAGCTCAACTAGGCTTTGAAGTTTCCCAAGAAACTAAAGATCTTTGTAAGAAAATGAAACCCATGCTAACAGAGATTCCAGGTGATCGAATTGTTAAAGAGCTTGACAAAGTTCTTTTGAGCCCTTTTCCTTCCAGGTTCTTTGACTTCTTGCTAGAAGTTGATTGCTTGGATGTGCATTTTCCTGAAATTCAAGCCTTGCTAGTTCCAGATAAACATGACGGAACGGCTTATAGGCACGTTATGAATTTGTTGGATCGTGCCAAAGGTAGATTTGACCTCAAGATTCTTTATGGTTTGTTGTTGCATGACTTAGGCAAAGGGGTAACTCCTGCTGAAAATCATCCTAGCCACTATAATCATGATAAACTTGGAATCGAGCTAGTCAGAGAGTTCGGGTTGCGTAACCGTCTTCCTTCTAGTATCCGAAAATTTAGTGAGCAGTGTTCCGAGTTTCATCTAGTACTCAGGAAAGTACCGGAGATGAAGCCGGGTAAAGCTCTTAAATACCTGCTAAAAAAGGATATCGAAGACCTTATGCTAGTAGCTTTTTTGGATGCTGTTTACAGAGATGGAGCCGACCCGGTAGTAGAGGCTGACCTTTACGCTGACATGAAGAGGTTGTACTCACTTGCCAAGGAAACCGAGCAGGAAATCCGTGGAGACGAAATTGTGGCACTAGGCTACAAGGGAAAACAGATAGGGGACATTCTTTTGATGAAGAGAATTGAACTGTTTAAAACTAAGTTGAGCGGGTAGAAATATCCGCTTTCACTTGGTTATTCCCACTTGACCTGTTATCTCGGTTACTAGTTCTGAAAGGAAGTGAGCATGAATTTTGAATATATATTTATTCGCCCTGTTATTCTCACTTGACCCAGTATCCGGGCTATTAAATATAACAAAGGAGCTAGAATGATACCGTTTAAATTAACTACCGATGACGAAATAGGATTTAGTGTTGAAATAGATTTTGATACTGTGTCTGAGAGGTTAAAGAAAAACAGGCCAATGGCCACAGAGGAGTTAGAATGATATGGTCAATCGACATTATGAAAACAACAGTTGAAACTCAAACGATTCTAGTATCAGGCGACACTAAAGATAAGGCTAAAGAAAAGGCTGTTTCATTAGTTGATGCTAACAGGGTTAAAATGAGTTTCGATAGAGATGATGTCAGTATTGAGATCATTGAAGAAGCCAGCGAAGAAGCAATCCAAGATAATGAGGTATTAGAATAAGATTAAGCCGGGAAACCGGCTTTTTTCTTTTAGATATAAAACTCGTGTTGGAGTTACCTTGTTCTACGAACACAAATAATATCAAAAATAATGTTCTATTTCAACAAGTTTTTTCCCACTTGACCGAGTATCCGAGTTATTATATATAAGAACCAGGAAAAAGGAATTGATATGCACGAACTAAATTCACCGAAATTTAAAGACTTAGTTAAGAGGGCCATAGCTTTGTGGGGTCAGAATAGCCAGTTTGATATGCTTCATGAGGAAATAGGGGAACTAATGACGGCTATCTCTCATTACAGGAGAAACCGAATTTCTAAGGGCCAAGTCCTTGAGGAAATTATGGGAGTGGAGCAGATGTTGTTTGCTATTGCTAATATATACGGATTTAACACCGAAAACATGGGAGCCCAGCGAAAAATCGAGTTAGCCAAATTCGAGAGGAATTTATTACTCGCTGAAGCCAAAGCACTAGCAAGCGAAAGACATGAGGGACAGACTTACCAGGACAAGCCCTATACATTCCATTTAAACAAAGTAGCCGAAGTAGTAAAGAGATTCGGATTTGACAATCCCGATTTGTATGTGTCTGCATGGCTTCACGACATTATAGAAGACACTGATACTGAATTAGAAGAGATAACCGAGAAATTCGGAGCAAAAATATCCTCGATTGTATGGGCTGTGACTGATGAACCTGGAAAAAACAGAGCTACTAGAAAAGCCTTGACATACAAGAAAATTAAGTTTAACAGAGATTCTACAATCGTAAAACTAGCTGACCGAATTGCTAATGTAGAAGTTAGCCTTAGCGAACCTAAGTTTTTGGCTATGTATAAAAAGGAGCACCCCAAATTTAAAGAGGGCATACGTACAAATGACCCACTACTTGAGCCGATGTGGAAAGTCTTAGACGAATATCTAAAGGATGATTCTCATAAAGTTAAATCTTTTAAGTCACAATTAAAACACGGTAATTCACATAAACAACCTAAATACCCGCCGAAAGGGGACTGATGGAAACTACATTTCATTTTACTAGACAACAAATTGATTTAATTTATGTTTGCACAGAACTCCAAAATCATTACTTAGCTGATGAGTCTGATAACTTAAATGCTTTCGCTTCACTAGGTTTACTCGCTTTCTCAGAAAAACTTAGTAGACCTAGTTCACACCACTTACCCGGAATTCCTAACCAAGAGTTGACTTGTAGCAAGGAAACACTTTTGGAAATACTAAGAGTTTCGTTGTGTGAGCGACAATGGTTACAAATGTATAATAATCAAATTCCTGTTCCCACAAAGTTTGAGACTGCCAAGGAATTAAGGAAATTGTATAAGTCACAACGCAGAATTTGTCAACGAAGCTGTGGAGAATGCTATTAGCATAACTCGAAATACTTTTATGAAAAGAGTAGGACGAGCCATGCTCCATGACTTCGAGGAAAATATGGGATACGAAAAAAGATCCGATAAAGGTTTAACAATGGCCGATGATTTTTGTGTTAGCTACGGAAGAGCTAGGGTTGACGGAAAGCTAATTTATTTTATTAGGCATTCCTGTATAGAATATTTTTACCGGGAGGTAGGATGCTAGAAATTCTGAGAGACAATATCGCAGAAATGTTAAATTGTAAGGCAAATGAGATCGAGGAATTTGTTAGAGTCAATTCTCATAATAGCCTAGTAGTTGAGATTGCTATTGACAAAATTACGGTAGGTGCTCCTCATTTGTCGGGCCAGCCAAGCGATACTTACGTTATAGGTCAGGATGCTAATCCTGGGTTGTGGGTACGGGAAAAGTCAAAAGAGCTAGATCAATGGATTGCTGAAATGTTTGGAGAGACTATTTATGGATTTAAGTACTGAGAATCCGATATTATTTCTGGATATCGACGGAGTCCTTAACAGGCTTTGCGGTCCACAGAGAACTAATAGTAAGGGGCCAATTGGACTGGAAAAAGACCTAGTGGATAACTTGGGTGTAATTATGGATAATATTCCTGATCTTCAGATAGTAATAAGCTCTACCTGGAGAATTTGCGATATGGCGAGACTTTATGCTGAGTTGAAGGACAAGGGTTTCAAGTATTCTGATCGAATTGTGGCGACTACTCCGATAACACAAGAAAGAATCCGGGGATTTGAAGTTAAACAATTCCTGGAAGAGAATAGTATAATGCACGATAATTATGCTGTGGTTGACGATGAAGTCGTGGACATCGAAGGGCATATACCACTTAATAAGACTGTTCATGTAAGTAATGCGTCGGGATTAAAAGAGAATAGCTTGTTTCGAGTTCTCAGAATTTTAGGCATGGATGGTAGCGAAGCTTATTCTATAAGCTACGAAGAAAAAGAGGAAACCAACGAAAGAGATGTTTTGAAGTATCTATGATCATGCCGGGATTAATTTCCCGGTATTTTTTTATTTTTATTTTTATTTTTTGAAAAAACAATCCTGGAGTTACCTTATTCTATGAAGAAAATTTAAGCTGTGATACCAAGAGTTAAAAATAGTTTTTCACTTGATTATTCTCACTTGACCCGGTATCTAGGCTATTAAGTATGAGAGAACAATTAAACGAAAGGAAAATAATGAATTGGACAACAAGTTTTAAAGTCGTATTGAACACATTTCTGGCTGGGATCAGTAATTTCATTGAGTTAGAGCCGAAGGCTAAAGCAATTGCAGTAGGGTGTATTGCCCTTGAGTACGGCATAGCTTTGACAGTAGGATTTCTGTTAGGGAGGATTTAGAGATGGGCACTAATTATGTGCAACAACATACAAAGAGAGTCAATTCTCTGCTAACAGAAATCAGGAAAACAGCAAGAGAGAACATTACGAGAAATTTTTTTTAGAGATAAAACAAAAGATCCTGATGGACTGAAAACTTTCAGCGATTTTTTGAGGGGGGTAACAAAGCCTGCTGGAGCTATTAACACGCCTAATATCATTGTAACCATTGTTACCGAGGAAGCAAAGGATTTGTTCGTAAGATTCTCCGAGCAAAGATTAATCAGAGAAGTTCCCGAGTCATTTGAGTTTTTCGCTGAATTAGGAATGTATTTTGATGCAATTGAAAAGCATTTCTTTACAAGAGCGGATCTAGAGTCTGATACAGATCTTGGGAATCTTGGAATCTCTTTGGCTGACATGGTAGATTCTGATAGGGAAGTTCCTCTTTACATCACTAACAGGATAATTGAATTAACAAATGAGTGGAGTTTTGAGTAAACATAATTAACAGGAGGCGGAATGCTAGCATTTATACTTTTTCATTCGCAGGATACCAGAGAATCCCACTGGTTTAAGGACGAAGGAATTGACAAGCTCAAGTCTATTAAGTATGACTTAGTAGGGAGAATCGAAACTGATTCACTAGACAATGTCTATAGCCTCACTCAAAACTGGGATGGCTCCTGGACAAATAATCCAGAAGTTACTTATCTGGGAAGAAAGCCCGATCACCAAAGAAGTTCGGTGATAGGTGACCTAGTAGCAGAGGTTGAAGATGGGTTTCTTAGGGCTTTGTGGGTTATAAATTCTGTGGGATTTGTTCAAGTTAAAGATCCTAAATTCCGGGCTAAACTAGGATTGCAACCATGAGTACAACAGGAGGTACTAAATGACACTCCAAGAATTAGCAGAAAAAATTTTAGAACTGCCGGAGGGAACATGAAAAACTTCGGCACTAATAAGTGATAGTCAAGGGGATTTCTGGAAAGCTGTTTTAGTAACAGAATCAGGACAGACCCCATTTTTGTATGCACGAATTAACGCAGAGGAAGAGGAATGATGCAAGAGCATAAGATTTTTGTGGGAATCCATGTGTTTGAAGTGAAAGAAAAGTTTTACAGAGAGCAAATCGAATTTGATACTAATCTTTCTGATGAAGAGTTAGAGGAGCGTGTCAATACCGAGGATAAGTTGGATGCTGTGCTCGAAGAGTATTTTTGGGGATACCGGAGAAGGTGACGGGGATACTTTTAATATTGAACCAGATTTTATTGAACTCTAAAATTAAACAGGGCCGGGATTAATTTCCCGGTCTTTTTTATTTTTCTAAAAAATCTTTTTTGGAGTTACCTTACTCTATGAACAAGAATTAAGACAGAGTTTAACTTAAAAATTAAATTTATTTCACTTAATTATTCCCCCTTGACCAGATATCTTGATTATTAAGTATGAAAGGGGGCGACATGATACGCCTAGATTTAGTACGAAACAATTTGAAAATAGGATTACCTAGATTATCAGGGATTCAGGACGCTTTACAGGGTTTATATAAACCAGGAATACCAACTATTATATCCAAAATGGATTTACAGAAAGGAAACCAATGAAACAAAATATTAAATTTTTCCATCATATCGAAGAATTCCAGGGGTTAAAAAAGGATTTAAAAGCTCTTTCTAGTATGCTTCGGAATGTTGAAAGACTTAATTCGTTCAGAAGAGAATTACGGGGCATTAAGGATGTAGACGAGTCTTCAACTGTATGTATGATGGTAGGATCTACTAGGTCTGTTAGAGATGAGCAAGGATGGCTTAAGAAATCTAATGATCTTTTTGACTTTGTCCGGGGCAAAAAGGTTACTCTAGAATTACTTCTTGAAGTGGCTCAAAAAGTCAAGGAAATTCAAGACGATCATATGCCCATTGAAGATAATAGACAAACTCAAGAGGAATATGACAAGAAAAATCTTGAAGCCCAAGAAACCAGGAAAGTTTTGGAAGCACGAGCTAAAGAAAAACTAGACAGGTTTCTGGCTGAGTTCGCTGATTCCTCGGAATTAATCAGTATTCCAGAAGGCCAAAGGGCTGTTATACTTAAGGTGACTTACGATAACTCCGATGTAATGACTGATTATTTTGATAGTCATGCCAGCATTGGAGTACCTTTGCTACTAGGGATTATTCCTAAAGGACGAGAAGACGAGTCTTCATTACGAAGAGTTCTTGAGAGATTTGAAGAACTAAAAAATATTGCTTTTTCTTGGCACACTCAGAAGTATTCAATGGGCCACGGTAATTTTTTAGATTCTGTTAAAACTCAGGGGACCATTACTGCAACTGTTTACAGAACAGGGGTGCAGGAAGTAGGGTTTTCCTTTGAAATTAGGCACGACTCTTACACCAAAGCGGTTAGACCGTTTCGAGGTTATCTAGAATCAGCTAAACAAACAGAACATGAGTCCATTGGAAGTATCGAGCCAACTGGTATTCAGGTTACAAGGAATCCCGATAAAAACGGAATCGAAGTTAAGTTTCCGGGTAAACCAGAACTTCAAGTGCTCTCAGCATTGAAAGAGAATAGATTTCGATGGCATCGAGGAAAGAAAATCTGGTATGCTCGTGAAACTCCTGCGACCCTGGAGCTTATTAAGTCACTAGGAATTGAGGCGAGCCAATGAAAAACTTTTTCCCATGTTTTATATGATTGTGTCCACCACGATACAGACGAATTATATACAGACAAAGACTTTAACGGTTTTTGGTATAATGGGTCTAATAAGTTTCAAATTAGGTATGGATTTCTAGGGAGTATTCCCGGAAAGGAATACGCAAATTTTTCGGGTGCAAGAAAGGCTGCATTGAAGGAAGCTAAAACAGAGTTGATTTCTTTGTTCAATGAGTTTCTCGAAGAGCCTAGCAAATCTGATGCACTAAGGTTTTGTTTCTTGGCCTGGACTTACTTAAGAATTCACAAATCCTATATTGGAAGCGTGTCTGGATGGTTTGGAAAAGAATGAGGAAAGCCGGGATTAATTTTCCGGCTTTTTTTATTTCTCTAAAAAATCTTTTTTGGAGTTACCTTATTCTATGAAACAAATTATAGAGCCCCGAATTTTACCTGCTTGAAAAATAAATTTATTTCACTTAATTATTCTCACTTGACCTGTTATCTCGACTATTAAGTATGAGAGAACACTAACTAGAAAGGAATTCGGGATGAAGAAATTTGAAATAACTACAGATATAACAGCTCTGTTACCAGGACTGTTTATCACAGCATTTGAAGGCGGAATTAGTCATTGGTGTAAATCGGTTAGGATACTTCGCACAGAAGTTCATTCTTCCAGGAATCGTATCTGGTATAACAATCTAAGATTTTGGAGCCAAGAGGATTTTGCGATTGAATTTTCAGACGCTGAATCTGATGATACCTGGATTTTTACCCAGGACAATTTCAAAAACTTAGTGCATTTGAGCAAGGTTCCTAAACGTCATATTGATAGCATCATAGATGTTAGCTATGACTCTGAAGCTGCTGACGTGTTTGTACAAGTATTATTATTTGGTGAAATAATTTTTGGATAGGGGGGGGAATGATGGATTCTGTGTATATAGAAACCGCTGGAATTGTAGACCCGGAAACCGGGAAAGTCGTAAGACTGGAAATCAGGAAAGATGAAACCGGAAAACTTTTTGGAGTAGAGTCTTCTTGGTTGCACGATTCCAACGAAGTTTTCAATCCTTACACTAAAAAAGCTGTAGAGCTTGACCCTAGTATTATTGAAACAAAGTCTTTTAAGGCTCCTGTTATCTCGGTTATTGCTATGGAATGTTTTGATAGTACAGGAAACTCTAGTTTTTCAGCTAGGATAACTGTGGGCGGTATTTTGGTTGCATCTTTGCCGTATCAATACGGGTATGATTCCCATTATATCGAAGTAGCGAATAAGAAACTGATGGAACTAGGAATTCTAGAAAAAAGTAAGAACCCTTTACATATTGGAGCCGAAAAAGCTGGCTTCGTTTTCAATAATGAGAAGCAATCTAATTGTTCCGCTAGTACTGTGTTAGACTGGGGGTTAATATGAGTAAAACTTTTGAAGTCCTTGTTACAAGGACAGCATATCAAAAACTAACCTTAGCTATTCCAGCAGATAACGCAGAGGAAGCGTCTAGAAAAGCTCTGGATGTTTCGGGAGATGTAGAATTCCCTGCCGCTTTTGATGCTGACTACGAAGTAGAAGGCTGTATAGAAAGGAAACGAAATGAAGAATAAAACAATACCTGTTAAACCCGATAAATTTATGTTGATTATTACAGGGGGAGAAACCTCAGAAAAGATTCCCTATGATACCGAACAAGAAGCCTTAGACGCAATTGAAAGGATTAAAAATTTCTACTTGGAGAGAAGGGAGAGAATTACTAAAACATTCGAGATTGTCGAATTACTGCCTAAGAAGGTTTTCCGGCTTGCTTGTGCTTGGCAGATGTACGGAACCCTAGAAATAGAAGGCGATTCTTTGGAAGATGCAATCAAAAAAGCACATGGTTCTAACGTGGGGCTACCTCAAGGTGAGTACTTAGATGATTCTTTTGAAGTTGATCTAGATGCCTCAGAAGAAATCGGAGGTGAGTAGAATGGGATCTAAAGTTTTGAATATGGATGAATTGGCCGAGATTGTTAAGAAATCGGTTGACTATATTGATGATGCAGATCAAATGAAAAGGTTTACTTATGGAATTGCGGAAGTGATTACTGAGCATTTCGGGGGAAGGATTTACGTAGTTAGTAACGCCGAAGATCCTTTAGTTCATATCGAAGCCGATGAATGTATTCCTAAAGACGGAGGCATTTATAGGGATTATGATAAAGATATTCCAGCAGAGGAATTCATGGAAGATACAGAGTAACAATGAAAGCCGGGGAAACCCGGTTTTTTTATTTCCCTAAAAAATCTTTTTTTGGAGTTACCTTATTCTATGATCAAAAGTTTAGCTAACTGATTTAAAAAATAAATTTATTTCACTTAATTATTCTAACTTGACCTGTTATTCCGAGTACTAGTTATAAGAACACTAACCAGAAAGGATTCGGAATAATGTATTTACAAATTACTACGAAATGTAACATGACCTGCGAACATTGTTGTTTTGCCTGTGAATCTAAAGGCGACATAATGACTCTCAAAACAGCGGAACGAGCATTGAAATTGTTTGCTAACTATGAATCTCGTTGTACTATTGGAGGCGGGGAGCCCACACTTCACCCCCAGTTTTTTGAACTCTTGGGATTAGCGTTAAGCTATAACGCCTATAATTTTGATGACGTGAAAGTTTTAGTGGTAACTAATGGTAAAGTTAAGGAAAGAGCTTTACGCCTAGGAAAAATGGGAAGGGCTGACATACTTCATGTTGAGTTATCACAAACAGATTTCCATGACCCTATTTCTGATGAAGTCCTAGATTTTTATTCTAAGCGAATAGGATCTACAGGAATTCGACGTATTGAAGGTGACCGAGTTATAGCAACTGGACGTGCTAGCGATTGGGGACCCATAAAGGGCTGTGCCTGTAATACTCCCAGAGTTACACCTACAGGGAATATTCATTTTTGCGGTTGCTTAGAAGCTCCGGTATTAGGGAACATCAACGACAAAAACGCTGAGGATATCATATCAGATATCCTCAACAAATATATTGACTATGAAGCTGATTGCTTTAAAGATCTAGAAATTAATATGAACGATGAAACTTTTGATTTAGTCGCATAAAGGAGAATAGTATGAACATAATTTCTAAACAGATCAAAGACTGGAATACCAAGGAAAACGGGAATCCAGATATATACGATTTAAAAATAGAACTTTTAGAGAGTTCGGTTTCAGTTATTACAAAGAACAAAGAAACCGGCTTATTCATGGAAGCCATTATTGAAATTCATAACGGTATTCCTGCGGTTCATGTCTACGGGCAAGAGGGTGGAGATCCCATTGTTCATGCTCACAGGAATACAGACGGATTAGTTATCAATCCTGAAAGATACTCTGAAATGCAAACAATCGTAGACCCAATTTATCCTGTGTCTACACCAGAACCTGCTTTGTTTTTTGGTGATCCTCATGTCTGCGAGTATTGCGGTCAAGATTGTTTTACCGGAGAAGGTTGCGACGAGCATTTAGCTGGAGGTTTTCAAAATGAGTCTTAAAGAATTGATTATAAACAGTATTCCGTATGAACTAGAATCTAAGGGTTATAAAAGGCGGTTAGCAAGACTAAAAGTGGAGTCTTTTAGTCAAGCCGAAGACCTTTTAACTTTTGCTACTGACCTTTTAGAAACATTCTACCAACAAATGGATGCTCAAGAATTTAAAGAAGTTTTAACAGGTGACCCAGATCTTATTCAACTTCTTATAGATTCCGAAATTCAAAAGGATTAGGAATAGATTGGGCCGGGATTAATTTCCCGGCTTTTTTTATTTCTCTAAAAAATCTTTTTTGGAGTTACCTTATTCTATGAAACAAATTATAGAGCCCCGAATTTTACCTGCTTGAAAAATAAATTTATTTCACTTAATTATTCTCACTTGACCTGTTATCTCGAATACTAGATACGAGATAACCTAGAAATAATTTTTACTTTAAAAATAAATTTATTTCACTCGATTATTCTCACTTGACCGAGTATCTGTGCTACTATTAATGAAAGTAATAACTATTTCCTAGGAGGAAACGAAATGACAGAGCCAAGACTAATCAACGCAAAATCCAGTAATATCAGCCTGATTAAGCCAACTATTGACGAAGTCAGAAGCGTATTGCATGAAGAATTTAATAATGTGGCACTAGTAAATCCTGGGCTTGATGGATTCATTAGTGATGAAGGACTGGTTAACGGTGAACTGAAATTTACCGAAAACGGTTTTGTGGCCTTTGCTACTTTTCTAGGATGGAACGCTAGAACCGTGCTAGATCAATACGATCATGATTCAGATCATATTACCGCACTACTTAATAATAAAATGCAAAAGGCTCTTGACGATGACAGGCTCCGATTTATTGCTCAGGGTGATAGAATTGAAGGCGTAGTCACAGATAGCTACGGTGAAATTCCTACTCCTGATGTTCTAGAGCATTATATATCTCAGAATACTGGAGCTTCGATTGAGTCGCTAGGTATTAAGGGATTAAATACCAGGATTATAGCCATGCCAGCTAATCCTGTAGTTATAAGTAATGAGGACAGACAAGTAGGGGATATCATGAAAGTCGGCCACGAAGTTTCTAATGGCATGGCGGGTAAAATGTCCTGTTCCTACAGTTTGATCCTGTTAAGGCTGATTTGTTTGAATGGTATGATTATTGCCGACAAGGGCATGACTCAACGAGTTAAGCACGTAGGCAGTCAAGCGTTAACAAGGGCTTTGAATTTGGTTCAAAACGCCGATCTTAATATTGATAAGATCTCGGGATTAATTCAATCCAGTCAAAACCAGGAACTTCAAGGCAGAAGACTAGAGTTTCTTAACACCAAGGTCCAAGCTAAGCTAGGCAAGAAAATCGCTGATGCAGTAATCGAAGAGTACGATGTACCCCGGTGCAGATCTAGAAAAGGACAGCCCGGAAACACTCACTATGATTACTGGAACTCACTGACTTTCACAGCTAAAGATGAGGCTTTTGCTGATAAGCGCAGGGATACCGAGAAAGAGGCGTTCAAAGTCTTGACTCTGGCTCCTAAACTTCCCGTTGAAGATATGCCTAACCGGGAAAGGGTCAAGCGGGAATTGCTCCCTAGTGATATAGCAGAAGCACAGTTTTTACGGCTTTACTAAGATAATTTAAGCAGGGGCTTCGGCCCCTGCTTTTTAAAAAAGGATAAAATGGACACACCAGGATTATATGAGGATGAAAATTTGGTAGTTTCTGGAAAAGCGGAGAGTGTGTTGTGATTGATCTTGAAAATCAGGATCATACAGTAGCCTTGGTTCTTCCCTTCGACTCTACCCTAGACGAAGACACCGATCAAGCAGGGCTGGCAAATTTGTTCGCCAGTTCTCCTGATTATCCGTCTTTTATTTCTCGAATAAAAGACGGAGTTATCACCCTTAAATCTGAGGGACTTATTGAGTATTCCTGGGAAAAACATTTGATGTAAACGGAAATTGTTTGAGCCATAAGGATTCTTATGGGTTTTCACAGGAAAGTGTTTATAAATATTCTGATAAAAACCAGCTTTTAGAGATAATAGAAAATAACAAGGTTGTACTAAGTATCCCTGAATTTTGAAAAGATTATTCCGACTTGACCTAATATCTTGAATACTAACTATATAAAGGAGGCTGTAATGGCAAAACAAAAAACTGAGTTAAAAATAAAAAAGGTTTCCAAAGCAAGAAAGGAAGCTGAGGAAGGAATTGTAAAAGTTACCGAAGAAAATAAGCTCGAAGTCATCGAGGCTATTATTTTGGTACTCCACCAAACCGCAAACGACGGGGTAAGAGAGAAGAGTCGAATTGCCCTCACAAACTCGGGCTTGAGATACATTCAAGCACGGGCTAACCATTTCGGGATCAGCAGTACAAGCGTTAATCCGTAATGAAAAAGGTAATTCATTTAACAGACTTGCAAAAATTGCAGGCCCAAGACTCTTTTGCTGGCAGACCTAATGAGAAAGACGGAATAATTCTGTTTGAAGTTACCGGAAAATTTGAGAACGGTTTTGAAATGGATATTCAAATTCCTAATTGTAGGGACACCGAATCCAACGGTAATGAGAATTATTTCAACATAGTCTTGTTCAGTGAGCACGGCGAGGAGCTTGGGTGTGATGTCGGGGACATTGGAGAAATCGAAGGTGAATACACAGTGTATGATGGAAACACCGATTACACTGTTGTGTTGGAATAGAAATTAGCCCGAAAGGGCTTTTTTCTTTTATATATTTGTTTTGGAGTAACCTTATTCTATGAATAAAGATTGTAGGTGAAAATTAGTTTTTGGCTCACTTAATTATTCCCACTTGACCTGATCTCTTGGATATTAACTATACAAAGGAGGTCGTAATGACCAATTTAAATCAAAGATGCACCGAGGCATTTAATCAAGCCGTTGAAAAAGCGGAGAAACATTTCGGAAAGAAATTTCCTATGAGGCTAGTAATCAGGAGTTGTGGTTATACTCGGTTAGGAACTGCACAACCGATTTCACGAGTTGTTACCATAAATACTAGGGCGCTTCAAGCTGACCCTGTGTATGTATTAAGCAATACAGTACCCCATGAGGTTGCTCATATTGTGGACTACATGGTACACGGAAACTGTGGCCATAAGCGAACCTGGAAATCAATAATGGTAGCTGTGTTCGGATTAAAACCTGAAAGACTAGCTACAGGATTTGCTGGAATGGCTAAGCCTGAGTCTAAGCTTTCGAAAAATTTTATTTATAAGTGTGATTGTAGAGATCATGTGCTCACAATAAGAAGGCACAACAAAGTGATCAAGAAAGGAGTGAACTACACTTGTAGAGAGTGTAAAGGAAGTCTTTTTTTCCATAGAACATGGAATGGCAAACGAATTTAATATGATTTCCAGGCCACAAAAGACTCGTTCCAGGTTTTTCAGTGTAATTGGATCTGTGTTAGAAGAGATCACTGTTATAGGAGAAACCGTGCAAACCAGGAGAATTAAACAGACCTCGGGTATAAGGAAAACGCAGACAATTACCGATAGTAAAGGTAACAGGAGCAGTATAACCAAATACGAAAGGAGAGGGTATGCAAGACCTTATTAAAAAATATAAAACAGTAAAACCAGATATGATATCTGATAAAATTCTCAGGAAACTTAAGCAAGATTTAAGGATCAAGTGAATTTAAAAGACCTAGAGTATAAAGAGTTCTCAGACGGATACTACGGAGTATTCGAGGGAACTCTTTTATACGTTCCAGCACTCTTAAAGGGTTCATATGATCCCGAGGATATCTGTGAAGTGGTTTGTATGGAAAACGAATCAGTTCTTCAAGAGATCAACAAGGAGTTCGGGACTAGTTTTAAAGTCACCGACTTTCCAGGGAGGTAGCATAGAAATAGAAGATCATCTAGAGGAGTTCGAGTTAATAGATCCAGAAGGAACTTTGAACGAGTTTACCAGTTTGAGTTTCGCTTAAAATTTGGCCGGGAGTTTTCCCGGCTTTTTTTATTTTTTTATAAAAATAATCCTGGAGAAACCTTATTCTATGAATCTAACATAAAACACTAGAAATCCTCGGAAATCTAAAAACTATTTCTACCTCGGGTTACCCAGAACTATGTAACCAGAGCTTCGATAAATTCGCAGCCCATGATCTGTAGTCTTAGTATACCAGAAATTTTAGAACCCCTGAAATCTAATTTATAAATTTTAAATTACCACAAAAATAAAACCTTTGTGCCACAATCAACAAACTTTATCCACAAATGACCAAAACTCTGAACAAAATCTTTTTGCTTGGTCACTCTGATTATTCTCACTTGACCGGGTATCCCAGATATTAAAGATAACAAGAACAGAGAACTTTAAAGCTTTGCCTTGTGATTAGTAAAGCCTTTTTAAACTTCAAGCTCCTGGGAACAAAGAACTTGGGAGCAACCTATTGACAGTTAGTAGTATTCGTACTACAATAAAGGTCTGGGTAGGATAAACTTTAAAAAGGAAGTCAAAATGTTTTCATAAACTTTAACCGAAGAAAGTAACAATCACTATAGAGTACAGTGTACATAGGAGAGACATGGAACTTAAAACAAGAAACTTAGATACCAATTCGGCTAACCGAGAATCAGGAATTTATGTTAGAGCGTTATGCGTGACTACAGAAAACCCGGAAGGAAAATGGGGGGCTGCGGATATACTGGATTTAGATAACGAATCTTTTCAGGTATTCGTTCAAGAGAAGATTTCCCAAAATCCTTATAATGCCGTGATGTTAATGAATGCTTTAAAGGGAATGATACTGGAAGAATGATTATTACAGACACGCTAAGCGTTTATCACGAATTACAAGCGGAATTAGATAAAAGGCTTTTGAATTTTGAGTATGACCACTACGAACTGTTTCTAGATCTTCACCCGACATGTGAGATTGACTATACACCGGGCATGTTGAAAATAGCGGTAGAGACTTTTGGTTCGGCTGTTCAAGAAGAAGAAGACGAAATGCCTAAAAGTATAAATTAAATTTAACTCACTTAATTCTTCTCACTTGACCGGATATCTCGGTTATTAGTTATGAGAGAAACATTAACTTAACCAAAGGATAGCACGATGATTCCACAGATTTTAGCAAGCCTAGGAAATGATTTTAAAGTTGGTTGCCCAGAAGATAAACTGGTCGAAGTTGTGAAGACCGATAAAAATGGACGCAACCGAACAACCAAAGAGCCTGTTCTTTTAGAAGGAATTGCTCAAAAAATGAGGATTGTGGCAGTTCGATACCGTCAGGAAAGAACGGCTCAAGATTACAGTCATGACGACGGAGTCTTATATACGGGTTCCGATCTCAAAATTCATGAAGGCAAATTAGTTAGAGTCGGGGAAAACAAGAAAACTAAGTTGCCTTATCTTACTATTGTAGATTCAACACGCCTGAAAGTTACTGAGACTGACGAGAAAGGTTTTGTAAAACTAACTCCTCAGTACAGGAGCGTCAAGCAAAGTACTCTCAGTTTCCTGGAAATTAATGGTGTCAAAATCATTGAAGACGGAAAGCTGATTGAAAATCCTAAACCTAACCTGTCATTTGTAATGCAGTTGGCATGGGAGATTCGTAGGGAGTACGGATTGCAGATGGGTAACGCTCTCCAGTTAGCATGGAGAAAAGTGAGGGCCTAATGGATCTAGAACTTAGAGAAACAGTCCTCTGAGCTAGAAAAAGAACTGTAAACAAAAAGCGGGTAGAAATATCCGCTTTCACTTATTTATTCCAACTTGACTTGATATTTCGGTTATTACTTATATAAAGGAGGCAACATGAAAAAGACAACACTTGAAGAACTGAGGACCGAAGTTTTGGAGTGGTTACAAAAGGACATCCAAAATGACCTAGAAAGAGTTAGACAGGCTTTAGTAGCCCATTTGTATATGACCCCGGATTCCGAGGAAGTTTATGTATATGATCTAGACACTTGCTCTAATCATTTCCAAGAATTACGGGAAGCTATTACCCAGTCTTTTGAGGGAGTAGAAGTTAAAGAGTTTTATGTGGGAAACGATTCTGTAACATTATTAATTAAGGAGAACCAGTGAGTTTTAAGAAAATTCAATTTTCTGTAACAGTTATTACAGATGCCCCTGATTACGACCCCGATGATTTAGTCCAATTACAAGAAGATATACTTGGCTCCTTAATAGCCGGGTCTATGGAAAAAGTAAGCTCAAAATAGCTAAGCGATATTGATGCTGCGGACGAATTAATTGAAATTAGTTATGACCCAGGATTCTTTGAGGATCTTGAGACTTTCATTCCCATCGCAACGGGGATATAGTTTGGTTTAACGATCCTGACGATGGAATTAGCTCTGGAGTATATCTTGTTGTTAACGCAGATCATCCAGAAGTGATTGCTACTATTAATCAAGCGGGAAGTGAGCTTGAAGCATTACCTCATGAATTGACAGAAATTTCTCTTGATGATCTTAACAGAGCGGATAATATGTCACACTTTAGTAGTAATATATTTTGGGAATCTGTTGAACCGCTGAGAATGAAATATACCTCGGAATGGTTAGCTGACCTGGAATTCTCGGATATGATACAATTAATCTTGGATGAAGGTACAGACCACGAAACCGAGGATGAAACTCCAGGAAAAGAGTTACTTAAAATTGCTAGTTTACTAGATGAGGAACTCGAAGTGATGTTTGGAGTTAACCAAGACGAAGAGTAAGTACAACGGAAGTATTGACAGATAAGAATAGTTTTATATAATGTAGTTATAATTAATTAGGAGGAACCGTGAAAACCAAGTCTAAAAATAAAAAAACTAAACGTGCCCGTGTCCTAGTTCCTTTCAATACTGGGACACGGGTCCACAAAAACAAAAAAGCTTACAGTCGTAAGGACAAAAAAATTAATACCCAAGATTACTAAGGAGAAATTATGGCAAAAAAACCGATAAGTGATTATGAGGGTAAGGAATACTACACTACAGACCTGGACCCTCTAGGAATACCTTACCCAGATGCCGTACCACTAGGGAGCGATTCCACTGCAACCGAGACTCTTTTACCGTGTCCTGGTCACTGGCCTTTTATCCCGGCTGTCGGATCTGTTATCACTCTTGTGATGCCAGCGTTATTCGGAAGTCTAAGTAAAGAGTTGGTAAAAGTTGTGAGTGTTAATCTTATAAACCAAGAAATAAATTTTAGTTACAGTGGAACCAGCAATCACAGCATCCTTAAAGCCGGTGTAATAAGGCTGAATTCTGTGAATTGGAACTCAGGATTTATATTTGAATAAGGAGAGTTATGTCAGACCTTTATATTGACTTAGTTACATCTACCCCAATAACCGGAGAAGACAGCGACCAAAACTATTTACTCAGATTAGCAGATTCCGAAGATGTTTCTCATATCCACTTGGGCAGCAGAGATTCCGCACTCCAATTCATACAGGAAATCCAAGGAGATTTAAATACTCTTAAGGATTACTGCCATATCTCGGGTAGCTTAGCTTATTATGATAGAATAATAATTCTAGGTGCAGAGGCTAAAGTATTCTTCTGTAACTCTAATGGAGTTGTGTTAGATTGGGCTAATCTAGTAGAACTGGATATCAAGATATGAACGGACTGAAAAAACATAGCTCTAGTTTTAAAGAGGCTGTGAAGAAACTTGCGAAAAATAAAACCGGAAAGGTTCTTCCTGATGCTGTGTATCTTCACTACAATTTGTGGAGAAGCGTGGAACAAAGCTTTCCCGAAGAGTTTGCTAGAGATTTAAATTTCTTTATTTATATGCAAGGGGGCCGAGACTATTCGGGTAGTGTGGTTATAAAATTTAGTAGAAAGAAGTTTGTTGTTTCTATTTTATATTACGAAGGCTTTTTGACAAACCCTCACCCATATCTACTCTCTTCTAAACTAAGAGACTACAGTAATAATACTTACAAAGTGATGAGTTATAGAACAAGAAAAAATAAACCTGTTCTTCATAGAACCGAACAGATGATGCTGAACTCTGATTTAAAAGATGAGAGACAGCGTTTGACTAAGCTAGAAGAATCTCTTGGTTTGTATGAAAACACCAGAACCATAGGAACTCAAAACGGCTGGAACAAAGCTCTTGAAACGAAAGGAGTTAGTATGCGGGACATCCTATAAAGCTGAGCTGGAGAAATCCAGCTTTTTTTATTTCTTTATAGAACTCGTGGTGGAGTAACCTTATTCTATGAATTAAACTGAGGATTCCTGGGTTACAAAAAAAGTTTTGAGTTCACTTCATTTTTCTCACCTGACCTGATATCTTGGTTACTATACATGAATACGGAAGGAGATTATTTATGTATTCTAGGTATGAAGGCGGGATAATATGAGCAAAAAAGAAATGTTTTATACAACCAATACTCTTGCGCTGCCTGCTAAAGTAGTGCAAGAACTTACTGAGAAACGAGTTATAATAACTAGACAAACTCTAATTAGGAATGTAAGTCTGAAGGCGCTTAGGAAGCTGGAAAGCCTAGTTGGATATGCTTCTAAGCCGTCCGAAGGAAACACTATGGCCAACGATCTCTGCGTTATTTACTTTAAATCATTTTTACAGGATGAAGTTTGTTACGGAATCTCAGATTCCCTTATCTCTTACTTATTTACAAAAAGGAGTTAACATGATTTTATTTACTCAAGCGTTACTGAGAAAACTTCCTAGAATAGAGGAAACCGCCGAATATGACATGGAAGAAAGTATTGTGTATGTCAAGTTGTTTGATTGTATGGGAGGTAGTACATGGTATATCTATGCTTACAACCCCGAAACCGAGGAAGCCATGGCGTTTGTTCGTTTGAATAATGATTATCAATTCGCTGAAATAGGTTATGTGAGTATAACAGAACTTAAGGAAGCGTTAGGATGGAGATTGGAAAGGGACAGACATTTTAGCCCTAGAAAGTTAAGTGCGATTTATGATACAGTAAAAGCAGGCGGTCATGTTTAGAAAGGATTGTAATGACAGAACAAATTGATGTATACACAGTTTTATACCTGGATAAAGACGGACTAATAGAAGTCTTTGAAACATTTGCAGCTAATGACGAAGGGTTTCAAGAATCTCAGGATAGATTCAAAGAGCTTTTAGACGACAAGGACCTTGATAACGAAGACTACGAAGCAGCTCTTCTTAGCGAGTATCATTCTGATTGTAGAGGGACCATGTATTGGATGAGTTCGAGATGAGAGTTGAACAGAACCTGTGAGTGATATGTGGAATTATATTAAAAATTTTTTTAAAAAGAAACCTGTAATAGTAACTGTTAGAATAGACTCAGAACACTTTGTTATCAATCCGATAGCGAAATGCGTGTGGTGTAGTAAGGATATAGATACTTGTAAGGGCCATATAATGGCCTACAAAGGCTTGTGGCATCCCAAGTGTCACCAAGCATACCAAAAATCAAAGGAGCTAGAGTAATGGATGCAATCGAGTCATTTAAGATGCCTAATAATTTAACACTAAACATTCTGCATGATTTTGATCCTGAGAATCCCAGAGACTGGAGCAATACCGGCAAACTGTTTTTAACGGATAAACACGGAGTAAATGTTAATGAGCTAGATTCTTGTGTTCATCCACGAGACTACAATTCTTGGGACGAATTGGAAGAGGCGTTAGTAAAAGAGAACAATGTCAAGGCCATTCTTCCGGTTTATAAATATGAACATTCTGGAGTTATCTATAACACAACCGGATTCAGTTGTCCTTGGGATAGCGGACAAGTAGGATTTATTGTCGCAACCCAAGATGAGGTCAGACAATCTTGGGGCTGGAAAAGGGTAACAGCAAAAAGAAAGAAAAAGTTAGAAGCTAGTTTAGCTAAGGAAATCGAGCTTTATTCTCAATGGGCTAGCGGTCAAGTTTACGGATTTGAGGTTGTGAATACCGATGAAGAGGTACAAAGCTCTTGTTGGGGATTCTATGGGGGCGACTGGAAAACTAACGGGCTGTTTGATAATGCCGGATATGAGGAGACTTGTAATGGATAGAATTTATATTGGATCTGCGACACAACTAGTTCAAACTAGAAGCGAGAAAGAAGCTTGTGAACTAGCAATTGATGCCGGAGGGGACTTAGAATTCAGCACATATTGTTTTCTGGATGGGGATGAAGTCGAAGATATGGATATTCCTGAGCACGGAGACGTGCTATGTACACTGGACCCAACTGTACATGACGGAGATAGATTGTACAGTGTTTCTATGTTAAGATATGAAATGGGAGGAGAATCATTACGAGTAGTTGAATCAGTTTGTATTGACAGCACGAATCTTTAGGTATAGAATAGAATAACTTAACAATAACTTAGGAGAATAATGTTAGCAATTAAAATTCAAGACTGGAAAAATCAGCCCCATCTTATCACGTTTCAAGAAGGGGATAACGTGTTAGTCAAGGTGACTCAACATAACAAAAACCCGAAAGCAGGAGTTGCTACTATTACGGTAGTAGGACAGCATTCTGGTAAAGAAACTCCGTTTGTAATTTATGTGAACTGGAGTTTACGAGATGAAATTATTGATTCAATCGAAAATTTCCTCATGAATTCTGAGGAAATGGGGCTTGAGATTGACGCTGTCCTCCCGGAGAGCATGAACAAAACGAGATATTAATATGGGAGCCAGAGGCGCAGCAGGTTTTTATTATGGTGAGGGCAGTAGTTTAAGAAAAAACCATAAAGTGATGTACAATCACTTTGATTCTTATCCCGATTACTTAGGAGTTAATGTTCTTGAGGGGTGTAGAAAATTTTCTATTAAAAAGATGAGAGAAATTTTTCCTCAGATTTTATTAGTAGACGCTCAAGACATACCTAGCCAAGAAGAATTAGAGAGCTTAGAAGTTCAATTAGGAGGGAATCCTAATACCAATGGAGATAACAACTGGTATTGGCTACTTCGTGATTTTCAGGGTGGCCTAGAAAAAGTCCTTGAGCATAAAATTATGACCAATGGATTTGACTTTTTGGGTGACGGTTTGTTTTGTGAGTATGCTTATATCATAAATCTTAATACCGGAGAACTAGAAGTTTATAGAGGATTTAGTCGAGGAAATACTGCGGTAGGTAGATACACAAGCTTAAAAGACAAAAACGATGATATGAATTATGACAGCGTTACTTTCTTAACAAGCTTTGATTTGATGGAATATATTCCAAGTGACCAAGAGTTCTTGGATAAAATAAAGTCTCTAGACCCAGACGACTAATAACCGAAGTTTTTAAGGGCCAACAAAATAGTTGGTCCTTTTTTTATGCTCACTTAATTATTCCCACTTGACCTGTTATCCGGGCTATTAGCTATGAAAGGAGACATATGTTTAGATTTTTTAGTTCCAATGTAAAAACCGGGTTTAGTTATGATTTCGGGATTTGTCCTTTAATGAAAGAAGTTGAAGGAAAATACCGTGCTGTCTGCGGGGTCGAGAAATGTTACTCAGCAATGAAGCTTAATTCTCACCAAGGTGGGGGTTTAAAAACTAAGTTGCAAAATATTTCTGGCTACATAAACAAGATTGAACAAGAAGTCAAGATTTTAAACGCCATGAGCACGGGGGGTCCTGTGTTAGTGCGGGGCTTTAGTTTTGCTGATTATATCCCTGAGTTTAAAGAAGAGTTCTTATATTTGGTTAGAAATTTAGTTACCAGACATATTATTATTTCTAAGACTCTTTGGTTGTTAGCGCCTGAGTTGATCGAGGAAGTAGGAGAGGCCACTGAATTAAGCTTAGGATTTACTAGACAACTGTATCCCAAGTTTAAAAAGTTTTTTTCTGAGCACCAAAATTTAAAATTTAGCGTTGCTTACACGTACTCGAATCTAGAAGACCTGGAATGGTTTAAGCAAAAAGATCCAGAGTTATTTAGTCAAACCGATGTATTTCATGATGAATTTATTCATCTCAGAAAAGGAAGGCAGTTCTCTAAACTAAAGGGAACCGATCAATTCACGCCTTCCGCACTGGGAATGCAAAGAACATTTCGAGCAAGACTTGATGCGCTTAACGAGTTACACGTTAATGCAGGTAGCAGGCAATGCAATGTTTACGGGGCCGACCAAAAAATAAAAGCTTGTGCAGCTTGCACGGGATGCGGAACAATAAGCAGGAAAAACCATTTTCCTGAGTTAAGGAGATAAAGATGATCAGCACAGTTAATGTTATTTTATTAGATCCAGAATCAACAGTTCTTCAAATGGCTTCCTTCGAGGACAATCCTGAGAACAACGAAAAAGCTGAGAAACTATTTCTATAGTTTATTGAAGAAAGTTTTCCAGGAACATTTGAAAGAGAAGATTTAAGGGAGTTCTATTTGAACGAAAGTCTATTTGAGAGTGATGGGTACACCATACTCCTTACTCATTCCACAGAAATTTAGTATAATGAATACAGGGGAGTAGCTCAGCGGTTAGAGCATCCGACTCATAATCGGCAGGTCGAGAGTTCGATCCTCTCCTCCCCTACTTTATAGAAAGGAATTATTTATGTTACTAGTTAGATTATCAATTAAGCATGTCCCAGGAAAAATAGTAGAGCAACTACCATTTGAATTTGATTTAGAAGAACTTCTTACACCTGATCAAATCAAAAGAGCTACAGATATCCCTCTTCGACCTACGGTTTTAGGTGCCTATATTTCTAAGTTTCTTTATAGAAAAAATAAAAATCCTACTGAAGCTGATTATATAAAGAGATTCCGAGAACTATACAATTTTTCAAGTAGGTATCATGAATTAGCACTTCTCCATAAGAATAGAGGGAGCTTACATTTATACGCTGAAATCGAAGAAGATAAGTTAGTTGCTTGGGCTGCTAAGAATAATGTTAGATATACATTAGATCTTACTAAAAATTATGTAACCCGTTCTGGGAAAAGGGTTACGCATTTAACAAGGGATACGGAAACCCAAGCTTCTATGAATATCTCGGGCCTTATTGTTACCAAGAAATCACCCCTTAAAACAATAGGAATGCTTTGGGATGAAAAAGGGTATGCGGTATTTACGGAAGACAGTCCATTGGATCTTATTCTGGAGGAGAAGTAATGGGAATTAGAGAATTAAATTGTTCGATTAGTGGTTTGGTTATTGAGTTCGGGGAACCTTTTTATTACTGGAAAGAAGAGAAAATTCTCCTCACTCTCCCATCCACCCCTACTTTTATAGAAAGGAATTGTTTAATATGGGTATAGCACCTTTTATCTGTAGTGCAAGTAAAATTGAAATTCCGTTCAACACAAAATTTAAATTAATAGTTTTAACTGGAATCAAAACCCAGTTTCTTCATAGTGCAAGCAGGTTTCCGGGAGGGCTGTTCGACGCTCACACAACTCCTTTAGATGTTTCCTATAACGAGGAAACTGGATTGAGATGTGATAAAACTCCTATGTATGAATGGTTGCTGGAATCTGTGAAGAAAGATGGGATCATAGGAAAAGACAACGAAAGAAAACGACTGGAAGATCTAGAGATTCCTATAACTTTAAATTATATCTTAGAGGAAAGAACCTTGAAGATAAAACACTTCAGTTTCTCGAATAAAGAAGATCCTTTGTATTTTTATGCTATTCATAACGATATTTTTGATTTGATGATGGCAACATTCGAAGATTCTGAGACACCAAGGAACCAAACATTCGATAAAGTTTTTGATGGTTACTTAGAAATTTATAAAGAGCAGGGATCTATTTCTGATGAGGTAGCTCTGGAGCTTACCAATGCTTCACTGTTTGAAGCCACAGATGTTTATGGAATGGGAATTTTACTTCCAGGTGCTAACAGGTATCACTATGTTAGGGAGCACTTTGATTTCTTTAGAACAGAGCTTGAGAAATTAGATAAGGTTCTGATGTATTTAAATTATGCTGGATTTGATTTAGTTCCGGTCACACAATCTTCTTTTAAACAGTTCATTCTTAGGCTCTTCCATTCTGAGTGTACGAAAATCTTGGCAAAACAAATTCAAGCTGAACAAGAAAACGAAGATTACTGATTTAACAAGGAGAATTAGATGGCAGGAGTAATTTTTGACCAAAACAAAGTGCCCACTATTTTAGGGGGAGATTACCTTCTGAGCGAAGACTCAATATGGGTTGAGTATAACGGTATCTCAATTAATATAACACCTAGTGACATCGGGATCAAAGTATCAGCATATCCAAGGGATAAAGAAGACGAAGATCCTATTCATACTTTTACAGCAATATCTACTCAGGAGAACAAATGAGTTTAATATCTTTTAAAATAACTATTGACATTGATCCAGGAACTGAAGATGAAATGGAAGCTGTAATTCGGGAATGCATTAAAAAAAAACAGCACAGTAACTTTGAACTCGTTAGAGATAGCAAGGAAATTAGACCTAAGCCAGAATACTATATAGCTGCTTTTCCAGATCCTTCAGACAATGATCATTTGAAACTGGGATATGTGATCTCAGAGAATGAGGAGTCTGTAGAAATCCTGGACTCAAATCTTGGCAGTCATACCGTAAGAAATGAGGACGTAGTCTTTATTCCTTTGGATAATATTGCTTGTCTAGAAAATTATTGGGAGGACGATCTCCCTTATAAGATGGCCAAAGATTTTTTACGTTATGATATTGGAGAAGGCGCCATTCAAGACATGATGTTTACTGATATCATGGAGGAGCTTTACAGAGTTGACAAAAGCGATCTACTCAAGATTGTGGAATACATGTTTAGCCCTAAACTTCCAAGCCTTTTAACTCTTGAGGTATTAAAAAAGGAACTCAATGTATAATATACGAGAAATGCACGAAATTAATTGTAAAATTCGAGAAGCTATGAAAAATCCTAGAGTTAAACCGGGTGAACACGGTTCTGCCGAGATAGTAGACATCGAGGTCACCAAAGATCAAGGCTTACTATCGTTTATGGATAGAGGTCCCGTAGGTAGTTATTGCAGCCCTGGAAAGTATTTAGGTCTTAATATTAATGGTCAACTAGTAATGAGCAATACTAACATGGAAAAGAGGACTAACTTTAACTTTGCTTCTGAGGCTACCGGGGAAGTTCTAGTAAACGGTTTAGGAATGGGGATGCTGCTAGACGGGCTCCTTCAGAATCCTAGGGTTACCGGGATTACTGTCATTGAAAAAAGTCAAGACGTAATAGATTTAGTAGGCCCCTATTTTCAAGATCCTAAAATTACAATTATTTGTGACTGTGCTTATGAATATAAAATTCCTAAAGGTCAGAAGTGGGATTGTATTTGGCATGATATATGGCCAGAAATCTGCACAGATAATTTAACCGGGATTACTAAACTAAAACGAAAATATGCTAAGAGACATAGAGTTTTTCAAGCTGCATGGATTGAAGATGAGTTAAGGTCCCATAAACGTAAAGAAGACAAAAGGAGCAAGAGATGGAGATATGTTTAGAGAAACTAGTCTTAAACTATTTTCAAGTTGAAACCATAGAGGAAGCTGAAAAGGCTTTATACGGTAGCACGGAATGCGGGGCTTGGTTAAAAATAACAAATACCAAAGAGCTTGGTCCCGTATTTTCTATGGGGTCAATCATTGAGGATTGTGAAGCTGAGGTAGGTCCCTATGAATGGGAGTATCTTCAACGAGGTAGCTATATTGAAGGTTTTAACAAATGGGCAACAGAGACAATTGAGAATATCGAAAGTGAAGTAGATGAAATTCGACATAACCCAGATCTTTATGATCCAGAGTTATTAGAAGGGGAAATTCGACAGGAAGAAATGGAGAATGTAGTTATGAACGAAAAAGACATACACGATAAAATAGCCAGCGGAGCATATGAAACCCTGATTCCTTACCCTGAAGGGGACAGGCAAGAAAACAGAGAAGAATTTCTAGCATTTCTTACTATTAGAAACAAAGATAAACGTGCATTAAATTTAGTTTTCAGAGCAGACCTGGAAAAAGTATTTCCCACAAAAAATCAGGATGTCAAAGATAATTTGTGGAGGTTAGCATGGGATAATGGACACTCCAGCGGGTTTACTGATATTCTTTATTGCTACAGCGACTACTACGAAAATTTTGTTAAGCCTCTGGGAGGTTAGCATGGAAATCAATCCTACTTGGTATACAAATGTACATGTACTAGGAGAATCCGTGATCACTGAATACATAGATTTTAATACCAAAGAAATTCAAATAACCGAAACAGTTACTGGAGATACCAGAGTATTCGAAGATCTCAGGCTTCCCCGGCTAGGTCATGTGGACACTGATGTTTATGTGAAAAATGTGTTAACCAAATCAATTAGAGTGTTACACGGGACTAATATCCTGGGTACTACAGAATATTCTTTGTTTACTGGTAAAGTGTTATCAGAAAAAACTGAGGATATAAAAACAGGTAAATTTATTTCCGAGGTAACTTATCTTTATCACAAAGGTTTCTTAACTGAGAAATCTAGTAAGGATTCCAGGGGGTTGAGATCTGGGGTCACAGAATATTTTGATGCTAAAGGTAACCTCATAAAGAAAACCGAATTCAAAGATGGCGTTCCTCATGGATTTAATGTAGATTACAGGGATGAAGGATTTCCTGTTAGTTCTTGTAGAAATAATAATTTAGGAGAACCAGAGGAAATTCGTAGGTTCAGTAAAACAGGTCTAGAATCGAAATAAAATTTGGTCGGGATGTTTCCCGGCCTTTTTTATTTCTATATAAAAAGCTTCTTGGAGTTACCTTATTCTATGAATCCAGGTCAACTCGTGTAAATTTCACCAAAAAAGATTTAAGTTCACTCGGTTATTCCCACTTGACCCGTTATCTCGAATACTAGATATGAGAAAGTCTATAATACCCAAAAATCTATGGGATGTCAGGAGGAAAAATGTGGTATAATAGAGATATGAGAATAACAGGATTTGCATATCTTTTGTTTACCGGCCTCTTGATTGCTGGCTGGTTTGTGGATCTACAATACATAAGCCTGATAACCCGAGAATTATACGAAGCTAATGGAGCGGGTATAATCTTGTTGCTTAGTGCTTTGGGTTATGTAGGGCTAAGACTGATAAAAGATAAGAAGATAAGCGGGATAAGGAGACAGTTAATAGGGTTTGTCTTTTATCTCTCTTTACTGGGAGTCTTTCAGAGTTTAGGTATTTTTGCTGGAATTCTGGGAGTCTTTGTTCTTTCGCTTTTTTCTGGAGTAACAAAACTGGCTCTATTTTTTGCGATCCCGGTTTTGTTTTACATTTTAGCCAACCTAAAAGAGAAACAAAATTTTCAAGTCAGACTAGCCAGAACAAGAGCAAAACGAAAACAAGAAGAGCAAGCATATATAGAAAGGCGAATAGAACCCGTAAACTCAAAGAAGGAAGCTAGGGAAGAGGCTAAACGTGCCAAGGAAAGCAGGGCTTTCATGGATACCTTGTTAACACCGAAAACTGGCAGTCGAAAAACATCTAAGAATTATGTCTTACCTAGTGTGGATTTACTGGAGGAAAAATAATGAGTATATTAAAAGAAATAGCAAAAGCTTTTTTTCATCACGGCGTGACTTTAGATCCTCATGACGAAATAGTAGGGCCTAGAGTTACTTTGTATAGATTTGTTCCGAGTCCTGAAACAAAGTTAGCAAAGTTAGTAAACCTAGAACTAGAAATCAGCAGGGCCATTGAAAGTTCAAAAGTTAGGATTATTCCTTTTATTCCTAATTCCAAATTTAGTGGTGTCGAAGTTCCTAATAAAGATTCTAAAATCGTAAGGTTCAAACAAATTGCGGAAAGGCTTCCCAAGAAGTCAGATTTAAAAGTTCCTTTAGGTGTTGATGTTCAAGGTAAGCTTCAATACATGGATATTTCTAAGATGCCCCATTTACTTATTGCTGGTACTACAGGGTCAGGTAAATCTGTTTTTATCAATCAGCTCTTGGTATCTTTGTTGTATAAGCATACACCCGAAACTTTGAGACTTAGTTTAGTTGATCCAAAGCAAGCTGAATTCTATATGTATCAGGGTATACCTCATTTATACGGTGACGATGTTATAACCGAAATGAGTGAAACCGCTGGATTAGTTAGAAAAGCTGTAGCAGAAATGGAGAGCAGGTATAGCTTGTTCAAAGATTTGGAAGTCAGAAGCCTAGATGAGTACAACGGGAAGGCAGACAAAGTTCTTCCTTACTACTTAATAATTGTGGACGAGTTTTCGGATATGATGGGAGCTTTCCCTAAACCAAGAGGACAGCAACATCCTATTGAGTCAGGAATTGTAAGAATCGCTCAGAAAGCTAGAGCAGTAGGAATTCATTTGCTACTTGCTACTCAGTCACCAAGAGCCGATGTTATGACCGGATTAATTAGAGATAATGTTCCGAGTAGAATTAGTTTTAGTGTGGCTGACAGAATCGCAAGTCAAATTATACTAAAACAAAACGGGGCCGAGAATCTTTTGGGGAATGGCGATATGCTTTACAAACCTGTAGGGCAACAAGAACCAACAAGAATTCAGTCATCATTTATTTCAAATGGACAAATTAAGACAATTACAGATTTTATCAAAAATCAATAGAGGAGAACACAATGGATAAAATAGTTCTGGGTCTGACTAGAATTGCTACAATTGTGGATTATCACTTTCCACGCAGTCTATATAAAGATCGCCATTTAGTTATTAATCACCCGCCATTTAGATATTAATGAGGAGTTAGAATGCACGTTCAAGTTGATTGTATATCAGAAGATAAATTACCTAATCCATATTTACAGGAGCAAGAGATAGAAGGCTTTCATAGGGATTACGTAGAATTCGATTTATCGGATTACCCGGAGTTTAGCCATGAGGAGTTTTTAACTTTTTTAGATGAGCACTTTGGAAGTAATAACTACAAGTTAGTATACGCTGATTTAGACCGGGCATTTGGAAATCTTAGTCATTTAGGAATTAAAAGAATCTTAGAAATAGCTAATGGGTTCAACGAATTTGACGAGCTTCCTTGCAGTCACGTAATATTTGAATTATATCAGGGCTATTGCGATGATGATTTTGATGTTTTGCTAGAAGCTTTAAAAACTATGCGAACCTATGAAACCAAGGAGCAAGCAGGAAAAGAGTTGGCCTCAATTTATTATCCGGGTATCCCTGCGAACATAGAAGAATTTGTAGACTATACTTTAATCTTTGACAAGATAAAGAAAGAAGATAGCCAACAAGTTTTTATAGGTGGATGTACTATTTACCAATTTTTTGTGCCCTAATAAAAGTATAATCTCACCTAATTATTCTCACTTGACCTAATATCTGGGATACTAGTTATATAAGGAGGCGTTATGCCACAAGAAAATACACCTGAAAAAACTTCAAAATTTGTTATGCAATTTTTGGTAAATAAAACTTCTAGACTTTCTATAGTTAAAGTGAGAAATCTCTGTAAAACAGACGAGTTTTTTGCTTTAACAACCACAGAAATGAATAAGCTAGCCAAGAAACGAGGTTACAAGTTATCTCAAGGAAGAAAGTATTTCTCTCTTAAGCTTATAAGAACCCCTGAAGTAGAGAACAGTATTGGTGATAAGTACTTGAAACTTATTATTAAAACACTGGACGAGATGGGTGAGGAAAACACAGTAGGGGGCATGGGTGGTTATGAATCCGGATGGAATGAAGCTACTTTTAGACTTGATAATGTCTTGGATGAATACTACAGAGAAATGAGAGCCTTAGGAGGGTCTAATGGAGTCTGATGAAATACAATTTGCTAGACTGTTATCTGAGATTTCTGAGAAAGCTGATTTGTCTCAAGAAATCCTGGAGGATATAGCTAATGCTATGGAGCTAGAAACCTGTGAGCTTCACTCTCTGTTTGTACGGGCTTGGTGGAAATACGAAGACGCAAAAACAAAACATCTCACTTAATTTTTCTCACTTGACCTGATACCCCAGTTATTAATTATAAGGAGGAACAAATGGAAATTACGATTAAAGATCAAAATTTAGAGTTGAGCATGTGGTTTTATTATTCTGATCCAGGTGACCCCATTATTTATAGGATCACGCAAAGCGAGGAAATCGTTGAAGCCGGGGAGCTTCCTGAAACGTGGACAAGGCGAGGGTTCATAAGCTTTGTTAACAAGTATTCTCAAGAATACCTTGAGAAAGCACATATTTAAGATGAGTGTAAGATTAAAAGCTTTTAAAGCGGCCTCTAGACTCAGAGAAGCATTCGGCTACTTAAGGTGTAATGAATTAAACCACTCTAAGGGTACTTACCATTCCATGGATAGCGTATGTCTCGCACAGGAGAAGATAGATGATGACCTCACTTTGATACATTACCATTTGAGAGAGCAAAAGTGTTCTAATAAAGAGATAGATTTTGCAGGAGGCTTACACGAACTTAGGGTGCTTCGTGATAATCTAGAAGAGCATACTAAGGAAACTTTTCAAAACTCTTTTAATTCCAGAGTTAAAGTTCTGCTTCAAACAGGAGTTCCAATGTTAGAAGCCAAGTTTAAGGCTTATTTAGAGTTGGAAAAAAACAGAACTCACGGAATTTATAAGCAAGAGCTATTTTATAGAAAAGCCTTAGAGCATGTTTTACAGTCTATTCAAGATGAACTAACCGAGGAGCTTTGAGATGGAAAAAACAGTTACAATTCCGCCAGGATTTTTTCTCAAGCACGTTAAAAATGTGTATTCTGATTTCACCACCGCATTAACACGGGAACTTGTTCAAAACAGTATTGATGCTGGGGCTACTGAAATAAGGCTCAATTTTAGTGACTCCGGCTATTCTTGCTGGGATAACGGTTACGGAATGAGCAAGCAGAGAATGGAAGAGGCCATGCTCACTATGGGTGGCTCTGTTAAGTCTGAAGGAAGCGTAGGCGGATTTGGTGAGGCCAAAGTTCTTTTACTCTTTGCTATGAAGAGCTTTACAATTAGTTCTAACGGAATAATGGCTACAGGACAGCAGTTACAATATAGCTGGTCTGAAGTAAAAAATACTGAAGGCACTCTTATTACTGGGGAATTCGGATATGATTCAGGGTTCTACGGGCATTCCACGAGCGAAGTAGCAAAACGATTTATTTCAAAATGCGAAACTAAAACAAAAATTTATGTAAACGACGAGCTAATCCGGCAACCCAAGAATTCAGTATTTGTAGGAATGGTAGATAAGTTCGGAGTTATCAGAAAAAGAAAGTCTGAAGAAAGCTGCGGATCTATTTGGGTGAGACACCACGGGGTTTTCATGTTCGAGAGATATGTTGGTACGACTAAGGATCAATTTTCTCTAGACCTTTGTGACACCGTAGGAATGCTTAGCTCTAGTAGAGATGGCTTTAGAAAGTATAGTGCATCATCCAAATTCGATACTTTAATTCAGGAATTAATGATCGAGAAGAAAGTTAAGCCTAAACCTTCTTGCCCTAGAATATTCTTTGGTAAAAATGGAAAGCTTTCTACTGTTAAAGAGAGTCCTATTTGTACCGTTGATATTCCGGGCTCAGCCCCAGAAAACTCAGTGCGGTTTTCTACGCTAGAAAAGTCCGAACCTGGAAATACAGACCTAGGTTCCATGGGAAAAATGAGAAATTTAGTTGATGATATTATAGACAAGAAATCTTGCAACGATTTTCTTGTCGTACCCGGAGCAGATGATAAGATTCCTAGAAAGCTCCGTCCTGGAAATATGTCTAGGAAGCACGAAGAGCTAGCGCTACTCTGGAAGGCACTGATTATTAAGTGTATGGAGATCAACGATATTTCCGAGGTTTTCAGCATAGGTTTTACACTAGACCCCAAGGCAGCAGCAACAAGATTTGTCACCGAGAATAACGGGACATTTTATTTGATTAACCCATTTTCTAGTTTATTCCAAGGCTCGTTAAGACAAAAGTTTTGGAGTATGTTAGTCGCTTGTACTCACGAGTTAGCTCATATCGACATAAGTTGGCATGACCAGGAGTTCGTTCAATCTCAAGAACGGCTTTTAACCGAAGTATTGAATACAGGTATTTCCCCTAACAAATTAATTAGTGCAGCCAAAAAAGATCGGCTGTAAGGAGTTAGCATGAACACAGAAGAGATAGAGCAAGTTATTGATGCAGCCGAGTTATACGGAAAGCCTGTAATTTTAGACTTTCTAAAAATGGTGGAGAAATATGACCTGGAGAATTGGGGAATCCAAGACTTAGAAATTTACGGTGAAATCAAAGAAGCCGTGGCAAAACAGAATATTTATTATCTTGGTCTGGTCGAGTTGGACTGGAAACCTTTCTCAATTTTAAGAGCCATAGAAGTAATCGACTTCATAGACGCAACGGAAGGGCTCAAAGATAGCCTTAATGAATTGTCAGCACTTAACATTTTGGAAGTGATAAAATGTGTAGGGGATCAATCCGAGAAAACTCTAGAAGATTATGCCAACGTATTGATAAGCACCGCCGAGGATGCTGAAGCACTAGCTGATCAGATAGACGTTTCGTTTGAAATAGCAATGCAGGCTTTAGATACTATGGATAATCCTGGTGAGTGTTATGCTGGAGAGTACTCTTGTGCTGAGGATTTCGGGAAAGCGCAAGCGGAAGCCATAGAAACGATTCCAGATAACTTAGAATTTTACTTTGACTTTACAAGATACGGGGAAGATCTAGCTCAAGATTTTCATATTATTGACGACACCTACTACTTTAGAATGCAGTAAACAATTTCTACCGATATCTAATTGTTTTTCTCTATTGAAATAAGGAAAAACAATTATGCTAAATTTTATTAAACAGTGGTTTACAAAAAAGGGTTCAGAACCAGAGAAATTAGAAGAACCAGAGAAATTAGAAGAACCAGAGAAATTAGAAGAACCAGAGAAATTAGAGAAAGAATGTTGTGTTCCATGCGCACCTCAATTCGCAGAACAGCTACCAAAAGAG